>ERZ802831.364-NODE-364-length-23427-cov-21.1577_pt1 | contig 23427 bp, 42 predicted proteins | sample MGYA00345655_ERZ802831 | MGnify/ENA primary metagenome ERZ802831 (study PRJEB30503, sample SAMEA104212376) | marine metagenome | biome: Westerlies Biome; feature: [SRF] surface water layer (ENVO:00010504) within the epipelagic zone...; material: water...
AGGTTCGCGGTTTGGGGTGGATCAGCGGCAGCTGCAACCATTGCAGCCTCTGTCTTGGGGGTGATCAGAATCTCTGCAGCTCTCTGGAGGCCACGATCGTGGGGCGCCAGGGGGGATTCGCCAGTCATGTTGTCGCTCGGCAGGACTGGACAATTCCGCTACCAACCGGATTGGATCCGGCCGAAGCGGGTCCCCTGTTCTGCGGTGGCGTCACCGTGTTTGCGCCGCTTGTGGATGAGGCGGTGTCACCCACGGCCCATGTGGCCGTGGTAGGCATCGGCGGACTGGGCCATATCGCCTTGCAATTCGCGCGGGCTTGGGGCTGTGAAGTCACCGCGATCACCACCAATCCCGCCAAGACGGAACAGGCGCGCCGATTTGGAGCTCATCACGTGGAGGAACTGGAGGCGCTTCCCGATCTTCAGAATCGGTTTGATCTTGTGATCAATACGGTCAACCACCCCCTCGACTGGAGTGCGGTGATGGCTTCGCTCAGACCCCTGGGACGCCTGCATCAGCTTGGGGCCGTGCTCGAGCCGATTCAGGTCGGTGCCTTCGATCTGATCCCCGGGCGGCGGTCGATCACCGGCAGCCCCTTGTCCTCTCCGGCCAGTCTGCTGACAATGGTGGACTTCTGTGTTCGCCACAACATCCGCCCCCTGGTGGAGCATCTGCCGATGGATCAGGTGAATGTTGCAATCGAAAGGCTTGCCAAGGGCGATGTGCGCTATCGCTTCGTGCTCGATGCGTGAACCTGGAGGCATTTTGAAGACAGGTATGAAAGCCCCCGATTCTTTGCTGGAGCGCATCGCCGAAGTTTCGGGCATGGGACGAGGTTGCCGGCGGCTGGTGGTGCTGCTCACTCAGCTCGGTGATTTCGACTCCTTGGAGTACGCCCAGGCTCTTGTTCCGGTTCTGCCCCAGCTGGATCAGGCGGGGATCCAGCTCTTGGCGATCGCGATCGGAGACCGGGAGGGTGCTGACCGGTTCTGCGCATTCACCGGTTTTCCGAGCGAGCGGCTGCAGGTGGAGCCTGATGCTCGCCTGCACCAGGACCTGGAGCTGTCTCCAGGGCTTCAGGCCCCAGGCGGAGCGTGGCCTTCCTTGCTGCTGATGTGTGCAGGCATCGGCTCTCCCGGCACCCTGGCTGAAGTTCTGCGTGGTTACACCGGCGATCGCACCGCGCCTCAACGTTTCAGCGACGATGACGTGATCAGCACCGGTGTGTTGCCGGCGATCCCCGCCGGACTGTTTCGCCGGGCCGGTGGCGGCGGGTTTCAACGACCGTTCGAATTGGCCACGGTGCGCCTGCGCAACATGAATGAGGTTCTGCGCCACTGGGGCACCTATGTGCCCGACGATCGCTTCATCACCCAGCGGGGAGGCACGTTTCTGTTGGAGGAGGACGACTCCCTGCTGTACGTCCATCGGGACCGCGGCATTCTCGGGTTTTCCGAAACGATGAATCGTCCGCTGGCTTTTCTCGATCCCTGGATGCCAGATGCCGGTTGATCCGAGCCATCCGGTTCCGTTGCCTCCCTGGCGGCCTTTGCTGCGGGGAGCCCGCCAGCGGGAGGGACGGGCTCCGGGGGCCAGCTGGCTCCAGTTGGCCAGCATGGCGGCCGATGGCACGCCGCGGGTGCGCACGCTGGTGTTTCGCGGCTGGAGTGATGAGGGCGCCCTCGAGCTGCTCACCGATGCCCGCAGCGAGAAACCAGTTGAACTCAGAGGGCAGGGGCAGGTGGAGCTGTGTTGGTTGTTCCGCAAGGCCAGAGAACAGTTCCGTTTGCGTGGAGCCGCTCAGTTGTTCCGTGATGGCGACGATCCGGAGGCTCTGAACGCCCACTGGCAGCGGTTGACGCCCGGAGGGCGCTCGGTCTGGGCCTGGCCGCATCCGGGGCAGCCCTTCGATTCGGCTGGCCCCTGGCCGCAGGAGGTCGCCGACGGGGCACCTCAGCCCCCGCACCTGGTGTTGATCCGCATTCAGATTCAGCGGGTGGAGCAGCTCGATCTCAAACCCCATCCCCACCGGCGGCTCTGCTGGGATCGAGGCGAGGGTTGGGCCGAGCGACGGCTCAATCCCTGAACGTCCAGAGGGCGAGCCCACCACCCCGGCCCCGTGCCGCCAGCCAGCCGCCTGCATCCCTGTGGATCAAAGCGAAGAACGGCGTGCGCTTGGCGGCTGGAGCCGGCAGCGACCGTTGCAGCAGGGTGATGGCGCCCAGCGTCAGCCTGACCTGCTCGAAGTGGAAGCTCAGCAGGGGTCTGCCTCCAGCCAGCTCACCAGGTCCGTTGAACTGCAGGGTCAGGGCACCGAGGTTCACGGCGTTGCGCAAGCGCAGCCCTTTGTCGTCGGCCAGGCTGATCTCCAGAGAGGCGCCAAGGCTGCGCAGCAGCCATCCGCTCAGCGCGTTGGCGTCGCTTTGTCCCTTGGGCCAGATGGTCTGAAGCTGCCAGCAACCGATCAGGTCTTCGGCGTTGATTCCACTTCCCTGATGGCGAACCTGCCGCTCGCGCGTCAGCAGATCGTTCCCTGTCACGGTGGTGATCGGAATGGACAAGGAATTCTCGACACTGTCGCCGACATGCTGTCGGATCGTGCGCAGGCGTGCTAATTGGAAGCCTCTTCCTTAGCGATTTCATGTTGTTCCTCATGCACTGGCAGTTCAAGACCGGCTATCACGAGAAGGCGGCTCGCAAGTTCTTGGAGACCGGTGCTCCTTTGCCGGCTTGCAAGTCGTGGAAGCGCTATCACGCACCCGGATCGGTTCAGGGCTGGATCCTGGTGGAAACCGATGATGCCGGCGTCTGCTACGAGCACGCCGCCGAATGGGCGGAATGCCTCGACTGGACCGTGACACCCGTGTTCACCGATGAACAGGCCGGTCCCCTGATGGGCAAGGTCTACAGCTGATCGCACGGCTTGAGCCGTCGTTCGTCTCCGTCTTGCCGCCAAACTGCGGCAAGACCTGGGGGCGTGATGACAGAGGACTCGGTGAAGGCGGAGGCGCTCTCCTGGGCTGCCCTCGAGGCTCTGGCACCGGCAGCAGCTGAGCGGGTGGAAGGCCCCACCAACGCCCAGGCCAGCTTGCGGCTGTTCGGGCACTCCGAGGCGGACGTGCAGGTGACGTTGTTCCGGGACCACCACGCCTGGTGCCCGTACTGCCAGAAAGTCTGGCTCTGGCTTGAGCTGCGCCGGGTGCCGTACCGGATCCGCAAGGTCACCATGCGCTGTTATGGCCCGAAGGAGCCTTGGTTCACGGCCCTGGTTCCCTCCGGAATGCTGCCGGCCCTGGAACTCAATGGTCGCCTGATCACCGAGAGCGATCGCATCCTCGAGGCCCTCGAACGCGCCTTCGGGCCGGTGGGAGCCGGCATGACGGACAGGCGTGTGAGGCGGTTGCGCGAACTGGAACGGCTGCTGTTCCGTGCCTGGTGTGTCTGGCTCTGCTCTCCGGGCCTTCGCGAGGATCAGGAACGGCGCGCCCGGGACCAGTTCCAGCGGGTTGCCGCCCAGATGGAGGAGGCGATCGCTAGTGGTGGCGGACATTGGCTGGATCCCGATGATCCGATGGGGCCGATACCCGGCACCGCGGATCTGGTGTTCATTCCCTACGTGGAGCGGATGAATGCATCACTGGCTTATTTCAAGGGGTTTGCTCTGCGCGAGGCCCATGGCGGCATCGACCGTTGGCTGTCAGCCCTCGAGCAGCTCGAGACCTACCGCGGCACCCAGAGTGATGTGCACACCCATGCCCATGATCTGCCTCCGCAAATGGGCGGATGCTGGTCGGATGGCAGTGCCCAGCAGCAGCGCATGGCCGCGGCAGTCGATCACGGTGAGGGGCTAGGTGCCCTGGAGTGTCGCTGGTCACCCTCCCCAGGGGAGGTGACCCCCCAGGCCAGAGCCCTGGAGCGGGTGCTGCGCCATCGCAGCACGCTGCTGGCACGCAGCCCTCTCGGGGAGGCCTTTGATCAGCCCTTGCGCGCGGCACTCACGACGCTGATCGCTGGGACCTCTGTGATGCCAGCTCCGGGGTCAGCCGCAGCTCTGCGCTATCTGCGGGATCGCATCTCTGTGCCCCGCGACATGCCTCTGCACAGCGCCCGCTTCTTGCGACAAGCTCTGGAAAGCACGGCGTCTCTGGCAGGAGTTGATCAGCCGTCTCCGCTGCCGTTTGAGCATCGCTTCGATCAGGATCCAAGGCCGTTTGTCAGCTCGGGCACCTGATCGGGTCCCCACGATCAAGCAAGGTGGGGAGCCTTCTTACTCGATGCTCCGATGGCTGGAGATGGATTCGGAGCGACAGGCTCCTCTGCAGCTGGCGCCAAGCGCAGCAGCTCTAAACGCAAGCCCCGGCAGTCGAATCATCAGCGGGAACGCTGTCCTCTCGGTCGGGATCCCGGCTTCGAGGCGATCTGTGCCCGCCAGACCCTCGGCTTGGCCTTGTCCGGCCGCCTGACAGAGCAGGCTGTGAAGCGGGCGCACAAAGCCTTGGCTGTTCAGCATCACCCCGACAAAGGCGGTGATCCCGAGATGATGACCAAGCTCAACAACGCCCGCGATCTGCTCCTGGAGCCAGAAATGGAGGCAATCACTGTTTGACGGTCACAGTCGCTCTTCTTGGCACCGGTCTGCTCGGTTCCGCCATCGCCAGCCGTCTGCTTGCGGTGGGCTGCTCTCTGCGGATCTGGAACCGGGATCGAGCCCGTTGTGAACCGTTGATTTCGGCGGGTGCCCAGTGCTTCGACAACCCGGCCCAAGCTATCGCTGGAGCAAGCACGGTGATCACCGTGCTGCGGGATGGTCCCGTGACGTCTGAGGTGGTGGCCTCGCTTGGTGCCCTGAATCAGAGCTGTGTGATGCCTATGGGCACCATGGGCATCAGCGAAAGTGTGGCTCTGGAGGCCCAGGTTCTGCATCAAGGCGGTCTGTATCTAGAGGCGCCAGTTCTGGGAAGTCGTCCTGAGGCACTGGCTGGACGCCTGCTCGTGATGGCTGGCGGAGAGCAGGCGGTGTTTGATCAGCAGCGCGTCTTGCTCAGCCACCTTGCTGAAGAGCCGAAGCGAATGGGCCCTGTGGGAACCGGGGCAGCGTCGAAACTCGCGCTCAACCAACTGATCGCCAGCCTCACCCATGGCTATTCGTTGGCCTTGCGATTGGTTCAGGCCTCCGGTCTGGACGTTGACAGTTTCATGGATGTGCTGCGTCCGTCGGCGCTGTATGCGCCGACGGTGGACAAGAAGCTCAAGCGGATGCTGGCCCACGACTACAGCGATCCCAACTTCAGCACCAGCCTTCTGCGCAAGGATCTGAACCTGTTTTTGCGGGAGGCAAACTTGGCTGGAGTGAATGCCGACGCTCTGGAAGGACTGTCTTCTTTGCTGATGCGTGCGGAAGGAACGGATCTGGACGCTGGTGATTACAGCGCCCTGTATGAGCTCACCGCCGCTGAATCGCCCCTCAGCTGAGGTACCAGCGGATCAGTGCCAACACTTGACCGGCCGGGCCGTAACCCGTGATCCATTCGCCGATCAGAGCAGCAGCAAATCCAACCATGGCGGTGCGACCGTTCAGCCTCTCCACTCCGGCAAGAGCGCTGGTGTTCCAGGGGCGGTTGGTGGTGAGACCTTCTCCGAACGCTTCAACGGGCTCGTAGTGGAAGCGCGGTTCGGGCATGGCGTTAGCTCTGTTCGTGTTGGAGCCTATGCAGAGACGATTGATTTCTGAATAGGGTTCAACCGGTTATTGCGATGTCAGTCGTGGATGCAGAGCACCTCCGGTCCCTGTTCACCAAGCCTTACGGCGTGGCCGCTCCTACAGAGGATCAGTGGAGGGAGCTGTATGACGAGGCTGTGCATTTCCAGGATCCAACCCAGGAGCGCGACGGCATCAAGGCTTACATCGAGGCGCAGGATGGATTGATGCGCCGTTGCGACGACGTTTATCTCACTGCTTCTTCGATCGCTGTCGATGGAAACATCGCATTCATCGAATGGGAGATGGGGCTGAAAATCAAAGGGATTGAATTCATCTATCCCGGCACGAGCCGTCTGCGGTTCAACGCCGAAGGAAAAGTTTGCGATCACCGCGACTATTTCGATTTCGTTGGGCCGACCTTCGGACCTGTGCCGGTATTGGGCGGATTTGTGCGCTGGCTTTACAAGCGGTTTGTGGATTGAAAACGGCTCAACTTCCAGAACGCCAGGCTGGTGACGGCCGCGCCAAAGCCGAGGAAAAGGGTGAGAAAGGTTTCGCTGCTCATGTCAAGAGAAGTACAACTTTCACAATATTTTGGCGGGCTTGAGCGCTTTCCGTGGACTGACTCCAGATGTTGCTAAGTAATTTTGCTTAATGCCGAGTGAGCTAGGGGGAATGCTCGCGGGCTTGCGCCCGGTCTCGTTAAATTTTCTAAACTATTCAGGCTTTCCCGTGCTCAGAACCATTCTTTCGAAGCCTCTTCTCGCCGATGTGGGCCTGCTGGTTCTCCGCGTCTTCACGGGAACTCTTCTGATTCACCACGGTTACGAGAAGCTCGCCAATATCGACAATTTCGCGGACGCCTTTGTTCGCCCTCTGCATCTGCCGTTTCCGATTGCTCTCTCATACATCGCCGCCTTCTCCGAGATCGGTGGTAGCTGGCTCTTGATCACTGGGCTTCTGACCCGTTTTGGTGCTCTGGCCATTCTCGGAACGATCACTGTGGCGATTTACCACGCCGTGATCACAGCCGGTTTCAATATCTATCTTCTCGAGCTTCTTGGTCTTTACTTCGCCGCTGCCGCAGCGGTGTTGGCCGTTGGACCCGGTTGCTTTTCTATCGATGAATTAATTGTTCGTCGTTTCTCCTCTGCAGAGTCGTCTGAAAGTTCTGAGTCTGACGCTTTTGCAGGTTCTGTGAACTGAATGTTGTTTAGGCTGGAGTCATGAACTTCAGCCCTTTTTTCTTTTGAGATATGAGCTCAATCAGTTCACCAATTTGGAGTCTGATTGTTTTTGCAGGATTATTTACAGTTCTGCAAGTTTGGTGGATCGGTTCTTTGATGGTGAGGAATCGACGCTCAAAGGGTGAGCGCCCACTGACTTCATCCCAATTTCGCGAAAGTCTCGAACGGATTTTCAAAGACAAACCTTAAATTGTCGGAGCGTTCAGTAGCTCGACTGAGGCAAGGTGAATCCTGATTGCATATGCTGCACATCGAGCATGATCCAGGTGAGCCAGACAAGAAGGGCCACAACACCTGAACCCGCAGCGAAACGTCCCACATTGCGGATCAGCAGCTCAAAGACACTGACTTCCTTCATGGCAATCGATCGGGTGAATTCATATTGCTTGATCATGGCCTGATGTGTGGACGTTTTGCTCTCTCCATCTCGGTTTCGGCTCTCCCGCATCCCCTGCGAGAGCGTCTGGATCCCGTGCATCGCGAACGTTACGAGCCTCGCGACATCATTCGCCCTGGAGAACCTCTCCTGTCCTTGCGCCGGGATGAGAGGGGGACCTCCCCGGCTCTCATGCTCTGGGGTCTGATTCCTGCTTGGTGTCGGAATCCTTTAGCCGGACCAAGACCCTTCAATGCCCGTGTTGAAACTCTGAATGACAAAGCCAGCTTTCGGGGTGCCTGGCGTCATCGCCGCTGCCTGATTCCGGCCAGTTGTTTCTTTGAAAAAGGCTGGCGGATCCGGCGGGGAGATCAACAACCGTTCTGGCTAGCCGGCCTCTGGGAACGCTGGCTCGGTGCCGATGGCAGTGAAATCGAGAGCACCACGATTCTCACCACCACTCCCAATGCGCTCATCCGGCCTTTACATCCGCGAATGCCTGTGGTGATCCCGTCAGGGTTGGAGGACGCGTGGATGGCTTCTGTTGATGGAGCCGGCTTAAGGGCCTTGCAACCCTTATTGGAAAGCTGGGATCCCACCGGTTGGATTCGGGATCGGCCTGGAGACAGTGATCAGCCTGGAGACAGTGATCAGCTCTCTCTTTTTGAAAGGCTTTAGCGTGTCGCATGACACCATGGCAAACCTTGGTTTCCCTTAGCTTTCTTAAACAGATATTCGAAGATTCATGCAACTCTATTTTGTGATCGGCACGATGCCTGATATTGACAGCCAGCTTGATGTTTATCGGGAATTCATCAATTACTTCGAAGGTGGTTGTCAAAATGATTGTTTCGAGGGCTTTGAATTGGTTCAGCGGGCACACCTTCCTGGTCAAGGTCAGGTGGTGGCTCTGATGAAAGCCCGCGGCACTGAGGAACTCTTCCGACATCTCGCACCCTGGCGGGCACAATTCGGCGTGGAGATGGAGATCACTCCAGCGATCAGTGATGCCGAGGTTGTGGCCAATCACAAAGTTCTGTTCGCCTCAATGGAGGACTGACTGATCGAGGCTCCGCGACTTGAGGGGTGGTGCGTCACTCAGAGGATCATCGCCATTGCATCATCCTTTCGGGGTTCATCCCTCAGTCGTTTTTCTCTCAATCAAAAGATGCCGTTATTTTGCTGATCTGGTTGAACAATTCTCAAGATAATAACCAGACGATGGTTGTATTTTGAAGTTGCGCATTTTCAGCGTTTGAGTCTTGATAACTGCCTTAAGCCAAGCTCACGAACTTGATCTGGAAGTGGTACGTATCCGAGGCGTTCAGCATCATCCTGACCTTGGCTGCTCAGGATGAATTCCAGGCTGCGTCGTAACGCCACAGTGTTGTTTCCGAGTCCACGGGCCGGAACCAGCATCCAGTTCAGAGTGACGATGGGGTATCCGAGATTGGGATCAGGATTTTTGCCCACTAAGCGTTCATTCAGACGAATGGTGCTGACAGCTGCACTGGCCGCTTCCTGAGTTGGACGTAGGAATTTCCCTTGGCGATTTTCGAGTGCTGCCACTTGCAGTGGTTCGCGAACGTATGCGGATTCGATGTATCCGATGCTTCCAGGCGTGGAGTTCAATGCTGTTGCCATTCCATCAGATCCTTTCACTGCAAGACCAATGGGCCAATTCACCAGACGCCCGTTCCCTGGCCCATTTTTCCAATCTTGGTCCATCGACGAAAGGGCTGAAGTGAAGCTTTCAGTACTTCCCGATTTGCCTGCCCGATGCAAAACGGTGATGGGAAGGTCGTTGCAACCAACCTGAGAGAAATTGTCGATTTTTCCAAGGAAAATACCTGCAAGTTGGCTCCGGCGCAGCCTTAAATCGCATCCTGGGGCGTTGTAGGCAATCGCAATGGCCCCAGCTGTGACTGGGAATGCCAAGAGGCCTTTTGGAGCCTTTTTAACTTCCTCTGATGAGGGTGGATCATCAGTTCCTGCAAAGTCGTTTGTTCCCTTAAGCAATGTGCTGATGCTTTTGCCGGACCCCATGCTTTCGATTTCTGCATAGATGTCTTCATTCACCGCTAGTTGGTTGAACCAGCGAAGATAGGCCTGGAGTCCAAACGTGCTACTCGTACCGTTCAAAACGAGAGGTTTTCGGTCTTGATTTTTTTGCTCAGCTGAATTGCTGCAGCTTGAAAGTAGCGCTAAGACTATGCTTGAGAGAAGCTTGAAACGAGACGTTTTAATCAATGATTTGAACATTATTGAATGCGCTCCATGATGCTTTCAAATGTTGATGTGATGTTGATCAGGTTATGAGCTATCGGATTGGAATAAATAAAAAGTAGGATGACTGGGACAGGGGCTGAGAGTAAGAGGACAATGGCTGCCCAAGTCAGGGTCCAGCTGCCGCTATTGACCAGAAAAACCATCAATGCAAGCGCGAAATACATCAAAGCGATTGCAAAGGTTAGGCGTATTTGAAATGCCTGTTTCGAGAGCGAAAGGCGCCTTTCGCGACTGTCAATGAGGTCGAAGCAAAAGTCGCTTGCTTTTCTAATGTAATTTGCCGATTCGGGCGTGATCATTTGCCCTTTTGGTTGAATGGCGTTACTTGATGCCAGGAAATCACGCAGGCGCTCGAGTGAATCCCTGGCCTCTTCGCTGCTTTCACCATGGAGCATGTCGTCGACTTCGGTATGCGCAACTTTGTCGGCATAGGTGTAGAGTAATCGCCTTGATTCAATGCGTTGTTCAGGTTGCAGCACTGACATCACCGCAACAAGTTTGTTGACTGTAACGACTTCGTGCGTTACAGCATTGCGCAGATTGGTGAATTGGAAAATGACATTCGAAAGTAAAAATGCCGTCGTCAATGTATACAGAGATCCAAGCGGGCTGAGTTGTGAGGCTTGAAGTTTTAAGCTGCCACGAGCCTTCACCCATTTGGCTAGGAATAAGGCAATCGCTGTCAGTGATAAAAATCCGAGGTAGATCAGTGGTACGCCGGCCTTTAGCAGTAGATCACTCATGGGGACTGGAATTAATTAATAAAGGAGCCGTCTCGGCCTACTAGAAATGTAAGGTGAACGATATCGCTGCCATTGCGTTGCCTTGGCCCGAATGTCACTTTGTAGCCTCCTAGGTCGACTGTCCCAAGGGACTCAACAGCAGTGATGAAGCGTTTGCGTGTGAGGTCAGGGCCTGCCTTCTGAAGTGCCTGAACCAGCATTGATGCTGCAATGTACCCTTCCAGGCCGACGAAGCTATAGGGAATGTCCGGCTTCAGTTTGCTGATTTTATTTTGGTAATCCCGGACGACTGGAGTTCGCCGGTCCCAAGGAAATGGCACGACCTGACTGATCCCGATTCCGTGTCGTAGTTCCTTGGGGAGTGATCGGGCTAGGGCGTTGCTGCCCACAAACGACACAGTTAAAACCTGAGCGTTGCTGCCAAATTGGCGTAGTTGGGATATGAAGCTTGAGACCGTTCCGTAGGACGAAACAACGAGAACAGCATCAGGTCGTGCTAATGCCACCTTTCTGGCCGCATCGCTTGTGTTCGAGGAATTGCGTTCTACTGTTGTTTCTACGACAGGTTTCAATTGATGTTTCGCCAAAGCTTTTTTGAGCCCTTCTAGGCCATCACGTCCGAATGAATCATTTTGATAGGCGATGGCAATTGATTGCCGTCCATAACGAATTAAATAGCTGACAATGGCCTTGATTTCTTGGTGATAGCTGGCTCGGATGTTGAATACATTCTTTTTCATCGGCGAGCGAATGATCTGAGCCCCAGTAAGCGGTGCAATTAAAGGAATTTTGCTTTGATCAATCAAGGGCAGTGAGGCTTTGACTGTTGGTGTTCCCAGGTAGCCAAATAGGGCAAAGACTTTATCCTTGTTGATAAACTTTTTGGTGTTATTTAGTGTTAGCTCTGGATTGTATTGATCATCGCGATAAACCATGACGACCTGGCGTCCATGGATGCCTCCCTGTGCATTCACGTGGTCAAAAACCAAGTGCGCACCTTGTCGATACTCTCGACCGAGCTCACCCGATGGTCCGCTGAATGCTGCCGATTGTCCGAGCAAGATCGAGCGTGGAGTGACGCCGATCTCCTCAGCATGAACCGTTGTCGTTAAGCCTGCAAGCAGAAACAGAGCCGTAATCGTTGTCTGCTGAAGCATTGGATGAACCTTTCGGTTGCCTCCTTCCACGCAGGTCGGTCATCGTTAGGTTCCACTATTTCAGCGAGTCGACTGCGTGTTGGCAACAATTCATTCGTGTTCAGTCGGGACTATGGGTGAAGTCGAGTGATTGCCGGCGTTGGTTGCGTTGGCTGTGCAGTGGACGCTTCACGGTTCTGGTATCCGGCTTGAATAAACCGATCGCGCCAGCGGCGTTCCTGTTGTTCGGCTTCAGGAGTCCCTTCCTGGGGAAAGTTCCGGAGGAAGTCCTTGTCTTGGCAAGGAACATAGGGTCCTTGCTTGAGTTCGAAGATCACGGAGTCGTACTCCAGAGCCACCAGCGTGTGAAATTGACCTGCGGCCACTTCCACTCCACGGATGGGACCCGATGCTGAGATGGTTTCCTGTTGATCAACCTCTCCCTCAGCGCTGAGGATCATCAGGCCGATCGCTCCCTGCAGAACGAGAAAGCATTCGAAACCTGCCTCTGCCACGTCGCGGACATGGCGATGGGGACGCACGTAGGTGCCGGGCTGCAGCACGTTGAGAAAGCGCTGCACCGGTTCGGCTTCTTTGTGGAAGTTGTGGTTACAGCGTTTCCGTGGTCGCTGGGCGGCTTCCGCGGCCAGCGCGTTGAACAGGGTCTGATCGATGCGCTGAATCGGAGATCGGCTCATCGGCGCTGCTCCCTCAAGCGGCGCATGGAATTGCGGGGCATCAGTCTGTTGTCTCTCAGGGACGGCATTCCGTCGTTGGGACGTTGGGCGCGTGGGTGGTACCCGATGAGGGCAATGCCGATCAGCATCAGCAGAATCACTGCGCCAGCGCGTAACACCCGAAACATCAGTACACCCGAAACATCAATGGCTGGAGGTCAGTGCGTTGATCAGTTGATCGACCTGGTGTTGCAGCAGCGAGATCGGATCAGTGCCCTCGTCTTCGCCGAGATCCTTCACGCTCCAGAAGCGGATCTTGGCTTCCAGATCTGGGAACAATTCCTGCACCATCGGTCTGTGGGCTTCGGCATCCACGGCCACCACCACATCGGCTTGTTCCACGTCATCTCGGCTCACCTGACGGGGCATCGCCAGTTGCGTTGGATCCACGGCAACTCCACGCTGTTGCAATGCGATCTGGGCCTCGATGGCCATCGCTCCGATGTTGCCGTTGCCGGATGTCACCTTCAGGCCGGCTGATCCGGCGTGAAGGTCATCACCGTTGCCATGGAGGGCGATCTGGTGATTGAACCAGAATTCCGAGAAGCGGCTGCGGAAATAATTGCCGGTGCAGAGGAAGAGAACGGTTCGCATCGCTGCGGTCAGGAGAGAGGGACTACAGGAGATGCACGCACCACGCCCTGTTCCAGAGGAAGCAGATCATCGTCATCGGTTGCTCGACTGCGAACCGGTGCACTGAACCCCCTGGCGCGGGCATTCCTGACCTCAAACGGGCCCGGCGTGCCGGTGGGAACGGCCAGTCGCAAAGCGAAAGGATGCTCTCCAGGTTCCACATCACCGATGGATCCCACCCGGGTGCGGTTCTGAAGAACGGGCTCGCCACTGCGGTCGAGGATCCGGGCATACACGTCGGTATCGACGACCGCACGCCGTGAGGTGTTGTTCACCATGCCGCTGAGCACGTAGCAACTCGCTCCTTCCGGGCTGGTGATGGTGGGTCTGCTGGCCGCTGAGGGGCTGGGCTGGGCTCCTGGATCTGAGGCATCACAGGGAGCCAACGACACGCCGGTGAGGGGCAGGTCGGCGGCGAGTGCCGGCTGGGCCACCAGCATCAGCAGCGCGATCAGTCCCGCAGCAAAAAATTTGGCCATGGCTCAGTGCTGCAGGCTGGCCAGGGTGTCGGTGAGTTCGGCGACATCGGACAGACCGTTCACGTCGAACCAGGGAGCCGTAGCCCAGTCGAATCCCTCTCCGAAGGTGTTGTCCGGAGCTGTGATGTACCAATGGCAGTTCACATCGGGGACATCAACAGCGCACTGGGACCAGTCGTTTTGCCACTGGGGAACCTGCACCCACATCACAGCGGCAAAGAGCAGGGAGAGAAGGCTTCTCAGCACGGGACCCAGGCAGGATGGTGGGACGCTACCAGGGTTCTGATGGTGCTGCGAGCACTGCGGCTTTCCTGTCGCTAGGACGTGGGGAGTGATTCGTCTCTGACGCCACCCCCGCATGCAAAGTCCATCCCCGATGCGTTCTGTCAACTCCGGAGGTCCGGAGGGGGGCTTGGTGGCCATCGTGGCCCTTGTGCTGGCTGGTCTGCTGCTGCTGGCGCAGTCTCTGTTCGTGGTTCCCGCTGGCGAAGTGGCGGTGATCACCACCCTGGGCAAGGTGAGTGGGACGCCGCGGCAACCGGGCCTCAACGTGAAAGCGCCCCTGGTTCAGCAGGTGTGGCCGTTCAGTGTCCGCACCCAGGTGCGGCCTGAGAATTTCGCCACGCTCACGAAGGATCTCCAGGTCATTCAGGCCACAGCCACCATCAAATACGCCATGCGTCCTGATGAAGCCGGTCGGGTTTACAGCACGATCGCCAGCAGCGACCGGGATGTGTATCCGCGGATTATCCAACCCTCTCTTCTGAAAGCGCTCAAATCTGTGTTCTCGCAGTACGAGCTGGTCACGATTGCGTCGGAGTGGAATGACATCTCCGCTCTGGTAGCCAGCACTGTGGCGGAGGAACTGGATCAGTTCGATTACGTGAAAGTGGTGGGACTTGATCTCACCGGTCTGGAGATCGCCGAGGAATACCGGGCAGCGATTGAGCAGAAGCAGATCGCTGAACAACAGCTTTTGCGGGCGCAGACCGAGGTGAAGATCGCTGAACAGGAGGCCCTTCGCTACGACACGCTGAACCAAAGCCTTGATGACCAGGTGCTGTACAAGCTCTTTCTTGATAAGTGGGATGGTCAGACCCAGGTGGTGCCCGGCCTGCCTGGAGGCGCGGGAGGAACCCCGCCGGTGATTGTCGGGCGGCGTTAAACCGGTTCACAGCATGCTTCGCCTTGATCCCGGGCTGATTCTTCCGACTGTCATCACCAATGTGTTCCCAGGGCGTCGTCTCGCGCTCTGGTTGTTCGTCCCCTTGATGGTGGTCACGCTTTGGCGCAGTCAGCATCACCTGTTGGCTGCCGATGGTGGCGCCCAGTCGATCGCCCACATTCCCCTCAACGTCTACCCGGAACCGGCGGCTGCCACGATCGTGGGCCTGTTCGCCCTCTGGGGGCTCAGTCAGCTGGTTCTGGCGTTTCTGCAGCTGCTGGTTCTGCTGCGCTACAAGTCCATGATCCCTCTGATGTATTTGCTAACGCTGATCGAATACGGCGTGAGAGCCCTCTACATCCCGGCGTTTCGTCCGATCCCGACCACGGCCACAGCGCCAGGTGCCGTGATCAATGGCCCCATCGCCGCCGCTTCTCTGGTGCTGTTGCTGATCAGTATCTGCCCCAGGCGAGAGGTCTCACCATGACGCAACGCACAGCCACCGGACTGGTTCTTGTGCTTCTTGTGGGCCTCATCACACACTGTGCATCCCAGGTGCGAACACGCGTGCGTTTTTGGGTGGTCCCCCAGCAGGGGCCAGGCAGGCTTGTGCCGATTCCAGGCCGTCAGCCTGCAGCCAAGCCAGGTGTGCTCCTGTGAGCGAATTGTCGAATTGTCAGCAGTCGAAGAAATCCCAACGTATTGCCTGATACACAGCTGCCGTTCCTACTGATGAAGAACCCCTTTGGAGGTTCTGACCATGTCGATGAAACAGCTGGAGACTTTTTTGGCCAAGGCCAGTGGCAATGACGACATCCGACGGGAGGTGGATCAGTGTGATGGCGACACAATCTGTGTCGCCAAAGTGGGCCTGCGCCATGGCCATAAGTTCTCCGCCGCCAATTACAGCCGGTGGCAGAGGGAGCACGGCTGAGGCTCGTCTGTGACGGCACGTTGACAGAAGCCACATCTGCCGATCGCGCGTATCTAAAACTGATGAGTCCCTGATTGAGATCCCGAATGGAGACTTTCTTTAGCAGGGACCTTGCGCGTTCGCTCGCTCTGATGCTCCTGGAACTACAGGCTGAACTCGACGAGTTTGCCTACCAGGTTGAACATTCTCCAGATGATGTGCCGGTCGTTGTTGAGCAGAGTCTGGGCGCTCAGACTCTGCTTTGATCTGGATCAAGAGGAAGACCCTTCAGTCCCAAAGCGATCTGTCGTGCAGCCAGGAGCCCTGGATACAGAAGGTTGGCTCGCCGTGTGTCGCTGAAGAGGCCGTGAAGAAGACGTAGGAGTGGGTCGGTCGGCGTGAGGTGCTTGCAGAGCATGGCGATGGCTTCGCTTCCATGCCAGATCTGATCGCCGTTCATCAACACTGCGCCATTGCTGATGTTGTATCCGCGCTGTCTGAGGTTGGTTCTCAGCTCGTGATCACTGCGGCCATCGCGAATGACCAGGTCGGGCACTCCCCCAAGAAGTTCGCTGCGCTGGGCAAAATGCCGGCAGAACGGACAACCTCCGTCGTAGACGAGTGTGAAAGTCATCGACCCATCTTGGCGTTTTCATTAGATGTTCTGCGGCTTTATCGCCAATGCTCAGTGCCATTTCTCTAGGGAAGGCACAGGCTCAAGCAACGGGGACGATCGCTCCCCGATCTGTTCGGGTGCAGTGGTCACGCGGGTTGAGCCGACCTTTTCAATCCGCTGAACGGCCCGTTCCACCCTGAACGGTAGGTTGACTTGATTGAAACGATCGGAACGCTCGTCCCTGGAATGGCAGACAAGGAACTCCTCAGAGAAGTGGCGCTTGAGCTCTGGAGCTCAGTGAAGAAGTTGCGCCCTGGTCTGCCACGGGAATCACGGTTGGAGATCACTCTCAAGGCGCTGATGGTGATCGGTGATCTCAGCGATCAGATTCAGGCCGCTGTGGTGGTGGGTCTGATCGCTGAGCAGGAGCCCCCTGAGAATGAGCCTGAAGGCCAGGACGTCACGCTCAGTGAGGAGAGTTCAGACGCCAAAGCTGGTTCGGAGGTCGAGCAAATGCCCGACGGACGGAGGGTTGTGCGTCGCCGTTCCAGATCCGGGAGCTGAGCCCGCCGGATCGTCATGGTTCGGTCGCCAGTGCCGATTGCCCCCGGCGGTTGATCTCCTGGGCAAACTCTGTCCAGAGCCCTTGTCCCCAGTAGCGGAAGCAACTGGTTTCCAGCAGCAGAACGTGGAGCAGGGCCTGTTGATAGGCGGGGGTGGCCGTGACGGATGGATCCGTTGCAACGGCTGCGTCGAAGCGTTGATGGAATTGGGCGCTCAGGCTCTGCATGGGTTCCAGCACATTGCTGTAGCCCTCAACCCAGCTGAGATTGTTGGTCCAGGACGCCCCTTGCATCGAAAAACCGTCGCCACGGGATGTGAGTGTTTCGATCGCAGTGGAGACGGCGTCTGGGTGCGTCGCCTCACCCACCTCCCGCCACAGCCTGTGCTGCAGCACCGCCTGGATCCTTGGGAAATGCTTGGTCTCAACCCCAAGGGCATCGAGATGCGCCAGATATTCGGACCCATTGAGCGCCGTGATGTTGCCTTCTCCATCCCGAATTCGGCGATTGGCCTGACGAAATGCCTCAGGAAACTCGTTCATCATCACGCCACCATTCTCACCGTCTGCGATCTGGCTCACCAGCGATGGCACGTCTTTTCCATTCAGATGCTGTGACGCCAGCCCCATGGCCTCGTAGCAAGGCTGCATCTGGCCGACCAGTTTGGTGTCAGATCCCTGGGTCTTGATCAAGACCGTCATGCTGATCTCCTCGCCGGAGGAGTTTCGGGCGATGAGCTGATTGGGCAGGTACCGCTGAGCGTGCTCAAGGGGAGTCCCGTTGAATTGCTCCACGCTGTGCTCCTGCACCAGCATCCAGCGATAGCCCGCTTCCTTCAGGGCTTTCACCAGGGCAAACAGGGTGTCTGGGTGATTGGGAAGGTGCATCTCCGGCAAGGAGAATCCCTGCACCCGTTGCAGAGCCTCGTCGCCGAAGAGATCAGCGAATTGATGCTGCCAGGCACTGATCTGCAACGCCAGATCTGGAATGGGCGTCGAAGGCGCCACGGCATGGCTCCAGAACGTGCCGAGCCACTCAACATGCCGCTGCATCTGATCATCACAGGCCAGATAGCTCAGGGCTTCTGTGATGTCATCACGGCCCATCTGCATCACACCCCAGAGCAGATTGCCGGAGTAATCGAGCATGATCCGGGGTTTGCAGCCTTCTCTGATCAGCTCGGGAATGAGATCGGCCATGCGCCTATAGCACTGGGCGAAGGGTTCAGCGTTGTGGTTATCTCCCTCCCCTGGCCGCTCGACCATGTATTGCAGGTGGGAGATCAGGGCCCCATCAACTCCTGCTGGCACGGTGGGTTGATGCATGTGCAGCGCGCAGGCGAAGGCGGCCTGCAGGCCTTCAAGGCTGCTGTGTCCTGGGAGTATTGATGGGGCAGGGGGATTCAGCCTGAGTGTGTGGATCGTCTTCTCCCGTCCGGCGATCGGTGGCAACTGCTGAGGCTCCATGAAATGTGCTCGCTGGGTGAAGATCGAGAGAGGTCAGGTGGGTCTGTCGCGAAGGACAGTGAATGAAACCGAGAACCGTCAGCGTGGTGGCTGTTGAGTGTTCAGGTCTTTGATCTCATTGTTGGTTGCCTCAACTCACTTTGACGTTTTCACAGCTCTTGCTAACTATTTGAGTAGAAGGAAAAAAGGAGCCTGACCAATGCATCGCTGCCGGATCGGAGCGACAGTTTTGCTCGTTGGCGTGTTGGGTTTGCAGGGTGTTTCCACGCGGGAGATCTGGGCTGGTTCCCACCATCACGGTGATGGTCACCATCACGGCCATCACGAGCACCACGGCGATGGCCATCGTCATGCGGGCGATCACCACTATCACCACCGCTACAGCAGGGGGTACTGGTATGGCCATCACGGTCGTTGGTATGGACCTGGATACGCCAACCGTTGGAATTGGAATACCTTTGGCGCGCTTGCTGGTGCTGCCGTGATCGGGGGGCTTGTCAGCAGTGCCTTCGACGCGAGCAATGCAACGATTGCGGTACCGGACAGCTCCTATGCGCTTGATTACGACAGCGTTCGTGCGAACGGCAATCTGATCACCTTCAAGGTTGATGGCGCTCCGATGAGCGCCGACTGCAGCAGTGGCTATCTCAACGGTCGTTCTCCTGAGAGTCGCGGACAAGCGCAATTGGTGAACGCGGTCTGCACCGTTGCTTTTGGTGTCTGATCGATCCAGTTTCAGGCGACTTCAGGGGCCCAGCCGACCTGATGGTGCCAGCTGGGAGCCCACTGGCGGCAATGGTGCGTGAGGTGCGTTCCCTGAGGCAGTTGTTGATGCTGGCGTTCGCAGGCGAGCAGGGTGCGTCCCTGCTCGTCACAGCCATAGCGGAAGTGCTGGCATGTGATGCAGACGCTTGAACCGCGGCTGAGCCGAAGATCGCTGACACTGAGAATGCTCCAGGACTCCATCATGAACGAGCGAGTACATCTGTACTAGCCCGGCAATTCGCATGGGTCAAGGCGTTCTGGTGCAGGCCTCTGTGTAGGCGAGGTTGCCTCAAAGGCGACTGGAGGTGAGAAAGCCCCTGATGTAATCCAGTCCCCAATCGAGGGTGTGGACAGGGAGTTCGTAGCAGTCGTTGAACAAGCGGCGTTTGGCCTGCTCAAGCCGGGTTAGGCCGATGGCCTGAAGGTTGGCACTGGAGGCAATGAAGAATTCCTCGCGGGCTTCAGGGTCGTTGCGCTTCATGCCGTTGACGTACAACGTACGGATGTCTTGGAAGAGGTCGGCCGTCTCGCCTTCGAAGCGGATGGTGTCGTCGCCCAAGGGGATTTCCATGGATTTGATGCAGCGCATCGAGAAGGCCATCGCCGATCGTGTTTCCTCGGGAGAAAGGGCGTCTTCGTGGCCATCGCGGAATTGATGCTGAATCACGCCGTTGCTGCATTCGAGCAGGCGAAGCAAGGCGAGCTTGTCGAGCTCGGCGTCCGGAAGTTGGCTGAAGAGGCTGTGCCAGTTGCGTCGTTTCATTGTTCTGCGATCACCCAGGCGGTGGCTGCGCGTTGGCGCATGTACAAGTCGGCAAGCTCGCGAGCGAGGGAGCGCAACTCCTGAACGTTGTCGGTGGTGTCGATCAAGCGTTTGAGCGACTCGACCTCGAATTTTTGGCTGAGGGACAGCTGCATGGAACAGCGCTTGAATGACGACACCTTAAAAAAAGTTCACGATCATCGGCTGTTGTTTCTGCTGCAAAAAGGAAAAACCGATTCCGCGATGCGCTTCGGCGCCTGTCAGGATGTAACAACTTCGTTACATCGGGCTAATGACAGTTGGCGAGCTTTTCCTCGAATCCCTGTCCACGGGAGTGATTACGGAAGATGAGATGCAGTGGCTGACCTCGCATCAGCACGGGTTTTCTCGTACGGAAGAAGCCGCTGCCGTGCGGTTGGGTCGTTTGGTCGATGAAGGGATCGTGAATCTGGGCTGCAGAGTGTCGAGTCGATTGCTGCAGCACCGCACAGTTCGCGACCACTGGATTGAGCCCTTGGGTCGGCGTCGCGGCCATCAACTCTGAGAGAGTGCGTGTGGACTCGCGCAAAGCCCATGGCGGATTTTCTCAATTGTGTTCGCGTCGTGGTGAAGCAGGGCTGTGAAAAGCGCTATCTCGATGCTGTGGAGGCCTGGGTGTCTCCCAAGGGAATGCGTGAGCGCTATCTGGCGCGAACAGGTGAGCGGGCGTTCTGCTTCGTGGCTCTCTGGGACAGCCAGGATTCCCTTGTGGAGGCTCGCCCGGAGATGATTCAGCATCTGAATTCAGTGAGAGATCTGCTCGAGGAGCTGTCCCCGGAACTGGGCGTCACCGATCCGGTTTCCGGCCCAGTGATCCACTGCACGAACGGCTGAAGCACATCACGCTTCCGGAGAATCCTCGCGTTCGCGAATTCGCTGTTCGAACCGCCTCACGTGTTGGCGTTTCCTGGCGATGGGCACACCCACCACAAGGGCAAGTACGCCCACCAGCAGCAGAGTGGCAAGAAGCTGCGACAACGTTGCTTGAGGGAACACATTCGCCGACAGGCGTTCCACGGCTTCTTCCACAGCGCTGCCGTTTTCTGTGATCAGAACCGGTGCGATCAACGTTTGGTTGCATCTCTGCTCGTCATCATGCGCTCTTTCGCTGCCAGCGGTCAGGCCGAGAGCCATTGCAGCGCCACAGTGCGCTGGCGCGGGCCATCCAGCTCCACCAGGATCACGTCTTGGTAACGCCCCAGTTGAAGCGCTCCGTTGCAGACCGATACGGTCGCCTGATGGCCGAGCAGCAACGCTTGCAGATGGGCATGGGCATTCCGCGGCTCATCGTCGGGAATGCCGGGGCGCAGCTCTAGGTCGTTGTGTTTCCAAGCTGTGGTGGGTGGTGCCAGCTGCCGAAGCCACTGCTGCAGATCCAGCAGGAGTCTCTCCTCTAGCTCGTTCACGATCACAGCTGTTGTGGTGTGCTGCGTTGACACCACAACAGCTCCATCGCGTTCGCCATGCACTTGCACAAATCGACGCAGTTCAGCGGTGAGCGATAGGCACTGGAACGGAGCGTCGGTGCTGAGGTGGAGGAGATGGGAGGTCATGAACGTTCACTGGTGTTGGCTGGTGTTGACTGAGGCGAACAGCCCTTCGCTCTGTGTCTATCTCTGCATAGAAACCTGCAGCGCGGAACGGGCCCATGTTTCGCACGTGATAAGAAATAGAGAAGCACCTTCTGTTGACTGATGGCCAGTTATGGCATCAATTCTTGCGATGTGAGGTTGATTCCAAGTCAACGGCTAAGCAATTCAATCCTATGTAGGTGAGTGCTAGATCAGCCTTGCCGTCGCAATCCAATCCTTTGTTGTTGCCTTTCGGAGGATCAATGTTGACTAAAACATGGCCAGGGTCGGAGATGTCTTCTCTGTATCGAATTGCAGCGATGCCAGTTGGGCATTGAACGCCTTTCGTGTTTTTCACAACATCCATCTTGGCTATCAACAACTTGCTGCTTGCTCCAGAGTTCATGCAAACGGCTCTCTTCATCTCCATCTCATTGTTGACAGACATGAGATTCAGTAATGTTTTGTGCGGCTCCGCACGTGCGTGCTCTGCGTAAGCAAGGCCGCTAAGCATCAAAAAGGCAACGCTTTTGTAAGATAGTGCAGATAAGAATTGGTGCATTGATCTACAGTCTTCAGTTCTATATACCAAGTATGCTAGTGAATTGGCTCCTTGAAGACAATTAATGCAATGGTTCCCCCCTTTGCGGAGGGGCTCATTGTTTGAGTTGGCGAATGGCTGCTGATGCTTGCCCTTTCACTCCTAAAGTGCGTTAGGGCATGGTTGTGTTAACGAACGTCTTGACGTTGTGTTCACAGACCTCGTCCTCCGCAACGACTGATTCTTTGACCCATGGCGCTTTTGCCCCGCTGGCAGTACATGACCGATGAGAGCAAAGCGCTTGTCAAGCGTGGGGCTGTGAGTGTGCTGGTGCTGTTCGTGGCGGCGTTCCTGCTGCGAGCGCTACTGCCTTGGGTGTTGTTGGCCTTGATTGCCTGGTTCGTGTGGTCGTGGTCGCGTCGGCGTTGATCGCAATCACTTGCCGCAAATAGTGACCATGCCCAATCTGTGGTCATCCGCCTGTGACGCGATGGCCTCGAATCAGGATCAGGTTCTGATGCATGAAGCGATCCGCCTAATGCGGGATGCCGGCGTGGTGAACAAGACGGGTGGCCCTTTCGGTGCTGTGATCGCCAAGGATGGGCAGGTGGTGGCCGCAGCTGGAAACAGTGTCGTGAAGGATCTTGACCCCAGTGCCCATGCTGAGGTCAACGCCATCCGAGCGGCTTGCAAAAAGCTGGGAACCTGGGACCTCAGTGGTTGTGTGATGTACACCAGCTGTGAGTGTTGTCCAATGTGTTATGCGACGGCCTACTGGGCTGGAATCCGCACTGTTTTCTATGCCGCGGCTTGGTCAGATTACAGCGATTTGTTTTCCGATCAGGAGATCAATGAGGACATGCAACAAGCAAAAGATAAGCGTGAAATCAAACTCACGCAGATTCTCCAGGATGAGGCGTGTGAAGTTTGGAAAGAGTTTCGTCTGCTGCCCGATGGTGCTCGGTACTGAGATGTTTGGAACTGAAACAGCGAGATGGATCTCTGAAGCGAATGGCTGAGCAACCTCTAAACGATGAACAATTCGTCTACACCTTTCACAGCGAGTTGTTGCCCTCCCAAGTCGAAGGCTTCATGCGTCTGCAAGCCGATATGGATATTGCTGCAAGAGATTTTGAAGGTTATCGAGGTCAGGAGCTGTCTTGCCAGGAGAATCAAGCGGATGGCCTGAACCATTGCACGGTGAAGATATGCTTCACCAGCCTTGAGTATTGCCTCGCCTGGTTGGATAGCAGTGTGCGCCGCAATCTTCTCTTTCATGCTGAAGATGCCATTGGTTATCACTATCGCGCCAGCGTTGAAACACAATCCTTTGAACAGTGGATTGCGGTGCGCAGCGGTCAGCATCCTGCCACCTGGAAAGTGAATCTTCTGGTGTGGCTCGCGCTGTATCCCTGCGTGATGATTCTCACCCGGATCGGCCAATCCACCTTGGGGCGATTGCCCTTGCCTCTCAACATGCTGATCAGCACTGCCATCACTATTGCTGTGACGGGTTGGTTGCTGGTGCCCTGGTTGAGTCGCCTCTACGGCGGCTGGTTATTGAATCGATCCATGCGGTGGAACTGGATTCACGGCACCACGATTGTCGGTTTTCTGCTTTTGTTTCTGGTGCTGTTCAGCGCATTGAGCATGCCGTCATCCCTGGATCAGGCAACCCTTCAGA
>ERZ802831.380-NODE-380-length-23042-cov-73.5347_pt1 | contig 23042 bp, 31 predicted proteins | sample MGYA00345655_ERZ802831 | MGnify/ENA primary metagenome ERZ802831 (study PRJEB30503, sample SAMEA104212376) | marine metagenome | biome: Westerlies Biome; feature: [SRF] surface water layer (ENVO:00010504) within the epipelagic zone...; material: water...
GGCATGTTGAAAAGCCGATCAAGCGGGAGCATTTGGCAGGCGTTATTTTTTCTCGTGACTCAGATTCTTGCGAGACAGACACCTAGGCTTGATAGCAAGCACGCTGGATTTATCTGCCATTTCTGGATTTATCTGCCATTTTTGGATTTATCTGCCATTTAAAGTCTGCTCGTTTCTCCGCTAGCCTATTCGCCCACCTCCGCAACATCCTACGTCGCGCTTTTTCTTCACGCTTCCATCCCCAGGGCTGCTGGCTTCTTAAAATAACAGCTTTTTTGTGTCCTGGCCTGTGTCCCGGTCTGTGTCCCGGCCTGTGTCCCGGTCTGCGTTCTGGTCTGCGTTACAGTTTGTATTCTGGCTCCTTGGCAAGGTCACGACAGAGTATGGCTGACCAAATTTTTTGCAATATTCGGAGATTCTGATACAACTTCTGCAATGAGTTTCCGAATCAAACGAGCATAAAGAGCGAGGTCGCAATGGTTGATTTCATGTTAAACGGCGAGGTCGTGACTGCGAGCAGTGACGCTGACACGCCATTACTATGGGTGTTGCGCGAAGAGTTAACGTTGCGGGGCACGAAGTTTGGTTGTGGCATTGCGCAATGTGGTGCTTGCACTGTACACATTGACGGTCAGCCGATGCGATCCTGTGTCACCCCCGTTGGATCTGTCGCTGGAAAATCTGTGACGACGATTGAGGGACTGGCAACACCTGTCGGTGAGGCGTTGAAGACGGCCTGGACCCAGGCACAGGTGCCCCAGTGCGGTTACTGCCAGTCGGGTCAAATCATGCAGGCGGCAGGCCTGTTAGAAACCAACCCGAATCCTTCCGATGATCAGATCACTGAGGCGATGAATGGTAACCTCTGTCGGTGTATGGCCTATCCACGAATTAAGCGCGCAATTAAGACTGCCGCGAGTGGGGAGGTTATGTCATGAAGAAGTATTCTCAGGGTATCTCCAGACGTTCATTTATTGCGGGTGTTGCTGGCTCATCACTCATGATGGGCATGGGTTCGTTGGTCGCAGGGTGTAGCTCGGAGCAGGCCACGCAAGCGATGGCCAGCGGCGATTTGTCGAGAGTCTTCTCGCCCACGATTTGGTTTGAGATTAACGGTGCAGGTGAGGTGCTGATTAACATCGTGCGGGCAGAAATGGGTCAGCACGTGGGGACGTCGTTGGCGCAGATTATCGCCGATGAGCTGGGTGCCGACTGGTCCAAGGTTTCCTTTACGCATGTTGATACAGATCCAAAGTGGGGTGTCATGGTGACCGGCGGATCTTGGTCTGTGCACACATCCTTTACGGCTCTCTCCCAAGCTGGCGCAGCGGGACGAACGGTTCTTATTGATGCGGCCGCAAAACTATTGGGCGTTTCCCCGGAGTCCTGCAGTGCTGAAGATGGCGTGGTTACATCAGGAGAAAAGTCGCTGACGTTTGCACAAATTATTAGCAACGGTGACCTGTCGCGCACTATCTCAGAAGATGAATTGGCCGCCATGCCAGTTAAGAGTCCGGCCGATCGCAGAATCATAGGCCGCGATCTGAGAAATCGAGATGTTGCAGAAAAAGCAGAAGGCTCAGCGGTGTATGGTCTCGATGCCGCATTGCCGGGCATGGCTTATGCCATGCCGCTACTGCCACCCACTCGCTATGGCAGCACTGTTTTGTCAATTGACGAGTCTGCAGCAAAGACCATCGACGGTTATATTGGGGCCCTTCGCATAAATGACCCTAGCGAGACAGTGCAGGGCTGCGTCGTCGTGGCAGCCGAGACAATGCCTGCGGTACTGAAGGCGGTTAAGGCGGTTTCGGTCGATTGGGCCTCGGGCCCTACGGCCTCGGTCAGTGAGGCAGATCTCATTGCCGAGGGGGTTCGGTTGGCGGCAGACCCAACTGTCGGAACGCTGTACGTCAATGAAGGCGATATTGCCGCGGCCACAACCAATGCAGCGGATACCCTAGCAGCCACCTACACCACCAGTACCGCCCTACATTTTACGATGGAGCCGCAAAATGCCCTGGTCGAGTTTGACGCGCAGGGACGCTGTCATATTCATGCGGGTAACCAATGGCAATCGTTGATTTTGCCGGTATTAGCTCAAGCACTAGAGATGCCTGAGACGGATATTGTCATTCATCAATATTATCTAGGTGGTGGCTATGGTCGGCGCTTGTTTGGTGATCAAATGATCCCGGCTGCCTTAGCCGCGCGGGCGCTGGGTCGGCCTGTGAAGTTGATATTTGATCGCGCAACTGACAGCCGGTTTGATTGTGTGAGATCGCCATCAGTGTGTACGCTTGCGGCATCGTTTGATGGCGACGGCAATCTGTCCGGCATCGATCATGCGGCGGTTGCAGGTTGGCCGACAAAGAGCATGGCACCGGGATTTCTTGGCACCGGTATTGACGGTAAGGGCCAGTTTGATGGTTTTTCCATTAGTGGTGCAGACCATTGGTATAGTTTGCCGTCGCACCGAGTCAGGGCGATTAACAATGAGCTGGCACAGGCAACCTTTTTGCCCGGGTGGTTACGCGCGGTCGGTCCCGGATGGATTAGCTGGGGTGTCGAGAGCTTCTTGGATGAAGTTGCCGCGAAGCAGGGCAGAGACCCAGTAGCGATGCGGTTAGCGCTCTTGGATGGTCGCGGGAAAAATGCCGGCGGGGACGGGAGTACCGTTGGCGGTGCTACGCGACTTGCTGCAGTCCTCAAAGACGTTGCCGCTCGTGCAGACTGGGGGCGTGAGATGCCGCCTCATGAGGGTCTAGGTGTCGCCGTGGGCCACGGTCAAGAACGCGGTATGCCGACTTGGGTCGCCTGTGTCGCACACGTGGCGATCGATCCAAGCTCTGGTGATATTTCGTTGAAAAAGCTGTGGCAGACAATTGATGTTGGCACTGTCGTCAATCCAGATGGCGCAATGGCGCAAGCAGAGGGCGCTGCCTTGTGGGGCGTCAGCTTGGCTCTACACGAAGGCGCAGCTTTTGCGGCGGGAGAGGTATCGGAGCAAAATCTTGACCGATACACGCCCTTGCGTATGAGTGATGTGCCCGATCTCGATATCAAGTTTGTCGATAGCACTGCTTTCCCAAGTGGTTTGGGTGAGCCGCCTCTGATACCTGTGGCGCCCGCTATTGGCAACGCCGTTTTTGCCGCGACCGGCAGGCGCGTCCGAGATCTGCCAATAAGATTGGCATAGCATCGCCACTTGGGTTTTAAAGGACGGGTCTTAAGGCCCGTTTTTTTGTGTTGGCAAAGATATCGAAACGGTAATAACTGACAGTAAATTGCAGTTGACAGTCCCCTGCCTCGCCCCTAGACTTCGCACTCTTTTTTCGGGATCCCTCAGCGGATACCGGCTTTTTAGGAGATTGCTTGTGCAGAATCAACGTATTCGAATTCGCCTCAAGGCGTTCGATCACAAACTCATCGACGCTTCCACTCAGGAAATCGTCGAGACTGCTCGCCGAACAGGTGCGCAGGTGCGCGGACCTATCCCGCTTCCAACGAAGAAGGAAAAGTTCACTATTCTTGTCTCACCTCACGTGAACAAGGATGCGCGAGATCAATACGAGATTCGCACACACAAGCGACTCATGGACATTATCGAGCCAACGGAAAAGACCGTTGACGCGTTGATGAAGCTAGATCTAGCTGCGGGCGTAGAAGTCCAAATCAGCTTGGGATAGTGACAATTTAAAGTAAGCCTGCCCAGTTCGCTGGGTGTGTAACGAGTAAGAAAATTACTCGGCCATAGAGGGTTAAGCCCCGTACACGGAGAGGTTAGTACCATGACTGTGGGAATAGTCGGCCGTAAATCAGGTATGACACGAGTGTTTACCGAAGACGGCGTATCAGTACCAGTAACCGTAGTGGAAGTTGTTCCAAACCGCGTTACTCAAATCAAAGAGCAAGATACCGATGGGTATCGTGCAATTCAGGTCACAGCGGGAAACCGCAAGGCCTCAAAAGTTAGCAAGCCAGAAGCAGGACACTTTGCCGCCGCAGGCGTTGAAGCGGGTGTAGGTCTCTGGGAGTTCCGTTTAGATGGCTCTGACGAGTCTTTTGAGCTGGGTGCTGAGCTGACTGTTGCGAGATTTGAGCAGGGCCAAAAGGTTGATGTCGCAGGACAGTCCAAAGGTAAGGGCTTCCAGGGCGGTGTTAAGCGTTGGAACTTCAGTATGCAAGACGCAACGCACGGTAACTCGTTGTCACACCGAGCTCCTGGTTCGCTAGGCCAGTGCCAAACGCCCGGGCGCGTGTTCAAGGGCAAGAAAATGGCCGGTCATATGGGTGCCGAGCGTGTCACCACGCAAGGTTTGGAGATCGTCAAGGTGGACGCTGAGCGCAACCTGCTCCTTATTAAAGGCGCGGTTCCCGGAGCTCCTGGTGGCGATGTGATTGTTCGTCCGACGACCAAGTCGCGTAGATAAGGAGGCTTACTGTGGAATTAAGCGTAGTTAAGCCTGGTAAAAAGAAGCCTGGCACAGTTGAGGTCTCGGAAGCGACATTTGCCCGCGACTACAATGAGGCACTGATTCACCAAGTGGTGACAGCCTTTTTAGCCGGTGCCCGTCAAGGCACGCGTGCTCAGAAAAATCGTTCAGCGGTTGCCGGTGGCGGTAAAAAGCCATGGCGCCAAAAGGGCACAGGCCGCGCGCGGGCTGGCACCATTCGCTCGCCAATTTGGCGTGCCGGTGGCGTCACGTTTGCAGCGTCGCCTCAGGATCACAGCCAGAAGGTTAATAAGAAGATGTATCGCTCTGCGATGCGCTCCATTCTGTCTGAATTAGCCCGCAGCGAGCGGTTAGTGGTTGTGGAGAGCATGAGCCTTGAGCAGCCCAAGACCAAGCTGCTGGTTGAGGAGCTCAAAGGCTACGGATTGGAAAATGTGTTGATTGTCTCGTCAGAGGTGGATCAAAACCTGTATCTGGCTTCGCGGAACTTGCACAAAGTAGACGTTCGTGATGTTGAGGGTGTCGATCCTGTAAGCCTGATAGCGCACGAGAAGGTAATCATTACCGTCGATGCGGTGAAGAAGTTTGAGGAGGCATTGGCATGAATCAGGAGCGTGTATTTCAGATCTTGATGGGGCCTCACGTATCAGAGAAGGCGGCGATTCTCGCAGATACGAACAACCAGTATGTCTTCCGAGTGGCCATTGACGCGACCAAGGCTGAGATCAAGCAGTCAGTGGAGCAGCTTTTCAAGGTATCGGTTGACGACGTCAAAACATTGCGGGTCAAAGGTAAGTCAAAGCGTAACCGTTTTGGTATGACGACCAAGCCGACCTGGAAGAAGGCTTACGTACGTTTGGCGCAAGGTCAAGAGATTGACTTCGCGACAATCAATTAAGGGGTATAGGTCATGGCAGTCGTAAAAAGTAAACCGACATCAGCAGGCCGCCGTCATCACGTTCGTGTGGTGACTAAAGAGCTGCACAAGGGTAGTCCCTATGCGCCTCTTGTGGAGAAGAATTCTAAGACGGGTGGACGTAATAACCTCGGTCGTATTACGACCCGTCACATTGGCGGTGGTCACAAGCACCATTACCGGGTGATTGACTTTAAGCGCACAAAAGACGGCATTCCAGCAAAGGTAGAGCGCATTGAGTACGATCCAAATCGTACGGCGCACATTGCACTTTTGTTGTTCGCCGATGGTGAGCGACGGTACATCATTGCCCCTAAGGGTGTCGCTGCGGGCGACGAGTTATATTCTGGTGCTGCTGCGCCAATCAAGCCTGGTAATTGCCTACCGATTCGTAATATCCCGGTGGGTGCGGTCATTCATGCGATCGAGCTCAAACCTGGAAAGGGCGCACAGCTGGCTCGCTCTGCGGGTGCGGCGGTGCAGCTAGTGGCTCGCGAGGGTCAGTACGCTACGGTTCGTTTGCGCTCAGGTGAGATGCGTAAAGTGCCTGTCGATTGCCGAGCGACCTTGGGTGAGGTGTCGAACAACGAGCACAGTCTTCGAAAGCTAGGCAAGGCGGGTGCATCTCGCTGGCGTGGCGTTCGTCCGACGGTTCGTGGTGTGGCGATGAACCCGGTAGATCACCCGCATGGTGGTGGTGAGGGTCGAACGTCAGGCGGTCGTCATCCAGTGACACCTTGGGGTGTTCCAACGAAGGGTTACAAGACCCGAAAGAATAAGCGTACGGACAGTCTGATTGTTCGTCGCAGAAGCAAGAAGTAAGGGGAGATAGCAGATGCCACGTTCACTGAAAAAAGGCCCCTTCATCGATCTTCATCTTATGAAGAAAGTGGAGACAGCCCTTGAGGCCAACGATCGCAGACCGATTAAGACGTGGTCGCGGCGCTCGATGATCTCGCCTGACATGGTTGGCTTGACGATAGCTGTACACAATGGCCGTCAGCACATACCGGTCCTGATTAACGAAGACATGGTGGGTCACAAGCTTGGTGAGTTTGCTGTTACGCGAACTTATAGAGGCCACATCGTCGACAAGAAAGCGAAGCGTTAAGGTTTACGGAGAAAGATGATGGAAGTCTCAGCAAAATTGCGCGGCGCACGCCTCTCGGCTCAAAAGGCCCGTCTGGTCGCTGACCAGGTCCGGGGAATGCCCGTCGGAGACGCACTGACGCTGCTCGAATTCAGCACAAAGAAAGCGGCACATATCGTTCGTAAAATATTGAACTCGGCGATAGCTAATGCGGAGAACAATAACGGCGCGGATGTCGATGAGTTGCGGGTGTCTAAGATCTTTGTCGACGAGGGCATGACGATGAAGCGCATGCGTGCTCGAGCGAAAGGTCGTGGCGATCGAATTTTTAAGCGCACCTGCCATATCACGGTAGGCGTTGCTGACAACGATAATTAAGGAGAGGACCGCATGGGTCAGAAGGTACATCCGACTGGTATCCGCTTAGGTGTGGTCAAAGGCCACAACTCGGTTTGGTATGCAGATAGTAAGCGTTACGCATCTCAACTCGTGACCGACTTGAGTGTGCGCGAGTATATATTGAAGCGTTTGGACGCGGCCTCTGTAAGCCGAATCGTCATCGAGCGTCCTGCACAGACGGCGCGCGTCACCATTCATACAGCGCGTCCCGGCATTGTGATTGGCAAAAAGGGTGAAGATGTCGAAGCGCTCCGCCAGGAATTGACGAGTCGTATGGGTGTTCCAGTGCACATTACGATCGAAGAGATTCGTAAGCCGGACATGGATGCTCGTCTTGTGGCGCAGAACGTCGCTCAGCAGCTTGAGCGTCGGGTGATGTTTCGTCGGGCGATGAAGCGAGTGGTTCAGAATGCTATGCGTCAGGGTGCAGAAGGCATCAAGGTGCAGGTTGGTGGTCGACTGGGAGGTGCTGAGATTGCGCGATCCGAGTGGTATCGAGAAGGCCGTGTACCGTTGCATACGCTGCGCGCCGACATCGATTACGCAACTTACGAGGCGCACACCACCTACGGCGTTATTGGCGTAAAGGTTTGGATTTTCAAGGGTGAAGTTATCGGCGACACCGATAACAGCCAGGAAGCGCCACGTCGCGCTACCGCGGGTTAATTGGGCGAGGACTGACGTATGTTGCAACCCAAGAGAATGAAGTTCCGCAAAATGCAGAAGGGCCGTAATCGTGGTCTGGCAGAGCGGGGCAGCAAGGTAAGTTTTGGAGAGTACGCTCTCAAGGCGACAGGTCGTGGACGTATTACGGCTCGTCAGATTGAGGCGGCTCGTCGAACCATGACTCGTCACATTAAGCGTGGCGGGAAAATCTGGATTCGAATTTTCCCTGACAAACCCATTACAGGAAAGCCGTTAGAGGTTCGCCAGGGTAAAGGTAAGGGTAACGTTGAGTATTGGGTTGCTCAGATCCAGCCAGGTCGTGTTTTGTACGAAGTGGAAGGTGTTTCTGAGGGTTTGGCTCGCGAGGCATTTGCATTGGCGGCCGCGAAACTCCCCGTACAGACAGCATTTGTAAAGCGATCGGTGATGTGATGAAAGCGAGTGAACTTATAGAGAAGTCGGTAGACGATCTGAACAAGCAGTTGCTCGATCTGCGCGAGGAGCAGTTCAAGCTGCGCATGGCCAAAGCAACAGGTCAGCTCGGTCAGACGCACTTATTAAAGCAGGCGCAGCGCGATATCGCGCGCGTGAAAACAGTATTGCAACAGAAGGCAGGTCAGTAATGGAAGCAGCCCAAGGTTCCGCTCGCACGCTCCAAGGGCGCGTCGTTAGCGACAAAATGGACAAGACGATCACGGTATTGATTGAGCGTCGCGTGAAGCATCCGGTGTACGGCAAGTTCATTACGCGCTCTTCAAAGGTTCACGCGCACGATGAGGATAATCGAGCGGGTATGGGCGATACCGTTTTGGTCGCCGAGTCGCGCCCACTGTCGAAGACTAAGTCCTGGCGATTAGTCGACGTGGTTGAGACAGCGACTGATATTGCTTGAGTTAACAGGCCAATGCGGCGTCTAGCCGCGGTATGAGGTGGGGAAATGATTCAGACTGAATCGTATTTAGAAGTTGCAGACAACAGCGGTGCACGCCGAGTGATGTGTATCAAGGTGTTGGGTGGCTCAAAGCGTCGCTACGCACGCGTCGGCGACATTATCAAAGTGACTGTGAAAGAGGCGATCCCCCGCGGCAAGGTCAAGAAGGGTCAGGTGATGCGTGCAGTAGTTGTGCGAACTCGCAAGGGCGTGCGTCGACCTGACGGCTCTCTGATCAAATTTGATGAGAATGCGGCGGTATTGTTGAACAACTCGGATGCACCGATCGGCACACGTATTTTTGGTCCTGTGACCCGAGAGCTGCGCGGCGAGAAGTTTATGAAGATCATCTCACTGGCGCCAGAAGTCATCTGAGCGGCCGGGTTTAGGAGAGAAGGTAATGGCAAAGATTAAACGCGAAGACGAAGTCATCGTAATTGCGGGCCGCGATAAAGGTAAGCGCGGTACTGTGCGCCAGGTGTTAGACACGGGGAAGCTGATTGTGTCGGGCATCAACATGATCAAGAAGCACACCAAGCCAAATCCACAGGCGGGTGTTGCCGGCGGGATCATTGAGAAGGAAGCACCAATTCAGATTTCAAATGTAGCCATTTACAACGCGGAAGCTGGTCGCGGTGATCGAGTTGGCTACAAGGTTGAAGACGGCAAAAAAGTTCGAATTTACAAGTCCACCGGCGACGCAATTGACGCGTAACCGAAGACTTTTGAGGTAGCTAATAATGGCAACGCTTAAAGAAAGATATCGCAGCGAGATCGCGCCTAAGCTCAAAGACGAGTTAGGCCTGGCTAATGTGATGGAAGTGCCTCGTGTCACCAAGATCACACTCAATATGGGTGTTGGTGAAGCGGTAGGCGATAAAAAGGTTCTCGAGAACGCAGTGTCTGATATGCAGAAAATTGCGGGACAGAAGCCGGTAGTCACCAAGTCAAGAAAGTCTATTGCGGGGTTTAAGATTCGCGACGGCTGGCCGATTGGCTGCAAGGTGACGCTGCGCGATGAGCGTATGTACGAGTTCCTGGATCGTCTGATTGCTATTGCGATTCCGCGAATTCGAGATTTCCGCGGCGTAAGCGGTAAGCAGTTCGATGGTCGTGGCAACTTTGCTATGGGCATTACCGAGCAGATTATTTTTCCCGAGATTGATTACGATCAGGTCGACAAGTTGCGCGGCATGGATATTGTCATCACGACCTCGGCAAAGAACGACGAACAGGGGCGCGCACTTTTGACCGCCTTCAACTTCCCATTTAAGGGCTGAGGCAGAGTTATGGCTAAGAAATCGATGGTGGCCAGAGAGGACAAGCGGACACGTACCGTTGCTAAGTACGCGACGAAGCGAGCTAAGTTGAAAGAGACTATCGCGGACGTGAACGCAACAGATGAGGCGCGATGGGAGGCTCAAGTAGCACTCCAGAAGCTGCCACGGAACGCAAGTCCCGTGCGTCAGCGGCGTCGTTGCCAAATTACCGGCCGTCCACACGGCGTATACCGAAAGTTTGGTTTGTGCAGAAACAAGCTGAGAGAAGCCGCCATGCGCGGTGATGTACCGGGCTTGGTTAAGTCAAGCTGGTAACGGAGACGAACGACTATGAGTATGCAAGATCCCATCAGTGACATGTTGACTCGCGTGCGCAATGCGCAGATGGCGGGTAAGAAGTTCGTCGACATGCCTGGATCAAAGTTAAAAGCGGCGGTAGCGCAGGTCCTCGAAAACGAAGGTTATATCGCAGGACACCACGTTGTCGCGGGAGAGGGTAAGCCCCGCCTCAGCATCGAGCTCAAGTACTACAACGGTAAGCCCGTAATCGCTGAAATTGAGCGGTTCAGCAAGCCATCTTTGCGTCGCTATGCGAACAAGGATGGTATGCCAAGTGTTCGTGGCGGTCTGGGTGTGGCGATTGTCTCTACATCGAAGGGCGTGATGACGGACCGAGCTGCCAAGGCGCATGGCGTCGGTGGTGAAGTCCTGTGCACAGTATTTTAAGTGATAGCGGGAGCAGCGATTCATGTCACGAGTAGCGAATAACCCCGTCACCCTCCCCAAGGGTGTTGAAGTCATTATCAATGGCAGCAACGTCTCAGTTAAGGGTGGTAAAGGGACATTAGAAATGACATTGGTGGACGGTATTGGAGTCGATGTTTCTGACGATACTGCGCAGATCACCTATGACTACGATACCAATCGAGCCATGGCGGGTACCACACGCGCCTTGCTCAATAACTTGGTGGTCGGTGTCACCAGTGGCTGGGAAAAGAAGTTGGTGCTCAACGGCGTGGGTTATCGCGCCAAAGCAACGGGTAATGTAGTTAATTTAAGCCTAGGACTATCGCACCCCGTTGATTACGAGCTGCCTGAGGGGCTGTCTGCAGAGACGCCGACTCAGACTGAGATAGTGATCAAAGGTACAGACAAGCAGGCTGTTGGCCAGGCAGCGGCGGAGATCCGCAGCTTCCGTCCGCCAGAGCCATACAAGGGTAAGGGTATCCGCTACGCCGACGAGTACGTCCGGCGTAAGGAAGCCAAGAAGAAGTAACGGGTAGAGCGATGAATGACAAGACTCAGGCGCGTTTGCGCCGCGCACGTAAATCACGTGTTCGTATGCGCACTGCCGGTGCTGTACGCCTCACGGTTAATCGCACACCGCGGCACATTTATGCGCAAATTATAAATGGCGAAGGTAATCAGGTGTTGGCTCAGGCCTCCACTCTCGATAAGGACCTTCGCAGTGGCGCTACAGGTAATATCGAGGCGGCCGCGGCTGTCGGGAAATTGGTTGCAGAGCGGGCAAAAGCCGCAGGCGTAACCGAGGTGGCATTTGATCGTTCGGGTTACAAGTATCACGGACGAGTAAAAGCGCTTGCTGATGCAGCACGCGAAGGCGGATTGGAGTTTTAAGCCATGGCAAACGATAAGAGACAAGGCGATCAGCGTTCAGAGGGTGACCTTCAGGAGAAGCTGGTGCAGGTTAACCGCGTTGCCAAGACAGTAAAAGGTGGGCGGATCATGAGCTTTACCGCGCTGACTGTCGTAGGTGATGGCAAAGGTAAAGTTGGATTTGGTCGTGGTAAGGCGCGGGAAGTGCCGGTTGCGATTCAGAAGGCCATGGAAGCGGCTCGTCGAAACATGATTTCAGTCGAGCTCGTAAACGGAACGTTGCAGTATCCCGTTAAGGCGCGTCACGGTGCGTCGAAGGTCTACATGCAGCCAGCGTCTGAAGGTACGGGTGTGATTGCCGGAGGCGCGATGCGCTCGGTGTTGGAAATCGCTGGCGTACAGAATGTTTTGGCGAAGTGCTACGGCTCGACGAATCCTGCGAATGTGGTGCGCGCAACCTACAACGGCCTGCGCGACATGGTCTCGCCCGAGGATGTCGCTGCCAAGCGTGGGAAATCAGTTGAAGAAATCTTCAGCTAAGAGGAACTAGGTGATGAGCAAGGAAATGATCAAAGTGACGCTGTTGAAGAGCACCAACGGTCGCCTCAAGAAGCACATAGCCTGTGTCCGCGGCTTAGGTCTGCGTCGCATTGGCCACACTGTTGAGGTGGAAGATACACCGTCAGTACGTGGAATGATTAACAAGGTTAACTACCTGGTACGAATTGAGGAGCAGGTGTAATGGGTGACGAACTCCGTTTGAATTCTTTAAGCCCAGCACCAGGCGCGAAGCGCGATGCAAAGCGTGTCGGACGCGGTATCGGATCAGGCGTTGGTAAAACAGCTGGACGCGGTCATAAAGGCTTGAAAGCACGGTCTGGCGGAACAGTCAGGGCCGGTTTTGAAGGCGGACAGATGCCGCTACAGAAGCGGTTGCCTAAGTATGGTTTCACGTCACGCATCGGGCGAACAACGGCGCAAGTCCGTTTACACGAACTCAATCGTGTAGAGGGCGATGTGGCAGACTTAGCGGCACTTAAGGCGGCAGATCTCGTCAAGGACGATGTGTTGCGCGCGCGCGTATTCCTGTCAGGCGAGATTACCAGGGCGATTAATGTCAAGGGCTTAACAGTGACCAAAGGCGCTCGCGAGGCTATTGAAGCTGCTGGCGGGAGCGTCGAGGCCTAAGCATGGCTAACGGTATGCCATCAACGAACAATGCAGGCATGGGCGAGCTATTTCGGCGCCTGCGTTTTGTTCTTATTGCTTTGGTGATCTACCGGATTGGGACACACATTCCCGTTCCAGGTATTGATCCTGCGCAGTTGTCTGCGCTGTTTGATCAAAACCAGGGGACTATCCTAGGCCTGGCTAATGTCTTTTCTGGCGGCGCCCTAGAGCGAATGAGTATATTAGCGCTGGGTATTCTCCCTTATATTTCGGCGTCTATTATCATGCAGTTGATGACGGCGGTGACGCCGGAATTAGACGCCATCAAAAAGGAAGGCGAGTCGGGTCGTAAAAAGATCAGCCAATGGACGCGCTACCTCACAGTGGCACTTGCCCTAGTTCAGGGCACGGGTATGACAGTTGGCCTCGCTAATCAAGGGCTGACCTATGATGCGAGCATTGGCTTTTATGTGATCGCTATTACCTCGCTCGTTACCGGAGCCGTCTTTATGATGTGGCTAGGTGAGCAGATTACCGAGAAGGGCATCGGTAACGGCATTTCATTGCTTATCTTTGCCGGTATTGTCGCGGGACTACCGCAGGCGATTGGTCAGTCGTTGGAGCAAGCCCGTCAGGGTGAGCTGAATATTTTGATTCTGCTCGGGGTGCTCGCGCTTGCGATTATCGTGATCGCGCTTGTGGTCTTTATCGAACGTGGCCAGCGCAGGGTTACTGTGAACTATGCGAAGCGTCAGCAGGGTCGTCAGATGTATCAGGCGCCCGCGTCGCACTTGCCGTTAAAGGTCAATATGGCCGGCGTGATTCCCGCCATTTTTGCCAGCTCTATTCTGCTTTTCCCCGCCTCGGTTGCACAGTGGTTTGGCAGCGCTGATAGCTCGGATTGGCTGCAGGATTTGGCTGTTGCTATTGGTCCGGGACAACCATTGAATATTATTTTGTTTACTGGGTTTATCGTCTTCTTCTGTTTTTTCTACACCGCGTTGATGTTTAACCCAAGTGAAGTTGCCGACAACTTAAAGCGCTCTGGCGCTTTTGTCCCGGGTATTCGTCCGGGAAAGCAGACCGCCAACTATATCGATGGTGTGTTAACGCGACTCACTATATTTGGATCTGCCTATATTGCGTTGGTGTGTCTACTACCTCAGTTTTTAGTGGTGATGTTCAACGTCCCCTTTTACCTCGGTGGAACGTCGATGCTGATCGTTGTCGTAGTCGTCATGGATTTCATGTCGCAGGTTCAGAGCCACTTAATGTCACACCAGTATGAGGGTGTGATGAAAAAAGCAAACCTCAGCAGCATCGGCTCTGCCGGTCGCGTTCGCTAGGTCTTGGGAGAGAGAAATGAAAGTTCGAGCTTCGGTCAAGAAAATTTGTCGAAACTGCAAAGTTGTTCGTCGCAATCGTGTGGTCCGAGTGATCTGTTCAAGCGATCCGCGTCACAAGCAGCGGCAAGGTTAATTTCGGAGTGAAAATTTAGGGCTGCGTTCAGCGGAGTCCAAGTGGTGCGGCGAGGGTCGCTCAATAATGGAGATTGGTAATGGCACGTATTGCCGGTGTAAACATACCTGATAACAAGCATGCAGTGATCTCGCTGACATATATCTTTGGCGTGGGTCGAACGCAGGCAAAGCGGTTGTGCGCAGTGTCGAATATCCCAGAAAGCACGAAGATTGGTGAGCTTTCTGAGGCGGAATTGGATCAGCTGCGAGGGCTTGTATCGGATCTGACTGTCGAGGGTGATCTTCGGCGGGAAGTGTCTATGAACATCAAGCGTTTGCTGGATTTGGGCTGCAACCGCGGTCTGCGTCACCGTAAGAGTCTACCCCTTCGTGGCCAACGTACGAAGACGAACGCGCGAACGCGTAAAGGTCCTCGAAAGCCCATTCGAAGGTAAACGACGGGGTGCTACAGCACTCTTCACCCGTGTAGCTACATCCTAATTTGTAGCGTTGATATAGAGATAGGATAGAAAATGGCAAAGCAAGCCAAAAAGACAACCAAGAGAAAGATCACCAAACAGGTGGTCGATGGTGTCGCGCATATACACGCGTCATTTAATAACACCATCGTCACCATCACCGATCGTCAGGGCAATACCCTCAGCTGGGCAACCGCTGGTGGGTCAGGCTTCCGGGGATCGCGTAAGTCGACACCGTTTGCTGCGCAGGTTGCTGCCGAGCGCGCAGGCGAAGCTGCGAGAGAATATGGTCTACAAAATCTTGATGTTGAAGTTAAGGGGCCAGGACCAGGTCGTGAATCAGCTGTTCGCGCTTTGAATGGCTGTGGTTACAAAATCACTAACATTACGGACGTGACACCTATTCCGCACAATGGTTGTCGCCCACCTAAGAAGCGCCGCGTTTAACGCCGCCGCCTGAGGACACAGATACATGGCACGTTATATTGGACCAAAATGTAAGCTTTCGCGCCGCGAGGGCACCGATCTTCAACTCAAGAGTGGCGTACGGTCGCTTGAGAGCAAATGCAAAGCTGAAACAGCGCCTGGAATGCACGGCGCACGCCGCGGTCGTCTCTCAGACTACGGTGTTCAGTTGCGTGAGAAGCAAAAAGTACGTCGAATCTACGGTGTGCTTGAGAAGCAGTTCCGCAATTACTACAAGGAAGCGGCACGTCTGAAGGGCGCGACAGGAGAGAACCTGCTCCAGCTCTTGGAAAGCCGTCTCGACAATGTGGTGTATCGGATGGGCTTCGGTTCTACTCGCTCTGAAGCACGTCAGCTCGTCTCTCACAAAGGGATTTTGGTAAACGGTAGAGTGGTTAATATACCGTCTTATCAAGTTGCACCTGGTGATGTTGTCGCGGTGCGAGAGAAGGCTAAAAAGCAACTTCGCATTCAGTCCGCTATGGGTCTAGCTGAACAGCGACTCGATCCCGTTTGGATTGAGGTCAATGGTGAAAAGCTTGAGGGCACCCTTAAGTCCAAGCCAGACCGTCAGGATCTACCGGGTGATATCAACGAGAACCTGATCGTCGAGCTGTACTCCAAGTAGCGCTAAATTGCGTACAGCTAACTACACCGAATTGTTGAACAGGAAACATTATGCAAAATTCAGTTAATGAGTTTCTCACGCCACGCGTTATTAAAGTGGACGAAAAGTCACAAACGCGCGCACTTGTCACGCTCGAGCCACTAGAGCGTGGTTTTGGCCATACGCTTGGCAATGCACTGCGCCGTATTCTTCTCTCATCGATGCCTGGTTGTGCTGTCACTGAGGTCGAAATTGATGGTGTCCTTCACGAGTATTCGGCGATCGAGGGTGTGCAGGAAGACGTCATAGAGATCCTGCTGAACCTGAAAGGTATTGCCTTAGTCATGAACGGTAAAGACGAGGCTGAATTGACTTTGACTTCGTCGGGTGCTGGTGTCGTTACTGCCGGTGATATACAGACTGACCACGATATTGAAATTCGCAACCCGGAACACGTCATCTGCACAGTGACGGGTGATCAGCCGCTGATGATTCGAGTGGTTGTTCAGCGCGGTCGAGGTTATTCGCCGGCGGATTCGCGATTTAACGAAGACGAGGAGACGCGATCAATTGGCCGCTTGCACCTCGATGCCTCGTTCTCTCCGGTTCGTCGTGTCAGCTACGTGGTTGATTCAGCGCGGGTAGAGCAACGTACTGATTTAGATAAGCTTGTCATCGATCTTGAAACAAACGGTACCATCGACCCTGAAGAGGCGATTCGCCGTGCGGCTACGATTCTTCAGCAGCAGCTAGCTGTGTTTGTTGATCTTGAGGGTCAGACACAGGCTGCCGCGGCAGAGGCGGCAGATGAAGTGGATCCGATCTTGCTTCGTCCGGTCGATGATCTTGAGCTGACCGTTCGCTCTGCGAATTGTCTGAAGGCCGAGAATATTTATTACATTGGAGATCTGGTTCAACGCACCGAGGTTGAGCTCCTTAAAACTCCGAACTTGGGTAAGAAGTCATTGACAGAGATCAAGGACGTACTCGCTTCGCGAGGGTTGTCTTTGGGCATGCGTCTTGAGAACTGGCCACCGGCCAGCTTGAAAGACGACGAGCGTCTGCTGAGCGTTTAAGACTTCTAATTTATATAGATGATTTAGGGCTTACTTCAGAGTACGCCAGACAGTAAAAGGGAATCGTCATGCGCCATCGTCATAGTGGTCGACAACTTAACCGGAACAGCTCGCACCGAAAAGCGATGTTTCGAAACATGACAGTGTCATTGGTCGAGCACGAGCTGATCAAGACAACTGTTGCTAAAGCAAAAGAACTTCGTGGTTATGCGGAGCCGCTGATAACGCTGTCTAAGAACGATAGCGTTGCTAATCGTAGGTTGGCATTTGATCGCACACGGTCTAAGGATGCAGTGGGTAAGCTATTTACCGAGCTTGGTCCTAGGTACCAAGAGCGTCCCGGAGGTTATATTCGTATTTTGAAATGCGGGTATCGTACCGGTGATAAGGCGCCAATGGCGTATGTTGAGCTTGTTGATCGTCCGGCACCTGAGGTATACGACGAAGTGGAAGAGCTCGACGCCGAGTAAGTCGCCGCCAACGTCTGTTGTTAAACGAAAAAGCCGCTTAACTGCGGCTTTTTTATTACTCAAATAACGATGCGAAGCGCCGACTTGTCAGTGGGCTGCCGTTACTCACAATGCGATTATTGGACAACGCCTGCGCCAAAGATAGTTGGTTGGTTAGGACGGCTATGATCGTTTCTCGACTGGTGGTCCATGCGGCTGTGATTGGTCGTTCTTTGTCTGGCCAGCTCACTCTCAATATATTATTAATAATCTGCAAGTCATAAGCCTGACTATCGTCTAGCGTTAAGCGAATGGTCATGTCCACATCGTCAGCTTTTTCAGCGATTAGGCGGCTTCGAAGTCGAGCTAAGAGTGCCGCATCGTCTAATTTTGCGAGAGACACTGAAATCGGCCCGCGAAGCATGCGATCAAAGTCGATGTCGCCGCTTTCCTCGGCCACCAGTCCCAATAAATAGTTGCGTTGATTCGTGCTGGTTGTGACTTGCGCGAACCGTATGGATGCTTGCTGCCTAACCTGACGCGCCTCAGTGTCATCCGGATTTGTGAGTAGTAAGTAGGTCGCTAGACGCGCCGCCCACTGCGGGTCAGAAGTGACGTTGGTCGTTGCGAGCTCGATTACCGTATCCCTTCCTCCAAGTGCGGGAACGAGACGCGCGGCCTCGTCATAGGCGTTGTGGGACAGGTAGTCCATCCAGTCATCGATGAACCCCGATCGTTTCACAAACCGCTGTTGCATCATCCACTCCCAACGATGGTAATAAGGCTGCAGTTGGGGGTGGTTGGCCACGGCCGGTGGTAGCTCAATGGTATTCAGCAGATCGTCAACTGACCGATTAGACAGATAGAACCGATCGACTTGGTCGATTAGGAACTGAATTGTGTCGCGCGTCAGTGACATAAGCTCGCGTATGTCCGCCTGTTGGTCGAGGATACGGCTGTGGCCTGGAATGATGGCTTGGGGGTTAAGATCTATGGCCTTCTGAACCGATGCCATCATTTTGTTCGGATCGCGCCCCATCTCAAAGCGCGCGGTCTCAACCGCTGGAAAAACGCCATGAGGTGGCGCGTCGCCAACAAATAAAACTTCATCATCGGGCAGCCACACCCATAGATGCTCGGGAACATCGCCCTCGGCAGGGAATATGTCCAAGGCCACGCCGTCGATTGTCAGCGACATCGCCTCTGACACTTCAATCGTGGGAGGATAGCTCAGCGCGTCACTCGCTTCGAGCCTCGGGCTGGGGCCAATACCGTTACCTACCGTACCGTCAAGGCCTTCGGGGAGGGGGATGCCCATTTGCATAAATGCGCGTCGGAATGTGGCCTTTTGGGTTACGTTCTCAATCATAGCTACTGTCGCTTGCCAATTGGCGGGGCCGTAGACAGGAATGTCGCGACCCTGCTCACTCAGAATCGACTGTATTCCCCCGTAGTGATCCATGTGTAAATGTGTGTAGATGACAGCAATGATTGGTTTTGTGGTGTGCTCCCTCAACAGTGCGACCGCATTCGCTGTGGGTGCTGGGAACCAACCCGCGTCGACGACGATAATGCCCGTATCGCCCTCGATGAAACCAAAATTAGAGTAGCCCATGAATTCTGCACCGTAAACGCGGTTCCCAATTCGCTTTAGACCCGGAACCAGTGTGTTCTGGTGAGCTAAGACGGCGGGGTTGGCGCGTTGGTCTGCTGGGGCATCAACCGGTTGGGCTTGGGCAACCACACTTATGCTGAGGTATAGGCTTAACAGCGCGCAGCACTTCATCACCGAGCGCGTTTTAGAGATTAAAAAAGCCAACGGATTATTCATCAACTGTCCTTATTGTCAGAGTAGGGCACGCCGCTCTTCACCGCTCTGGCTCAGCTTCTGGGTGCTGGCCTGGGCGACCAAGTTATCAGCCCTGCTGTACGTTTATTCATTATTGTCCTTCCGAATCGAGAGTACAGGACAGGTCTCCAGCCATCAACGCGGGCTCGTTAATCAATGCTTCCATTATCCCGACAGATCGCACGACCCTATTTGAGGGCTAACCTACTGTCGACAGAGATGGATTTGCTGCGCGTAAGCAGAAGTTTGATGGTCTTCCTCAGCGCTACTGAGTTCCTGTTCAGCACACGATCCGGTGGGGTTTGCATATGAGACAGCATGGTCGGCTTGGCTTATCGCATAGACAAAAAAAACCGCTCGGTTAGAGCGGTTTCTTGGTATAGCAAAGCATTCGCACTAGAAGCGCATGTCTTTAGAACTCGTAGGCAACAGTGAGACCGTAAATGGCGGTTGTACCTGAGTAGATAAAGTGCGAACCGTTAGCCACCGGAAGATCAGCTGCGCCCGTCGCATACAATTCATCACCAATATTTCTGCCATAGGCCATAACCATCCAATTGTCAGTCCTGATGCCTGCTCGAATGTTGTAGAGCTGGAATGCATCCTGATAATCGATCGAATCTACGTCGCCAGTCATGAAGTAACCATCTGTGAAGTTGGCGTCAACCTGTGTGAACCACATCATGTCCTGACTAATGGGCGTCGTGTACTCAAGGATGATAGAGCCGCTGTAATCGGAACCCAGCTGAGCGCCGCTAATATCCTGGACCTGACCAGCGGGTGCGCCAGTAGGATCAAACAGCTGCTGGCATCCATCTGCGCTAGTCACTGGAGACGCTGAGGTCAAGGCTCCTAGTCCTTGAACCGCGCTCTGCTGAAGTGCAGTACACGCAGCACCCTCGAACTTGTCATAGCTAGAATCTAACAGACCGAGTGCGGCGATGAGCTTGAACTCATCAGACATCTGCCACTGCATATCCATCTCAAATCCATTGGACGTGGAGCTACCAGCGTTAGCGATCACGAATCCAGTTCCCTGGAAGGTCGAAACCTGCTGATCCTGATATTCGCTAGTGAACAAATTCCAGTTTAGGGTCATATCGCCGTCGAGCAGAGTGTGCTTACCGCCCAACTCAATCGACCAACCGGTCTCATCATCAAACTCGAAGCCAACACCGGGCTGGTCGCGTAGAGCGGTCCGCTGACCATTTACGTTCGCGAATACAGGGTCTTGGTCGATCGCTGCGTTGAAGCCTCCACTCTTGAACCCTTCAGAGTAGGTGAGGTAATAGCTGCTGTCGCTGTTGGGTGTCCACGATAAGGCGACGCCGGGCAGTAACTGATCGGTAGAACGACTTTGGTCAAAGTCAGTCTCATAACGTCCCAGTAGTGATCCAAGCAAGCTGTGTCCCATGAAGGCACCAAGGTTCATTCCGGGGCCTATGCCTGAGTAATCGACTGCGGTTGCGATACCACCCCCACTAAGGCCTGCTCCTGCCCTTGAGGCGCTATCGTAGGTCACGTCGGTGATCGCAACGACATCCTTATCTTCTTCAGTGTAGCGAAGACCCAACGTCAGGTTTAGGCTGTCACTGATGTCGTAGCTAATTTGTGCAAAGATGGCTTGGGATTCCGTATCCTGGGTCCAGTCTGCCATCCCACCCATGGCATTAAACATTGTCACGCCGGGCATGCCAGGCGTTACCGCCGCGTACCCGCCAAGGTTTGCGAGTGAAGCCCCGCCGAAGGCAGGGACTGGCGTGTTAATGCCCACACCTGGTCCTAAGAGATTATTCAATTGTGCTGGGGAATAAGCAAACGCTGTAGGTAAGCCGAAAACTGCTGCTACGGTAGCTGGTGCACCGAAAGTGCCATCGAGAACCGTTAGACGATCGATCTGCTGGGTGGATTCAAGGTAGTTGAGACCTACCGTCCAATAAAGGTTATCTCCACCTCCGGCTAGACGCAGTTCATGTGAGGTTTGATCGAATTGCTGATCATCACTTCGACCGATAAAACGAAGAGGGCCCCAATCGGCATCCAAGCCGTCTTCGAAGTCGTACTCTGAGTAACCTGATGTCCACGTCAAACTCACATCATTATCGAACTCGTGAGAAATGTTCAAAGACCACTCTTCGTTCTCCGTTTGTGTGCCCTCGGGTCGCTCATCCGGGCCACCTATATCGAGTTGATTGCCGCTTAACGCCGCCCCGCCAATCGAGTAACCGGCGCGGTAATACTGGCCAACGGGGGCATTTGGATATAGAGCTCCGTTTAGCGCGTAACCAGCTGCATCCAGCAATGCGAGGTTCTCGGTAGGCTGGAATAGGGTAATGAACGACGTTGCACCAACCCGCTCATGATCGCTGTATAGGTACTTCATGTCGACCTGTGTGTTTTCGCCTGCTTCCCATCGAGTGCTAATCCGGAAAATTTGCTCGTCTGATTGGGGCGCTGAATCAAAGGCTGCTGGAAAATCATCGATAAACTTATTATCCAGGTATCCTTCGTCAGACCGTTCACGCGCAGCAATCCTTACGGCAAACGTGTCTGAGAGACTTCCTTGTAAGTAGCCCTCGTAAACTTGCCCTCCGTAGCTTTCGCGGCTCATCGCAAAACGGCCACTTGTTTCACCGCCCACATCAGGCGATGCAGAGCGGATATTTACTGCACCGGCCAGCGTGTTCTTTCCGAACAACACGCTTTGCGGTCCTCGCAGCACTTCTACCTGTGCTAGATCGAAGAAGCCCAGACGAATCTGACGCATTCGACCTAGGTAGACTCCATCAACAAATGTGCCTACCGACTGTTCGAATGACTGGTTGGCACCAACAGAGATACCACGCATCGTGATCGAGGTCGCGATAGCGTTCTCTGATACCTGAAAGTTAGGTATGTAGTTGTCTAAGTCGTTAAAGCTGTTTATTGCTGCATCCTGAATTTGTTCACCACTGATGGCAGTAATTGAGATCGGGACGTCTTGCAGACTCTGCTCTCGCTTCTGGGCGGTAACAATAACTTCTTCAAGTTGCGCGTACGCGGGAAGTGTTGGCAATAGACTCGCTGAAATTGCAGCGACCAATAAGCGTCTCTTCATGAGTAACTCCGTAAAAGTTTATTAATATAATTATGCCGGCAACGCCCAAGCCATTGGCAGTTGCTACTTGGTCAAGTGTAGCCTCGCAGTTAAACAGATTACAACTGGTACTTTGCCCCATTTGGGATTAGGGCTGACTCTAGCTCAATGGCGCTACACGGGGTTCTGCTTGCTATTACACGGCGGTTTGCTTGCTATTAAAAGCCGCGCTTTAGCTAACTAGTGGAGCTGGGTAGCACGCCTTGCTTCCACTTTAGTCTTGGTGGGCTTTAGTTTTGGAGGGAGTGACGTGGGATATCGATCTTGGACCGGGAAATCATGTATATATCGCTACACCTATATCCGGGTTAGCCACGTCTATGTCTGGGTCAGCAGAGGGCCTAAAAAGCGACCAGTATGTGACGCCTTGTTCTTTGCGACTTGTTCGGGTGTGCCAGTCGCAATAATCTGACCGCCGCCAGAGCCGCCTTCCGGCCCGAGGTCAATGATCCAGTCCGCGGTTTTGATGACATCGAGGTTATGCTCAATGATCACCACGGTGTTACCGCCATCGCGCAGTCTGTGAAGTACATCTAACAGTTGTCGTATATCTTCAAAATGCAGACCGGTGGTCGGCTCATCGAGAATGTATAAAGTACTGCCCGTATCGCGTTTAGAGAGCTCGCGGGATAGCTTCACTCGTTGTGCTTCACCTCCGGATAGCGTCGTGGCTGCTTGGCCCAGGCGAACGTAGGTCAAACCCACGTCCATCAGGGTTTGGAGTTTTCGATGGATAGTGGGCACCGGTTCGAAAAACTCCAAAGCATCTTCAATCGTCATATCGAGCACTTCGGCGATGTTCTTGCCCTTATATTTGATCTCTAGGGTTTCTCGGTTGTAGCGCTTGCCTTTGCAGACATCGCAGGGGACGTAGATATCCGGTAGGAAATGCATCTCTACCTTAGTAACGCCATCGCCTTGACAGGCTTCACAACGTCCCCCTCGGACATTGAAACTAAATCGTCCGGGCTTATAGCCCCTAGACCGTGATTCCT
>ERZ802831.381-NODE-381-length-22978-cov-73.3743_pt1 | contig 22978 bp, 22 predicted proteins | sample MGYA00345655_ERZ802831 | MGnify/ENA primary metagenome ERZ802831 (study PRJEB30503, sample SAMEA104212376) | marine metagenome | biome: Westerlies Biome; feature: [SRF] surface water layer (ENVO:00010504) within the epipelagic zone...; material: water...
TCACCAACAACTTTATAGGATTTTGTTATATCAAGTTTTGATGGACTTAGATAGATAACATTTTCTTGATCTATAATTTCTGATTTTATTGACCCTCCAAAATAATCAATCATTTTTTCTGTATGGTTTCTAGTTTGATATTTTTCTTTTACTGTAACGCTTTCATTAGCTGCTAGCGCGGCAAGAATGATTGAAGATTTTACCTGCGCACTTGCAATTGGCATATCATACGAAAAATTATTTTTAATGTTGCCTTTGGTTATTTGCACTGGTGGCATTCCATCTCTACATAATATATTTGCACCCATTGAATTCAGTGGCTCTGATACCCTTAACATTGGTCTTTTTGATAATGATTTGTCACCAACAAGCCTGACATTAATTCCTAGACTGCTTATTAAGCCCATCATAAGCCGCATGCCTGTTCCAGAGTTTCCCAGATCAACATCTTCTTTAGGTGAAATAAAAGCTGTTTCTCTTTGTTTGATAGTGACACTAGTATTATTAATTTCTATTGATGACCCAATTGCATTTAAAGCATTTATCGTTGAAATAGGATCTTCACCATTTAAGAATCCTTCAATTGTCATATCTTGATTAATCAAGGATCCAATAATGACAGCTCTTTGTGATATTGATTTGTCACCAGGACATAAAACTTCGCCAGTTATTGAGGGAGAATTAAGAGCAAATAAATTCAAAGGTTATCTTCTTTATATTTTTTAATTTCATCAAGTTCTTTTTCTAAAAGATCTGAATGAGAAAAAACATCTGGTATTTCTTTTGTCTTTGCAATTAATTCAAGCAAGTTATTTATTGACAATTGAAAACCTGCAAGCGATTTAATAATATTTTTATCATTAAGTTCAAAGATATCTCTCCACATTTCTGCATTGGAACCACTAAGTCTTATAAATTCTTTTAATCCTCCTCCTGCATTATCCTTAATATCTTTTGAAGATAATCTTATTGAATCTATCAATGCATAAGATATTAAATGTGGCAAATGACTTGTCATAGCAAATAATAAGTCATGTTCTTTTACAGACATTTCAGAAACTCTCATTTGCATAGCATATTTCCAAAAATCTGTTAGTTTTTTTAGATGAACATCCTCAACGTTATTAGGATTGCATATAATCGTCTTTTTATTTTCAAATAAATTTTGATCTAAGCTAGCTATTCCAGACTTATCTGAACCTGCAATTGGGTGAGATAAAATAAAATTAGATATCGAAGATATTTTTAAATGACCTTTTACACTTGATGTGTCAGTTATTGTTATCTTAGTATTCAACAAATTTGGAATCTGATTAATTATTTCTTGTGTAGCTTTTGGAGAAACCGAAATTATCACTAAGTCTATTTTATCTATTAGGCTTTTATTATTAAGTCCCTCAATTGAATCAATGCTTTGATCAATAACATTATCTTCGATTGCTGTTTTAATAACAGATTTTTTAATATCGTACCCATGAACTATTATTCCTTTTTCTTTAGATGCTTTAGCTATTGATGCGCCTATTAATCCAAGGCCTATTATCAATATTTCATTTACTGAATTACTCATGACAAGACCTCGCTAAGTTTTTGAAGAAAATATTTATTTTCATCCTCAGTACCAACAGTAACTCTTATGTATTCTGGCATATCATATAGTGCCACCGGTCTAACAATTACGCCTTGCTTCATTAAATCGATAAATAATTTTTCAGAATTAAAGGGCCCTTTAAAAGAAATAAAGTTTCCATGAGAAGGTATGCAATCCATACCCATATGAGTAAGTTCTTTCATAAGATATGAACGCTGCTCTGTGTTTAGTTTTACACTTTTATCTATATGCTCGTTATCTTGAATCGCATAGCATGCTGCTTCTTGTGCAAGTGAGTTAGAGTTAAAAGGTTGTCTTATTTTATTTAGTGCTTGAATTAAACTTTTATCTGCAAAACCGTATCCAATTCTCAGACTAGCCAAACCTTGAATCTTTGAAAAGGATTTTGTAATTAAAAGGTTTGGGAATTTAGATATAAGTCGGTTTGTATCAACATAATCATCTTCTTCAACATATTCAAAGTATGCTAAATCTAAAATAACTAAAACCGAAGATGGTATCTTTAGCATTAAAGATTCAACCTCATCATGAGAGTTATAAGTGCCAGTTGGGTTATTAGGATTAGCTATAAAGCAAATTCTAGTAGAGTCCTCAAAATAATTACTAAAGTCATTTAGAGAATGCTTCCAATCAGTTGTTGGTACTTCTATAATTTTTGAGCCATTTGACTGAGTAACAATTTTATAAACCGCAAAAGCGTGTTTTGACATGACAGCACTAGAGTCTTTATTTAAAAAAGCTCTAGCTGCTAATTCCAAAACTTCGTTAGAACCATTACCTATAATAATGTTATCAATATCTACAGATTCATGTTTTGCAATTAATAGTTTCAAATTTTTAGAATCTCCGTCAGGATATAGATGAAGGCTATCAGTAGCAGCTTCTAATGCTTTGATTGCTTTTGGAGATGCGCCCAAAGGATTTTCGTTGCTTGCAAGTTTTACAACTTTTTCTGGTTTATATTCAGCAATTACATCATCAATTGATCTTCCTGGCTCGTAGGGATGTAGATCTGAAATTCCTTTATTTAAATAATCTAGAATCTTGTTCATACATGTTGTGGATAGGACCCGAGGATACGAACAAAAGACCCTGTATCTTTAACTTCTTTGATTGCTAATTTTAATTTTTTGTCCTTTTGATGTCCTTCGCAGTCAATAAAAAAATCATGGGAATTAATATTGCCTCTAGATGGACGTGTTTCAATTTTGCTTAAATTAATTTTCCTTTTTTCAAAAGGCTTTAAAATATTTATGAGTGCTCCAGGATTATTTACTGTTTGTATTAGAAAAGATGTTTTATCTTCTCCAGTAGAGCCAATATCATTTTTACCAATAACCAAGAATCTAGTTTTGTTATCAGAATAATCTTGAATATTATTTTTTTGTATTTTGAGTTTATATTTATCAATTGCTAATGAATTAACAATACATAGGATATTTTTGTTTTCTTTTGCATATTTTGCAGCTACAGCTGAACTTGGCATTTCAAGCCTTTTAATTGAACCAATATTTTTTTCAATCCATTTACTACATTGCCCTAAAGCTTGAGGATGTGAAGCTATTGCAAAGGCGTCTTTAATTTCAAATTTGTTTCCTGATGCTAATTGATGATCTATATTTAAATATATTTCACCAATAATGGATATATTTTCGTTGTCTGCTAAGCAATTCAAAGTAGTATTTATTACCCCCTCTGATGAGTTTTCAACAGGAACAACGCCTATATCTGATTCTCCTTTTATGACCTGATAAAAAACATCATCAATAGTTGATGACGGGATTCTTGAAACCAAGGAACCGAAATGATTGTGCACAGCTGCCTCAGAGTGAGTACCCTCAGGACCTAAATAAGATATTTTTAATGCCTCTTCAAGGGAGAGACATCCTGAAATTAATTCTTTATAAATACTGCGAACTTTTAAATTTGATAAAGCGCCATTCTCATTAGCCTTTAAAATATTTCTAATTATATTTGCTTCTCTATCTGGCTTATAAAAAGATGAGTTTGGACTAATTTTAGATTTGATCTTGCCAATATCAACTGCAAGAGATGCTCTTTTTTGAATAAGTGTTAAAAGGTCCTTATCTATTTTATCAATTTTTGACCTTAAATTTTTTAAATTTTCTTTTGTCATTTCAATTAGCCATATTTAGCTTCAAAGACTTTCATAAAGTCTATAAGCTGATTAACCCCCTCTAAAGGCATTGCATTATATATGCTTGCTCTCATTCCTCCAACTGATCTATGACCCTTTAAGTTGAGTAATTCATTATCTTCTGCTTCAGTTAAGAAAATTTTATCTAAGTTATCATCTGCCAATAAAAAAGGAACATTCATAATGGACCTGTTCTCAATATCTACATTATTTGAATAAAAAGATGAGTTATCTATAAATTCATATAACTTAGATGCTTTTTTATGATTTTGAGCCTTAAAATGAGCTAACCCACCAGATTTTTTAATCCATTTAAATACCTTTCCTGCCATATACCATGCAAATGTTGGTGGAGTATTTAACATAGAGTCTGATGATGAGTGTTCAGAATATTTTAAAATGTTTGGAATATCTTGATTTCCATATTCCATAAAATCTCTATCAATGATCACTATAGTTAACCCAGCTGGTCCTATATTTTTTTGAGCGCCTGCATAAATTAATGAAAATTTATTAACATCTAAAGGCTCACTTAATATTACTGAGGATGCATCTGCAATTAGAGGTTTATTTATATTAGGTATTTGATGATATGCAACTCCTTGAATCGTTTCATTAGGACAGTAATGCACATAAGAGGCATTTTGAGATATATTCCAATCATTTGAATCAGGTGCGTAAGTAAAATTCTTGCCTTCAGATGAGGCGATTGTATTTACCTTAATAATTTTAGAAGCCTCTGCTATAGCTTTTTTTGACCAGGTTCCAGATAAAATATAATCAGCTTCTTTAGAAGTATTTCCAAAATTGTATGGAACCATTGAAAACTGATGAGTGGCTCCACCTTGCAGAAATAGGACCTCATAGTTTTCTGGAATATTTAAAATTTCTATCAAATCATTTTTTGCTTCCTCAGCAACAGAGGAGTAAGTCTGAGATCTGTGACTTATCTCCATGATAGAAGCGCCACAATTATTAAATTCTAGTAGTTCAGATTTAACTTCTTGAAGAACATCTTCAGAAATTACTGCAGGTCCAGCACAGAAATTCCATTTACGCATTCTTAATCCTCTTGATCTTCTTCGTTAGGTATAGTGACGCACTCTATAAGTTTTTCCCCATCTTTTGGAGAAATTATTTTAACGCCTTGAGTATTTCTGCTTAAAGTCGGAACTTGTGAAACAGATGTTCTAATCATCGTTCCTTTATCACTTATAAGCATAATACCGTCTTCATCTTCAACTAATGCAGCTGATACCATTGAGCCATTTCTATCACTTGTTTTCATTGAAATAACACCTTGGCCACCTCTATTATGAGATGGAAAATCATCTAACTTAGTTTTTTTACCAAATCCATTTTCAGAGACACAAAGTATTGTCTTAGATGGATCGCCAACCATAAGAGATATTAATTTTTCATCTTTTTTTAATCTTATTCCTCGAACGCCTCTAGCAGTTCTTCCCATAGGCCTTACATGCGACTCATTAAATCTAATAAGTTTTCCGGCTGAAGAAGCCAAAAGTATTTCTTCTTTACCTGAAGTAATAGCAGTTCCAATTAACTTATCATCTTCATCTAAATTAATTGCTTTTATGCCAGATTTATATTTTTTAGAGAATAAACTTAGGTTAGTTTTTTTAGTAGTCCCTTTTTTTGTAGCCATAAATATGTATTCATTTTCTGAAAATTCACTAACCGGTAAAATATCACTTACAGACTCATCGTCATCAAGGTTAAGCATATTTACTAGCGGTCTTCCTTTAGACGTTCTTGATGCTACAGGGATTTCATAAACTTTTAACCAAAAAACCTTACCCTTAGTTGTAAAACAAAGAATCTGCATATGGCTACTAAGAACATACAAATTCTGTATTAAGTCCTCTTCTTTGACAGCAGCTGCAGCTTTTCCTTGGCCACCTCTTCTTTGTTCTCTATATTCATCCAGGGGTTGAGTTTTTGCATAACCGCTTCTTGAGACGGTGAGGACGCGCATCTCTTCTGGTATAAGATCTTCGTTGGTTATACCCCTTCTTGTATCATTGATTAGGGTTCTTCTCTCGTCTCCAAAATTTTTCTTAACTTCATCTAATTCATCAATCATTAAATTTTTTAAAGTTTCTTTGTCATCAAGTATCTTTTGTAGATCAATAATTTTTGAAACTATATCTGCAAATTCATTACTGAGGTTATCCTGTTCTAATCCAGTCAATCTTCCTAATCTTAATTCTAAAATTGCCTTAGCTTGATCAGATGACAATTTGTATTTCTTGCCCTTTATGCCAAGTTCCTTACTTAAGCCTTTTGGTTTACATGCATCATTTCCAACTTTCTTAAGAATTGCTTCTACAGGACCTGCTTTCCATGATTTTTTGCATAAAGCTTCAGCGGCAATCTTTGGATCTTTAGATTTCTTTATTATGGTTATCACTTCATCTATATTTGCAATTGCAACCATTAAACCTTCAACTATATGACCTCTTTCTTTTGCTTTTTTTAGATCATATTTAGTTCTCTTAGTAATAATATCTTTTCTATGCTTAACAAAAGCCTCTAGCATTTCTTTTAAATTGACTTCTTTTGGCTGACCGTCAACTAAAACTGTAAAGTTTATTCCAAAAGATTGCTCAAGCTGAGTTTGTGCGAATAGATTATTTTCAAGAACTTCTACTGAATCTCCTTTTCTTACTTCGATTACAACCCTAAGGCCATCCTTGTCAGACTCATCTCTTATTTCAGTAATGCCTTCAATTTTCTTTTCTTTAACTAGTTCAGCTATTTTTTCAAGCATTCTTGCCTTATTCACCATATAAGGAATTTCGTTAACTATTAGAGACTGTTTTCCTGATTTCTCATCTTCTTCTATGGATGTGTTTGATCTTGTGTGAATAATTCCTCTTCCAGTTTTATATGCCTCATATATACCAGCCTTACCATCAATAGTTCCACCAGTTGGAAAGTCAGGGCCAGAAATATCTTTTATTAAATCATCAATAGAAATTTTAGGATTATTTATTAAATTGATACTGGCGTTCAAAACTTCAGTAAGATTGTGAGGAGGAATATTTGTAGCCATTCCAACAGCAATTCCTGAAGACCCATTAACTAAAAGATTCGGAATTTTTGTAGGCAAAACATCAGGAATAAATTCACTTCCATCATAATTTGGAGAATATGAAACAGTGTCCTTTTCAATATCTCCATACATCTGATCGGTAATCTTTGCCATTCTTACTTCTGTATATCTCATTGCAGCTGGAGGATCGCCATCAATAGATCCAAAATTACCTTGTCCCTCTACAATTGGGTACCTCATTGAGAAATCTTGCGCCATTCTAACCATGGCATCATATACGGCACTATCGCCATGGGGATGATATTTACCAATTACATCACCAACTACTCTTGCAGATTTTTTATAAGGCTTGTTATAAGAATTTTTTAGGTCATACATTGCATATAAAATTCTTCTATGGACTGGTTTTAGTCCATCTCTAATGTCAGGAAGGGCTCTTCCATGGATAACGCTTAGTGCATAACTAAGATAAGACTGCTTGAGCTCATCTTCAATATTTACTGAAAGTATTTCTTTTGCAAAATCACTCATATGCTATGTTTTTTGGATAAAAATGCGTCCTTAAATTTAAGGTAATTTTAACATATTTTATAAGAGAATTATTCCTTAAATTCGGAAACTAAGCCGCCAATAGACTCTTTTGCATCTCCAAATAACATTCTTGTGTTTTGTTTGAAAAATAGTGGATTTTGAACGCCAGCAAAACCAGATGACATTGATCTTTTTAAAACAAATACTGTTTTTGCATTATGTACTTCAATAATAGGCATGCCGTAAATAGGACTACCAGGCTCTTCAGTTGCAGATGGGTTAACAACATCATTTGCACCTATTACAACTGCTACATCTACCACATCCATTGTTGGGTTTACGTCATCAGGTTCAGCTAATACATCATATGGGACATTAGCTTCAGCCAATAAGACATTCATATGTCCTGGCATTCTTCCAGCCACAGGATGAATACCATATTTGACCTCGGTTCCATTTTCCTCAAGTAACTCACCTAGCTCTCTTACAACATGTTGCGCTTGAGCTACAGCCATTCCATAACCTGGGATGATTAAAACAGAACTAGCACTCTCAAGAATCAAATATGCATCAGAAACGCTTATAGGACTAACCTCACCTTGCTCTTCAGATGAAGTGCTAGATGACGAACTAGCGTAACCAACAAATAAAATATTATTAATAGACCTATTCATGGCCTTTGCCATAATAATAGTAAGTATTAAACCACTTGCTCCAACAAGAGAGCCTGCAACAATTAAAACGTTATTTAATAACAATAGTCCTGCAAAAGCAGCTGCAATTCCTGAGAATGAGTTTAATAGGGAAATCACAACAGGCATGTCACCTCCGCCTATTGGAAGAACAAAACCAATTCCTCCAAGAAGGGTTAACGCTAATAAAATAGTAAAGAAATTAAATTCTACTGATGGTGTGACGGGTTGTATTATTGCATAAATTAAAAAAACCAAAGATGCATAGAATAACGTTGTGAATACTTTTGTAATTATTGAAGTTTTTGCTATAGAAATCTTCTCAGAAAGTTTTCCATAAGCTATTAAACTTCCAGTAAAGGTAACTCCACCAATGTATATTGTTATCATTATTAAAATATGCTGAAAAAGGGAATCGGGTATTGAATTGAACTCTGACCATGCAATTAAGAAAGTAGCTGCTCCTCCAAAACCATTAAATAATGCAACCATTTCTGGTATCGAAGTCATTTTTACACGCAGAGCTATTGCAGAGCCTATAACAGCTCCAACGGCAATGCCAGATAACAAAACCATAGGATTAATAACATCTATGAGGGTGATGCTTACAGCAATAAACATTGCCAAGGCTGACAGAAAATTACCTTTTACAGCAGTATCTTCTTTACCAAGCATTTTAATTCCTGTGATAAATAAAATCGATGAAATAATATAAATAATATTTTGTATTGAAGATATTTCAGTCATAAATTCCATAACTACTTCTTCTTAAACATTTTTAACATTCTATTAGTAACAAGATATCCACCAAAAACGTTTATAGATGCAAAAGTAACTGCCAAAAAAGCAATTGCAGTTTGAAGATTAGAATCAGTAGATAGAATTAAAGCTCCTACCAATGCAATTCCTGAAATAGCATTTGCTCCTGACATTAGAGGTGTATGAAGTGTACTTGGAACTTTAGCTATTAGTTCTAGACCTAGGTATATAGATAAAATCAGAACAAAACCCAATAAAACATATGTTTCCATTATTGAAACCTCTCATTAATTATTTTTCCAGCATGAACAATAACGCTACTATTTATAATCTCATCTTCAAAATCAAAATTTATATTGTTGCCTTCAGTGTCAAAAAAATCACATATCCAATGATTAAAATTATTAGACAATGCGAGTGAGGCATGATTAGCGACTCTTGATGCTAAATTAGAAACACCAATTATTTTTACTCCGTTGATTTCAACAACTTCATCAACCTTGGAACCTTCGACATTTCCTCCAGATTCAACTGCCATATCAAAAATGACACTTCCTGGCTTCATTTTGTCGATTGTATTTTTATCTATAAGCTGAGGAGCTGGTCTTCCAAAAAGTTGTGCAGTTGTTATTACAATATCTGATCTTGCACAAACCTGTGATTGTAAATCCTTCTGTTTTTGGATTTGTTCTTGCGTTAATTCCTTTGCATACCCTTGATCAGTTTCACCAGTTTCACCTAAATCTATTTTTACAAATTTAGCGCCTAGTGAATTAACTTGTTCCTCCACAACATCTCTAGTATCGAAAGCTTCAACTCTAGCTCCTAATCTTTTTGCTGTAGCAATTGCCTGTAATCCTGCAACTCCAACCCCTATTACAAAAACTCTAGCAGGTTTTAGTGTTCCCGCTGCGGTCATCATCATTGGCAAAGCTGTTGATAAATACTTAGCTGATTCAATAACAGCTGCATAACCTGCGAGATTAGCTTGAGAGCTCAAAACATCCATTTTTTGTGCTCGAGTTATTCTAGGAATAAATTCCATACTAACTAAGTTAATTTTTTTGGCTGCACATAAGTTTATAAGTTCTTGATTAGCAAAAGGATTAACTATACCTAAAATTGTTGAGTTTGATTTCATTGAGCTTACTTCATTTTCATTCAATGGCTGATTAGTTATAACAAGATCAGAGCTGGAAATACATTCATCTCGAGATGCTACTTTTAAGCCTTTGTCTAAAAATTCTTTGTCTGATGTATATATACCTTCGCCTATGCCTTCTTCAAATAAAATTTCAGAATCAAGTTCAATAAGTGCCGAAATAGTGTCTATGTGTATTGGAGACCTATGATCAGATGCATCATTAGATTTAAGTGCTGATATTATCAAAATAATTTTTGGGTATTTGTTTGTAGTGAAGTAAATCTTAAAGGATATTGAAAGTCAATTCAATTTATAAAGGTTACAAGAACCACAATATAACCTGTCATGAAGTGTAGTTTTGCTACAAATATTAATAAATTAAGCTGTGTCTAAATAATTTTAATAAAGGTAAAATATTGATATGAATATCGATCAACAAGAGGTTCAAAAATTTTCAGAGCTTGCAGAGAAGTGGTGGGATAAGTCAGGAGACTTTAAACCTTTACATATAATTAATCCTCTAAGAGCTAACTATATTGCAAGTAAAATTGATTTATCAAATAAAAAGGTTCTCGACGTTGGTTGTGGTGGCGGAATACTTTCGGAGGCCCTTCATGACGAAGGTGCAGTTGTAACTGGCATAGACGCAGCAGGACCAGGAATAAAAATTGCTAAATTACATGCCGAAAAAAATTCAAAATCTATAACTTATATTGAAAGCACCGCTGAAGATCTTATACAAAATTCACAGGATAGATATGATGTTGTTGCTTGTCTAGAAGTTCTTGAGCATGTGCCAGATCCTAAGTTGCTTGTAAAAACTTGTATCGATCTTCTTCGTCCAGGTGGAAAACTTTTTTTATCAACTATTAACAAAAATCCTAGATCATGGATAACAGCAATTGTAGGAGCTGAGTATATTTTTAATATATTGCCTAAAGGTACTCATGAATTTGATAAATTTATAAAGCCTTCTGATCTTGCTTCTTTCATAAGAAGTGGCGATGCTCAGTTAATTGAATCTAAGGGAATGTTCTACAATCCTCTTACTCATAAAGCCAATTTAAATAACGATCTTGGCGTTAACTATATGATGTATGCAACAAAACCATAGTATAGAATTAGTATTATTTGATTTAGATGGTACTTTAGTAGATACAGCTCCAGATTTTGTTCTTTCACTTAATAATATTTTAATTTCAAATGGCAAAGAAGCCATTAATGATAATTTAATCAGATCTTATGTTTCAGATGGCTCTGCAAAACTTATTGAACTAGGTTTTGAAATTACTAATGATCATCCTAATTTTAAAAAATATAGAAATGAGCTCCTAACTGAATATAAAAAAAATTTAGTAAATGAATCTAAGCTATTTGACGGAATCAATGAAGTAATTTTGCATCTTAATAATATTAATATTCCTTTTGGCATTGTTACTAACAAACCTTATAAATATGCTGAGCCAGTAGTGAAAAATTTTGAGGTTTTAAATCACTCTAAAATTCTTGTATGTCCCGATCATATTCAAAATGCCAAGCCTGATCCTGAAGGTATATTGTTGGCATGTTCAAAACTTAACATTAAATCAGAAAACTGTGTGTATATTGGAGATCATCAAAAAGATATACAAGCTGGAATAAATGCAGGCTCAAAAACCATAGGCTGTTTGTATGGCTATTCACTTAACTCAAAGGATGATTATGGTGAAACAATATTGATAAAAGAGCCTAAAGAAATTATTAAATTAATAAACTAATTATGGATTTCAACTTTAAAGATAAATTTTTAGCTGGTAAGAATATTCTAGTGACAGGTTCTTCAAAAGGCATTGGAAGAGAGTTATCTTTAGGTCTAAGTAAATACGGTGCTGATGTTATTCTTCATGGTCGAGACGAGCAAGCTCTTGACAATATTTACGATGAAATTGTTAAAAAGTATAAAACTAATCCAATGATTATTAAGTGCGACTTAAACGAATTAAATGAAGAAAAGTTAGAAGAGATCTCAGATGTTATAAGTAACAACACAAAACAACTTGATGGAATAATTAACAATGCCGCTATACTTGGCAAAATGTCGACTATCTCTGATTATGATCTAGATACGTGGCAAAAGGTAATAAATGTAAATCTAACTAGTTCTTACCTATTGGTAAAATATCTGTTGCCTTTAATGGAAAAATCTACCAACCCAAGAATAATTTTTACTTCCTCTGGAGTTGTAAATAAGGGAAGAGCCTTTTGGGGTGCTTATTCAGTTTCAAAAGCTGCAGTTAAGTCACTTGCTGAAATATTACAAGATGAGCTTGAATCGATTTCAGATATAAAAGTTTTTAATTTTGATCCGGGGGCAACAAGAACCTCAATGAGGGCATTTGCGTATCCTGCTGAAAATCCAATGGATCTAAAACATCCTTCAACCCTGGTAAATTATTATTTATGGATGTTTTCAGAAAATAGTAATAATCAAGAAAATAGCTATATCACATTTAGTTCTTGAGACTGCTCCATAGATATAAACAAAGATAAGATCTATAAGGAGAATAATCACCTGCACTATAATTTTTGATTCCAAAAAAACTAAAAGATGCTTTCTGTATGCCCAAATCACCATCTAAAAATACATCAGCATCCTCTAAAAAAAATACTTTAATAATATTTAATGTCCATGGCCCTATTCCTTTAATATTTAAAAAAAAAGAAGCTAAATCATCATCGGATAGCTTTTTTAATTTCGTTTTAGTTAAGGATCGTATTTCTTTATTTTGGAGTACCCCATAAACATAGTCTGCCTTTGATCTGGACAATCCTGCTTCTCTTAAAATCTCCATATTAATATTTTTATCTTTGCTGTTAATTATTTTGTAAACCTTTTTCCATATAGAGCTTGCTGCTTTGATAGATAATTGTTGACCAATTATTGTTTTTATTAAAAAGTATTGCAGAGATAGTTTCGAGTTCGTATTAGATTGTATTGAGAGTATTTCTGAGTTTATTAGATACTTATTAAGCTCTTCATGTTTTTTTTTCTTAGAAATCTTTATTAGCGCTCTATAAGCCTCTTCCGATATCTTTTTATTTACCATATTTTCTTAATAGATCTATTTCTTCTTCTGTAAGTTCCTTAGTTTTTCCCTTTTGAAGAGATGATGGAAGAAATATAGGTCCAAATCTTGTTCTCTTAAGCCTACTAACTTCAAAATCTAGCGATTGAAAAATTTTCCTTACTTCCCTATTTTTGCCACTTACTAAGCATACTGAAAACCATTGATTTGTCCCATTTTTTTCGCCTTCAACGACATCAGTAAATTTATATATTTCGTCATCAATGGTTATGCCTTGAAGCATTAAGTTCTTTTTTTCTAGATTAAATTCTCCTCGAGCCCTTACTAGATACTCTCTATCTAATGTATTAGAGGGATGCATGCAATAATTTGCAAAACTACCATCGTTTGTAAATAACATTAATCCTGATGTATTGATATCCAGCCTTCCAATAGATATCCAGTTCCTTTGATTTTGAGAATTAGGTAAGTAATCAAAAACAATTGGTATCTTTTTTTCTCTTACATTCGAAGAAAGGACGCCTTCAGGTTTGTTAAGAATGATAACTTTAAGATCGTTGTCTATAACATTAATTATTTTTCCGTCATATTCAACAATATCGGTTTCAGAGACTGAAACTCCTATGCTAGCAACCCTTCCATTAATTAAGACTTTTTTATCATGAATTAATTTTTCACATGCTCGCCTTGAACCTAAACCAGCCTTAGCTAGATATTTTTGCAATCTTTCTGACATTCTTTTAAGAAAATTAAACTACTTGAGAAAATATTTCACCATCATCTGTCTCAATAGAATCCGGTAAATCAGGTAAGCTTGATAGGTTTTTGATATTTAGATCGTCTAAAAATTCTTTAGTAGTAGCATACAATGCTGGTTTCCCTGGAGCATCTTTAAAGCCTGATACTTTTATCCAATTTCTTTCTAACAAAGATCTTATAGTATTAGTACTAACACTTACACCTCTAATGTCTTCAATATCTCCTCTTGTCACAGGTTGTTTATATGCAATGATCGATATAGTTTCCATTAACGCTTTTGAAATTCTTGGAGCTCTTTCATTCCATAGATGGGTTAGTGATGGGCTAAATGCTTGTTTAATTTGAAGTCTAAAGCCTGATGCAACTTCAACTATTTCCAACGATGAAGCATCGTATCTGTCTTCAAGGCTATTTATGCACTGCTTAATATCAGATAATTCAGAAGGTATTCCATCTGTATCTAATAGATTTCTTATTTCCGATAATCTTAACGGTCTTCCAGCACCGAATAACAAGGCCTCGACAGTGTTAATCATTTGTATGTTCAATTTGAAACTCCTGTAAGAGATTTTAAAAATATTTCTTCAGTTTTGTTTTGTATAAGCTCTATATGACCATCTTTTGCGAGCTCAAGAGAGGCAAGAAAAGTCACAACAACTCCATGCCTTCCCTCACCCTTTCGTAAAGTTTTAGAAAAACTAACAATATTTCTTTTTGATAGAATTTGGAGGATTATTTGAATTCTTTCTTGAGTTGACAGTTCTTCAAAATCTATCTGATGATGAAGTTTTAAATCAGGTCTAGTTTGTATTTCATGAAAAATGGTTGCTAATTCCTCCTTTGAAACTGTGATCTCTTGCTTATCTATCTTTATTTCAGGTAGTCCAGCAGAGGCAGTAAAAAAATCTCTATCGACTCTTGGCAATAGAGCAATATTTTCAGATGCTGACTTATATCTTTGATATTCTTGCAATCTCTTAATCAATGTTGCTCTTGGGTCTTCCTCTTCCTCATCATAATTTTCCTGAGGAAGCATCAATCTAGATTTAATCTCAGCAAGAGTTGCAGCCATTACTAAATATTCTGCAGCTAGCTCAAATTGCAAAGAATCCATTAAATCAATGTATTCAATATATTGATCTGTGATATTAGACACATCAAGCTCAAGAATATTGATATTTTCTTTTTTTATTAAGTAAAGTAATAAATCCATTGGCCCAGAAAAAGTTTCTAGACACAGTTCCAACGCATTAGGAGGAATAAACAGATCATCTGGAATTATTTCATAGGGTTGACCCATGACTATCGGAAATTCTAATTGTGCTTGATTAGTATTTTGCATGATAAACACCACATATTGTAATATCCGCATAGTATTTATACAACATATAGTGTATTTGTAAGAAAATCTTGGATAATTTCAAATGTGAGATAAATTATTAAAATATTAATTAATTCTCGTAATCTCTACTAATTTTATTTCTTTCATTTAATATTATGAATCCATAGAGACAAAATGAATTTAACAAATGAATTATTCAACAGACAATACAAGAATTATTGATAGGAAAAAGGTTCCTGCACCCTATGAATTAATAAATAATCTCCCTATTAATGACGATATTTCGAAACTTGTATATGGAACAAGACAAGAAATCAGTCAAATTCTTCATGACAAGGACGACAGACTATTAGTAGTTGTCGGGCCTTGCTCAATTCATGACCCTGTAAGCGCTATTGAGTATGCAAAAAAACTAATACATGAAAATATAAAATTTAAAGAAAATCTTTTAATAGTTATGAGAGTTTACTTTGAAAAGCCGAGAACAACTGTTGGTTGGAAAGGTTTAATAAATGATCCTGACTTAAATGAAAGTTATAAAATCAGTAAAGGCGTTGAGATGGCTAGAAAGTTATTAATAGATCTTGCTAAATTAAACCTTCCTGCCGGTACCGAATTTTTAGATCCAATCTCTCCTCAGTACATAACAGATATTATTTCATGGGGTGCTATAGGTGCGAGAACTGCTGAGAGTCAGATACATAGAGAACTTGCATCTGGATTATCATGTCCTGTTGGAATCAAAAATGCTACTAACGGAAGCTTAAAAGCTGCAATAGACGGCATCCAAGCTGCAAATCATTCTCATGTATTTCTTGGTGCTACAAAAGAAGCAGATATAGCTATGCTTAAAACTGCAGGAAACAGTGATGCACATATTATTCTTAGAGGTGGCAAAGAGCCAAATTATGATGCAGATTCAGTTTCTGAAACTTTGATTGCTTTAAAGGAAGCTGAAGTAAATGAGTCTATAATGATTGATGCAAGTCATGGGAACAGTCAAAAACAGTTTAAAAGACAATTGCCTGTTGTTGAATCAATCTCAGATCAAATCGCTGATGGCAATAAAAATATTAAAGGTGTGATGATTGAAAGTCATTTAGTTGAGGGTAATCAAAAAATATCTGAAAATCTGACATATGGACAAAGTGTTACAGATGGATGTGTCGGCTGGGAAGATACCCTGCTTTGCCTTCAAAATCTCAATGAAGCTGTCGATAAAAGGAGAGGTCAATAATAATTTGAAAGACTCTGAAAAGATATCCTTCTCAAAAGAAGTAGCTGAAACTTTAGGAGTTGAGTCTGCAATCATTTTAGAACTTTATCAAACAAAAAAAATCAAAAATGAAAAAGATATTGATAGGCTGACTGAGTCTATTACAGAAATAGCTCCTTTTTTAGAAAAAAAAATTATAGAGTCTAGTATCAGCAAACTTATAAAGTACAAATTTATTGATGCTTACAAAAATAAGTCAAATTTTGGAGTAAAGTTTGCTCCAATAAATACTTCTGAAAAAATTAAAATGTTCCCAACTTGGGAACCCTCAAAAGAAGCTATTGAAATATTAAATATGGGTAAAATAATTGAAAGCTTCTACTTAAATAAGCTTATGGAATTTAGGCTTTATTGGATAGAAAGAGGACAACAAAGAGATAATTGGAATAGTTGTTTTATTGATTTTATAAGAAGGGAATGGGCCAAGGAAAATAGCTCAAACAAAGGCCTTCCATACTCAATTGATTCTTCATGGAGTCCAAGCAATGATGCCTTTGATATTTTAGAGTTATCTGAAATTTCAAAAGAATCTGCCTCAAAATATGTTATGGAGTTTATACTGTATTGGAAAGACAACGGTGCTGCATTCACTACATGGAACTCCAAATTTATAGAACATGTAAAAAGAAGGCATCTTGGAAGCCAAAATATTAACAATGAAGAAGGTAAAAAACATACTGAGCCAGGGAAATACACAAAAGACTTCACAACAAGAAAAAGTGACTCCTCTTGGGCAGCAGAAATTAAATTCGAATAAACAAGAATTTATAAATTCTATCGATAGTCTATTTTTAAAGCTTGAGCTTGCTTATCATTATCAGTTCTATAAAGTTTTTGGAACTGATGAAAGGTTGAATGAGGGTAAAAAATTATGGGCAATAAGTCTTAAAAACTACTCTCCAGCAACAATTATTGAAGCTGTAGAAAGTGTTGTGGGGTCTCAATCCTATCTCCCAACACTTACTGATATTATTAAATCTTGTACCGATATAGTTGATCAGGATGGATACCCGTCTTCAGAGGAAGCATATATTGAAGCAAGAAAGTCTTTTGCACCTCGTAATAAATATCCGTGGAGTCACCCTATTGTGTATTTTGCAGGTAAGAAGATTGGATGGAGTTTATTAGAAGAAAAAAATAGCAAAGAACTTTTTTTTGCATATAAAAAAACTTATCTAAAATTAAAGGAACTTTCGCTTAATGGTTCTAAATTTGAAATTGAAATTGAAGATCTTGACAAAGATTCAACACCTTTAAATAAAAAACTTTTTGAAAGCTTAAGAAAAAAGCACAAAATTTAGATAAGTTTTTATAATCTAAAAATAGTAAAATATATAGCTATGACAAAAAATATAAGAATTTCTCTTTTTATACTGGCTCCAATAATTCTGTGGATGATTTCTGGTTTTTTTGTTAAGGATGAAGAGGTTCAAGTTTTTGAAAAAGCAGAATTATTTAGTGTTGGAATTACAAATAGTCAAGCAAAAATATTCCAACCACTTATTAAATTAAAAGCTACAACAGAATCTGAGGCAAGGGTTAATATAAAGGCAAAAACATCTGGGGAAGTTGTTAAAATTGGAGCAAAACAAGGAGAGTTTGTTAATAAGGACTTTGTTTTATGTAGTCTTGGTGTTGTTGAATTAAATAGAACTGAAGTCAAGGCACCTTTCTCTGGATATCTTGAGCAAATTGTAAAGCCAGGCAACTTTCTTGAAAGAGGCCAGGTTTGTGCAACAATTATTCAACTTGATCCTATTACATTTATTGCAGAGATTCCTGAACTTAGTATCAACAAGGTCGAGTCAGGACAAGACGTCGTGCTTAATTTAATAACTGGTGAAAGAGTTAATGGCAAACTAACTTTCGTTTCTAAGAGTGCCTCAGTATCAACTCGAACTTTTAAAATAGAATCTCAAGTTGCTAATAAGGATGGAAATATTAGAGATGGTGTTACAGCAGACATGGTAATTAAAATTGAAAAAGTATTAGCTCATCAAATTTCTCCTTCGATACTTCTTTTAAATGATGATGGAAAGTTAGGTATAAGATCAGTAGATAATAATATCGTGCGTTTTCATGAAATCGAAATTCTTGAAGATTCAGAAGCTGGTTTATGGGTTACAGGAATTCCAGAATCACTAAATATTATTTCTCAGGGCCAGGGTTTTGTTGAAGACGGTCAAGAGGTTATAACTAACAATCTATGACAAAAATTATAGATTTTGCTTTATCAAAAGCAAAAACAACAATAATGATTGCGCTTATGGTAATTGTTGCTGGTTCATATGCCCGTCAAGAAATACCAGTAGCAGCAGCACCTAATGTTCAATTACCTTTCATTTCAGTCTCAGTATTTCTTGATGGAGCCTCGCCAAGTGATACATCAAGATTAATAGCAAGGCCTTTGGAAAATAGACTTAAAACAATCACTGGGGTTAAGAATATAAGGTCAACAAGCTCGTTAAGCTTCGCAAGAATATTCCTTGAGTTTGAAGTTGGTTTTGATATGGATCAAGCACTTGTTGATATCAAACAGGGAGTTGAAGAAACCAAATATGAGCTACCTTTAGAAGCTGAAGACCCTCAAATATCAGAATATAGTGAAGCTAGTTTTCCAATAATGAATATAAGCATTGTTGGCAGTAGCTCAATTCGGCAAAAAGTCTTTTATGCAAAAGAGCTGAAAGATCAAGTAGAAGCCATAGAAGAAATTTTACAGGCCAACTTAGCTGGAGCACCAGATGAGGTTCTTGAGGGTGTTATAAATAAATCTAAGATGGAATCATACGGAGTAACTTTGTCTGATATTTATTACTCTGTTGCAAATAATAATTTAATTATTCCTGGAGGCACTCAAGATACCGGCAAAGGAAGTTTTAATATAGAGGTGCCAAGCATTATTGAAACTGCTCAAGATGTATATTCTATTCCTATTAAAGTTACCAAAGATGCCATTGTTACTTTAGGTGATATTGCTACTGTAAAAAGAACTTTTAAAGATTTTACATCTTATGCAAGAGTTAATGGTGAGGATGCTGTTACTTTAGAATTAACACTAAGAGAAAGTGCTAATGCTATAGATGCCTCAAATGCAATAAGAGCAAAATTGGTTGAATTTAAAAAAGATCTACCTGAAAACTTACGAATTGTTATTACTGATGACGATACTATTTGGGCAAGTGAAATGGTTACCGAGCTCAATGGAAATATAATTGCTGCGGTTATTTTAATTATGGTTCTTGTAATAGCAAGTATGGGAATTAGAGTTTCAATGCTGGTTGGCTTATCTATACCCTTCTGTTTTCTTATGACTTATTTAATTTTGTATATGCTTGATATGGAAGTTAATTTTTTAGTCATGATGGGATTGCTTTTAGGTATGGGTATGTTGATTGATGGAGCTATAGTAATTACTGAGTATGCAGATAAAAAAATTGCAGAAGGATTATCACGAATAGAGGGATATACACTAGCTGCAAAAAGAATGTTTTATCCCATTTTGGCATCTACCGGAACAACGATGGCTGCTTTTATTCCTATAATTTTTTGGCCAGGTTTCACTGGACAGTTTATGAGATATCTACCTATAACTGTTTTTTTTGTGCTTTTATCCTCTCTTTTTTATTCACTAGTAGTAATTCCAGTTTTAGGTTCTTACTTTGGTCAAAGAGAATCGTCTTTAAATAAAGATGAAAATAGAGAATCTGTATTTAAAAGATTAACTGAGTCATATGGCAAAAGAATAGAAAAATTTGTTAAAAATCCTACTGAAACCATTATTGCAGTTGTTTCTATTTTATTTTTAATAATACTTAGCTATTCCTATTTTGGAAAAGGCACAGTTTATTTTGCAATAGTTGATCCTGTAAAAGCTGATATTTCTATTAAAGCAAGAGGAAATTATTCTGCACTTGAGACAAAAGAAATAATTGAGAACATTGAAAAGAAATTTTTAGAAACCGAAGGTGTTGGAAGTGTTTATCTCAGAGCAGGCACAGAATGGTGGAACTCAGGAGCAGATAAAATTGGTGGAGGATACGTAGAGGTTGCTCTTCCATCTGAAAGAACAATATCTGGATTAGAAGTAATGTCATTATTGTCAAATTCTACCAATGATCTTCCAGGTATATTTGTTGATGTACAAGCTGATCTTGGTGGTCCATCATTCGACGTTCCGATTGAGCTATCGGTATATGGGGATACTGAAAAGAGTGTTAATGATGCTATTGATATTGTAGAAAGTTATTTACGAAATCAAATGGATGGATTAACAAATATCTCATCATCAAAATCGTATCCATCTGTAGAGTGGAGTGTTGAAGTTGATAAACAAAAGGCTGCTCAACTTGGCGTAAGCGTTGGAGATGTTGGAGCTCTTGTACAAATGCTTACCAATGGTTTTAAAGTTGGTGAATATAGGCCTGACGATGCTAAAGATGAGGTTGAGATCAGAGCAAGGTTTCCTGAGTCTGATAGAACTATAACAGGCATTAATGATCTTAACGTAACAACTCTAAAAGGCTTGGTCCCAGTAAGTTCGTTCATAAAAGTTATTCCAAAAGAAAATAGACTTACTGTTAATAGAAAAAATGGGAAATATTTTCAGGAAGTTGGTGCAGCTACCATAGATGAATCAAAAGTTTCAGAGAAGGTGCAAGAGCTTGAAGATTGGGTAAAAACAGCAGATTTAGGAAAAAATATTTCCTATGGCTTTACTGGAATGGCTGAAGAAACTGAGGATGTAAATAAATTTATGGTAAGTGCTGGAATAACTGCAATTTTTATAATGTTAATAATGCTGTTAACTCAATTTAATAGTTTCTATCAATCATTTATTATATTGTCATCGGTTACTATCTCATTTGTTGGTGTTCTTTTGGGCCTTCTCATAACTGGTAAGCCTTTTAGTACAACTATGACTGGTTTATCTATAGTCACCCTAGCTGGAATAGTTGTTAACAATAATATTGTTTTAATAGATACCTTTAATAGATTAAAAGAGGAGTCTCCTCACTTTGAAAAATCGATACACATAATAAATGCATGCAAACAAAGACTTAGACCTATTTTGTTAACATCTTTAACTACTATTTTTGGTTTACTGCCCTTGGCTATGGGAATAAGTTTAGATATTGTTTCAAGAGATATATTAGTTGGGAGCAGAATTGTTGATTGGTGGTCTAACTTGGCAGTCTCAATAGTTTTTGGATTAGGTTTTAGTACATTTGTCACCTTAATTTTAACTCCTGCAGTACTAGCTTTACCTTATGCATTAAGAAAAGATTTTAATAAATTTTATAAAACATCTAATTAATAAATTACAATAAACCATGACCAACTCAAACAAAAAAATTGATTTCGAGTCTTCATTAAAAGAACTTGAATTAATTGTTGCGAAACTTGAAGATGAAAATATTAACTTAGAAGATTCAGTTAAGTCATTTGAGGCTGGAATAAATCTAGTTAAAGAATGTCAAAAACAACTTGAAGAAGCAGAGCTCAAGGTTAAGGAGTTGCTTGATGATGGATCTGCGCAAGAGTTAGATAATACCTAATTTAAAATGTCTGAGGAGTTCTTATTTCAAGTTAAAGAACTTGTAAAAAATAAAATCAGTGCATCTATTAATAATACGAATATTATTGAAAAATCTATGAGATATTCTGCTCTCAGTGATAGCAAGATGATAAGAGCAGGATTAATATTTGCATCCTCAAAAATTAATAAGAACCTATCACAAGAAAGTGTTGTTTCGTTAGCAGCTGCAGTAGAATTAATGCATACCTATTCACTTATTCATGATGATCTTCCATGTATGGATGATGACAGTTTAAGACGAGGTCAGCCATCAAATCACATAAAATTTGGAGAAGCTAATGCCGTTCTTGCTGGTGATGCTCTTCAAGCACTTGCGTATGAAATAATATGTGATGATGACGAGCTTAGTGATAGTGAAAAAGTTTATGCAATGAAAATTCTTTCCCAATCCTGTGGAAAAAATGGAATGGTGCTCGGACAACAGCTAGATATTGAAAATGAAAATAACTCAGAACCTATTAATCAAAAAAAATTGAATCATATTCATAATCTTAAGACAGGTAAATTAATAGAGTGTTCTGTTATGTTGGGACAAATAAGAAGTGAAATTAATGAACATGATAAAAATGTATTAAAAGATTTTAGTAAAAAAATTGGTTTAGCATTTCAAATAACTGATGACATTCTTGAGGTAACACAAAGTCAAGAAATGCTTGGCAAAAATAAAGATTCTGATATTAAAAACAATAAATTATCATACGTAAGAGCTGTTGGACTTGACGAAGCCATTGATATAGCTAAAAGTTTAACAAGCAATGCTCTCTTAAAAATTGATAAAAGTGGTATAGAAAATAAAGAAAGTATTGTTAATCTTGCTAAATATCTTGTTGATAGAGAATATTAATGAAAGTTTTTAAAAATATACCCTCAAAAAAACCTATAACACCTTTGCTCGACAAGGTTAATGAGCCATCAGATATTAGATCTTTTTCGATTTCAGAATTAGAAAACCTTTCAAATGAACT
>ERZ802831.389-NODE-389-length-22797-cov-13.5318_pt1 | contig 22797 bp, 21 predicted proteins | sample MGYA00345655_ERZ802831 | MGnify/ENA primary metagenome ERZ802831 (study PRJEB30503, sample SAMEA104212376) | marine metagenome | biome: Westerlies Biome; feature: [SRF] surface water layer (ENVO:00010504) within the epipelagic zone...; material: water...
TCAACAAGTTCTTTCAGCGCGACTTCACTAGAGCGATACGTCTCCCCAAGTAGCCGTGCTAATTGTTGGTTCACCATAAAGTATGCGCTGCCAGTCATAATAGCCGTCCGGTTTTCAAATACAGCTTACTCTAACACGGAGAACTACAAATGCACGGTATAAGTGTGCCCACTATCGACACCGCCACTCATCACAAATAGGGCTATACTGATTTGTTATATAGAGAAAATTTGGTGCGGGCGGCGGGACTTGAACCCGCACGGGCATACGCCCTCCAGATTTTAAGTCTGGTATGTCTACCATTCCATCACGCCCGCAACAGGCGGCCCCGGCACTTGTTTTAAATGAAAAACGCGAAACCCCGACCTGCGCTATCTCTAGGCATTATGTTTATCGGGTACAAGAACTTTTGCGCGAATTTCCTTGGAATTCCCCACCGTTTTCGCAGTCAACTCAAATCACCCGACACGTCCTCTTTCACTGCTTGCATCGCCACATAGGTCGAGGTGCTTGCAACATGCGGTAAGTTTGATATCTGCTCACCCAGAACCCGCCGGTAATCAGCCATATTTCGGGTTCGTATTTTCATTAAATAATCAAAATTTCCCGCAATTAGATGCACCTGTTCAATTTCTCCAATCGTTGACACGGCTGTATTAAACGCACTCAGAGCCGCCTCTCGGGTGTCAGAGAGCCTTACTTCTACAAAGGCCACGTGATCCAGTCCCAATTGAATCGGATCCAGAAGTGCCCGATAACCTTTGATCACACCAGACTGCTCCAGCCGCCGTAACCGCGCCTGAGTCGGCGATTTGGACAGGCCAATAGCCTGCGCGAGGTCCGTGATACTAAGCCGGCCATTCTGGGCCAAAGCCGACAGAATTTTCCGGTCAAACTGATCCAAGCCTATATGAGCACTTGTCCCGCCTAACGACTTATTTTCGGTCACTTTCACTCCAAATCAACCAAATACAGACCCTTATACTTAAAATTTCTTGTAATACTAGTATTAGAAAAAAGGGAAAGACATGATGGATCACGCATCGCTGCCGATTTTACCGCAACGCGCACAGATCAATTATTCACAACAGGCCGAAATAATCGCGCACCTCATCGAGCGGGCGTCGCTGACACCGGCCGCGCGCGCGCAGATCAGCCGAAACGCCACCAATATGGTGCAGCGTATCCGCGCAGAGGGAAAACCCGGTCTGATTGAATCTTTCCTTGCCGAATACGGACTGTCCAGCGCCGAAGGCATTGCCCTGATGCGGCTTGCAGAGGCTCTCTTACGCGTTCCCGATGCCGCGACCATTGATGCACTCGTCACAGATAAAATAGCCCCCGGAAACTGGGCGTCTCATTGTGGGCATGCAGCATCGGCTTTGGTGAACGCATCGACACTTGGACTGTGGAGCACCGGTCAGGTTCTAAGTCTGCAGTCCCCCAGCACTAAGCAGAGCATTAACCGTGCTATTCAACGCCTTGGCGCGCCCGTCATCCGTCTGGCGATGACCCGTGCCATGAAGGAAATGGGCCGGCAATTTGTTCTGGGTGAAACCATAGAGGCCGCTCTCCGCACTTCGCAAGGTATGCAAGATGCGCAACTGCACTCGTTTGATATGTTGGGAGAAGCCGCTTGCACCAAATCCGATGCTGATCGCTATTATACCTCATATCGTCAGGCGATTGAGAAGATTGCCCGTGCTTCAAACACCCGAAACACGCGGGAAAATCCTGGTATTTCGGTAAAATTATCTGCGTTGCACCCACGATATGAGGTCGCCCAAACTGCGCGCGTCATCGCGGAATTGGTGCCAAAGCTGCAGGCGTTGGCGATTGCGGCAAAATCCGCTGCGATTGGTCTGACCGTCGATGCTGAAGAGGCCAACCGTCTGGTCCTGTCTCTGGCGGTAATTGAGCAGGTTCTGGCAACGCCCGAACTGGCGGGATGGGACGGTTTCGGTGTGGTCGTTCAGGCTTATGGGCCCCGCGCCAGTGGCGTCATTGACCACCTTTACAATCTGGCCAAGCGCCACGATCGCCAAATTGCAATCCGTCTCGTAAAAGGCGCCTATTGGGACAGCGAAATAAAACAGGCCCAGTTGGATGGACTGTCCGGGTTTCCAGTGTTTACCGCTAAAGCAGCCACCGATATCTCGTATATCGCCAACGCCCGCAAACTGTTTTCCATGACTGACCGGATCTATCCGCAGTTTGCCACCCATAACGCCCATACCATCGCGGCCATCTTGCATATGGCCCCTAATTACAGGTGTTTTGAGTTCCAACGCCTGCACGGCATGGGGGCCGCTCTGCACGGATTGATCCGCGCCACCCATGCAACGCAGTGTCGAATTTATGCCCCTATTGGAGCTCATCGTGATCTGTTGGCCTATCTGGTCAGACGGCTGCTTGAGAACGGGGCCAACAGCAGCTTTGTCAATCAAATAGTCGATCCTGAGATTCCACCTGAGCAGGTTGCTGCCGATCCTTTCTCTAGTTTTGATTTTGAACACCGGCCACTGCCGCTGGGCACTGCGCTGTTTCACCCCCGACGCCAGAATTCCCGAGGCTTTGACTTGTCCGACGGCCCGACCCTTGCCGCAATAGAGCAGCGTCGCGGTTTGTTTCACAAAACCCAATGGAACTCACAGCCTTTGCTGGCAGGCCTGTCCTGCCCAGAACACAGCCAAATTTGCAACAATCCCGCGGTTCCGACCGATGTGATTGGACAGGCAGCCAGCGCCAGCGTCGCCGATATTGATCTTGCCTTGCAAACTGCCGCAGTTTGGAAGGCCACACCGGTCGAACGTGGCGATATATTAAAGCGAGCCGCTGATTTATTCGAGAAAAACGACGGCGAGCTATTTGCACTGCTGACACGAGAGGCCGGCAAAACATTGCCTGATGCAGTGTCCGAATTGCGTGAATCTGTTGATTTTCTGCGATATTACGCGGGCGAAATCAACCACGCACCAGCCTTGGGCTTGGTGAGCTGTATATCGCCTTGGAATTTTCCCCTCGCGATTTTCACTGGGCAAATTGCCGCTGCTCTGGCGGCCGGAAACGCCGTTTTGGCCAAACCTGCCGAACAAACACCGCTGATTGCCTATTTTGCCACCTGCCTGTTGCATCAAGCCGGCGTGCCGCGCAAGGCGTTACAACTGTTACCGGGCGATGGCACGGTCGGGGCTGCGCTGACGAGCAGCGCCCGAGTGGACGGTGTCGTCTTTACTGGCTCGACACAGACCGCCAAGAACATCCGTGTCAAAATGGCCGAAACCTTAACCCCCGGGGCTCCGTTTATTGCCGAAACCGGGGGGCTAAATGCAATGATGGTCAACAGCACGGCCCTACCAGAACAAGCCGTTGCCAATATCATAGAAAGCGCCTTTCAATCTGCGGGGCAGCGCTGTTCGACATTGCGCTGTGTTTATGTTCAAGACGATATCGCCCCTGAATTTATCGCAATGCTTATCGGTGCGATGCGGCAGTTGTCACTCGATGATCCATGGCTGCTGAGAAGCGATCTCGGTCCGGTCATCGATCCCGTGGCAAAGGCGCGCATTTCAAAACACATTGCCCAAGCCGCAGACCAAAACCGTGTGCTTTGGACGCAACCCGTTCCGTTACAGGGCCACTATGTCGCCCCCACGCTGATCCGCGTCAGCGGCATTGAAGCCTTGGAACAGGAGGTTTTCGGCCCCGTACTGCATCTTGCAACCTTTGCCAGCCACCAAATCAATGCAGTGATTGAAGCGATCAATAACACCGGCTACGGGCTGACTTTTGGTTTGCAAACCCGCCTGTCCAACCGGACCAGAGATATTGCGCAACGTATTATGGCCGGCAATATATACGTCAACCGCAACCAGATCGGCGCGGTGGTCGGCAGCCAGCCTTTTGGTGGGCATGGCCTATCCGGCACCGGGCCAAAAGCAGGGGGTCCGTTTTATCTCAACAGGTTTCACGCAGTCGGGCAGCAAAATACATCCCATTCATGGGATCATATCATGTCACAAACGGCTCTGACAGCAACGATGAAAACCGCCGCAACCGGGCTGCAGAGCCCAGACAGTTTTTTACCCGGCCCCACCGGTGAACTCAATGCGCGCTCTACCTTTGCAAAACCGCCGATCCTTTGTGCCGGACCCGGCAAGAAAGCCGCTGAAACACAGGCCAAAGCAGAGACGGCGTTAGGCGGTGTTGCGGTCAAAGCAACTGGACAAATCCAGGCGAAACACCTGACCGATCTCACCCGTCTTGGTGCGGTTATCTGGTGGGGCGATGAGCCAACCGCCCGAATGTTTGACCTTGCTCTTGCCGCGCGGGCTGGACCAATTGTTGCTTTAATAACCGGCCAGCCCGACAGCGCGCATGTCCTGTTCGAGCAACATGTGTGTATCGATACCACAGCCGCAGGTGGAAACGCCGCTCTTTTACGCGGGGATAGTTGACGCCACCGTACCGAATGGCCACATACTGCCTATGCTACCGATCCGCGACCACAACCCATCAGGCAAAACGCCCTTTGTCACCTATGGGCTCATTGCTCTGAACAGCCTGGTGTTTCTGGGCTATGCCGAGTTGTTGGCAAACCATGCGGCACTGGCGACATTTTTTGACAGCTGGGCACTGTTTCCAGCCCGGTTAAGTGAGGGCCGAGACCTTCACGGCTTGCTCACCTCAATGTTTTTACACGGTGGTTGGATGCATCTGTTGGGCAATATGCTATTTCTCTATATTTTTGGGGACAACCTTGAAGACGAGATGGGCCACAGCCGCTATCTGCTGTTTTATCTGGCCTCGGGGATTGCCGCGGGACTGATCCAAGCCGCCTCTGATCCGCTCTCAACCGTTCCGACCGTCGGAGCCTCGGGGGCGATCGCGGGTGTTATGGGCGGCTATCTGCTGCTTTATCCCAAGGCCAAGGTAGACGTCTTGTTCATCTTCGTAATCTTCTTTCGCATTTTCTCAATTCCGGCATGGATCTGTCTTGGGGGCTGGTTTGCCCTGCAACTGTTCAACGGCCTCGGGTCGGACCCGACGCTTGGCGGCGTGGCCTATTGGGCCCATGCAGGAGGTTTTGTGGTTGGGTTTGCGCTGACCCTACCGTTCTGGCTGCGCCGCGGCGGCCGCGGCTACTGGCAAGTCACTGAAGGACGACCGCCACATCCAGAGGCCACCTACAAATTGTCCCGCAGTCGCATTCCTGTGGTTCCCCGACGGCGCAATGATTAAATATCAATTTTTTCCGGCTGTGGCGACGCACTTGGTGGGCGAATCTTTTTACGCAAGATGATATCGCCGTTAGGTAAAACTTCAGGCGCTTCATAGACGCTCCAATCATCAACCTGCTGCAGAAGGTCGCGCAAATAAGGCGCCATTTCGGTGGTAAAGCTGCGCAGAGCCGGTTCCAAGGATCCGCTCAGCTCGTCAAGATCTCTGAGCGCCGGCTGCAGCTGTTGGATCAACCCTTTTAGAAACATCTGCGCGCCCCGTTCGATCAAACCGGGGGCCGGTTCTTCAGCCTGCGCGACGGACAGACCCGCAAATACGATAAAACCACTTAAGAGTATCTGTTTCATCCCAAAATTCACCCTCTTGATCTCAACTTATCCAACCTGTCTTAAACCGCTTCAGCCCGCAATAGCTGAATGCTCTCCCACGCCGCGTTGACATCGATGAGCCGTTTTTCCGCCAATTTGATCGCTTCTTTCGGCAAGCCCCGCGCCATCATCACGTCAGGATGGCAAGCCTGAACCAAGCCCCGCCACGCCTGTTTAATCTCAGACAGAGGGGCGTCGGGGGCCACCGCAAGTACCACATAAGGGTCTTGCTCTGCGTCGGGAACGAACCGCGCCCGCAGCATCATAAAATCCCGTTGCGGTAAACCAAAAATCTCAGCCACGCGGTTTAAAAAGTCATTTTCTTGCGGATGATAAAACCCATCCGCCACAGCAATATGAAACAGACCTTCCATCAGATCACAAAGCGCAGCTTCCTGATGATTAAACATGGCCTTTATACGGTGGGCGTAGGCCTCAAAACCCGCTACATCTTGGCGGGCGAGATTAAACACCCGCGCCGCGCCTGCTTCATCCTCGGAGGCGATGTGAAATACCGAACGAAACGCCCGCACTTCATCGCGGGTCACCAAGCCGTCTGCCTTGGCCATTTTTGCCCCAAGGGCCACCACGGCGATGGCGAAGGCGACGCTGCGCTCAGGCGGGGTCCGCAAACGATCAAAAATCGCTGACAAAGCCTCTCCTGAGGCGAGGGCAGACAAAGCTTGGGTGATGCGGAGCCAAATAGACATACGAACAAGGTAACCGGTTTCGGGACAAATGTCAGCCGTGGTTCACAGAATTTTCTGCATCAGCACCAAATCTATCCAGCGATCAAACTTAAACCCAACCTGCGGCAACCTTGCGATCACGTCAAAGCCAATTTTGCGATGAAAGGCCACGCCAGCTGGATTTTCCCCACTGACACCCGCCCAAAGAGAATGCACCCCGCTCTGGCGTGCCTCAGCCTCTAGAGCCGCCATCAATTTTTTCCCTTGACCGCGTCCCTGTGCTTGGGATGCCAATATGATCGAATGCTCCATCGTCCGCGCATAACCGGGGCCGGCCCTAAATTGGAAAAAGGTTGCAAAGCCCTGAAGCGTGCCGCCCTCTTCAATCACTTTAAACGCATCCCCCCGAGCTCGGATCACCGCCTCGAGGCCGTCAATTGTTTTCTTTTCCGAGGTAAAGGTGATCGACGTTGCGTCTATCAGCGGGTTCCAAAGTGCTGCAATCTGGGGAGCATCCGCCACAATTGCCGTGCGAATTATCATTGCAGAACCCGTGCACCATGCGGCGTATCGAACGCAGCAGAAAATCCCGGCGCGGTAGAAGTTTCAAACACCACGCGTGGGTCGGAAAAGCAGCCAAGCTCCGCTTTCAATCGATCGGCATCAGGATGGGCGATGGTCAGTCGTTGCAATCGACACCCGCGCTGGGTCAACGATTGGGCCGGATGCGATGTGGTCTGCCACTGTATCAACGCCGGAAATGCCCCATGAAAGGGCAGAATGCCGTCTTGTGGCACCGCCATCCGCCAGCGCAGCGCACCACGGGTCAAATCAACCGGGTGCCCCGCCCCCGCCGGCAGGGTCTGCAACGTCTCGACGATATCATCACAGCGACAAATCCAGTTGGTCAAACGCGGCGCCCCTGAGAAACGATCAAGATCAAACCACCGCGCTCTGCCGGGATTCGGCACTAACGTGTCACAGGCAATCGCCTCTAAATACAGCCCGTCAGCCAGCCCCAGCAACCGGTTGTGGGTGCCAAAGACTCCGTGTTGCCCACCGTCTTGCAACGCCACCCCAAGAGCCTGTTCAATGTGGTCGCTGGCCTCTGCCAATGTGTTACCTGATACTGCCAGATGATCGAACTGCATGGTGCCCCTTCCCAAAATCCCTACCCCAAAAGAACGCGGAAAACCTGCGTCCCTGCAACCCATAACACAACCGTCACCGTCGGATAAACACTTGCCGCGAACTCAATAATCCACGGCGTCAATGCGCGGTGAGACCCAAACCGGAAACATCCCCGTGCCACGATAAATCCCAAGGCCATAACCACAAAGACCCCCTGCCCCTGCGCCCCAAGCCCAACCCCCACGGCGGGCCAGATACAAAGTGCAAGCACGGCCTGCTCGATGCTGTTGGTAAAAACCGTTGATCACTGTCGCCCGCGCTGCCCAGCACAAAATCAAAGCCATCGCAAGCAATGGAATCAAAAACAACCGATGAGATCAAAAAACGTCGGGCCGCCAACACCGCGACATATGCCGACAAGACTAAACCTACCGCAACACACATGCCTACTAACGCGACCTCAAACTTTACAGTAGCGCCGACCACTCATCCTCAACACCAAAAAGTAGAGCCACAGACCAGAGCAGGCCAAACCCCGTAGCCAGTATGATACGGGGTTGATCGAGGCTGTACATACCGGTATCAGCTGCGCGCGGCGCGGATCAGGGTCAGAATATCTTGGGCCGCATCGGGAATATTTGTCCCGGGGCCAAAGATCGCCTTGACGCCTGCGTCTTTGAGAAAGGCATAGTCTTGCTGCGGAATCACGCCGCCACAAATCACCAGAATGTCGCCGGCGTCTTTCGCCTTAAGCGCCTCGATCAATTTCGGAGCAAGCGTTTTGTGACCCGCCGCCTGTGACGAGATTCCGATTACATGTACATCATTGTCAACCGCATCCTGCGCCGCCTCTTCGGGGGTTTGAAACAGCGGACCAACATCTACATCAAACCCAATATCGGCAAAAGCCGTTGCAATCACCTTGGCGCCGCGGTCATGTCCATCCTGACCCATTTTCACCACCAGCATGCGTGGGCGCCGACCCTCTTCTTCGGCAAAGGCCTCAACCGATTTCTGGATCATAACAAACCCCTCATCTCCCTCATAGGCGGCACCATAGACGCCTGCCAAGGTTTTAACCTCGGCACGGTGGCGGCCAAAGACATTTTCCATCGCCGTGCTGATCTCTCCGACACTGGCGCGCGCACGCGCGGCTTCCACCGCAGCTCTCAGTAGGTTACCCCCCTCTCGGGCACATTTTTCAAGTTCAGCCAAAGCCGCCGCACAGGCCCCCTGATCGCGGTGGTGCCGCATACTGGCAAGACGGGTCACCTGCGCCTGCCGAACCACGTTGTTGTCAATGCTCAGGATGTCAATTTCATCTTCTTCTTCAAGTCGGTATTTATTAACACCAACAATAACTTGTGTTGCTCTGTCGATGTTGGCTTGTCGGGTCGCGGCGGTTTCTTCAATCCGCAGTTTCGGCATGCCACTGGCCACCGCTTTGGTCATGCCGCCCATTGCGTCAACTTCGCTGATCAGTTTCCACGCCTCGTCCGCCAGATCAGCGGTGAGCTTTTCGACGTAATATGAACCGGCAAGTGGGTCGACCACGTTGGTCACTCCGGTTTCCTCTTGTAAAATCAATTGTGTATTGCGCGCAATTCGTGCGCTAAAATCTGTCGGCAGGGCAATCGCCTCATCCAGCGCATTGGTATGCAGCGACTGAGTCCCACCCAAAACCGCGCTCATTGCTTCATAGGCGGTGCGGATCACATTATTATAGGGATCTTGTTCGGCAAGGCTGACGCCGGAGGTTTGACAATGGGTCCGCAGCATTTTCGAGCGGTCACTTTTTGCCCCCAGTTCGGTCATAATCCGGTGCCACAGCAGACGGGCGGCGCGCAATTTTGCCGCCTCCATAAAGAAATTTGTGCCGATGGCAAAAAAGAACGACAGACGCCCGGCAAATGTATCGACATCCATGCCCCGTGCCATTGCAGTTTTTACATATTCTTTACCATCCGCCAGAGTATATGCCAGCTCCTGCACCAAATTGGCCCCAGCCTCTTGCATGTGATAGCCCGAAATCGAGATCGAATTGAACTTTGGCATATCGCTGCTGGTATATTCGATAATATCAGCAATGATCCGCATCGACGGTTCGGGCGGGTAAATATAGGTGTTGCGCACCATGAACTCTTTCAGAATATCGTTCTGAATTGTGCCCGACAGAACCGCGCGGTCATGCCCCTGCTCTTCGCCTGCGACAATGAAACTTGCCAAAATAGGAATAACCGCTCCGTTCATCGTCATTGAAACGCTGACTTTATCCAGCGGAATACCGTCAAACAGAATTTTCATATCCTCAACGCTGTCAATTGCCACGCCGGCTTTACCAACATCGCCCTCGACCCTGGGATGATCGCTGTCATAGCCGCGGTGTGTTGCCAGATCGAACGCGACGGATACCCCCTGCTGACCTGCCGCCAAACCACGGCGGTAGAACGCATTAGATTCTTCGGCCGTGGAAAATCCTGCATATTGGCGAATGGTCCATGGGCGCCCGGCATACATCGTCGCCTTTACACCACGGGTAAAGGGCGCCTGACCAGGGATGCCCCCCATATGATCAAGCCCTGCAATATCGTCAGCGGTATAAAGCGGTTGTACCTCAATGCCTTCGAGCGTGTTCCATGTCAGATCACTCAACGGCCGGCCGCGCAGTTCCTTTTCAGCCAGCTTTGCCCAGTCGGAGTTTTTATCGCGCATCGTGATATCCCTTTATCCTCTCGTCTGGGGCCCTTCTAACGCCAGACAGCGCCAACGCCAAGCACCGCTTTGTTTATCGTCACGTCACGGGACGGAAGGCCAGTATCAGACCGGGGTTTTGACCAAAAACAACCAAGATCAAATGATACAGGTAATACTTAATTAGCGGCGTGAAGACGAGTTGTTCGCCAAGCAAAATTGTGGACAGCGATTACGAAAACAGTTGCAGGCCAAAATTGCGGATCATCCGCATATTTAATTATTTTCGCCAGACGGTTTGACCCATAACCATTACATCTCGGCGTAAAAAAATATTTTCACGAACAGCGCTGCATGCCTTCGCAAACAGCAACATAAAGACTATATTAACCGTAATGGAGGCGTCTATGAAATATTTTGCACAGAGTATTTTTGCGATCTTACTTGCAGTGACAGCAAGCTTTGCAAATGAGACAGATGTCAATGATAACGCATTGATTCTAAAGGGTTCCGAGATTAATCTCAATGATTTCCTGTGGATTAACCGCCCAATCGTTGTTTTGGCAGACAGTCCGGGCGATCCGCGTTTCGTGGAACAGATGCGACTGCTCAGAGAGCAACTGCCTGACTTAAAAGATCGCGACGTGGTGGTGATCACCGACACAGAGCCATCGCAAAAAACAGATTTACGGCAAAAGTTGCGACCACGTGGTTTCATGCTGGTGCTGATTGGCAAGGACGGCGGCATCAAGCTGCGCAAGCCGTCTCCGTGGAATGTGCGCGAAATTTCCCGCATCATCGATAAAATGCCAATGAGACGGCAGGAAATGCGCGCGGGCGGCTGACACCACCCCTTTGCTCAGCACGCTGCGGCAAAGGAGCACTATGATCCAACGCGCCTAGGCGACCGGTACTGCGCTTTCGCCAAATTCCATAATCACGTCATCTACAGCCAAATTGTCCCCGGGGGCCGCGTTAATCTTGGTCACAAACACTCTCTTTTCTGACCGTAGAATATTTTCCATTTTCATGGCTTCGACAGTGCATAGGCTTTGACCATCCTGCACTTCGTCGCCCACTTTTACATCTATTTTCACGATCAAGCCAGGCATCGGGCAGAGCAGCAGTTTAGAAGTATCCGGGGGCAGTTTTTCCGGCATTAGTCGCGCCAATTCAGCCTGGCGCGGCGTCCGCAAACGCACAATAAAATCGGCACCACGTGACCGAACACGAAAGCCGCTGTTTGTCTCGGCCACTTTCAAAACCAAAGGTGTTTGATCCACTATCATAACAGCCAAAACATCCCCTGGCGTCCAGTCTCCGCTGACCCGGTGCGTGGTACCATCTTCAAAGCACACCGTTGAACCAGCGTGATCGGCTTCGATTTTGACCTGCCAACTGGCGCCTTGCAGGGTCACCACCCAATCTACGCCAACTTTGCGTTCGTGATTGTCCATTCGTCCCGATACGCGGGTACGCCGAACCTCAGACACCCGATGCATCGCAGCGCAGCAGACCGCGATGCGTCTCAGGTCAGCCTCAGGCAGGGTCACACCGGTAAACCCGTCCGGATATTCCTCTTCGATAAAAGCCGTTGTCATATCACCGGATACAAACTTTGGATGATCCATCACTGCAGATAAAAATGGCAGATTATGACCAATACCCTCGACCTCAAAACGATCTAATGCCTCACGCATATGCGCAATCGCACCGCCCCGCGTCGGGGCCCATGTGCATAGTTTTGCAATCATCGGGTCGTAATACATACTGATTTCACCACCCTCAAAAACGCCGGTATCATTGCGGATCACATGGCTATCCGTGGTGATTTCAGCCGGCGGGCGATAGCGGGTCAAACGGCCGATTGAGGGCAGGAACCCCCGGTAGGGATCTTCGGCATAAAGCCGGTTTTCAATCGCCCAGCCATTTAGTTTCACATCGTCTTGGGTAAGGCTAAGCGGTTCATTGTTGGCCACCCGCAGCATCTGTTCTACCAGATCAATCCCGGTGATCAGTTCAGTCACGGGATGTTCGACCTGCAATCGAGTATTCATTTCCAAAAAATAAAAATTCCGGTCACCATCTACGATGAACTCAACCGTACCTGCGCTGGTATAGCCCACTGCCATCGCTAGAGCGCAGGCCTGTTCACCCATTGCTTTTCGTGTGGCCGCGTCAAGAAACGGCGATGGCGCCTCTTCAACCACCTTTTGGTTCCGGCGCTGGATCGAGCATTCCCGCTCGCCCAGATACAAGCAATTGCCGTGCGCATCCGCCAGGACCTGAATTTCGATATGGCGCGGTTGGGTGATGAACTTCTCGATGAAAATCCGGTCGTCGCCAAAACTGTTGGCCGCTTCGTTTTTTGAGCTTTGAAAACCTTCGCGAGCTTCGTCATCGTTCCAGGCAATACGCATGCCTTTGCCCCCACCACCAGCACTGGCTTTGATCATCACAGGGTATCCGACCTGATTAGAAATTTTAATCGCGTCTTCGGCATCCGCAATCAGGCCCATGTATCCGGGAACGGTGCTGACCCCAGCCTCTTGGGCAATCTTTTTGCTGGTAATCTTGTCACCCATAGATTCGATCGCTCGTACCGGCGGCCCGACAAAAGCGACACCAGCTTGTTCGAGCGCTTCGGCAAATTTACTATTTTCCGACAGAAATCCGTATCCGGGGTGCACGGCTTGAGCGCCGGTTTGTGTCACCGCGCGCATCACGTTGTCGATCACGATATAAGACTGATTGGCGGCGGCTGGCCCGATGTGTACAGCCTCGTCTGCCATTTCTACATGCAACGCATTTTTATCGGCATCTGAATAAATTGCCACCGTCTTTAGACCCATCTTACGAGCAGTTTTTATTACTCGGCAGGCAATTTCGCCCCGGTTCGCTATCAATAATTTATCGAACATACTCAATCCTTTATCGAGGGGACTTCAACCAAATTTTCTCAATTATATACAGGGCCTCGATAACACACAAGGCTTAGGCGGTCTGTTCTGGTCTAAGCACCGGAAAATCCATACCAAACACCCAGATCACAGGCAGGTAAAAGCCGAGTTCGTGCTGCGACTAGTCGCTGCCCCAAACAACGGGTTACAGAACCTTAAGTGTCAAAAGCTTCAGGAAAAGAAACGCGCGCTAAAGGTAGGTTCAAAACCAATTCAGCACCATAATCTCGAACATCAAACGGCTCTTGCGCCGCGATGACTTCACGCCCAAACAACCAGCTCAGCCGACCAGCATCAAGGTTGCCACGCACGAATGGCTGGTCGCCAAAACACTCCCAGAGCGCTTTGACGAAACCACTATCAGCCCGGCGATCCGCCGGTTTACGATCGCTATAACGCTCTCTGCGCGTTATAGCTGTCACGCCTCTGGGATTAGCACGCCTAACAGTGAACTGAAAATCAGTTCCTGCAAGGCGCCCCGGAAATTGCCGATGTTTCAACATGGGCCCACAAAGCAACATGAAAACAGCATGAAGTCCTTTGCAGTTAGCATGACATCCGCTCCAAGCGAACTTACTTGTATTTACCACCCATTGTGGGTTCCATTGTGATCTCGCCAGTGTCAACCGGCTCAACGGGTTGGGCACATGCTGCAAGACCGGCAACCAAACCGAAAACAACAATCAATTTACACTTGTTTAACATTTTAAACTCCTAAGTTATCCAGAAACCGTGATGGCTTATCTTTAGACTATGCGGTCACAGATTCAAAAAGTGAATACGTTTCCGACTGTACCACTAACATACCTAAAAATTTAGATAAATGAAATTCTATACTTTTACTGTAATTAAAATTCACCAAATGCGGTGGAATAAAGGACTGATATAAAACAACTTTGCAATGGCAAAAGGGCCGTGTTTGCATTCAGCCAACCCTCAATAGGACAATTGTGCTACTGCAGCCTCAGCCTCGCTTGGTTGAGCCAACGAAATTGCAGGCGACCATCACTCAACAAAGCTCTTATATCATCCTCAACGCGCTGTCTCGGTAACGCGCCCTGCACTTGGCCCCCGGCACGTACCAAAAGCCCATGCTCACAGTCTACAACGCGCACAACCGGGGCGAACCCACGTAAGTTCTTTAAGCGCCGCCACAGATCTTGGCGGATTTGCTGGGCTAAATATAATTTGCGCGCCTTGGGCAGCGTAATCTCGACACAGATATCAAAGCGGACCGGCAACCAACTGGCCAAAGTCACAACCTGCGCATCTCACAAAATGTGCCATCGAGACTTTGCCATTACACCCCCTACAACGGGATATTATCATGTTTCTTCCAAGGGTTGGTCAGTTTTTTACCCCGTAATGCGGCAAAGGCCCGCGATATCCGCATACGCGTGTTACGCGGTTGGATCACCTCATCGATAAAGCCGCGCTCAGCTGCAACAAACGGATTGGCAAACCGGGTTTCATAGTCAAGCGTATGTTGGGCAATTTTTTCGCTGTCCCCCAGATCGGCACGGTGGATAATCTCGGTCGCACCCTTGGCTCCCATCACGGCAATCTCGGCCGTGGGCCAAGCATAGTTAAAATCTCCTCGAAGATGTTTTGAGGCCATTACATCATAGGCGCCCCCATAAGCCTTGCGGGTAATCAAGGTCACTTTTGGCACCGTTGCCTCGCCATACGCAAACAGCAGCTTTGCACCATGTTTTATCACGCCGCCAAATTCTTGCGACGTGCCGGGCAGAAAGCCCGGCACATCCACCAAGGTCAGAATAGGGATTTCAAACGCGTCACAAAACCGTACAAATCGCGCGGCTTTGCGCGAACTGTCAATATCAAGACAGCCCGCCAAAACCATAGGTTGATTGGCCACAACGCCAATTGTCTGTCCTTCAAGCCGCATAAAGCCAGTAATAATATTGCGCGCAAACTCTTCCTGAATTTCAAAAAAATCGCTCTCATCGGCCAGTTTTAAGATGAGTTCTTTGATATCATAGGGCGTGTTTGTGTTATCTGGAATAAGCGTATCAAGCGACGGCTCGACCCGCGCGGGTTCATCAAAGAAAGGCCGCACCGGGGGTTTTTCGCGATTATTCAGTGGTAAGAAATCCACCAGACGCCGAACTTCAACCAACGCCTCAACATCATTCTCAAACGCACCATCAGCCACTGATGACTTTTTCGTATGGGTCAAAGCCCCCCCAAGCTCTTCTGCCGTGACCACTTCGTTGGTGACGGTTTTCACAACATCCGGGCCGGTTACAAACATATAAGAGCTGTCTTTAACCATAAAAATAAAATCTGTCATCGCTGGCGAATAGACAGCGCCTCCGGCACAAGGACCCATGACCAAACTTATCTGCGGCACAACGCCCGAGGCCAGTATATTACGTTGAAAAACTTCGGCATAACCCGCGAGGCTAGCAACGCCCTCTTGAATACGGGCCCCGCCAGAGTCATTGATACCGATCACAGGCGCGCCGTTCTGCATCGCCATATCCATAATTTTACAGATTTTTTGCGCATGTGTTTCGGACAACGATCCACCAAAAACGGTAAAATCTTGTGAAAACACATAGACCATACGTCCGTTTATTGTGCCCCAGCCGGTGACCACTCCATCCCCCGCAGGACGGTCGTCTGCCATGCCAAAATCGGTACACCGGTGCGCCACGAACATGTCAAATTCTTCAAAACTGGCTTCATCTAGCAATAATTCAACCCGTTCACGTGCGGTGAGCTTTCCCTTGGCGTGCTGGCTGTCTATCCGCCGCTGTCCCCCACCGAGACGGGCTTTTTCGCGTCGATTTTCTAATTCACGCAGGACATCAATCATGGCCATTCCCTTTTTAATTGTGCGCAATCTATCAACAAAAACACGGAAGGCAATAAGTTCGGCCAGCCCACTGCTATTGATTTCTCAACCTATGGTTAAATTATCATGGACAATAGCGTTTAAACTTCATATCCAAACATATGAGAATTTTCGCGCCGGCCCGATTTTTGGACCAAAGCACACAACCACATATCACCACTTTGATCGCCCTCGCCAGCATCTCGGCGTTAGCGATGAATATTTTTCTGCCTAGTCTGCCCAGCATGGCAGCTTATTACAACACCACACCCAGTATGATGAGCCTATCAGTCGCAATCTACCTAGGGGCAAGCGCATTATTACAGCTGTTCAGCGGACCTATATCTGACCGTATCGGTCGCCGTCCGGTTATCCTAATCAGTTTGATTTTATTCATAATTGCCTCTTTGGCGACGATCTGGGCGCCCAATGCCGAAACTTTTCTCGCATTACGCTTTGTGCAAGCCTTTGCCGCGACAACTATGGTCCTGTCGCGGGCCGTGGTTCGCGATACTGTAGGCAAAGAAGCCGCGGCCTCTAAGATCGCTTATGTTACGATGGGCATGGCCGTGGCGCCAATGATTGGCCCAGGTATTGGCGGTTACCTAGATAAATACTTTGGATGGCAGGCAATATTTGTGTTATTAGCCGGTCTCGGAATATGTATCTTTATCCTTACCTGGTTTGATTTGGGAGAAACGGCGCCAAAGAATAAAACCTCTTTTTCACAACAGGTCATTGAATACAAACAACTATTAAAATCCCAAAGATTTTGGGGCTATTGTCTTGCCTCGGCTTTGGGCTCAGGCTCATTTTTCATTTACCTCGGGGGGGGACCCTTTGTGGGCACCGAGATATTTGGTCTTACACCTGAACAACTCGGGCTTTATTTTGGCGCGCCTGCCATGGGTTATTTCGCTGGTAATTACATGTCGGGACGTTGGTCTCAAAAGTTTGGGATCGACGCCATGGTGTTTAGCGGCCTTGGATTCACCAGTCTGGGATCTGCCTTGTCGTTGATCGTCAGTTATGTAGGGTATGGCTCAAGCCTTAGTTTTTTTGGATTTATGTGTTTTGTTGGGTTTGGCAACGGTATGACCATTCCAAATGCAACCGCCGGCATGCTCTCTGCCCGGCCAAACCTGGCTGGAACAGCCTCTGGCATTGGCAGCGCTATCATGATCGGTGGCGGTGCGGCATTATCGGCGCTGGCAGGCGCGATGGTGTCAATTGACTCAGGCGAAATTCCTCTGTTGTGGTTGATGGAGTGTTCGGCTGTATCGGGTATCCTGATCATGCTGCCGGTGCGTGCGCGCCAACGAAAGCTGGCCAGAAAAACGCTGGACGTTCCCCGTTTTTCTCCCGTTAAACAGAACGACTTCAACTAGTATACTTGCTGCAAACCCATATATGCGTTTCCATCCGTTAACGATGCGTAGGGCGCCGAACGCTACCGCTGGGCAGTGTTCGTGCGAGGCGATATCCACGGGCGGTCGTTTGCTCTGGGTAACGGTGTTTTGCCCAGTATATGATCGCTGGCCTTTTCTCCCACCATGATCGATGGTCCGTTAAGGTTGCCGTTTGGAATCTGCGGAAAGACGCTGCTGTCAGCCAATCGCAGATTATCGACCCCTATGACCCGCGTTTCTGGATCCACCACAGCCAATGGATCATCTGGCGCGCCCATCCGGCACGTGCCGCACGGATGATAGGCGCTTTCCACATGGTCCGCAATAAACCCGTCCAAGTCACGGTCGCTTTGCAATGCCGTCCCCGGTTGAATTTCGTGTTTCACAAAGGGCTTGAACGCGTCTTGTGCAAAAATCTCTCGGGTGAGCCTTATACAGGTGCGAAACTGCTGCCAATCGCTGGCCTGAGACATATAGTTAAACAGGATTTTAGGCGCGGCAGCCGGATCGGATGAACGCAAGCTTACCGCCCCCCTCGAGCCACTGCGCATCGGGCCGACGTGGGCTTGAAACCCATGTCCCTCGGCCGCTGCCTGCCCGTCGTAACGGACCGCCAAAGGCAGAAAGTGATACTGAATATCGGGATAGGCCATCCCAGCGCGCGACCGGATAAAGGCGGCACTCTCAAACTGATTTGAGGCGCCCGGTCCACGCCGCCCAAACAGCCAATTGGCGCCTACCCAAGCCTTGCCCAACAGATTCCAATATTTGTACAGACTGACCGGCTGACTGGCAGCCATTTGGATATACAGTTCAAGATGATCTTGTAGGTTCCGCCCCACACCAGCCCGGTCGGCCACAACCGTGATATTATGCTCGACCAAATGCTGTGCCGGACCGATTCCCGACAGCATCAGCAATTTAGGAGAATTTATTGAAGACGCAGAAACAATTACTTCGCGTCGGGCAGTGATGCGCAGAGATTGACCACCACGCCGCACTTGAACTCCCACCGCGCGCCCCTCTTCGATAATCACCTTCTCCGCCAGAGCACGGATCATTTCACAATTGGGTCGCTTTAGGGCAGGCTTGAGATAGGCATTCGCCGCCGACCAGCGTTGACCTTTATAAGTGGTCTGTTCCATCGGGCCAAAACCCTCTTGTTTTTCACCGTTATAGTCATCTGTCAGCTCATATCCCGCTTGTTGTCCAGCTTTGACAAATGCCTGTGTGAGAGGATTTTCTCGGGTGCCACGGGTGACGTGTAACGGCCCGTCAGTACCGCGCCAATTCGCATCACCACCTTGGCCACGACTGTTCCAACACTCCATACGTTTGTAATAAGGCAGCACATCGGCATAGGCCCAACCGCTAGCCCCCATATCCGACCATGTATCAAAATCCTTTGCATGGCCCCGCACATAGACCATGCCATTAATCGACGACGAGCCACCAATCACTTTGCCACGCGGACAGGCAAGACGGCGCCCGCCAAGATGCGGCTCTGGTTCGGACTTAAACCCCCAGTCATACCGCGCCATATTCATCGGGTAACTCAACGCACCCGGCATCTGGATCAACGGCCCTGCGTCGGTACCGCCAAATTCAATCACCAACACGCTGGCGCCAGTCGCACTCAACCGGTAAGCCATCGCGCACCCGGCACTGCCGGCCCCGATTATTACAAAATCAGCTTCCACTTTATCCCCCAAAGCCACCTTCTAGAACGGTGCCTCTAAATCGCCCATGCGGACATAGACGGATTTCATTTGCGAATAATGCGCAATCGCTGCCTTGGAGTTTTCGCGCCCCACTCCCGAATGTTTGATGCCACCAAACGGGGCCTCAACGGGTGCATCATTATACGAATTGATAAAACAGCTACCGGCCTCCAATCCCGCAATCACCCGGTGCGCCCGGCTGATATCGCGGGTAAAAACCCCTGCCGAAAGACCAAATTCGCTGGCATTTGCGCGGCAGATCACATCGGCCTCGTCCTCAAAATCAAGCACCGACATCACCGGTCCGAATATTTCCTCTTGGGCAATCGTCATGCGATCTGTCACATCGGCAAACACAGTCGGTTCCAGATAAAAGCCGTCGCCGGCCAGCCGAGTTCCACCATAGACCAGTCGCGCGCCCTCTTCCTTGCCTTTGGCGATATAGGATTGTGCAATATCCATTTGCCGTTGGCTGACCATCGGCCCAAAATTTGTCCTCTCATCCAGCGGGTCACCAATCACGGCTTGCTTCAGTCGTTCGACCAACCGCGTTAGAAACGCCTGCTTGATATCTTTGTGTACAAACACCCGGGTGCCGTTTGAACAAATCTGACCCGAAGAATAGAAATTTGCCAGTATCGCACCACCAACTGCATTTTCAACGTCGGCATCGTCAAAAATAATCAACGGTGATTTGCCACCCAACTCCATGGTGACATGTTTGACGTCAGCGGCCGCGGCGGCATAGACCTTGCGACCCGTAGGCACTGATCCGGTCAAAGACACCTTGGCCACCCGCTCATCACCCACCAGCGACGCCCCCACATCACCCTGCCCCTGAATGACGTTAAAAACCCCGTCAGGCAGACCGGCGTGTGACAGAATTTCAGCAATTTTCAAAGCACATACCGGTGTTGTCTCTGATGGTTTGAACACCATTGTATTGCCGCATGCCAGCGCAGGGGCTGCTTTCCAACAGGCGATTTGAGTGGGATAATTCCATGCTCCAATTCCGACACAGACCCCCAGCGCCTCGCGGATAGTATAGACCCAATCCTCGCCCAGTTGGATATGCTCGCCGGTAAGACTGCCCGCAAGGCCGCCAAAATATTCCAACGCATCCGCACAGAGCGTCTCGGACAAGGGCTTGCCAGTGTCATACGTCTCAAGCACCGACAGGGCGTGGTTTTGGGCTCGGATCATATCAGCTGCCCGGCGCAGAATACGCCCGCGTTGGGTGCCACTGGTGGCCGCCCAGGCTTTTTGGGCCTGTTTTGCACTGGCCAAAGCCTCTTCGACAATGGCAGGTGTCGCCGCATGTAGCTGGCCCAACGGCTGTCCGTTGGCAGGATAGATCAGCTCAAGCACCGGGCCGTTAGTATCGTCCACATAGCGACCGTTGATAAAATGGCTGGCCGCGGGCTGAATGAAAGTCATCGCTTATTCCTTAATTTGAGTAGAGTAGGCCCTGGGGTACATAACTCACGTCCTCTTCGGAACGCGTTTTTTGGCCTCTAAGGCGTTGAGGTCCATATGATTGCGCATATAGCGCTCTGAGGCTTTTTGCAGCGGTTGATAATCCCAAGGGTAATAGCCTCCCTCGCGCAGCGCTTCATAGATCACCCAGCGACGGGCTTGGCTCTCACGGATCTCAGCGTCAAACCGATCCAAATCCCACAGCGCATGGGATTGGTCGCGCAAATCCTGCAAAATCTTTGCATACTGCGGGTTAGACGCCAGATTGCACAGCTCATGCGGGTCGGTCTCAAGATTAAACAGCTGCTCAGGATCCAGCGCACAGCGGATGTATTTCCACCACCCCGAACACAGGCTGACAAGCGGCGCATAAGACGCCTCTGCTGCATATTCCATCGCCACCGCTTGACGGCGCGCTCCACCCGACGCGAGGGGCACCAAGCTCTCACCATGGGTCCAAGGCATGACCTCAGCCATACTGATACCCGCCAAATTGCACAGCGTCGGGCAGATATCGATGGTCGAAACCGGCGCGGTGACAACACCCGGTGCCATTTCAGGAGCCGCGATCATCAAAGGCACCCGCGCCGCACCCTCAAAGAACGACATTTTGAACCACAGCCCACGTTCCCCAAGCATATCGCCATGATCTGATACAAACAGGATCGTCGCCTCTTGCCCAGTCATCTCAAGGACGTCCAAAATCCCACCGATCTTGTCATCAAGATAGCTGATATTGGCAAAATACGCCCGCCGCGAGGCTTTGATCTGCGCCTCGGAAATCTCGTAGGACCGCCAGTCATTGGCGTCGAAAATACGCTTTGAGTGAGCATCTTGATCTGCGTAAGGAATGGACGGCACCTGCGGCAGCAGGTGATCGCAATCCTCATAAAGGTCCCAATATTTTTTACGTGCCACATAGGGATCATGCGGGTGGGTAAAGCTGACCGTCAGGCACCACGGCCGCACATCCTCTTCGCGCGCCAGATCATAGAGCTTGCGGGTGGCATGATAGGCAACTTCATCGTCATATTCCAGCTGGTTCGAGGTTTCGCCAATACCAGCGCCGGTGACGCTGCCAAGGTTGTGATACCACCATTCAATCCGTTCACCAGGCCTACGATAATCGGGGGTCCAGCCAAAATCGGCCGGATAGATATCGGTGGTCAACCGCTCTTCGAAGCCATGCAACTGGTCGGGGCCGACAAAATGCATCTTTCCGGTCAGGCATGTCTGGTATCCACCACGGCGCAGGTGATGGGCATAGGTCGGGATTGACGAAGTGAACTCGGATGCATTGTCATAAACCCGCGTGGCGCTGGGCAATTGACCGGACATAAAACTCGCCCGCCCCGGCGCACATAGCGGCGAGGCGGTATAGGCGCGCTTAAACCGCGTTGATCGGGCCGCAAGACGTTTTAGGTTTGGCGCATGCAACCAGTCAGCCGGCCCATCGGGAAACAAGGTGCCGTTAAGTTGATCCACCATGAAAATCAGGATATTGCGCTTCATCGTGGCGACCCCTGCGCCAATTCCAAGGCCACGGCCCGCATCACGTGTTTGATCGCCCTCTCAGGGTCGGCCAAGGTTTGTCCAAGGCTTTGGCGCAGATAAAGCCCGTCGATCATACCTGCCAGTTGCTCGGCCACATCCACCGACCGCGACCCCACCAGAGGGCGCAGTGCAAAGATCAGGTTTGACTGCAACCGCCGCTGGTAGATACCAAGCAGATGTCGGGCCTGTTGTGAGCTTTGTGCCAGAACATAAAAATTAAGCCATGCGGCGATGACATCGCGTTGAAAATTACTGGACGAAAAACTGGCGCGGACGATGGCCCCAATGCGGTCTTGCGGCGTGCACGCCATCGACAGTGCCCCACGCACCTCGGCGGCGTATAATGCCAATGTATGACGCATCGCGGCCAAAAAAATCTGATCTTTTCCGCCAAAATAATGATGGGCCAACCCGCTGGACATACCGGCGCGCTTGGCGATCTGGCTGACCGTAACATCAAGTGTGCCCGCCTCGCCAATTTCGGCGATCGTTGCCTTGACCAATGCCGCGCGGCGGATCGGTTCCATCCCAACTTTTGGCATTTTAACTCCTTTTTACAGTCATCTATAGTCTAGATGTTTTTTGATTGATCCGTCAATCAATAAAAATCACGTAAAATAACACAACTTTCCGCCGCGCAACCCCATACCGGAAAACGGTAATTCTTCGTCAATCTGCATCCAAAAAAGCCCAGCGA
>ERZ802831.396-NODE-396-length-22579-cov-16.379_pt1 | contig 22579 bp, 23 predicted proteins | sample MGYA00345655_ERZ802831 | MGnify/ENA primary metagenome ERZ802831 (study PRJEB30503, sample SAMEA104212376) | marine metagenome | biome: Westerlies Biome; feature: [SRF] surface water layer (ENVO:00010504) within the epipelagic zone...; material: water...
TAAATTTGGTGTAATCATTAGATTTAATTTTATTTTTATTTTTTTTAATTGAAAAAAATATTTCATTAACAGAAAGCTCTCCTCTAGCTAAATAGGGAGAAAGTTGGCTCGTATTATTTTTAATGGGAAAATCCCTTTTCTCAGAATAGCCACTAATTTTTTCATAAGTATGATTAAGTAAATGTCTGGCAGTGAGCTCTCCTGGAGTAAAATGTTCTAGAATTTTTTTTTGCCATATTTTATTTGGAGGTGTGATTTTTACTTCTTTAATCGAAGATATATTGTCTTTATAAACCGAATTTATTTTTGGAATTGGCAGAGGCTCTCTTAAAGATAGTTTACTTAAAGCTTTTTTCCAAAAGGGCGTATAAACTTTAAAAAAATCTCCAGAGTTGTTTAAGATTTCATTCGGTTTGAATAATAACGATGAATTATAAGAGTTAACATTAAAAGAATTTTTAAATTTTGTAGCTAATTTAGTATCTATCTTATCAACTTCAGGGTCAAAAGTTGTATTAATATATATATCCGTAAAATTTGTCTCTTTGTGTAACGCTTCGATTACTTGGTAAATATCATCATTATAAATCTTAATCTTGATTTTATATAATTCCTTATAGCGTTCGGACAGTTCTTGTAAACTTTTATTGATCCATGTATTTAATGCTAATTTCTCTGACGATTCTTTACTCGTTAAATTCTTAATGTAAATTACTATAATTTCTTTATTAGTTTTTGCCGCTTCCCATAGAGCAAGGTTATCAAAAATCCTTAAATCAGACCTAATCCAATAAAGTACAGAATCTGTTGTTTTTTTTGACATTTTTTTTGCTAATAATTCTCAATCTTAAAATATTCTACTCTACTAATGACAAATTGGCATTAATTAGAATCAATAATTGTTAGTTTAATTTGGAATCTAATTCTTATTAGAATAATTTCCACCTATGACAAATTTTATAGATAACGATAGTAAAAGTTTTGTAAAAAAAGCTATGTCTCTTCCTTTGCTAGCAGAAGATCACGAGTTAGATCTTGCAAATAAATGGAAATATAGCAACGATGAGAAAGCCTTACATGAACTAATACAAGCACATATGCGGTTAGTTGTATCCTACGCTATTAAATATAAAAATTATGGGCTTAGTATGGGTGACTTAATTCAAGAAGGTAATATCGGTTTAATGAAAGCTGCCCAAAAATTTGAGCCAAACCGCGGATTTAGATTTTCAACTTACGCAAGTTGGTGGATTAGAGCTTCAATCCAAGACTTTCTACTTAAGCATTGGTCAATTGTTAGAATTGCAACAACCTCGAAGCAAAAAAGTTTATTTTTCAGTCTTCGTCGCTTAAAACAAAAGATTAATGGAACAGATAGTGGTAATATTGATTATAATACAGCTGAAAACATTGCTAGTGACTTAAACATCTCTACATCCGCAGTTGTTAATATGGATAGTAGAATTACCCAAAATGATAGCTCTTTAAATAAAAAAATAAGCGAAGATGGTGAAGACGAGTTTTTGTCTCTACTCGAAGATGAAGATGCAAGGCCTGATGAAATTATCTTTGCAAAAGATGAACTAAATCATAAAAAAGATATGGTTAGCCAGGCAATCGGTTCACTTGATGATAGGGAGACTCAGATTATTAATGAAAGGCATCTGTCTGAAAATCCAAAAACACTTGAGTACTTAGGCGAGAAACTTAAAATTTCCAAAGAAAGAGTTAGACAAATTGAAAAAAATGCAATGAATAAAATGAAAGCATTTATCGACAGTCACTTTGAATAAAATTTAATCTAATAAGCTAGATACATAATCAGCAATAACTAATGATGACGTTAGTCCGGGTGATTCCATACCAAATAGATTCACTAAATTTTTAAATCCATGTTCTTTAGATGTCTGAATTAAGAAATCACTCTTACCTTCGCCTTGATTTTTAAGTTTTGGTCTGATTCCTGAGTATCCTGGAATAAGATCCTCCTTCCTAATATCAGGAAGATATTTAATTATATCATCATAAAACAAATTAATTCTATTTGGGTCCACGGTATATTCTAAATCATTAACCCACTCAACATCTGGGCCAAATCTCATTTGCATTGAAATATCTAATCCAAGGTGAAGACCAAGACTTGCTTCTGTAGGTATCGGATAAATTAAATGCTTTACACCAAGCTTCCTATTGGTTTCAAAATAATTTCCTTTTGCATAATAAATTTTAGGTATTTTTGATGCTTCAAAACCCTCAATTAATTTTGCTATTTTATCAGCTGAGAGACCAGCTGAATTTACAATTGAATTAGCAAATATAATTGTACCATCTGAAAATTTAATTTTATATCCATTCTCTTTATAATCTATGCTGTTTATTTCGTTATTATACGCAATCATTCCACCGTTATCCTCAAGATCGCCAACGTAAGCCATCATTAATGCTTGTTGATCAACAATGCCAGTAGATTTTACCTCAAGTGCCTCATAACAATTTATTAGAGGTTCCTGGTTATTAACATATTCTTTAGAGACCCTTGAAATCCCCTCAACTTCATTAATTTTAGCTTTATCATAAATAGACTCTAATTTTTCAATCTCATCTTTAGATGTTGCAACTACAAATTTACCAACATTTAGATGCGGAATATTCTTCTTTTGACAGTAATCATATAGAGCTCTATTTCCCTTTGCGCAAAATTTAGCTTTTATTGACCCAGCATCATAATAAATACCCGCATGAATTACACCACTATTTCGGGTACTTGTAACTGAACCAAAAATATTCTCTTTCTCAATGACAATGACATCTTTTTTTTGTTGTGCAAAATTCTTTGCTATAGCAAGCCCAATAACCCCTGCGCCAATTACAATTATATCTACTTTATTAATCTCACTCATATTTTTTTTACCATCAAGGCAACTTCTTTATTTCCATTATCTGTATTTTGCTCACCAATTTTTTCGAAACCAATAGATAAATGAAATTTCTCAGACTCATAATTCATTGGCTTGAGATTATACTCACAGGCAATCATGTCATAATTACTTTTAATCGTGTTTTCAAGATCTGAATAAAATTTTCTACCGAAGCCTTTTCTTTTAAACTGACTCGAAATTGCAATACGATCAATATACGCAAATTTTTTAAAACGCTTATTAAACCATATATAATTTAAACTCTCATATTCAAGATTTTGTCTCAAAACCAGTAAAAAACCTTTTACTTCTTTTGAAGAAGATTCAATCAGCTTAAAATATAATGAATTTTCTAAAAACCATTCAAATTTATTTGATGAAATAGAGTTTACTGCAGGAATCGCTAAATCATTTATTCTCACAAGTTCTTGAATATCACCTGAGTCAACATTTCGAATTAAATCAGACATTATTCTGTGGTTACTTTATAGGTTTTTTTAAATAAATCTGGGAACTTCTTTGGTTTATAATTTTCTAGACTAATACAAACATAATCAACTCTAGATCTAAAAACAGTCCTATCATCTTTGATACGAATAGCCTGGAAAAGCCTACTCAACTTAATTTTATAATCACACTTTGTAATCCATGTTGAGATAGCTACTTCATCATTTAAAAACAGTGACCCCAAATATTCAATATCATTTTTAACTACTACACACGCACTTTTAACTTTTTGAAAATCTTTATGACTAACACCAAGAAATTTGGAATGATCCCAACTTACAGCTTCAGACCAATCTAAATAGACTTTATTATTAACATGACCTAAAATATCAATATCATTTTTATTAACTTTAAACTTAAGTATATGAGGATTGTTAAAATCCCAAGACAAATTTTTTTTTAATGACATTATATTACCTTAAACTTGAAGGTATTCTAAAAGACACATTTTCATCCTCAAGAGTCTTTTCCTCTAAATCATATTCATGATTAGATTTTAATTTTTTTATAACATCCATAACTAAAATATCTGGTACAGATGCTCCTGAAGACACCCCTATACTGTTAAAATTTTTATAATCATTTATATTTAATTTAGTTGAGTCTTCTATTAAATCTGATTTAAGGCATCCAGAGTTTTTGGCTACTTCAACTAATCTATTTGAGTTTGATGAATTGCTAGAACCAACAATTATGAAGGCATCACAAATACTTGCAAATTTCTTGACTGCATTTTGTCTATTTGTTGTTGCATAACAAATATCTTCTTTCGGAGAGCATTCAATATGAGGAAACTTAGTTTTTAGTTTTTCTATTATCTTACTTGTATCGTCAATAGATAAAGTTGTTTGTGTAATGTAAGCAATTTTATTATTATTAATTTTAAGTCTATCTACATCATTTATATCTTCGACTAAAACAATTGCACCTTCAGGTACTTGACCCATTGTGCCTTCTACTTCTGGATGATTTTTGTGGCCAATAAGAACTAACTGGTATCCACGGTTATAAAATTTTAATGCTTGAATATGCACTTTAGTAACCAATGGACATGTTGCATCAATAGTAATGCCTTTTTTTTGACTAGCTTCATTAATAATCTTTTTTGATACTCCATGCGCTGAAAAAATAATAGGACGATTGATAGGTACATCATTTAAATCTTCAATAAATATCGCACCTTTTTGTTCCAACTCATCAATGACATGCTTATTGTGTACTATCTCATGTTTAACATAAACTGGAGCCCCATATTTTTCTATCGCAAGAGTTACTGTATCAACTGCTCTGGTAACTCCAGCACAAAAACCACGGGGTGCTATTAAATATATTTTCTTTTTCATAAAAAAATAAATGGCTAAAAATGAATATTTATTAAATTATTTCAAAATATGTCAATTTCTACATTCTAACTTCTTGACTGTGAATTTTATTAAAAAGTTCCGAGTCAAGTTTCACATACTTATTAGTTGCTATATCTGCGAAATATAGCTCATCTGAAATTAAATTTGGATCAAAGCCATCTTTAACTAAGTCGGTTTTTTTATACTTGAATGTTCCAGTTTTTTCAATTTCTGGAGATATTCTTAGAAACACAGGTATTGAATACTTGGGTAGTTGATCCAGTAATTTTTGATAAAAATCATTTATTGAAAATTGTTCATTAATAACAATTGAAGCCATTCCAGCCCGTCCATCTTGTGCAGGAACTTCAACCCCATAAATATTTGCTTCTTTTATACCGGATATTGCAGAAACTATTTCACTTACTTCATTTGTTGAAACATTCTCTGATTTCCACCTAAAAGTATCACCAATTCTATCAATAAAATAATAATATCCTTGTGAGTCTCTTTTGAGTAAGTCACCACTAGAAAACCATTGATCACCAGTTTCAAATACATTTTCTAAAATTTTTTTCTTTGAAGCTTCTTTGTTAGTGTATCCATCAAAGCGACCAGTAAGTTTTCCATCATCTGGAATAAAACCTATTGCTTCTCCTATTTCATCTGGCTCACACTCAATACAAAACCCATCTGCATTTCTTTCAACTTTTTCCTCTTCTACATTAAATTTAACTATTCTTGTTTTCATAACAGAGCTTAAATAGGGAGGAATTCTGCCAATAGATCCAAAATTACTATCCGCATTAATAAGCGCTATATTACCTTCAGATGAACCATAAAATTCTTTTATATTCGATATTCCAAACCTTTTTGCAAATATTTTCCAAACATCTGGTCTAAGTCCATTCCCAAAAATTCCTCTAATTTTGTGCTTATTTTCGTATTCTGATTCTTTAGTATTAACTAAGTATCTCAACATTTCTCCAATGTAGGTAACAATAGTAATATTATTTTCTACACAGTCTTTCCAAAACCTCTCAGCAGAGAATTTTTTTCTCAATACTAAAGTACCACCAGTAAAGAATGTTGAGCCAACCCCTACAACACCTCCAGTTGAGTGATAAAGTGGTAAAACCATATAAGTTTTATCATTAGTATCCATTTTTAAAGATAATGATTGTAAAGAAGCGCCAGCAATGAACCTTGAGTGATTAAATTTTGACGCTTTTGGGAGGCCAGTAGTTCCACTGGTATAAATATAAAATAATGACTCAGTATTTACTAAGTCTTTACGATGTGTTTTGTTTGGTCTTGTTTTATTATCTGATTTAATATTTTCAAAACCTTGGGTGTTATCACCAAATACAAATGCATCAATTTTTTTTTCTAGTTGATCTACCGCAGATGAGTAATTCTCTACGCATTCTGGTCCAATTATAATCGATGAACTTTGCGATGTACCAATGCAGTGAGCCAAAGAATTTCCTTTTATATTAGAATTTAAACAAGCGATAGTTACGCCTAATTTTGAAAGACCAATCCAAGTGAACAAAAACTCAGGTTTATTTTCCATCAATAGAGAGATAACATCACCATGTTTATAGCCCTTATCTATCGCCCAATTTGCAACTTTATTTGATTCTTGATCTAACTCACGATACGTAAATTGCTGATCATCATATTGTAAGGCTATTAGATCTGGATTTTTATCTACCTGCTCTTCAATTAAGTCTGCAACCGTTAAATTTTGATTTTTGTCAAGTTTTCTAGATTTGATTAATAGTGGTAATAAAAATTTAAAATAGGTCCACTCTCTTTTAATTCCTTTTAAAATGCTCATAGGATTTTTTTACTTTCTAAGATATTTAATAAATTTGTATAGAAGTTTTTATCATCATCAAACTTTTTTTTGTATGCAAATATATGTCTTACTGGTCGTACCCCAAATATACTATTAGTTAAAAAAATATTATCACTTTTTATAAGATTATTTAATGTTGTACTTCGTGTCGTTGCAATCTTTTTTTTTAAAAATTGCCCTCTTATTATACCATTTAATACTCCATCCTTTAAAGGTGGAGTAAAAATCTTATTTTTCTGCACATAAAATATATTAGATGTAGTAGTACAACTGACTTTATTATTAATATTAAGAAATATTGAGTCCTCGTACCCAAGCCTAGAGGCTCTATTTTTTTCAATTACATTATCCAAATAGTTCAAGGTTTTATTCTGAGAAATTGGAGATGTATTATTTCTTCTTATATTGGCAATATTAAGTTTTATCGGTTTCAATAGCAAAGAACTCTCAACAAGGTTTAATTTAATGTATAACCCAATCATATGATTTTTTTCAAAGTCTAAACCTCTTTTAGAAATTCCTCGTGTAATATTGGTTCTTATTGCGACTTTTTTATTCTGAAAATTATTTTTTTTTATTAACTTTAAAATAATTTTTTTTAGCTCCTCATTTTTTATACTAAAATTAAAATAAAGAAGTTTAGCTGCTCTATTTAATCTAGCATAGTGATCATCATAAAAAATTAATTCATTGTCCTGATATAACATAGTATCGAAGACACCATCACCAAGCAGTAATCCCCTATCAGAAATATCAAAATTTAATTTGTTTTGAAGAATATATTTTCCATTAGCATATATAATCATAGATTTAAATTTAGAGATTTATTCTATTATTTATTAGATTACTTATCTTATCAATAGACTCCTGGTACTCTAAGTCGGAATCAGAATCACTAACTATACCTCCGCCACAGTTAACAATTAGTTTATCTTCAGCTAACATAATTGTTCTAATAGGTATATTCATATCTAGTGATCCACTTAGAGAGATATATCCTAAGGCACCACAGTATGGGCCCCTTTTTGTTTTTTCTAATTCACTAATAATTTCCATAGCTCTAATTTTGGGTGCACCAGTAACTGAAGCACCTGGCAAACATGCCTTTAATAAATCAACAGCATTTTTTTCTGGTCTAATTTTACTTGAAATGTATGAAACTAGGTGGTGAACGTTTTCATAAGTTTCTAATGAAGCAAGTTTTTCTACTTCTACAGAACCTGAAATCGAAACCCTTGATATATCGTTGCGTAATACGTCAACAATCATTAAGTTTTCTGCTAAATTTTTCTTACTGTTTACTAAATCGGAAATTAGTACTTTATCTTTCTTCTCAGTTAATCCTCTTGGATTTGTTCCTTTAATAGGCGCTGCCATAATCTTACAGTTATCAAGACTTAAAAATCTCTCAGGAGAAAAAGAACAGACTGATTCGACGTCATTATTAGAAATAAAAGCTGAAAATGGAGTACGAGTCTTTTCTCTAAAATTTAAATAAGTATCAAAATGATCTAATGTACTAGTGCTTTTGGCTGTAAAACAATGCGTAAAATTAGCCTGAAAAATATCTCCGGCATTTATGTAATCCAAAATTCTATTAATTGATTTTTTATACGATCCTTTGTCTTGATATGGTTCCCAATCAAAATTTAAGTTTTTTACTGTTTCACAATTTATATTATTACTAAAATAAATTTTTTTTAAATATTCTATTTTATTTTCATTAGATAAATTATTTGTACTCTCCTGATAATCATCAAGATTTACTGAAAATAAATATACTTTCTTTTTTTTATGATCAAATGCAAACACAACATCATACAATCCAAACCAGATATCATCAAAGTTATAGGTACTATTTTTTACATTGTTAATATTTTCAATTTCTAGGCAAGATTCATATGAAATAAACCCTGCAAGTCCACACTGAAAACTGGGTAATCCAAAAATTTTTTTTATTTTTAAGCTTCTTAGTAAACCGTCCAGTATTTGAAAGAATGTGTCTTGTGACTTTTTTGCGTCAATAAATATTTCGTTTTGCCTTTTTTTAATTTTTAGGACAGGAAGTGCAGCAATATAACTAAATTGATTGAGTTTTTTATCATTTCCAGCACTATCTAAATATACAAGCCCATTTAAGCCTTTCAATTTTTTAAAAAAATTTATTGGCTCTTGATAATCTAAATCTAAAACTTTGATACTTCTCATCTACAAACTAATGTGGTGGGGATACTCGGAGTCGAACCGAGACGACCGAAGTCACCAGATTTTGAGTCTGGCGCGTCTACCAATTCCGCCATATCCCCTAAATTAATATATTAAAGGGTAAAGTAAGACTAATTTGAAACAGTTTCAAATAATTAAGATGATAAATAAGAAATAATTGCTTAGCTTATAAGCATAGTTTTATTACTACCTTAAATATAGTATTAATCATTATAGAAAGTAATAGTTGATATGAGAAAGTTATTTAACTTTTGTAGAAATCTAATCGAAACCCGAATTAGAGCATTCTCTAATACAAGATTTGCTATGCCGTTTGTTTTCTTTATTGGCTACATTGAAGCAATAGTTTTCCCAATTCCACAAGAAGTTTTTATGGTGCCTATGATGCTTTCCGAGCGAACAAAAGTCTTTAGAATTGTATTTTTTTCTATTCTTGGCTCTATAATAGGAGGTCTTACTGCTTATTATCTAGGACTATTATTTTTTGATACTTTAGTTCTGCCTATAATTAACTTTTATAATTATTCAGAAAGTTTTTTATATTTCAAAAATCAAATTAATGAGTATGGTTTTATCTATGTTTTTATCGGTGGATTTACACCGCTACCCTTTAAAATCATTACCTTGTCATCTGGAGCATTAAATATTCCAATTTTGAATTTTTTATTAGCAGCAATTTTGTCTAGGAGTATCAGGTTTTATATGATTGGTTTTTTAACCTATAAATATGGTAATAATGTAATAAATATAATTGATAGAAAATTAAATCTAATTACATTTATAATATTACTTATAGTTTTTTTGATTTACTTTACTTATAAATTAATTCTGTGATGAATAATATTTTAGATAAATATATTGCAATAAATATTACAATTTATGTAGTAGTTTTATTTATAGTCTATGTGCTCCAGTATTTTTTTAATATGACACCATGCGATATGTGTATTAATGAGAGATATCCTTACTTTATAGTTATTATCTTAGGCACAGTTAGCTATGGTATAAAATCAAATACAAAGGTAGTTGAGATAATAACAAATTTAATCTTCGCAATAATCTATTTTATTGGTCTTATATATTCAGTATATCACGTTGGAATTGAAAGAAAGTATTGGATTGGTAGTTCAAACTGTTCAAGTAAAATTAATGCTTTAGATATAGAAACCTTATCATCACAGCTAATGGAAATGCCTATTATTAGATGCGATGAGCCAACTTTTTTGTTTAATTTCATATCAATAGCTGAATTAAACACTATAGCTATGGGGGTACTTTTGATATTTAGCTTAATTGTGTTATATAAAAAAATATGAGTTCAAAAGAAAAATTATTAGCAAGAATTATTCGTGTAAATCAAGCTGGAGAAATAGGTGCTCAAAGAATCTATAACGCGCAAAAAAAAGTATTTAAATTCTTAGGCAAGCACGATGACGTTGAAGAAATTTCAAGAATGGCAAAAGAGGAAGAAGAACACTTAAATTATTTTAATGAAAAAATGCGGTATCATAATGTAAGACCTACAGCTCTTGGACCTTTTTGGGAAGTTGGGGCATCAGCAATTGGTTTAACAACTGCTGTAATGGGTCCTAAAGCAGCGTATACATGCACTGAGGCAGTTGAAGAAGTTATTGTCGAGCATTACCAGAATCAAATTGATATGCTCGAGGGAATTGACCCTGAGCTTCAAAGTAAAATAAAAAAATTTCAGCAAGATGAAGAAGGGCATAAACAAACTGCAATTAACCGCGGTTCAAAAGAGGTCTTTGCTTATAAAGCATTGCGACAAGTTTTAAAAAAAACAACTCAAGCGGCAGTATATTTTGCTGAAAGAATTTAATTAAATCTAAATATCAAGTTGAGTATCCCAATATAAAAAATCATTCCAGCTTTCATGAAGAAAATTGGGGGGAAATGATCTGCCACATTTATCAAGCTCGGCTACAGTAGGTCTTTTAGGCATATTTCTTGGTGTCATACCAGATACCTTTAAAATTTTCCCACCTTTTTTTACATTGCAAGCTGAGCAAGCGGTTAAAATATTCGTCCAAGTAGTTTCGCCTCCTTTTGATCTTGGAATTAAGTGATCAAATGTAAGGTCTTTTTGTGATGGACAGTATTGGCACGTGAAACGATCTCTAAGAAAAACATTAAAGCGAGAAAAAATTGGATACTCATTTGGTTTAATGTAAGTTTTTAAACTAATTACACTGGGTAATTTCATTGTAAAATTAGGACTTCTTATCTCTCTATCGTAATTTGAGACAATATTAACCTTATCTAATATTACTGATTTAACACTGTCCTGCCATGACCATAATGATAGCGGAAAGTGACTGAGGGGTCTGAAATCTGCATTCAAAACTAATGTAGGACATTGGTCTAAATTGCCACCGAAATTCATAATATTAATATAATATCAGAAAGTGAAAAAAAAAGTGTGAAATTTCTTTGAAGCTTAAAACTTAATTTAATCTATAAGTCTGGACGTTAAAAATTCAATTCCAATCTGTAGGCCATCCTCAGCGATTGAATGTTGAGTAAATTTAGATATATGAGATTTAATATCAACATCATATTCTTTTAAATTGGTCTCTGCATCTAATGTTTCTTGAAAGGGGACCATCGGATCTTGATCACCATGTATAAGATATATTGGCGGCTTAGAAATTAAATCATTTTTAAGTAACTCCGGAGCAATTAATTTTCCTGAATAACCTAATACACCTGCCATCTTATTTTTTCTTCTCAAACTGACATGCAATGACATCATGGTACCTTGACTAAAGCCTACCAATGCTAAATTTTCATCTGTGAGTTCGTATTTTTCCAATGTTGAGTCTATGAACTCATTCAAATGATCTGCGGCTACTAAAATTTTACTCCATAAAATAGCTGGGTCTCTAGATGTTAGATCAAACCATTGATAGCCCGCAGGATTCATTGGACAAGCTTCTGGCGCATGAGGTGATAAAAAAACTGTGTCTGGTAAATTGCCCTTAAAGTAGTTTGCTAATCCAATTAAATCATTGCCATCTGCACCATAGCCATGAACAAAAATTACGACTTGTTTTGGCTGATTTCCACTTGATGGCTCTATAATTGGTCCAGTTATCATAATTAATTTAAATTATTTTCAACGATACTTACTATGTCAGCCATAATGTCTTTTAACTGATAATCCTTAGGCGTATAGATGGCGGTAACCCCTGCTGACTTTAAGACCTTTTCATCTTCAATAGGAATTATTCCACCTACAATAACAGGAATATTATCGATTTTATTTTTTTTTAGTTCTGACATGATTTCACTAACAAGTTGTATATGTGAACCAGACAATATTGATAAGCCAATAATATGAACATCTTCCTCAACTGATGATTTTACAATTTGCTGAGGAGTTAATCTTATGCCTTCATAAAGAACATCCATACCACAGTCACTTGCACTTACAGCAATTTGTTCAGCTCCACTAGAGTGACCATCTAAGCCAGGTTTTCCTACTAAAAACTTGATTCTTCGACCTGTTTTTTCTGATATTTTATCAACTCTTTTTTTTACCTCTAAATAATCGTTATTCGTAGTTGTTTTTACATTTTGCGTAATACCGGTGGGAGCTCTAAACTCTCCAAATACTTCACGCATAACATTTGTCCATTCACCTGTTGTAACTCCAGCTTTAGCTGCAGCAATTGAGGCATGCATAATGTTCTTTTCTGATTCTGCAGCTAGTTTTAATTCTGACAAAGATTTATCAACTAGAGACTGATCTCTATTAGATTTCCATTCATTTAATGCTTTCACTTGCTCCGCCTCAACTGAAGCATCCACTGTCTCTATTCCACTATCATTTGCTGTCAAAGGAGAGTTTTCTGTTTCAGTAAATTTGTTAACACCCACTACTATCTGTTCACCATCATTTATATTCTGTATTCTCTCTTTATTGGAGTTGACTAGTTCCTGTTTTAAGTAGCTATTTTCAATACCGGCAACGGCTCCACCCATTTCTTGGATATGATTAAACTCCTTCTTTGCTTCCTGTTTCATTTTTTCTACTTTTTCTTCAACCACTTTTGAACCGTTAAACAAATCTTCAAATTCTAAAAGATCTGTTTCGTAGGCTAAAATTTGTTGAAGCCTCAGTGACCATTGCTGATCCCAAGGTCGAGGTAATCCTAATGCCTCGTTCCAAGCTGGTAATTGTACTGCACGTGCTCTTGCATCTTTTGATAAAACAACTGCCATCATTTCTATGAGAATTCGATATACATTGTTCTCAGGTTGTTGCTCAGTTAAGCCTAAACTATTAACCTGTACTCCATATCTGAATCTTCTATTCTTTGGATTTTTAACTCCATATCTTTCTTTAGTTATTTCATCCCATAAGTCTACAAATGCACGCATTTTACACATCTCTGTAATAAATTTAATACCTGAATTAACAAAGAAACTTATTCTTCCTACAACATTTTCAAACTCTTCTGAAGATAGCGCATTAGACTCTTTTACTCTGTCCAAATATGCAACTGCAGTAGATAAAGCAAAAGCTAATTCCTGAACAGGTTTAGCTCCTACTTCTTGCAAATGATATGAACAAATATTTACCGGATTCCACTTTGGTAATTCAGTGTATGTAAAAGTAATCATGTCAGATATAAGTCGAAGGCTTGGTGCGGGTGGAAAAACATGAGTGCCTCTAGACAAGTACTCTTTAATAATATCGTTTTGAGTTGTTCCTTGTAATTTATTTCTATCAATTTTTTGTTCATCAGCTAATGCAATGTATAAACTTAATAACCAAGCAGCAGTGGCATTTATCGTCATGGAGGTGTTCATTTGATCTAGGGGGATTTTATTAAGAAGAGTTCTCATATCTCCAATATGACTTATGGGAACTCCTACTTTGCCAACCTCGCCGCTAGCAAGGATATGGTCACTGTCATAACCTGTCTGTGTGGGAAGATCAAAAGCAATAGATAGCCCTGTTTGTCCTTTTGCAAGGTTTTTAAGGTAAAGCTCATTAGATTTTTTAGCTGTTGAATGCCCAGCATAAGTCCGAATTAACCATGGTTTATCTGTCATTTTTAGTCCTTGAGCTTGTTTTTCAATTTATTTGTTCTAGTTATATCTAATATATTAATAATAACAAACTGGCTATAAACCTAGAAAAAAGAAGTGTACATATTTTTCTTCATAAACTGGCTATTAACCTAGAAAAAAGATTAAATTAGGCTATATTTCGAATAAATTTCACACTTAGGAGACAATAATAATGACTACTGAAGAAAAAGATATTTATGCAATAGGTGAAGTGCCCCCTTTAGGATTTGTTCCAAATAAAATGCACGCGTGGGTAATTAGAAAAGATAGGCACGGAAATCCAATGCAGTCCTTTCAATCAGAAGAATTTGATATTCCTGAAATTGGGCCTAGTGATGTTTTAGTTTTAGTGATGGCCGCTGGTGTAAATTACAATGGAGTATGGGCTGGACTTGGAAAACCAATTTCAGTTCTTGATGTAACAAAAAAAGATTATCACATAGCCGGATCAGATGCATCTGGAATCGTATGGAAGGTTGGATCTAACGTAAAAAAATGGAAGGTTGGCGATGAAGTTGTAATTCATGCGATGACTTGGGATCATGAAGATGAAGAAGTTAATGGTGGAGAACCAATGTTATCCGAGTCTAATAAAGTTTTTGGTTATGAAACTGCCGATGGAACATTTGCACAATTTACTGCGGTCCAAGCTCATCAGTTAATGAGAAAGCCGCCTCAGTTAAGTTGGGAAGAAAGTGGTTGTTACAATCTGACTCTCGTTACTGCTTACAGAATGTTATTCGGACATGCTCCTAATGAACTTAAGCCAGGACAATTTGTATTAGTTTGGGGTGCATCAGGTGGTCTTGGAAGCTTCGCTGTACAGCTTGCAAGTATTGTTGGCGCTAAACCAATTGGAGTTATCTCTGATAACTCAAAAGCAGAATATGTTAAAAGCTTAGGTGCGGTTGGCGTATTAAATAGAAAAGACTTCAACTGCTGGGGTGAGCATCCGGATATTGATGATGTAGAAGCATATAATGCTTACATGAAAGAAGTTAGAAAGTTTGGTAAGGCGCTTTGGGAATTCACTGGTAAGGGTAAAAATGTAGATATGGTTTTTGAACATCCAGGTGAAACTACAGTTCCAGTTTCTATGTTTATAGTAAAAAGAGGAGGCATGGTTGTTATTTGTGCCGGAACTACAGGTTACAATCTTACATTAGATGCTAGATATTTATGGATGCACAGTAAGAGACTGCAAGGTTCACACTTTGGAAACTCAAAACAAGCAAATGCAGCAAATAACCTAGTACACGATGGAGCTATAAATCCCTGCATGTCAGAAGTTTTTGAATGGGATAAAATTCCTCTTGCTCACGAAAAAATGATGAATAATGAACATAAGGCAGGAAATATGGCAGTTTTAGTAGGCGCCAATAAAACTGGCTTAAAAACAATCAAGGAAGCTTAATCAATATGGATAATTTATTAATAAAGTGTAGGGACTCTCTAGAATCTATAAATAAGTACTCAGATGCAGCCAAGGAGCAGGTTAAAAAACTTGTTATGGAAGACGGTGTTGTTTCTAAAGGTCTTATGGCTAGAGAACAGCATGCTGCTCACAGCCTAGCTTGGATAGCAACATACAAAGCTACCCTCACTGAATTATTAAATTGGGCTGAAAGACTTGAGAGTGAAAATAAGTTTTTAGAAACAGAGCAATTAATATTACAGTTTGCATTTTCGGAATACTTATCTCAATTATGGCATGGTATCCCAATGTCACAGATGGAATATGCTAGACCTCAAGACTTAGGTTTAAAAAACGGTTTATTTAATGAACTTTCAACTACATCTGTAAAAGATCTTATGTTAAATGGCAATGAGGCTTCAGATAGAGTTAAGCTTGCTGACATTCTACAAAATAGTTTCTCAAGTAAAAATTTTGGTAACTTAGGACTAGATGATACCTCCTCAATGATTATTCAAGAATTTAAAAAATTTGTTGAAGAAGATGTAGTTCCTCATGCACATGAGTGGCATCTGAAAGATGAATTAATTCCGATGGAGGTCATAAATAAAATGTCAGAGCTTGGCATTTTTGGACTAACCATTCCCGAAGAATATGGTGGACTTGGAATGAGTAAACTTTCCATGTGTGTTGTAACGGAAGAGCTAGCAAGAGGTTATATTGGGATTGGATCTCTGGGAACACGAACAGATATATCTTCTGAGCTTTTATTAATTGGTGGAACAGAAGAGCAAAAGAAAAAATGGCTTCCTAAAATTGCTTCAGGGGAGATTCTTCCTACAGCTGTCTTTACCGAGCCAAATACAGGTTCAGACCTAGCTTCGTTAAAAACTCGAGCTGTAAAAGATGGTGATGATTATTCTATAACTGGCAACAAAACTTGGATCACTCACGGCGCTAGAAGTGATCTGATGACATTGCTAGCAAGATCTAATTCAAATGAAAAAGGATACAAAGGTTTATCTATGTTCTTGGCTGAAAAAGAAAGAGGCGATGATGATAATATGTTTCCTAGCGATGGAATGTCTGGTGGTGAAATTGAGGTACTAGGCTACAGGGGCATGAAAGAATATGAAATTGCTTTTGATGATTTTAAGGTTAAGGGAGAAAACTTGCTAGGTGGTGAAGAAGGCAAGGGTTTCAAACAATTGATGGAAACATTTGAGTCTGCAAGAATTCAAACTGCTGCTAGAGCTGTGGGTGTGGCACAATCAGCCATGGAAACAGGGATGCAATATGCCCTTGATAGAAATCAGTTTGGTAAGTCAATATACGAATTTCCAAGAGTATCCTCTAAGATAACATCTATGGTTACTGAAATCATGGCTGCAAGACAGCTAACTTACTACTCTGCAAGAGAGAAAGATAAAGGGAACAGATGTGACCTTGAAGCTGGTATGGCTAAACTTCTTGGAGCTAGAGTTGCATGGGCTACTTCAGACAACTCATTACAAATACATGGCGGTAATGGTTTTGCTCTGGAATATCCTATCAGCAGACTTCTTTGTGACTCCAGAATTCTTAATATTTTTGAGGGTGCCGCTGAAATGCAGGCAGATGTCATAGCAAGAAGATTGCTTACTTCTAACTAATGCCGAACGTATTTTATTACTTATTAATACCGATTACTATTGCGGCAGTAACACTAGTTTTATTCACAGGTATTTATGGAATGCTTAAGGGAGGAAAGTTTAATAAACAGTACTCTAATAAATTAATGCGACTAAGAATTTTACTTCAATTTTTAGCCATAACTATCATAATGATTGCGCTATACATTGCTGCTGACTAACCATGGTAAAGTTAAATAAAATATATACTAAAACTGGTGATAAAGGAAAAACAAGCCTTGTTTCAGGAAAAAGGGTATCAAAAGATAATATTCGAATAAGAGCTTATGGAACGATAGATGAATTAAACTCTATTCTTGGAGTTGTTAAACATCATGTCTCTAAGAAACTTATTAAAGTTGTGTCTGAAATACAAAATGACTTATTTGATCTTGGTGCCGACCTTGCAACTCCTATATCTAAGTCTCCTAAATTTCCACCTTTACGAATTACCGAGAACCAAGTTAAAAGACTTGAAACCGCAATTGATAAGTTTAATAAACCTCTCTCAAGTCTTAATTCTTTTGTATTGCCTGGTGGCTCAATCAGTGCGGCATATTTACACAATGCGAGAACTGTGACCAGACGAGCGGAAACCTTAATAGTTGAACTTAATAATAAAGAAAAAATAAACGTATTTTCAATGACTTATGTAAATAGACTATCTGACTTATTTTTTGTCCTATCAAGAGTTGAAAATGCAAATGGTAAAAAAGATGTGCTTTGGAAGCCTGGTCAAAACACTTAAATTAATTGATCAAAACTTAAAAATGCTATAATTCCTAAAAGTATATTTCAGAGTAAAGCATAAATAGAAAGAAATAATAAATGAAAATCTTAGTACCCGTGAAAAGAGTGATTGACCCTTATGTGAATATAAGAGTTAAATCAGATGAGACAGGAGTTGAAACTGACAATGTAAAAATGTCAATGAATCCGTTTTGTGAAATTGCTGTTGAAGAAGCTATAAGACTAAAAGAAGCAAATAAAGCAGAAGAAATTATTGCAATTTCTATTGGTAACCAGCAATGTCAAGAAACTATTAGAACTGCTTTAGCTATGGGCGCAGATAGGGGTATACACGTTTTAACAGATGATGTTCTAGAGCCATTAGCTTTAGCTAAAATTTTAGCTAAAGTTTATGAAGAAGAAAGTCCTGGTCTTGTAATCATGGGAAAACAAGCAATTGATGGGGACAACAATCAAACTGGTCAAATGTTTGCAGCACTAACTGACCTATCTCAAGGTACATTTGCATCTAAAATAGAGATTGATGGCGAGCAGGCTGTCGTTACTAGAGAAATTGATGGAGGCTTACAGACAATAAAAATCAACTTACCGGCAGTTATAACAACTGATCTAAGACTCAATGAACCGAGATATGCATCTCTTCCAAATATTATGAAAGCTAAGAAAAAAACAATAGATCAAAAATCACCAAGTGATTACGGTGTAGATGTTGCTCCAAGGTTAAAAGTTTTGAAGGTGGTAGAGCCACCTAAGAGACAGGCTGGAGTGAAAGTTGAAACAGTATCTGAATTGGTGGAAAAACTTAAAAATGAGGCAGGTGTAATATGACAACATTATTTTTTACTGAACATGCAAATGGTGTTTTAAACGACCAAAGCTTAAAAGCTATTTCTGGCGCAAAAGAATTTGGTAATGATCTTCATATTCTTATTGCAGGAAGCAATATAGATGAAGCGGTCGCTGAGGCGAGTAAAATTGAAGGAGTATCTAAAGTAATTCATTTAAATAATAATGAATTTGATAATATTTTGGCTGAAAAATTAGCTGCAGCTATGTTTGACCTATCAGGTGAGTATAGCTATTTTGCTGCTGCCGCAACTACCACTGGTAAAAATGTAATGCCTAGATTATCTGCAAAACTTGATGTTAGTCAGATATCCGAAATAATAGGTGTAGAATCACCTGATACGTTCGTCAGAACTATTTATGCAGGTAATGCTATAGCGACAGTCCAATCGTCAGACGAAAAAAAAGTTTTGACAATTAGACCAACTGCTTTTCAGTCGTGTAAAATTACTGAAAACGCATGTGAAATTTCCATAATTGATCCTCAAAATATTCCAGCAATATCTGAGTTTGTAGGAGAAGAACTTACAAAATCAGATAGACCCGAACTTACTTCAGCAAAGACAATTATATCTGGTGGAAGAGGAATGCAAAATGGTGAGAACTTTGAACTTCTAGATAAAGTTGCTGCTAAATTAAATGCTGCCGTAGGAGCCTCGCGAGCAGCAGTAGATGCAGGCTTTGTACCTAATGATTATCAAGTTGGACAAACCGGTAAAGTGGTCGCGCCTGAACTATACATTGCTGTAGGAATTTCAGGAGCTATTCAACATCTTGCTGGCATGAAGGACTCTAAAATTATTGTAGCCATTAATAAAGACGAAGAAGCCCCTATTTTTGATGTTGCTGATTACGGTCTTGTAGCTGATTTATTTCAAGTTCTTCCTGAATTGGAAGGCGCACTCTAAAAAATATATTTAGACAAGAGATCTACAAAATACTGATCATCCCATTCTGCGGGACCAAGATACTTTGCAATCTGTGTTCCATTTTGATCAATCAAAATAGTTGCTGGTAACCCAAGAGCTTTTACTTCCCTTGGTATATTGTTTTTGCTATCAAAAAATAGTGAAATGTTTTTAATATTATTATCTTCAAAAAAAGCAATTGCCTTTTTCTTTGGACCTCTATCAAGATTGATTGCTATGACTTTAAGTTTGTTTTTATCAAACTTGCTTTGCAGTCTATCTAAGGATGGCATTTCTTCTTTGCAAGGTTCACACCATGTAGCCCACAGGTTTACTAATGTGAGTTGACCATTAAAATTATCTAAACTATGACTTAAACTGTTCTCATCTTCAAATTTGCTTGTAAAACCTGGCTTTTCTTCAAAGATTATCTTTTTGAGTGTATCTGAGTTTGCATATAAAGGGTTGCAAATCATTAATAATGTGGCATATAGCACCGATAATTTAGATATGAAGTTATAATCATATGATTTCATACGAATGATACATAGTAGGATTATTAATAATGTCTAGAAAAAAAGAATCTATACTGAGAAACCGATTTAGTAAGAAAAATAATGATATTTTTACTGAAATTAATACATCTATAGACTTTGATAAACTGTTGTTTAATGAAGATATTGAAGGATCAATAGCTCATGCCGAAATGTTAGCTAAACAAAAAATAATCTCTACTTCAGAAAAAAATAAAATTATTAAAGGCCTGAAAAAAATTCAGATTGAAATAAAAAAAAATAAGTTTGTCTTCAGATCCGAGCTTGAAGATATTCACATGAATATTGAAAGTAGATTACAGGAAATTATAGGAGATACTGCTGGAAAACTTCATACAGCAAGATCAAGAAATGATCAGGTAGTTACTGATTTAAAGCTATGGCTAAGAAAAGATATTGATATGATATTAGAAGAATTAAAAATTCTAAAAAAAATTATTATTAAAAATGCGGAAAAAAATATCAATGTTTTGATGCCAGGATTTACTCATCTACAATCTGCCCAACCTATATCAGCAGGTCATTATTATATGGCATACTATGAGATGTTTATGCGTGATACTGAAAGATTTATTGAAACTAGAGGTAGATTAAATAAAAATCCACTTGGATCATGTGCTATGGCTGGAACTTCTTTCAAAATAGACAGATTTTTAACCACTAAGAAACTTGGTTTTGATAAGCCAACAAATAATTCTATAGACAGTGTCTCTGACAGAGATTTTGTTATAGACTTCTTATACTCTGCAAGTACTTGCGCAATGCATTTATCAAGAATAGCAGAAGAGATTGTTTTATGGTCTTCTAATTTGGTAAATTTTTGTGAAATTAAAGATGACATGATGTCAAGTTCATCAATAATGCCTCAGAAAAAAAACCCTGATGCAGCTGAATTAGTTAGAGCAAAGGCCTCATTAATAAATGGCAACCTATCTTCTATGCTTGGAATAATGAAATCACTTCCTTTGTCATATAGTAAAGATTTACAAGAAGATAAAAAATTAGTTTTTGATAGTAGCTCTAATCTCCATATATCTATTAAAGTCATTACTGAGATCCTAAAAAGTTTAAAGTTGAATAAAAAAAATTTACATTTATCTGCAACTCAAGGCTTCTCTAATGCAACTGAACTAGCTGATTGGCTAGTAAAAAATTTAAAATATTCATTTAGAAGAGCTCACACGGTAACAGCGAAAATTGTTAATTTTGCTGAAAAAAATTCTCTTAGACTTGAAGATCTAACTCTAGATCAATTTAGAAAATTTGATGCAAAATTTAGTAACAAAGTTTTTAAAGATCTTAACATTAAAAATGCAGTTTTAAGTAAAACAAGCTATGGTGGAACTAGTCAGATAGAAGTGATCAAGATGATAAAAAAAGCAAAGAAGGTTAATAAATGAAAATAATTACGATTTATTTAGCTTTGAGTTTTTTTCTACTAAGTTGTGGAAAAAAAGGTTCGCTAGAGCTTCCTCAAAATGAACTTCAAACAAATATTAGTTATCAAATAACCCACACAAGTGTTTAAATGGTATGAACTACTTCAACTATAATAAAGGAATTTTATATTCTGAAGGCGTTGCAATTAAGGACATAGCGAGTGAAAATGCTACTCCCTTTTATTGCTACAGTTCTGATGCATTTATTAGCAACATAAATATTCTAAAGAGGGCTTTCAACGAAATTAGTCCAAAAATATGTTACTCGACCAAATCTAATTCTAATTTATCTATATTAAAATTATTAAATAAAGAAGGTGCCGGAGCTGATGTAGTATCGGTAGGAGAATTAAAAAAATCTTTACTTGCAGGTATCAATCCTAGTGAAATCGTATTTTCTGGAGTAGGAAAAACAGAGGAAGAGATTGAATTCGCAATTTCAAACAAAATATTTCAAATTAATGCTGAGTCTGTAAGTGAGTTACACAGAATTAATAACATTGCTAAAAGTCTAAATATTAGACAACAAGTTGGTATCAGAATTAATCCAGATATTATCGGTGATACTCATAAAAATATTTCAACAGGCAGTATTGGAGATAAATTTGGTATCCCTTTCTCAGACGTAAAAGATTTATTTCTTAACAATTCATCCTTTACAGATATTGAAATTTCAGGAATTGCTTTTCACATAGGAAGTCAAATTAAAACTATTGAGCCCTTCACTAAAGTTTTTAAAAAAACTAGTGAACTAATTAAGGAAGTAAATAGAGATCGACAAATTATTAAATTTTTGGACATTGGTGGAGGATTCGGTGTTGATTATGAAAATAATATAAAAGAATTTCCACTTAATGAATACGTAGATTTAATAAAAAAATTTTTTGATGTTAAAACTTTAAAAATTATACTTGAACCTGGAAGGTATATTTCATGGAATGCAGGCATACTGGTTACGAAAGTTCTTTATATTAAAATTCATGGAAATAAAAAATTTATTATTACGGACTGTGGTATGAATGACTTTATGAGACCAGCAT
>ERZ802831.403-NODE-403-length-22340-cov-44.5168_pt1 | contig 22340 bp, 19 predicted proteins | sample MGYA00345655_ERZ802831 | MGnify/ENA primary metagenome ERZ802831 (study PRJEB30503, sample SAMEA104212376) | marine metagenome | biome: Westerlies Biome; feature: [SRF] surface water layer (ENVO:00010504) within the epipelagic zone...; material: water...
ATTCCACCTGTCCAGTCAGCAATAGCGGCATGTAGTCTTTTACCAGCATTAGCTGTTCCAAAACTACCTATAATAAGCACTAAAGATAAAATTAGTGCTGATATTTTTTTTGATAACTTCATATTCTCCTCTTTAATTAATTAAAGAAGTATACTAATTCAAAAAATATGTTGATGTAAACTTTAAAATTATTATTTATGCTTGTTTTTAATTGAATTAGGTGTGGTTTTTTGTCAACTAATGACCCAATATAGGTTGTATTTTTTTATTTTGGTTGAACAGGTATATTTCTATCTATGCCTTTAACAATTTTTTTTTCATGATCAAAAAATGGAAGATTAACAATATCTACATTATGAGAACTGCCATCAGGCAAGTGAATTTTTAACTTTTTACCAACCCAATCATTAGGTTGATAAAATCTAACGTAGCCTATTCCTATTTGTAAAGTTGGTGATTGTATTCCAGCAGTCATATGACCAACAATATTTTTTCCATCCATTACTTTACTTCCAGAAACTGGGGTTTCAGTTTTACAAGTTAATCCAAATAAACAAGGTCTTCTATCTTTATCTAGTAATGCATCTCGTCCAATAAAATCACCTTTTTCCATGTTAACAAAAAATTCTAAACCAGCTTCAAAAGGGGTCATGGTTGTATCTATATCTGTTAAATTTCCAAAAATTCCTGCTTCAATTCTTCTTAAAGTCATAGCTCTTGTTGGTGAAAAATCCATGCCATGAGGTTTCCCACATTTAATTAGATGATCCCAAAGGGCTAAGTGATCAGTTTTAAATCCATCTGAATAAATTTCAAAGCCAAGTTCATTTGTAAATCCAGTTCTTGAAACATAAAGTGTTTGTCCTCCGAGATCAAAAAAACCAGATCTAAAGTAAGGCATATTTTCATCTATTTTTCCATTAGAAGCAGCCTTCATTATTTCAATTGAAGTTGGACCTTGAATTTGTAAGACACGTGACTTTGGATCAGAAATTTTAACATCAAAACCAGAAGTATGAGCTAAAAGCCAATCCTCAAATGGTCCGTCAGCTTGAACATACCAAAATTTATTTTCATTAAACTTAAACACCACTCCATCCATGAAAATTCCACCTTGAGGAGTACATGCTAAAGAATAATATCCACGACCTTCTTTTATACTTGATATTTTTCTTGTTAAAACTTTATCTAAGAATTTTGATGCATCAGGTCCTGATACTTCGACTGGTTTTTCTGGCACATCAAAAATTAAAGCTTTTTGTCTAAGTAACCAATATTTTTTAATTGGATCTTCTCCAATGCTCATAGCAAAATAACGTCCAGCATAAACACCACGTACCATTTCAGGACTGTTTGTGCGTTCAATGTAAGGAGATTCTTCAAATCGACGAGCACTAATTTTTATAGTATTTTTTAGATCTGATATTTCTTGAAGGTTTCCCATTTTTTTCCTTTAGTTAACTTAATGAACCGTCAGTCCTAATAATTTCAGGAGGCTCATGTGCTGTAATTTTTGGCACAATATTAGTATATTTTTCAACCTCAATAAGACAAGAATGTGCAATTGGTCCTTGTCCTAATTTTGATGTTCCCTTATCAACAGTTAAAACATTTGGATTACCATGCTTACAAAGGCTGTTAGTTTCGTTAGGATTTTCAGGATCGTACCATGCGCCAGTACTAATTTGAACAACACCAGGCATAACTTTTTCATCAATTTTAACACCTGCAAGACAAGCTCCACGATCATTAAATAATTTAACAACGTCTCCATTCTTTAAATTACGTTGTTCAGCATCAATTGGATTAATTTCAACTGGCTCTCTATCTTTAATCTTAAATGATTTGCTATATTTTCCATGATCCATTTGGCTATGTAATTTATTTTTAGGTTGGTTTGATATTAAGTGGAGTGGGTAAACTTTATCTTTTAACCCTAACCATTCACATGGTTCCACCCACATTGGGTGACCACGACAATCATCATAACCAAAATTTTCGACTGTTTTAGAATATATTTCAATTTTACCACTAGGTGTGTTTAGTGGATTTTTAATTGGATCTTTTCTAAAATCTTTAAGCATTAACGTTGGTTTTGAAGGATCTTTTATTTTAAACCATCTTTCTTCTCTAAATTTTTCATAACTTGGTATATCAATATTAGCTTCTGCAGAACGTTCTAAGGTTTGCTCATATATCCATTTTTGCCACTGTTCCTCACTTCTACCTTCAGTAAACTTATCTTCTACACCCATTACACGAGCAATACTTTTAAAGATTTCATAATCGTTTTTAGCCTTTCCATAAGGTTCTACTAATTTTGACATTGATACTACATAAGGATCTCTTGGTGTCATCATTATATCATCTCGCTCAAGTGGAGTTGTACAAGGTAAAACAATATCTGATCTTTTAGCAAGTGAATTCCAACACCAATCATTAGAGATTATTGTGTCAGGTTTTTCCCAGGCTTTTACAAGTCGATTTAAATCTTGATGATGATGAAAAGGGTTTCCTCCTGCCCAGTATACTATTTTAGTATCAGGATATTCATAAGACTTTCCATTAAAGTCAAAACGTTCACCAGCTTTTAACAATAGATCAGTAATTCTTGCAACAGGAATAAAATTTTCAATTACATTTTTTTCTTGTGGAAAAGCAGCACCTGGTAAAATTGTAAACTGTCCACCAATATGATTTGTAGCACTATAACCAAAACCAAAACCACCTCCTGGTAACCCTATTTGACCAATCATTGAGGCTAACATGATTGCCATCCAAAAAGGTTGTTCGCCGTGATCTTGTCTGGTCAATGACCAGCTAACAGAAATCATCGTTCGTTTTGAAGCCATACGTCTTGCAAGATCTTTGATTTCATTAACTGATATGTGGCAAATCTTTGCTGCCCATTCAGCACTTTTTTCTACACCATCACTAGTACCCATAAGATAGGGTAGGAAAACATCAAAACCTTCAGTGTATTTATTTAAAAAATCCTTATCACTTAAATTTTCTATATGAAGTGTGTGCGCTATACCCAACATAAGTGCAGTATCCGTATTGGGACGCGCAGCTACCCACTGACCGTTTACTTCATCTAAAAGATCTGATTTTAAAGGACTAATGTTAACAAATTCTATTCCTGCATTTCCTGCTTTGATTAAACTTTCTTTTTGATAATGATTTCCTGTTCCGCCTTGGCAAATTTGACCATTTTTAAGAGGAACACCACCAAAACAAACAAAAAGTTTTGTATGTTCTTTTATTAAATCCCAACTAGTGCAAGTATCAAGATAAGCTCGATAACTTCCAAGAACATGAGGTATCATTGCTTCAGCAGCTGCAAAACTATAAGTAAATTTTGATCGAGTATAACCACCTATACAATTTAAAAATCTATGAAGTTGACTTTGAGCATGATGAAATCTCCCAGCACTTGCCCATCCATATGAGCCTCCAAAAATAGAGGAGTTTCCAAAATTTTTACAAACTCTATTTAGTTCATCAGCAACCAATCGTTCTGCTTTATCCCAACTTACTTCAACAAAAGGATCTACACCTCTTAGGTGATTATTGCTACCCGGACCATCTTCTAACCAACTTTTACGGATCATTGGTGCGCTAATACGAGTTGGTCCGTGTTGTATATCTAGAATTCCTGGAGCAATGGGTGAAGGATCTTTGTCATGTTCCCATCCTGTTAGCTCACTTACTTTTCCATTTTCTACTTTAGCTCTGTAAGTACCCCAATGAGAACTAGTAAGGGGTAGACCTTTAGCGCTGGCCATATTAATTTTTTGCTAAACCTAAAGCTACCCTTTGTTTTTTTGTGTAAGCAAGACTAATTCTGTCAATTATTATTGCTAAAAGAACAATAGCGATACCTGCAGCCAATCCTCTTCCTGTATCAGCTCTGGCTAATCCATTAAACACTTCTAGCCCAAGTCCTTTTCCACCAATTAAGGGTGTTACAATTTGCATTGCAAATGCCATAATTACAGTTTGGTTAAAACCTATTACTAAACTTGGAACTGCTAATGGAAATTTAACTTTGTTTAAAGTTTGTAAAATTGATCCACCAAAAGATCTCGATACCTCTGAATAAGTTCCAGATACTTGAGTTAAACCTAATGCTGTTAGTCTGATTATTGGTGGTATAGAATAAATGACTGTTGCTAAAACAGCTGAAACTGTTCCTCCTCCAAAAAACATTAACACTGGTATTAAATAGCAAAAATAAGGAAGAGTTTGCATAGCGTCCAATACAACATCTTGAATATTTTTAAATCTATTGCTGTAGGATGCTATTATACCAAGTGGTACTCCAATTACAAAACACAATAATACTGAGACTAAAACTGATGATAATGTAATCATTGATTGAGGCCAAATTCCACAAGCTCCAATAAAAAGTAACAATAAAATTGAAATTAGTGCAAATCTAATTCCTGCAGTAAAGTATCCTATGCTTGCAAAAACAGCTAATGTATACCACCAAGGTGTATGAGTTAAAAACGTATCTAATGGACGTAACAGATTCAAATAAACAAAACCTCTTAATCCTTTTGAAAATGCAATAAACCCCTCATCTACTGTTAACGAAGCAACAGCATTTGAGATTGGTTGTCTTATAGATAATTTCCATTCCTTTGGAAAACTCCCAATTTCATAAAAATTTGAGTCTATAAATGAAATGATAAATAAAATTATTAAAGAAGGGATTAAATAAAATCTTTGACCAATAAATTCTCTAATATCATTTGCAGTAGACTTATTAAATACCGAAGTTATTAAGCTAAAAATTAAGGCAATAAAATTTGTGGTTCTTATGCAAATAAAATCTATAATTTTACTCATAGTAAATAATGGCATTTCCAGGATTTTTGCGATTTGATACTTTTCCCAACTTTGAGGTAACAAATAAAATTTTTGTACATTGGATGGTAGTTTTTCATCTTTTTCACTACAAGCCTTACTAAATCTATCAAACATTATTGCCATTAATAATATACAAAAACCTCCCTCCATAGCCCAACCTACATCAAGTCTTCTTATAGCTTGCCAAACTTGACCGCCGATACCTTCGGCTCCAATAAAACAGGCTAGCACTACAAGTGCTAGGGCCATCATTATAACTTGATTAATACCCATCATAATACTTGGAAGAGACATTGGAATCTTGATTTTAAATAATAGTTGTAATTTACTTGACCCAAAAGATGTGGCCGACTCAACAGTCTCTTTGGAAACTTGCCTAATACCTGTGTTGGTTAATCTTATGATAGGTGGCATAGAATAAATCATAGTAGCCAATATTGCTGGAGCACCTCCGATACCAAAAAAGAATACAGCTGGGAATAAATATACGAATGCTGGCATTACTTGCATAGTGTCTAAAATAGGTTTCATGAAATTTTCAAATCGATCACTTTGTGAACAAGCAACTCCTAGTACTACACCAAAAAAAACACATAATAATACAGACAGACTCATTAATCCTACTGTTTGAAGTGAGGCTTCCCACATGCCAACAGCCCCCCAAAAGTAAATAACGAAAGTTGAAAATAAACCTAATTTTAAGCCACCAGCTATAAAACAGGGAAGAATAATAATTGCTGCTATCAAAACCCAGGGCGAATCAAGTAAAAAATCTTCTATAAAATAATAAACACCCTTTATATAATTAGCTATAATTTTTGTGATCCATCTGTAATTTTTTTTAAGATAATCTTCACCTTCATTTACCCATGCAGTAAATTTAAATTCATCAGTTACAACTTTTGGAAATTTTGAAGGACCCTCACCTTGACTAGAAAGCACTAAAGCAACGACAAAAACAATTAAAATTACACCATATGTTATTATATTCTTCGACCGATTTGTCTTATTTATAGTTTCGACAACATTAGACATATTAACTGAGCAAATTAGAATAAAATATTTTACTTTTAAAGAAAAATATTGTCTATTTTAGTCTTTAAAATGATTAATAATTAACTATGACCAATCAAAAAATTACTTGTTCTAATATCTGGAAACTATTTGGTCCTGACGAAAAAAGAATAATGAAAGATTTAGATCCAAATCTTTCAATTAAAGAAGTTCAAGAAAGTACAGGACATGTAGTTGCTGTAAAAAATGTGAGTTTTTCAATTGAAAAAGGTGAAACTTTTGTAGTCATGGGATTATCAGGAAGTGGTAAATCAACATTGGTAAGGTGTATATCACGACTTATTGAGCCAACTTCAGGAACTGTAAAAATGGATGATGTTGATGTTACAAAAATGAATAGTAGAGAATTATTAGATATTAGAAGAAATAAAATGAGTATGGTGTTTCAACATTTTGGTCTATTTCCCCACAGAACAGTAATAGATAATATTGCATATGGATTAGAGGTAAGAGGAAACAAAAGAAACGAAAGAATAGAAAAGTCAATGGAAGTTTTAAAAATGGTTGGTCTGGATGGATGGCAAAACAACTATCCTAGAGAATTATCAGGAGGTATGCAGCAAAGAGTTGGTTTAGCAAGAGCGCTCGCAGTAGATCCTGAAATATTAATTTTTGATGAACCTTTTTCTGCTTTAGACCCACTTATAAGAAGAGAAATGCAGGATGAACTTCTAAGTATTCAAGAAAAACTAAAAAAAACAATGGTATTTATTACTCATGATTTTTTAGAGGCAATTAAAATGGCTGACCATATTGCAATTATGAAAGATGGAGAAGTATCTCAAGTGGGTACACCAGAGGAAATTGTTGCAAATCCGAAAGATCAATATGTAAAAGATTTTTGTGAAGATGTACCAAAATATAAAGTATTGAGTGCTGCCAAGGTTATGAGAAAAGAATGTTGCTCTGATACTAAAGATTTTTATAATTTAAAAACAAATTGTATATTTGACAATTCTAAAATTGAAACTTTGATAGATAAGCTTGTTGATAGTGATAAAGCATTCCCTGTTGTATGCAGTGACACGGGGGATTTATTAGGAGAAATAGATCGAGCGATAGTCATGAAGTCAATGAAATCAGCTAGTTAATTTTTCTACTCACATTAATAGATTTTTGTTTAACATTATCTCTCCAAATAATTAACATACCTGCAAAAATAATTACGAGTACGCCAGGAAATAGTTGGCTCCATGGAGCTTCATTAAAGAAAAACCACCCAAGAATAAAAGATGATGGAATACCAAAGTATTCAAACGAAGCAATTTTACTAGCTTCTATTAAACGGTATGAATATATAAAAAGTATGGCTGCTGTTCCGCCCAAAAAACCTGTCAGCATCATTAACCAAAAATCTTTAGCACTTTGAATTTCAGCATGGTTTGAAGTTAAGAAAAATAATATAGCTGCACCTAAAACATTAAAAATTAAAGTGTATAATTGAATTTTAGCAGTTGAATGTCCATCAGGAATATATTTTAAAACTATTACGGATAAAGCCCATGCAAGTGCTGTTAAAATAGGGAAAATTGAATAAATGTTAAAAATATCACTTGTTGGTTTCATAATCATAACAACTCCAATGAACCCAATTATAACCGCAGACCATCTATAAATACCAACCCTATCTCTTAAAAAAATAATAGATAAAATTACAATAAAGAATGGCGATGAAAAAGTAAGTGTCATTGCAGTTGCAAATTGTAAATTGATAACAGAAATAAAAACAAATATATTCATTGCTAAGAAACAAAGACCTCTAAGAAAACTTAAATAAATAAATTTTTTATCTACGTTTTTAAATACTAAAAAATACTCTTTGGTGAATAAAAGTAATAAAAATAGAGGTATTATTGCTGCAGCATTTCTAAATAATGCTAATTGAACAATTGAATAATCATCTCCTAAAAACTTTATAACAACCATATAAAAATCAACACACAGTACTGCTAATAACATGGTAGCTATTGCAAGATAAGTTTTTTTTAAATCAGATTTTTCAGTTAAGTTTTTCATTTAATTTTTTATAAAAGATTGTATAAACCTTACAAATAAAATGAATACTTTCAAACTAAATGAATCTGATATCTTATCTAATCAAGATTGGACATTCCCAACTAATATTGCGTATGGTCCAGGACGATTGAAAGAAATAGGAAAAATTTGTAATGATTTAGATATTAAAAACCCATTAATAGTTACTGATAAAGGAAGTCCAAAACTACCATTTATCACAAATATTCAAAGTTATTTAGCTAGCTCAAATGTTAAATCAGATTTATTTTTTGATATATCTCCTAATCCAAGAGAAGATGAAATATCAGTTGGACGTAAAAAATATAAAGATGGAAATCATGACTCTATAATTGCCATTGGTGGTGGTAGTGCAATGGATGGAGGTAAATTGATATGCCTTACAGCAAATAATGACGTACCACTTAGAGACTTTGAGTTTGAACTAACTCCTCCTAAAATTAGTAAAGATAATCCTTTTCCAAAAATTATAACTATTCCTACAACGGCAGGAACAGGGGCCGAAACTGAAATTACAGGTATGGTTACTTATTTAAAAGAAGGAATGAAATTTTGTATGTGGCATCCGGATGTTAGACCATCGTTAGCCTTAATTGATCCAGAACTAACTATTGGACTTCCATCAAATTTAACTGCTTGGACTGGGGCAGATGCTTTAATTCATGGAATAGAAGGTTATTGTGTTCCTGGTTTTAATCCAATGTGTGATGGAGCAGCTTTAGAGGGGTTAAATCTAATTTCTAAATCACTGATTACAGCTGTAGAGGACCCATCAAACTTGCTTGCAAGAGGAGGTATGCATGTTGGTTCTTGTTTGGCAGGTATTTCATTTTTAAAAGGTCTTGGGTTAGTTCATGCAATAGCTCATATGGTTGGAGCTGAATATAATACACACCATGGTTTAACTAATGCAATTATATTACCAGTTGTTTTAAAATATAATCTTCCAGGTATGGAAGAAAAAGTTAAAAGAATGTCAGAAGCTATGCAATTTAAAGATCATTCAGTTGACGCATTCATTTTAAACATTGAAAAAATACTAGATAGAATAAAAATTCCAAAAAGTTTAAGTGAAATTGGGGTACCTGAAGATTGTGTAGATAGAATTGCGGAAAAAGCAATGAAAGATCAAGCATTTGCAACTAATCCAAAAATAGCAACTTTAGCAGAAGTTAAAGAAATGACACTGGCATCGATCAAAAAAGCTCGATAAAAGTTTCATTGAATGCTTGAGAATAAATCAATTTTAGAAATAACATCTCTAATAAAATCTAAAGAAATTTCAGCAAAAGAAGTTGTGGAGTTTTATCTCGAAAGAATAAAGAAATATAATCCTGCGTTAAATGCAATCGTACTTCAAAAAGAAGAAGAACAAATTTTTCATGAAATAAACTTAAAAGACAACGAAGATAATAAATCAAAACCTTTGTTTGGACTACCACTAGCTTGTAAAGATCTTTTTGATATTGAGGGAATTCCTTCAACATATGGATTTCCTCCTTACAAAAATAATATTGCAAAAAAAAATTCTTTAATCGTTGATCGTTTAATTAACAGTGGAGCAATTATTATTGGAAAAACAAATACAGCTGAATTAGGTGTGGGTGGCCATACTACTAATAGACTTTTTGGCCCAACATCAAATCCTTATGACGTTAGTAAATCTGCGGCTGGATCTAGTGGTGGAGCAGGTGCAGCTGTTGCAGCTGGATTAATTCCTTTTGCAGATGGCACAGATATGATGGGTTCTTGCAGAGGACCGGCAGCATTTGCAAATATATATGGATTTAGACCAACAACTGGATTAATTCCAACAGATAGATCAAATGAAAAAAACTTAAGTAAATTACCAGTTTTAACTTCACCAGGTTGTTTTGCAAAAAACCCAATTGAAATGGCTGTATTGTTAGATTGCATAGTAGGCAGTGATCCATTGGACCCACTGTCAATTGATATCAATGGTTCTTTTAAAGAAAGCAAAATAACTGATAAGCAATTTTCAAATATTAAAGTCGGTTGGCTAAAAGATATGAATAATTCATATCAGTTTGAAAATGGAATAATTAATATGTGCGAGACTAAGTTAAAGGAATTAGAAAAACACAATATTTTAATAGAAAGTCTTCAACCGAAGATAAATTCAAATCATATGTGGGATAGCTGGACAACTTTTAGAGCTAAAAGTATTTTTGAAGATACTGAAAGTATGAATTTAAAAAATATAGAAGAGATGACCCCTCAAGCTATATGGGAATATAAAAAAGGAGCAAACATTAAAGATGATGACATTGAAAAAGCAATAAATCAAAAGAATGAGTGTATTAAAGAAGTCGATGATGTTTTTAAAAAGTATGATTTTTTAATTCTACCTTCTGCACAAGTTTTTCCATTTGATAAAAATTTACAATTTCCAAAAAAAATAAATCATTTTGAGCTAGATACTTACCATAGATGGATAGAAGTTTTTATAATGTCTAGCTTGTTGGATTTACCAACAATCACCGTACCTGTTGGATTTAATGAAAATGGAATGCCGATGGGAATGCAAATTATAGGTAAAAAATTTGATGATCTAAAATTAATTGCCTTTACAAAAAAATATGAAGAGATATTTAATTTCAGTAAAATTAAACCAGAATTAAGTAATTAATTATGAAAAGACACCCACATCACTTTAAAATAGCATTAGCTTTAGCGATATCAGCTGGTGCATGGGGCATATACTGGTTACCTCAAAGAATACTTGAAGAGGGTGGGCTAACTGGAGGATGGGGAACCATAGCTCAAATGATAATTGGAGTTATTCTCCTACTTCCCATTGCCATTTGGAGAAAAGCAAAAGGTAAAACTACAGGCTTTGAAATACCACTTACAGGAATTTTAATTGGAGGTGGGTTTATTTGTTATGCTTTAAGTTTTCTTTTAACTGATGTTGTGCGTGCATTGATACTTTTTTACATGACACCTATCTGGACAACAATGTTTGAAATTTTATTTTTAAAAAAAAGACCTGGTATTGAAAGAGTTTTAACATTAACTTTAGCTTTAGGAGGTCTATGGGTAGTTTTTAGCAAACAAACTGTCATACCTCTTCCAGAAAATTCAGGTGACTGGCTAGCACTTGCGGGTGGTGCTATATTTTCAGCTGGATTGGTGCGTCTTGAACTCATCAAAACTGATGGAGTGTTTCCTATAATTTTTTCATTTTTCTTTTACGGTGCTATATTTAATATTATTGCTGGATTTCTTCTAAAGGAATATCTTGGCCCAATACCACCAATTGAAGCTTTTATTTCAATGGCACTATTTTTAGTTATTATTTCAGTATTTTATTTTATACCTACAGGGATAGTAATTTTTTGGTCTCCCAGTAAACTTGGTGCAGGTTTATGTTCAATACTTTTTTTATCAGAGATAGTTGTGGGTGTTATAACTTCCAGTATACTTACTAATGAACCATTTGGTTGGCGTGAAATTACAGGAAGCACACTGATTGTTATAGGTGGAATATTAGCTGTTGTTTTAGCGCCTAATAATAAATAAATGATTTTTAAAGAAAAACTAAAATCTAAATCTAAAATATTTCTTGATGGTGGCAACGGATCTGAAATAGCAAAACTGGGTGGCGATATGAGTCCAGCGTTTGCTGCACTGTCAACAATAAACTCTCCAGATATAGTTGTTAAAGTACATGAGAATTTTATTAATGCGGGATGTGATATTATTACAGCAAACACCTTTGCCACAAATCGACATAATCTAGATTGTCTAAATCGTGCCGATGAGACAGATAAATTTATTGTAAAATCAGTAGAGCTTGCAAAAAAAGCAACTATCAATACTGGAAAAGAAAATAAAATTGCAATTGCTGGAAGTTTATCCAATTTTTTTCCTTTAAAAGAAAATGAGTTTGTTCCAAATCCAAAATTTGTACCTTCATTTAAACAAGAAGAAAAAAATTACAAGGAAGCGGCAAAACTATTAAAAGAATCTGGAGTAGATATTTTAGTTTTAGAAATGTTATTAGATATTGATCATTCAAAAATATTATTAAATGCAGCATTGGAAACCGGATTACCAGTATGGGTTGGCTTAAGTTGTTGTATAAGTAAATTTGATAATAAGGTTGTGGGTAGAAATTTTAGAGCTGAAAAGGAAAAATCATTAATATATGATGAAAATAAATATAAAGAACAACCCAAATTTCTTCCTGAAGATAAAATTATTCCATTAGAGGAAATAATAAAGTCACTCACTAATATTGGTGGGGATGTATATGGTATAATGCATACTTGGTTTAATGATTCAAATGAAGGATTAAAAATTGTTAAAGAAAATTGGAATGGACCTATAATGTTTTATCCTGAAATTCATAAATTTGACACTAGCACTCATGAAGCCATTATTACAACTACGGAAAATGAATTTGCTACTTCATTAGAAGAATTAATTGATGATCAAATCCAAATAGTGGGTGGTTGTTGTGGTGTAAATGAAAATCATTTAAAAAGATTAATAGAAAATTTATCTGATTAAATAACCTTTTTATTTACAAATTTTCGTTATTAACAAGTTCTGATAAATTGTGATGAAAAAGTTGTTGTCTCAAGCATAAATAATAAATATTAGTAATACTTAAAATTAAAAAATATTAAATTTATGGATTCAAACAAAATAGATGTAAGACGTAGTTTTATTTTTACACCAGGACTTAAACCTGAAATGTTTCCAAAAGCAATAGATTCAGGTGCTGATATGGTTTGTATTGAGTTAGAAGATGGAATAGCAATTAAAGATAAAGATGATGCAAGAAAAAATACAATAGAAGCTCTTAAAACTCTTGAAGTCAAAAGTGGTGTAGAATTAGTTGTTAGAATAAATTGTCAAAGAACTAAATTTGGTTTGTTAGATTTAGAGGCTTTTGTTTCTAGCAAAATGAACATTAAGTCTTTAATGTTGCCTAAAGTTAAAACGCCTGATGAAATAACTTTTATAGATGATTTGCTGACTGATTGCGGTTTAGATACTAATCTTCATGTTATCATGGAGACTAATGAAGCACTTGAAAGTATTTATGATATTGCACATTCTAGTAAAAGGATAGTTGCATTATATTTTGGTGGTGTTGATATGGCTGCAGAGCTTAGAGTTCCAAATGAGTATAAAAATTTGATATACGCAAGATCTAAATTAGTGCATGCCGGTGCTAGTGTTGGAGTTGATGTTGTTGATGTACCTTATTTAGATTTAGAAGATATGGATGGAATGAAAAAAGAAGCAGAACTTGTAAGAGATTTAGGATTTACAGGAAAAGGATCTATCCACCCAAAACAGATAAATATTTTAAATGAAATATTTACACCTTCTAAAGAAGAAATTAGTAAAGCTAAAAGAATTGTAGATCAATTTAATGCATCTGACACAGGATTAGTGGTAATAGATGGTAAACTTATTGAAAAACCTGTGCTTCGTGAAATGCAAAGAAAAATATTAATAGCAGAAAAAATTAATCAAAGTTAATTTAGAAATTGCTATTAACTATTTCATCCAACATATTAATCATATCTCTTTTATAATTTTCATCAGTTCCAGAGTCTGTTTCAATAACTGAAAAGTAAGAGGCCACAATTCCATTTTTTAAATTAATTGCTAAAAATTGACCCCCGAGTCCTGAATGTCCAATCCAATCACCACATTTCATTGTAGAATTTGAATAGTATAAATATTTGTTTGTAGATAATTCCATGTATTTAGTTCCATTATTTTTAAGTGTTTCATCAAAAAATTTTTCAGAACCAACTTTTCTATTTCCAACACCATGACCTTTTCTTGAAAACAACAAGCCATATCTTAAAAAATCTCTAGAAATTAAACATCCTCCCCCAGATATCCAGGGCATACTAAATCTGTCTGTACCAATATAAAGTCCATCTTCAAATCCAGCAGCTTCAACCGCTTCTAAAACCCACTGACTTAGTTTTTTTCCACTTACTTTTTCTATTAATAAACCAATGACATCTGTGTTTGCAGACTTATAATGAGATAAGTCTGATGAGTTTTTTAAATCTCTGTCTTTATTGGACTTAATTGTATTTAAAAATTCTTCTTGTCCCATTTTATCATCTAAATTAGCTGGTAATCTCCATCCATTAACTGGTTCATGTAAAAATGATGATGTATAAGGATCGGTATAATCTTCACTATAAGAGTTTTCAATATTCATATCTAAAACTTCTTGAATTGTAGCTGCAGCATAACCAGTTCCAATCTCTGGAAGATAATGAGAAATTTTTTGATCTAAATCGATAATTTTGTTTTCAACAAGTTCGCCAACAAATAAATTTACAAACATCTTAGTAATGGACATTATTGTTTGTGGAGTTTCTTCATTAAAATCATCTGCATATTTTTCAAAAAGTAAATCTTGACCTTTTCCAACCACTAAAGAACAAAAGTATTTATGATTTACCATTTTTTTTACAGCTGGAATTTTTTCAATTTCTTGATTATAATTTTTTTCTAATTTTAGAACTAAGTCAGATCTATATAATAAACCGTATCTATTTATTTTGTGTAAATTTCTATAACCATCTCTTCGAGTTTCTGGCAGATACCATCTCGGCTTATTATCTTTTATAACAACTAGACTTGGATTTAATTCTTCTTTCAAATCTTTATCTGACATAATATGTACTAAACATTTTGATTTTTCTTTAATTTAGATATTGCTTTTATTTCCTCAACCCCAACACCACAACAGCCTCCAACAATCTGAGCTCCATCCTCTACCCATGATCTTGCTTTTTCTAAATATTCACTAGGGGTGATGTTATCTACAAATTTCCAATGAGGTTTTTCATAATGGCCTCTATTTGGATAAGCACCCAGCACACCATTAAATTTTTTCTTTGCTATTTTAACTGCTTGACCTGTAACTTCGATATCAGAGTGAGCTATTAAGATTGGTCCTTTATGAATTTTACTAAAATTATTTATTGATGTTTCAAAATCTTCATAAATATTTGTATCAGAGTCCACGGTATCATTATAACCAAGCATCACTTTATTTGTTTTATCATCAATTACACAAGATATTGATAACCATACTGGCAATTTCGACTCTAGCGAACATTCAATAATTGTCTCAACTATATCAGCTTGAGAAGACATAGCTTCTAATATTATTAGATCAACTCCTTCACCAGATAAAATTTTTAATTGTTCTTTAAAACCAGGTTTCATAGCTTCGGTACCAAATTTATATAAACTTCCGAAAGTTGAAACACTACCTGCTACAGCAATATCTTTATTCGAATTTTTAACTGCATCTTTTGCAATCTGAACACTTTTTTTATTAAACTCATTTATTTGATCTTCAAAACCATATTGTTTCATACCAATAGGAGTAGTTGCGTAAGTATTTGTAGTGATTATATCAGCACCAGCTAATATATATTCTTCATGAACTTTTTTTACTAAATCTGGACTTTCGATTGAGCAAGTACCACACCATAAATCTTTATGCATTTTTGCTCCTTTTTTTTCAAGCTCAGCACCAATTGCACCATCTAAAATTATAGTGTCATTATTTTCTAATCTTTGTTTTATTAAATTATAGGTCATTAATTTTATGACTAGATGTTAGCAAAAACACAAATTTTATTACCATCTAAATCTCTAACATAAGAATAATATACTTTGGAACCTTCAGGTCTTTCACCTGGTCCTCCCTCACTTTTTCCACCAAGCTTTACTCCTAGCTCATGAAATTTTTCAACAACTTCTTTAGTATCAGTAATAAAAGATATTTGAGTACCATTACCAAAATTTGCTTTGTCTCCATTAGCTGGTTTTGTTACATAAAACTCTATATTTTCAGGATTATTTTTTGATGCATAGGCAGCATAATCATCTGATGTATCAACTCTTTTTAGATCCAATAAGTCTAACAGAGTATCGTAGTATGTAATTGATTTATTAAGGTCATTGGTTCCAACCATTACGTAACCAATCATTTTACTCTTGCCAATCTGTTACCGTTTTTACTTCCAAATATTCCTCTAAACCCCAAACTCCACCCTCACGACCATTTCCAGATTGTTTAAATCCACCGAAAGGTGTTCCTGAGTCTGGTCCAATTCCATTAACATAAATTATTCCAGCATTTAATTTTCTTGATACTCTTTTTGCTTTTTCTTTATCTTCAGTTTGTAAGAAATTTCCAAGACCATATTCAGTGTCATTTACAATTTTTATAGCTTCTTCTTCTGTTTCAAATGGAATGATTGAGAGTACTGGTCCAAATATTTCCTCTTTTGCAATTCTCATATCATTTTTTACATCAGTAAAAATTGTAGGCTTTATAAAATAACCTTTATTCATTCCGTGTGGCAAGTCAGGACCACCTGCTGCTAATGTTGCTCCTTCATCAATACCACTTTGAATTAAATTAATAATTTTATCATATTGAGTTTTTGAAACTACAGGCCCAATGTGATCACCTTTTTTATTTGAATGATCAACTTTTATTAAATTAGCCTCATCTGCAGCTTCTTGTACCGCTCTTTCATAAATAGATTTTTCGACCAACATTCTTGTTGGGGCATCACAAGATTGTCCGGAATTACTCATTACATTTCTAATTCCATCTCTAACTGCGTTAGGGTATGAATCTGCAAATACAATATTTCCACCTTTACCACCTAATTCAAGACAAACCTTTTTAATCGTTTCAGCTGCATTTTTAGATATTAATCTTCCAGCTCGAGTTGAACCTGTAAAGGAAACTAAATCAATATCAGGGTGACAAGAAATTTCTGTTCCAACCCCAACACCATCACCATTGACTAAATTAAATACCCCTGGAGGAAACCCAGCTTCATCAATCATTTCAGCAAAAATCATTGCTGACAATGGGGCTATTTCTGAAGGTTTATGTATCATTGTACAACCTGTTGCAAAAGCAGGCACAACTTTTAAAGCTATTTGATTTATTGGCCAGTTCCATGGAGTAATAAGACCACAAACTCCAATGGGTTCATAACATATTCGATTATTTGATTCTGAATTAAATTTTTTATCAAATTCAAATTCTTTTAATCTTAAAATAAAATCTTCTAGATGTGATTGACCACTTGCAGTTTGAACATCTGTTGACCAATCCATTGGAGCTCCCATTTCCATTGAAATTGCATCAGCCATTTCACTATATCTTTTTTTATAAATAGATAATAATTTTTCAAGTAGACTAATTCTTTCATCTTTAGAACTTTCTTTCCAACTTTCAAAAGCTATTTTTGCAGCAGCAACAGCATTATCTGTATCTTCTTTAGAACCTAAAGATATCACTGCACAAGTTTCTTCAGTTGATGGATTAATTACTTCTAAGTCATTAGGTGCAGTTGGTTTAATCCACTCACCATTAATATAAAAATTTCTTTTATCTAACATAAAAGAACTACTAGCATAAAAAATTTATTTTCTAAGTTTTTTCTTAACTTAATGTGTAATAATGTTAATTATCTATATGGTTAAAGGATTTTTTACGTGTGGTAAATTTAACATTTATGTAACAGTTATTTATGATAATCATTACCAATGTTTAATTTTAAGCAAATCATTTCTTCCATCGCTGATGCAGGCGAAAAACTTTTTAAAAAAAAAGTAATAAAGAAAAATGATTTAGATACAATCTTATCTTTGTGTGATGACTTAATTTCAAATAAAGGAGCTGCTTTTGGTATAGCTGTAGCAAGAGATATTACAGAATTATACCTCACTCTTTCTGATGAAAATAAACTTTTATTTTTCAAAAAGATAAATGAAAAATACAAACCCAGTTTTACAAAGGTTAATGATGCAATAGACGTTTATAAAAAAACACAAAACGAAAAAAATTTATATAATTTATTTAAAATTTCAGAGGGTAATAGGGGAGTTTTGTTTAGAAGAATGAATATGGCTCCTAATGGAACTTCAATTATAGTTGGTCTTAGAGAGGATTTGTTAAGAATTTTAAAAGATAACAGTGACCTTAAAGGTTTGGACGATGATTTAAGATTTTTATTTAGAGATTGGTTTAACCCAGGTTTTTTAAAACTTGAAAAAATTACCTGGGATACAAAGGCTGCAGTACTAGAGAAAATTATACAGTACGAAAGAGTTCATCAGATAAAAGATATGAATGAATTAAAAAGAAGACTAGGAGAAGATCGAAGGTTTTTTTCTTATTTTCATCCAGCTCTAGAGGATGAGCCAATTATTTTTGTTCAAGTCGCTCTTACAAAAGGATTAGGTAAATCAATACAAGAGTTAATGAAACCATCAAGTAATGATTCAAAAAAAGCAGACACTGCAACATTTTATTCCATAAGTAATTGTCAAGAAGGCTTATCGAGAGTAACTCTTGGAAATTTTTTAATCAAACGAGTTGTTTATGAAATTCAAGAAGAGTTACCACATATTAAAAATTTTGGCACATTATCTCCTATACCTGGATTTGCAGATTGGTTTTCATATCAAGATGATAAAAAGATTGAAAACATTTTAGGTAATTTTAAAAATAAAAACACATCTTTTTTAAAATCTAAAGATTTAAAAATAGGGGACAAAAGATTTATTGATAATAAAGATGTATTGATGAAATTAGCAACTCATTACATAGTTAATGAAAAAAATAACAAAGGCCAACCAGTAAATGATGTTAGTAGATTTCATTTAGGTAATGGAGCAATTGTTGACGACATAATAGTAAACGCAAATATTTCAGAAGTAGGTTTTAAAAGATCTTTTGGGGTTATGGTAAACTATTTATATGAATTAAATACTATTGAAAAAAATCATGAAGATTTTGTAAATAACAAAAAAGTAAACATTTCTGATAAACTTAAAAAATATTTATAATTATTATTAAATAATTTAATTAACACCCCATTTAACTTTATTCCAAATTCTTTCATGAAAGTAATAGAATAAAAGAGGAATTATTGAACCTAAGCCTAATATGCCAGCTCCAGTAAAAGTTCCTGTATAAATATAGCCAAAAATCATCCAATAAATAAAAATAAAAAATCTCCAAGAAAATGTTTTTGCAATGGATCTAATTTTTTTATCTGCCATCATTCAACTATATAAGAAATAACAATTGCAACAAATCTTTAAATGAATAGTTTTCAATCTAATGAATAAAATAAACAAAAACTTTATAAAATCTTCTCATTATATTTCAGATTTAAAATTATGCAGTGTCAGGTTAATTGATAACCAACATTTTCCTTGGATTATTCTAATTCCAAAAAGAAAAGGAATTATAGATATCACAGAATTAAATTCTAAAGATCAAATTTTATTAATGAAAGAGATTGTTCATGCTAGTAAATTAATGAAAAAAGTTTTTAAAACTAAAAAACTTAATGTTGAAAAAATTGGTAATATAGTTCCTCAATTGCATATTCATATTATTGCTAGATATAAAAATGATTTAACATGGCCGTTATCTGTTTGGGTTAAAAAAGGAAAAATTTACTCCAAAGACAACTTAAGTTTTATTTTGAGTAAATTGAAAAAAGTTTTTTAAGGTGTCGAGGTGGTTTCAGTCTCCCTACACCACCTCTAATAAATTTATAACCGATTCTTTGGTACTTTCGTAAGGTTTGTTTATTTAAATTAAGATTTATTAACATTTTATAAAACCCATTATAGGTTAAATAACTCTTTTCTTAGTCTGATAATTGTTATAATTATTAATTATGAAAAAATTAGTTTTAATATCTAGCTTTGTAGCTCTTGCTCTTCACAGTCAAGCAGGTGAACTTACAAGCAAAATTTCAGAAACTGCCAGTGATTTTATCTTAAATTTAATTCCAGGTGAAGGAACAACAGAGGTCAGTATAGATTTAAGAGAAAATTATAAACCAGATTTTAGTATCCTAGGTGTCAGAGAAATTGAAAAGAACTCTAAGGACAACACATTTATGCAGTTCTCTTTATCTAATACTGAAAAGTTAAACAAAGAAAGATATGTTGGTAACCTTGGGATGGGTAAAAGATTTTTAAGCGAAGATAATCATACACTGACAGGATTTAATGTATTTCTTGATTATGATCATTATGGCAATACTAGAGGGAGTATTGGTGCTGAGGTTAAAAATGCAGTTATGGGTTTAACTTCAAACTATTATAAAAAAATTGATAATGGTAGTGTAGATGAAGAAGTTTTAGATGGTTATGATATAGAGCTAACATCTCAAATCCCATATTTGCATTGGGCTGATATTTTTTACAACAGTTATAAATGGGATGGTGTTGCAAGAGATGACATAGAAGGTTCAAAGATTGGAACTGAAATGTTGTTAACACCTAATTTAGCTTTAGAGGCAGCTTATGATGATAAGGATAAAAAAGGTTTAGAAGATGAATATTATGCAAAAATAGTTTTTGTTCATCCACCAAGAGAAGGTGCAACAGCTCAAGATGGAGTGAGTAGTGATATTTGGAATAAAGAGAAAGATATGTCAGGTGAAATGCTTGCTAAGGTAAAAAGAAATAACAAAATTATGGTAGAGTTTAAAGGTTTATCAACAATTTCAAGAGCGGATTAATTATGAAAATATCTAAATTTTTATGTATTTTTTTATTTTCATTATTAATAAACAGTTTTTCTTTAAATGCAGCTGAAGTAAAAGGCGATGCTGATGTTTATAAAGTTTTAATGCATAAAGTTGAATTATGTACAGGCCATACAGCGGGTGATTTTGATGATACTTCTTCATCGACTACACAATGTCAAAATGCAGTTGTAATTGGAGAAAGTGCGGCTGGTGTTGAGGTTGACATAGCATCAGTTGATTCTGGAGCTGTTGCAGGTACTTTTGGAAATCCTGCATTACTTCCATTGGGAGAAACATATACTCACGCAAGGTTTCATATTAATAGAAAAATGACTATTAGAACTGCTGCAGCAATTAATACCACTTCGAGCACTGATACAGATAATTGTGTAACTATTACTACAACAGATGAAATGTATGGTTCAAAAACCACATCAAGAACAGAAGCAAATAGCAAATATACGCATAAACCCGCGGTTCCTGAAGGTGGAACTAGAGCTGAAATGACTTTGTACATGACTAATGGAAAACAACAAGGTGAGACAAGTGCTAATGATGAGTTTAAACAATGTAAAGATGCTACATGCACTAATGCGGAAGTAGATGATGCAGGTTGGAATTATCCTGCTAATGCAAGCCAATTAGTTTCTGCAGTTGCAATGCAAACTATGCGAGACACGGTTTCTAGTGATCAAGTTGCATTAATTTATGCTTTGTCTTCACCATATACAGTTGGCTTAATTTCACCAACTATTGATATGGCTTTTGGAACACAAGATTCTATTATGGGTGAAGAAGTTAATAATGATGCAGGTGATGGATTTTGCAGATTTTCAATTAACGAACCAATAGTTACAATTACTATACAATAATCAAATTTTTTAATCTTTAATTTACCATTTCTTTAAATTCACTAATTTTACTTTGTTTTTTTACATTACAAACTGATTATATTTTTTGGTCATATTTACCAATTTTGCCAGTTTTTTGAAGTAAATCATCAATAAAATCAAATATCTTTTTCTTTCTATCATCAGATGTTGGACTTTCGGTTACTATAACTAATGATGGTTTATTGGATGACGCTCTAATTAAACCCCATGATCCGTCTTCAAAAGAAAATCTTACACCATTAACAGTTAAAATCTCAGTAATAATTTGATCATCAATTTTAGTTTTGTTGTTTTGAATTTCTTCAATTTGTTTTACTAAATCTTCAACCACTTGATATTTTTCTTCATCTTTACAAAAAGGTGCCATGGTAGGAGTTTGAAAGGTGTTTGGTAATTCATTAATAATTTCACTCATCATTTTGCTTTGATTATCTAATAGATGGCAAACATGAATAGCTGAATTAATTCCATCATCATAACCAAAGCCTAATGGCTGATTAAAAAAGAAATGTCCACTTTTTTCAAAGCCAGCTAAAGCTTTTTCAGTGTTAACTTTTCTTTTAATGTGGGAATGGCCTGTTTTCCAATATAAAGTTTCACAATTATTTGCTAATAAGACTTTATCAGTTGCATAAAGACCAGTAGATTTAACATCCACTACAAATTTAGAGTTTTTATGTGTAGCTGATAAGTTTCTTGCAATTAATAAGCCAATTTTGTCGGAAAATATTTCATTACCTTTATCATCAATAACTCCAACTCTATCTCCATCACCATCAAAACCAAAACCAATATCTGCATCATTATCTTTTACAGCTTTAGAAATTGCATGTAGCATTTCTAAATCTTCAGG
>ERZ802831.413-NODE-413-length-22012-cov-107.291_pt1 | contig 22012 bp, 30 predicted proteins | sample MGYA00345655_ERZ802831 | MGnify/ENA primary metagenome ERZ802831 (study PRJEB30503, sample SAMEA104212376) | marine metagenome | biome: Westerlies Biome; feature: [SRF] surface water layer (ENVO:00010504) within the epipelagic zone...; material: water...
CAGCCGTTAGCGCCGGAGCGCTGCTGGATGGTGGTAGTCATGAGAACGGAAAAGAAGGTCTCGCAAGGAGACGGTTACGGAAGGGCAGGTTGCCCCGCCAAACGCATTGTAAAGCAAGTTTGCGGTTTGTGTTCGAGTCTTAAGAGCGAAAATCCTCTTTCGCCCCGAACCAAGAGCAGCCTCAGCAAGGGCGTCTTCAGGAAGGCTTAAGATTTCACTGGACCCCCACAAGGAGAGCCGCGTGGTTTTGATTCGATGGCTTCAGGCTGGCCAACGCACGGAGGAAACCGTTCCCGTCGCCATGGCCCGCCATAGGCGGAATGAGCTTGAAGCTCAAGGAGCGGTTGTGTACTGGAGCGAACGACTAGGCAACGCCTTCTAGCCAGCCAAACTGGTTTCATCGCAACAGGAACAATGACAATCAGCTCAAGGGCATTCCGCTTCCGACGAGGGGTCATCACTGTTGCGTTAACCAGTTCTGCGGCAATGGCTCTCAGCGCCTGCGGATCAGAAACAGTTCCTATCAACACGACAGCGCGCAAAGCGATCAATCGCTTGGAACAACGCATCGAGCAGCTGGAACGCCAAGTCGGAGAACAGATCCCACCGCCTTCAGACCGAAGCAACAAGGTTCCTACCGGCCCTATCAGTTCCATCACATTGAGGACTGGAACTGCTGATGACAGGTTGAGGATTTACTGGGCTGATGGCACACGCAGTGACCTTCCCTGCACCAAAGAACAGAACACCTGGGCCTGTGGGTAGAGCTGTGCCTGGGAAACCAGTCATAACCGTTTACACCTGCAGCTTGATTTGACCGTTGAACACGCGATTCATCGCGTCAAAATTGCGGCATGAATCAGTTCAAAACAGTGTTGGCGCTCATCAGCGGAATTTGGCTATTAGCCCCAAATGCTGCAACAGCACAGGCCTCCAGGCCATTACCACTAACCCAACCAAAAGCAGCCAATCTCGCGCGCATGCGTGCAGAGTTGCTGAATGGAGGCTTAGGTCAATACAGAGCAGCAAGCTGCATGTACGAAACCGGAGCAGGGTCCTGTCTCGAGTCCATCAGCGATCAAGGGTTCCAATTCCTGTTCCAAGGTGGTGCTCCGGGTTGGCAACAGCAAACCCCTCCCAACCCAACCATCGAGACATCGGTGCTTGTCTCCAGAGACGGTGACCGAATCCTGGAGGTCTCTTACAACGGAACGATCCGTTAAATGCAAGATCCAGTTGACAGATCACGCCACCGTGATTCCGATGAAGGAGCAATCTCTGGTTCTGCATGAATCTCCGTACCCTTTCAGCGATGGCCGTCATCACTGGTGCAAGCGTGATGGGCGCAACACCTGGACTCGCTCAAGACACCATCTCAGCGTCCCAAGTGAGAGCGATCAATTTGGCTCGCAACACTGCTGTTGCAGAAAATGGTGGTCTTAGCGTTTATCGCCCTCAGCCATGCATGTTTCAGACCAGCGATGGAGGAGGGGATTGCCTTGTGAACCAAGACGACAACGGATACACCTTTCAATTTCTTGGTGGAGCTCCAGGCTGGCCTGAAAACGGCAGTTCACCAACGACAGAAACAGAGATCCAGATTGCTCCAGATGGGCGAACCGTGAATGAGGTCCTCTACAACGGATCACCCCGCTGATAGGTGCGCTTGAAGTGCCTCTGTCCATTTAAAAGGCAGAGGCCAGCTCTCTCTGAGAGTGAGACTCAACGCAATGGCCTTCTCCGCATAGGCCGCTTCATTAATGAAAAGAGGGACCTGTCCATCAGCCCCCTCATGGGCAACGCAGCTGCCATCTGCCTTCTGAAAGAGCGGATCACCTCGTCTCATGGGCTGCCAATCCGAACCCTGACGCTGAGGGTGAACAAAGGCGTCGGGGGAACCGGATGGAGAACGCGGGAGATCAAGACTCCCCAGATGGCGATGAACCACCAATTGCCTGGGGTAGCGGGCTCGACCCGCCAGCACATCAGAGCAGGCTTCAAAGACGGCCTCGAGAGCCAGGCGAGTTTGCATCAGGATTTTGTGGTGACGCACCATCTGGGGGACGGGCCCCACTTCAATCACCAGGCCACAGGGCCAGCTTTCCACCAGAAATCCCTGCTGAGCCTGATCGGCTTCATGGAGATAAACCGGTAAACCAAGACGTCCCTGAACAAGGGCCGCCAAGGCCAAATCAGCAGGCCGACGTCCATAGACCACAAGGGAGCTACCCATCGAAGACGTGGTGCTGTGGAGATCGATCACCAACCCACAGGCCTCGATGCCTTCCGGGCCATAACGGCTCACCAGGTCGAAGGCACGCTGAACTTCGAGGTCCAACTTGGATGATGAAATCCGCTCTGAACCAACCTGCTGAAGAAGACCAGGCTGGAAGGAACGATTGAGATCTCGATCAAGATAACGGCAACCTTTGGCATAGGCATCGGGATTACCAATCACCGAGAGCGCCTCGCATCCGTGGGTCTGAATCAAATGCGGCTGCTGCTGCCACTGTTCCAACAGCCAGGGAGCATTGATCTCATTCCCATGGGTTCCAGCCACCACAAGCACTCGAGGGCTCGGCATCAACTCTCAGCAGCCTCAAACAATCTGATGGAAGATAAGTGGAAATGGAACAACGATGGCGATCCATCCACTGATTGTGCGCAGCGCTCGTCAAGGATGGCGCTGGCAATGGCTCCGCTTGATGGGAGGACTAGGCCCTGCCGATCAAGGTGGTCACTATCGGCGCCCAACCAGCACGCCGATGCAAACCCTCGTCTTAGGGGCGAAGGAGCTTGAAGCAAGAGAAAGCACGACAAAACCCCACCTGATCGTTGGCCGAAGTTGCCCATGGGCGCATCGTGTCTGGCTGGTGTTTCAACTGCGAGGACTCAGCGCAAGCATCAACCTGCTGATGGCCGATGCCGATCACGACGAAGGGCGATGGCGACTGGAGCCGACCTGGCTTGGCTGCGACAGCCTCCTTGATCTTTACAAGCTGTGCGGGGCACCTCCCAGCTACCGAGCCACGGTGCCAGTCCTGGTTGATCCGGGTGCAAGCGCATCCGATCAACCCCGATTGCTGGGAAATGACAGCACCCCCCTGAGCGCAGCACTGTGTTCATGGCCAGCAGAGGCGACGGCACTCAATCTCGCCCCAAGCGCATTGAAACCTTCGATTGCTTCATGGCAGGAGTTGATCCAACCCTCGATCAACGACGGCGTCTATCGATGCGGATTTGCACGGAACCAAAGGGCCTTTGATCAAGCCAGCCAAGCCTTGTTCTCAGCTTTGGAGCAAGTGGAGGAAAGCTTGCAAACCAAAGGAGCATGGCTCTGCGGCGAGCAACTCACGCTGGCGGACGTCCGTCTTTTTCCCACTTTGATCCGCTGGGAAATGGTCTATGCCCCCCTATTTGGCTGTAGCGCCAAGCCGCTTTGGATGTTTCCAGCACTTTGGAGTTGGCGTCAACGATTTTTTGAGCTTCCTGGAGTCAGTGAGAGTTGCGACAGCCAAAAGTGGAAACAGGATTATTTCGGAGCACTGTTTCCCCTCAACCCAAGTGGAATTGTTCCAGATAGCCCTGACCTGAGCAGACTGATCGGAGCGGAAGTGGCAAAACCAGAATGACGACCAACAGCATGGCAAGAGCAGAGCAATCAGAACCCAGCTTTGAGGGCATGTATGGCCCTTATTGCATCACTCTTCAAGATCAGCGAGAGGTTCAGCTCTACAGAATCTGCTTGCTGATCTGTGGGCTGAGCTTCAGTGCCGGACTCGGACAATGGATCCTCGTAGGACCCCAGCTAGCGCCCCTATGGCTGATGCCCCTTTCCGTATCACTTGGCCTGGCCTTGCGCTGGATTCACATCTATTTGCGCCCTCTCCATCAAGCCCTTCAACTGTTTTGGGCCGCGGGATGCATCGGCTGGCTGGTCTTAGCCATCCAGGCCGGTCCATCCGACATTTTCAACACACTCGAGAGCCAACGTCTTTGGACCCTGGCGATTGGTCCCCTGTTTGCAGCCCTAGCAGGCATCGGCTTCAAGGAATTCTTTTGCTTCAGACGTCCAGAAGCAATCGGACTCACCCTGCTTCTGCCAGTGGCACTCCTCGGTCATTTGAGTGGCCTGATTGCAGGGCCAGCAGCAATCAGCATGATGGCGATTTCCTCCGCTCTTCTTGTGATTCTTGCGTTACGCAAATTCGGGATGGAGGCCGCTGCTGACGTCGGCGATAAGAGCGTATTTGCTTATCTGGAAGACCTGCGTAAGGCCAAGAGCACGTGAGCCTGATCAGTCTTGTCGATGCATCTAAAGACTTCGGGATCCGCACGCTGTTTGCCGACCTAACCCTCCACATTCGTGAGGGTGATCGCCTGGGATTAATTGGCCCCAATGGGTCAGGGAAGTCGACCTTGCTGAAAGTGCTTGCCGGGGAGGAGCCGCTTGGGGGAGGAGAACGACGCTGCTCATCGCGGTTAAGGGTCGAGCTTGTGGGCCAGGAGAGCAGCGTGGACCCAGGCCTCACCGTCTTGGAACAGGTGTTGGCAGGGTGCGGAGAGAAACGAGACCTGCTGCTGCGTTTCAGTGAGCTCAGCGAAGCCGTTGCCGACAGTCCGGATAACGCAGTGCTCCTAGCCGAGCTGGGAGTGCTGAGTCAAAGAATGGATGAATCCGAGGCTTGGAGTCTCGAACAACAGTGCCAGGAAGTCCTGCAAAGGCTTGGCATTACTGATCTGCACAGCCCTGTAGAAGCTCTTTCAGGTGGATATCGCAAACGGGTAGGACTGGCATCGGCCCTTGTGGCTTGTCCTGATGTGCTTCTTCTCGATGAGCCCACCAACCACCTCGATGCCGCAGCGGTGGAGTGGTTGCAAAGCTGGCTGGATCGGTATCCAGGAGCGGTCGTCCTCGTTACCCATGACCGCTATGTACTGGATCGCGTGACCCGCAGGATCGTGGAAGTGGAGCTGGGGGAAGCGCGCAGTATTGACGGCAATTACAGCGCTTATTTGCAGCGAAAAGCCGAACAAAATCTCGCCGATGCCGCTGGTGCTGCCAAATTCAAAAGCGTGCTCCGACGCGAATTGGCTTGGTTACGCCAAGGACCAAAGGCACGCAGCACCAAACAAAAAGCGCGGCTGCAACGCATCGACGAGATGCAGAGTGCGCCAACGAAACAGAGTCGCACCCAGCTGGAGATGGCCAGTGTGAGTCGTCGCATTGGAAAGGTAGCGATCGAGGCGGAGCATCTCTCCGTCTCAGCTGACGGCAGCAAAGACGGCCCCTTATTGCTCTCAGACTTCAGTTACAGCTTCAGCCCAGAAGATCGTGTCGGAATCATTGGCCCCAACGGCAGTGGCAAATCAACCCTGCTGGACCTGATCGCGGGACGCCGTCAGCCCACTGGCGGGTCCCTCCAGATTGGAGAAACTGTTCATCTCGGATATCTCGACCAACACACCGATGTCCTCAGCGATGGGAAGGGGTTAGATCGCAAAGTGATCGACTTTGTCGAGGAAGCGGCATCAACCATTGACCTGGGGAATGAGCAACTCAGTGCATCTCAGCTGCTGGAACGCTTTTTGTTCCCACCAGCACAACAACACAGCCCCCTCAGCAAACTCTCTGGTGGAGAACGACGGCGCTTAAGCCTGTGCCGCATGTTGATTCAGGCACCCAATGTGTTGCTGCTCGACGAGCCCACCAATGACTTGGATGTCCAGACCCTGAGTGTGCTGGAAGACCTCCTCGAGGACTTCCGTGGCTGTGTTGTGGTCGTGTCCCACGATCGCTATTTCCTAGACCGCACCGTTGACCGTCTCTTTTGTTTTGAGAACGGACGCCTGCAGCGTTTTGAAGGGAACTACAGCGCATTTCTAGATCACCGTCGTGATCTGGAGAAAGTGCAAAGCGAAGCACTGGCAGCACAGGAAAGCGCCCAACGTTCGGCAAAATCAGCTTCCAAACAGCTCTCAACTCCAGCCAACAAGCCAAAACGGCGCAGCTTTAAAGAATCGAAGGAGCTGGAGCGCCTCGATAGCGATCTCCCCGCCCTGGAGCAGAGAAAACAGGAGCTGGAACAGACCATTGCTAACGGTAGGGGAGATCTCAGCACTCTGAGTTTGGAACTCGCCGCTTTATTGGACTCGCTTCATACCAGTGAGGAGCGCTGGCTGGAGCTCAGTGAACTCGAGCCATAAGACGTTGCACCCGTGGATGGATCTCACCATCCACGTCAGTCAGTGATGCCGTCCATGTTGTTACGGAAACCATCTCGCCTGAAGGATCAGTGGCAGTAGAGGAAAGCAGCCGTAAAATATTTCCATCGCAATTGGCTTTCAAGAGCCGCCGATTCCATGAAATCCATCGACGAACACATCCAAAAAGATCAGTCAGAGATTGAAGCGGCTCGTGCTTCAGGCGATGAAGCAAAGGTGCGTCACTTGACTAGTGAGCTTCATTCTCTTGAGGAATACAAGGAGCACAATCCTGAGGACAAGCATGACCCCACCTCACTCGAGCTTTATTGCGATGCAAACCCAGACGCCGACGAGTGCCGCGTCTACGACGACTGAGCGATCTCGGGACTCTTGGTGATGAGCCTGTCTCCCAAGGCAGGTTTTTTTATGCCCATTCGATCCTGCAGCCAGCCCTAGATCCCCAATTCGCTCCAGACACAATCCAACATCTGATTCAACCCACGACTCATCGCCGCCGAGATCAGGAGAGGAGTGCGTCCGCTGGCATCAGTCAGAGCTGAAACGATCGCGTCCAGATCCTCTTGCTGAATGAGCTCCTGCTTGTTAATGACCAGAATTCTTGGGCGCTCAACCAGCCCATGTCCATAGGCTTCAAGCTCCTTTTCAACAACGCGCAGATCCAACAAGGGATCTTCGGCGCCGCCATCCACAAGGTGAATGAGGAGTCGGGTGCGTTCGATATGGCGGAGAAAATCGTGGCCCAACCCCGCGCCCTGGGCTGCACCAGCAATTAAACCTGGGATATCAGCGAACACGGTGCCGTCTCCTGTCGGGCGGCGCACCACACCAAGATTCGGAATCAGGGTTGTGAACGGGTAGTCGGCAATTTTGGGTCGAGCAGCAGATAAAACACTGATCAGCGTGCTTTTCCCTGCATTCGGAAGCCCAATAATCCCCACTTCGGCTAACAGCTTGAGCTCCAGCTGCAATCGCCATTCTTCGCCGTCACGACCCTCCGTGAATTTTTCTGGAGCACGATTTCGATTGCTCAGGTAATGGGCATTGCCCAGCCCGCCCCGACCCCCAAACGCCACGGTGAGACGTTCTCCAGGTGTCGTGAGGTCACCGAGCATGATTCCCGTACTCATATGACGAACCTCAGTGCCACATGGCACCTTGATCACCAAGGGCGGACCTGATGCCCCAGTGCAGCGATTCGGACCTCCCCGGCGCCCATCAATCGCTGCGAACAGCCGTTTGTATTTGAAATCCAAAAGGGTTTGCAGGTTGGAATCTGCCTCCAACACCACATCCGCGCCCTGGCCTCCATCACCACCAGAAGGTCCTCCCGCTGGAACATATTTTTCTCGACGGAAGGCCATGATGCCGTCACCACCACGGCCACCCCGCACGGAAATGCGCGCTTGGTCGATGAACTGCACAGCAAGCCTCAGTTGGGGCCAATTCCCAACCCTAGGATCGAAGAGTACGAGGACAAGAGCTTGGCCGGAGTTCGCTTCGAGGCACTCAGCAAGAACTATCCGTCCCGTGGGGGGGGCAGGCCTGTTGAGGTGATTCGTGATCTCTCGCTCAGCATCGCCGACGGCGAATTTCTGGTGCTCGTTGGTCCCTCTGGCTGCGGCAAAAGCACGCTTCTGCGACTGATGGCAGGCCTGGAAGCCCCCAGCTCTGGAGAGATCCTGGTGGGAGACCAACCCGTATCTGGCCTAAGGCCAGCGAAGCGCAATGTGGCGATGGTGTTTCAAAGCTATGCGCTCTATCCGCATCTGAGCGTTCGTGACAACTTGGCCTTCGGCCTGAGGAGAAGCCAACAGCGCACGAGTTTGCAACAGCTCCAGGATCAACTTCATCGCAACACACGTCATCTCCCTGCTGCGCTAAGGATCCCCTCGCATCGAGAGCAGCAGCTCGAGAAGCGCATCCAGGATGTAGCGCAATCTCTCGAATTAGATCAGCTCCTCGATCGACGACCGAAGGAACTATCTGGCGGACAAAAACAACGGGTGGCCCTTGGTCGGGCCATGGCCCGCAAGCCAGAGGTGTTCCTGATGGATGAACCGCTGAGCAATCTCGACGCAAAATTGCGCGGGAGCACTCGCGCGCGGATCGTTGACCTCCAGCGCCAACTCGGGACCACCACCATCTACGTCACCCATGACCAGGTGGAAGCGATGACCATGGGCCACCGCATCGCCGTGCTCAATCAAGGACACCTGCAGCAACTGGGAACTCCGATGGAGTTGTATCGCTGGCCGTCCAATCTGTTTGTGGCCCAATTCATCGGCAGCCCACCGATGAACGTGCTGCCCGTGCATGTCGGGCCTGGTGCCACGTTGATGCTCAACGACAGACGCCTCAACGTGGAGGAGCCCACCAGGGCCCTACTTCAGCCCCTCGAAGGCCAACGGCTGAGCGGAGGGATCCGTCCTGAGCAACTGCATGTTGCACCAGCAACCAACCGAAATCTTCCAGCGGAAGTGAGTCACAGTGAGGTTTTAGGGAACGAACAACTGCTCACCTGCCGCCTGCTGGACGGGGACCACCTCGTGCAGGTGAGAGCCGATCCAAGCCTGAACGTTTCGATTGGAGGATCGATTCACTTAGAAGCCGATCCAGATGGCTGGCGGTTATTTGATGAGGCTGGGGACGCCATTGCTTTACCAGAGCCCCCTCCAGCCGATACCGCTGAGCCTCAACTTCCCCAGCTGAGCTGAACTCAGCGATCAGCGCACCCAAACAACGCTGCAACCTGGACCACCATCTCCCTGATCGGCATCACCAACCCGTTCCACATACGGGAGTGAATCGAGCCACTCACGCAAGCCGCGCTTGAGGCGGCCAGTACCGATCCCGTGGATCACCCAAACCGGACCATTGGCACCACGAAGCAGCTCTTCCACAGCGGCTTCAGCTTCATGCACTCTCTGGCCGCGAACATCCACCGTGTTCCGAGCGGTACGCACCTGGGAGCCGCCGAGTCCTCGCCGCGCTTTCACTTGAACCACAGGTTGCTCAGGCGGTGCAGCTCGGCGGCCATCCAGGCTTTCCACCGATTGAAGATCCACCATGCTGCGCATCACTCCACAGCGCACACTCAGTTGCTGGCCATCGTCCGATACCTCAAGCACCTCGGCCGCTTTGTCTAAGGCAAGCAGGCGAATGCGTTCGCCCACAGAGGGACGCCATTCCGGATGCAGGCGACGCTCTGGAACGGAGCGATGGTTGGATTCAAGCTTGCGCAGCCGCTGACCAGCGCGGCGAGCGGTTTCACCATCGGCCTTCTGATCCCGCAACCTGCGAATCAAACGACGCACCTCTTGTTGACCATCGCGAATCGAACTCTCCAAACGCTGACGTCCCAACTCCTGCTGCTGCGCAGAGTTTTTGCGTTGCTGCTCCCAGCGCTGAAGGAGCTCCTCATGCAGCAATTCAGTCCGAGCCAAGAGTGCAGCCGCATCTTCAGCCGCGGCCTGTTGGCGTTGCCGCTGCTCTTCCAGGCCACGAATCACAGCGTTGACATCGCCATCTCCACTGGGCTTCAGCAGTTCCCTGGCTTGTTCAATCACGCCGCTGTCAAAACCAAGACGGGTCGCGATCGCCAACGCATTGCTGCGTCCTGGAATCCCCCAAAGCAGCTGATACGTCGGCGAAAGGGAGTCGCTATCAAAGGCCACAGAGGCGTTTTCAAAGCGTGAATCGCTGTACTTGAGTGCTTTGAGCTCCCCAAAGTGGGTGGTGGCAATGGTGAGTCGGGCGCAATTGGCCAAATTGCGCAGCAAAGCAATCGCCAGGGCTGTGCCTTCACTGGGATCTGTACCAGCGCCCACCTCATCGAGCAGCACCAACGCCGGCGACGGTCCAGAGGCGATGGATTGAAGGATGCTTCCGATCCTTTTCACGTGACCACTAAACGTGGACAAACTCTGCTGAAGCGACTGTTCGTCGCCGATGTCCGCAAGAACCTGTGCACACCAAGGGAGTGAGGGACTGCCGTTGCACGGAAGCCACATTCCGGCTCTAGCCATCAATGCCGCTAAGCCAATGCTCTTCAAGGTCACTGTTTTGCCACCAGTGTTGGGTCCCGTGATGGCAACAACCCGCAACTGCTCCGACACCTCAACGCTCACGGGCACCACAGGGGCGCCACCCTCCTTGCGCTGCTGCCAAACCAACAGTGGATGGCGCAGCTCCAGAATTTGAAATGGAGCATCAGCTTGAGCTTCAAGCCGAGGTGGTACGGCACCAAGCCACTGGCCATAACGCCCCCTCGCCAAGGCCAGATCTAACTTCAACAACACGGCCATCAAGAGAGCGATCGCATCGTTTTGCTCTGCAACGGCAGCACTGAGCTCCGCCAGAACCCGACGTTCCTCTTCTCTGATTCGGCCATCGAGGGCGGCAAGACGGTTGCCGAGACCGATCACACTCTTCGGTTCAACGAACACGGTGTTGCCAGACGAAGAGCTGTCGTGAACCATTCCTGGACATTGAGAAGCGGCACCAGCCTTCACCGCTAAAACCGGCCGACCATGGCGTTCGGCAATCACGGTGTCTTGCAACAGAGACGCCCAGCGCCGCACAACCGCCTGTAAACGATCACGCCTTTCCTGGCGTGCAACCTGCCATTGGAGACGCAACTCTTCCAACGATTCACTCGCTCGGTTCGCAACGCGCCCTCCCTCTTCCAGGGCAAATTTCAAACGCTGCTCGAGCTCCGGAAGCGTCGCCACGTTCTCCAAGAGAGCTGAACAGTCAGGTCTTAAGTCAGGGTCATCGATCTGACGGCGAAGGCGTCGGGCTGCGGCGAGTGTGTGCGCCACAGACAACAACTCCTCGCCTGACGCCGTTCCGCCTTTGGAGCAGCGAAGCACAACCATCTCGAGGTCATACACCCCTTGAAAACTCAATCCGCCATCAAGGAGCCCGTCCAGGCTGGCGAGCTCCATACTCCTTACTTGAAGGGTCAGCGTGGTTTCAAGGTCAGCTGGCAGCTGCCCCTTCAAACAGTGCTGGCGCCCCTGTGGTGTGTTGGCAAATGTGGAAAAGTGCTGGCACAACCGGGGCCATTCCAGCAACTCCAGGGTCTCTTCCAGGATCGAAACCGAGGGAGGCGCGGATGTCTTGCGGGGTTCAGACGTCATCAAGAGAGACCCGCCGATGCCTCCATCTGGTTGGAGGGGATTCCACCGGGAGGTTCATACAGCATCTCGAGCCAGTTCCCATCTGGATCCCGGAAGTAAAAGGAGGCTGTGCCATCTCTGTGGTCATGCACGGCCCCAACGCTGACCCCAGACGCTTTTAAGTGATCGTGGACCACATCAACCTCGGCGCGATCACGAAAGTGAAAGGCAAAATGCGGGCCTGCCGCTTTGTAGGTGGGTCCCAGGAGGGCTAATCCATCGCGACTCTCTCCCGCTTCGAGATAACACCAGTCATCCGCCTTCCAAACCAAGCGCATGCCGAGATCACAGTAAAAAGCGATCGCACGTGACAGATCCTGCACACGGATGGCGACGTGGCCAAGGCGCTGAACCGCTGGCATAGATGCTGTGAAAGGAGACGGTCATTCTGGTGTGTCAATCGCCATCTGTGAGTGACTCCACGAGCCAGACCGTTTCACGACCCATATGGCCTATGACCTAGCCGTTTTCACCGCATCTGTAGCCACTCGGCAGCATCACAAGCGTGGTAAGTGAGGATTAAATCGGCACCTGCCCGCTTGAAGCTCAGCAAGGTCTCGAGGACCACCGCACGTTCATCAATCCATCCACGTTCGGCAGCCGCCTTCACCATTGAGTATTCGCCACTCACGTTGTAAGCAGCGATCGGAAGCTCTGACTCATCGCGCAGGCGGCAGATGATGTCCAGATACGCCAACCCTGGCTTCACCATCATGATGTCGGCACCTTCTTGTTCATCAAGCTGGGCCTCCGTGATGGCCTCGCGCGCATTGGCCGGATCCATCTGATAGGTGTCTTTGTTTTTCGGGATCACCTTCTCAGTGGTTGCTCGAGGAGCGGAATCGAGCGCCTCGCGAAACGGGCCGTAATAAGCGGAGGAATATTTTGCGGTGTAGCTGATGATGCCGACGTGCTCGAAACCGGCGTCATCAAGGGCTTCACGAATGGCGCCAACGCGGCCGTCCATCATGTCGCTGGGTCCTATCAGATCAGCCCCGGCCTCCGCCTGCATCACAGCCTGCTTGCACAGCTGATCAATCGTTTCGTCATTCAGCACGACGCCTTCTGGGCTCACAATCCCGTCGTGGCCATCACAGGAGTAAGGGTCGAGGGCAACGTCGGTCATGATTGCCATATCGGGGACTTCCCTTTTGAGCTGACGAATCGCCCTGGGGATCAAACCGTTGGCATTGAAACTTTCTGAACCGTCTTCAGTTTTCAGGCCTTCAGACACCTTGGGGAAGAGCACCACACACCGAATTCCCAGATCCCAGGCTCGTTGAACCTCAGCACTCAAGCGATCGAGACTCCAGCGATTTGCGCCTGGCATGGCACCGATCGGCTCAACCTCAGCGCCCTCGTGCACAAACAGCGGATAAATAAAATCAGCTGGAAGCAATTGGTTTTCGCGCACCATGGCCCTTAAGGCCGGAGAGCGACGCAAACGGCGGGGGCGATAGGTGATCTCCATTAATAAGGTCTGACAACAGATGCTGAGATCGTAAATCCCACCTCAGAGGCTGGCGTTCTGAATCCACTGTTGACGGGGATCTCCGTCTCGGCTGCTCTGAAGCTGTTCAAGCAGCTGACGCTGTTCGTCTGACCACTGCTTCGGCCATTGAAGATCAAGGGTGAGTAAGAGATCTCCACGGCCTGACTTTCCAGGCCAGCCTTTTCCCCTTAGGCGCAGGCTCTTTCCTGGAGCTGTGCCAGGGGGAATGGTGACATCTGCCTCACCATCTGGCGTCATCACCTTGACCATTCCACCTAGAGCAAGTTCGTCGAAGGCAACGGGCAATTCAGCCCGCAACTGATCGCCATCCAGAGTCCAGATCGGATGCGATTGAACCTCAATCACGAGATAAAGATCACCTCGACGACCCGTACCTGGTTGCACATTTCCCTTGCCCTTAAGCCGAAGCTTCGAACCACTTTTCACGCCAGGAGGGATCCGAACCTGAACCCGCTCATCGTTGACAGACAAGGTGCGTTCCCCCCCGCGAAACGCCTCCGAGAACGTCACCTTGACCACTGCTTCAGCATCAAGGTTGATTGGTGCTCTCGATCCACCGCGGGGAAAACCACCTCCGGGGAAGCCGCCTCCAGGGAAGCCTCCGCCGTACCCGGCGGGACCTGAGCCCGCTCCAGCCCCACCACCGAAGCGGCCCAGGAGGTCATTGATGAAATCGTCAAAGTTGCCGTAGCGGCCAAAGTCAACATCAACTCCTGCAGGACCTGAGCCACCACCAGGCATTCCTGCCTGGTTCCAGTATTGGCCAAATTGCTCGTAGCGACGGCGCTTCTCAGGATCAGAAAGCACCTCATAGGCTTCGCTCACCTCTTTAAAACGCGCTTCAGCGTCCTGATCGTCCGGATTCACATCGGGGTGATACTGACGGGCCAGCTTGCGAAAAGCACGCTTCACCGTGTCGGCGTCTGCACTGCGTTCCACACCCAGCACTTTGAAGTAATCGCGGTAGCCACTGCCGGCCATGGAATTCATCAACCCGTAGGGCTGCGCATCAGATCCGACGCACAGTTTCGTCCGTGGATGCGGACCGGAGCAATGGCGGGATGCCCGAACGGCAGAGCGTTCTTAGATTTGGGACATGGTTGAAATCAGCAAACTGTTGCCTGTGTTGGCATCCCTGGCAGCGCTCGCGCTCCCATTCCCAGCGGCAGCGGCACCCAATCCGACAGACCTGGCAAACCACCTCAGTTCAAGCAAGGCGCTGTACTACGGCTCTTGGCGCTGTCCTGCCTGCATCACGCAAACCCGATTGTTCGGCGATGCAGCCAACACACTTCCCTACGTGGAATGCGCAAAACCCAAGGAGCTTCCGATTCAAGCGGCAGCCTGTAAAACAGCCGAGATTCGTGCTTATCCCACCTGGATTCTTGAAAACGGCGAGCGCCGAGAAGGAGTTCAAAGCCTCGAGCAACTCAAGGTGTGGACATCCATGCCAGCCCGTCCTTAATCCATGGCGCGTCCAAACCTGGCCTTAGTTCACGGCTTCAGCTGGAGGCACTGGAAAGGGGATTTACTGGGCGGCCTCACGGCAGCCGTGGTGGCCCTACCCCTGGCCCTTGCATTCGGCAACGCAGCACTGGGGCCAGGCGGCGCCATATACGGGCTCTACGGAGCGATCATTACGGGCTTTCTAGCCGCTCTTTTTGGCGGTACCCCTGCGCAAGTCTCTGGTCCTACTGGACCGATGAGCGTCACCGTTGCTGGGGTGATTGGAACACTCGCAGCCGTTGGGATTTCTCGGGAGCTTGGGAGCAATGAGCTACTCCCACTCGTGATGGGAGCCGTGTTGATCGGCGGGCTCATTCAGATCCTGATGGGGGTTCTGCGCCTTGGTCGCTATATCACCCTGGTCCCTTATTCCGTGGTGTCGGGTTTCATGTCTGGCATCGGAGTGATTATTCTTTGCCTACAAATTGGACCCTTATTAGGAATCAAAAGCCAGGGCGGAGTAATCACTTCGCTCGGAACAGTTTTTAGTCAATTTACTCCGAATACAGCTGCGTTACTGGTCGGCGCATTGACGCTAGCAGTGGTTTTTTTAACCCCCAAGAGACTCAGCACCTGGGTGCCATCTCCACTGATTGCATTGGTGGTGATTACACCTCTTTCCATGCTGTTGTTTCAAGACGGCATCCCCCGAATCGGAACCATTCCAGAAGGGGGATTAAATTTCAGCCTGCCTAATCTCAAAGATCACTTCCCGGTCTTATTACGCGCCGGTCTTGTGCTCGCGGTGCTCGGTGCGATTGACTCACTGCTCACATCACTTGTGGCCGATAACATCAGCCAAAGTCGTCACCACTCCAACCGAGAGCTCATCGGGCAAGGCATTGCCAACAGCGTAGCTGGACTGTTCAACGGCCTACCAGGGGCCGGAGCAACGATGCGCACGGTGATCAATATCAAGTCTGGAGGCCGAACTCCCATCTCAGGGATGGCGCATTCGGTCTTTTTACTTGTGCTGCTTCTAGGCGCTGGGCCGCTGGCCGAAAGCATTCCAGAGGCATTATTAGCCGGGATATTAATCAAAGTAGGTCTAGACATTATCGACTGGGGATTCCTTTTAAGAGCCCACCGTCTCTCCATTAAGACAGCTCTTGTGATGTGGGGCGTTTTGCTGATGACCGTATTTTGGGATCTCATCGGCGCAGTCCTTGTTGGCATGTTTGTTGCCAACCTTCTGACCATTGAATCGATTACAACGCATCAGCTGGAAAGCATGAATTCAGAAGACAGTTCTCAGCTCGATCAAGAAGAGCAACATCTCTTTGATCGTTGCGGAGATGCACTCATGCTGTTTCGCTTGCAAGGACCACTGAGTTTTGGAGCCGCAAAAGGAATTAGCGAACGCATGACCCAAATCAGGCAGTACAAAATACTTTTACTCGACGTGACAGACGTTCCACATCTTGGAATCACGGCCACATTGGCGATCGAAAGAATGGTGGAGGAAGCAGAACACCACGAACGCCAAGTTTTGATCGCGGGCGCAAATGCGAAGGTGAAAGCGCGTCTGGAACAATTCCGAATCCATCAGCTCACTGGAAGCAGAAGAGAGGCCTTGGCCCATGCAGCGCAAGAACTAGACCCGAACTAACGACATCAAGACAACAATAAGAGACAGTATTTATACTCAACAATCAGACGCTGTAGCCGTGAGCACGCGGCAGACAGGGTTTGTCGACAGAATATTTATACGAATTAAGACTCCATGGAAATCCTCACTGCTCTGGCCATTGCACCATTCCTGGCTGCACTCGTACTCGGCGCTAGAGAAGCCGAGCTCGAAGAGCAAAACAATCGCTAAGGGCAAAAAGCGATGAGCCGATCAAAAATAATTCCATTACGCCTCGTCTTCATAACTTGTTAATCTCCAATATCTTAAAATCAACAATTACCTCGATTCACGTTTATCTCTGAATCCCAGTTCCGACAATTGATATCTCTGGCCTATCAATCAAACCACTCTGTTGGGATCACTAGTTGAGTAAGCGGAAGCATTGAGGAAAATTTAAACCCCATCATGCGACGTATTATCTTTTTTAATTCTTTCGCTTGGATGCGAGTACTCAATACTAGCGATCAAGTTAATAGCCAATCAGGACACCAACGTCTAAACATCGGGCCCTTGCTTTGCCGCAAAGATCAGAAGAAAGCCTGTCCGGAAAGCCAATGGCCGTAAGGCCTCGTTGATGCCTCAGCGAATGCCAAGAACATCGTGACACCAATCCCGAGAAGGGTAATGGAAATGCCACTAGTGATAGCGATATCGTAAACAGCACGGGTCGCAGAAGGGCTTCGACTAGGGAGGGAGGAACGTTGAGCCATTGACCAGAACGACATCTATAAATTAGTTATGAAGCACTAGAGAGAATAAAACAGGCTTCATTGATGAAGCTCATCAATTCGTTTCATGGCGCAACATGCCTTGTCCACTTGCTGATAACAAAGGTGTCTTTAGACAAGCAAAAATCAATAGAACTTTGGTTCAACTACGACCCAAGTGAAATCAAGAGTCCTAGGGAAACCATCAAAAAAGCTTGGATTTCAATCATGAGGCGAACCTTGATTCAGCTGCCAGAGAGATCAGTTCTTCCTTTATCGAACCGGGGGGTAACAGCGCTGCCAACCGGCCTCACGCATGGTGTCCCAGGTATCGACGGCCTGATGACGAAGCATCCGACGACGTGAAAGTGGGACTGGTGGATAGGGCGGTTTCCATTGAAACGTCCTTAACGCGATCAATTCACCATCAGCAGAATTGCCAGCACACTGAAAATGCACCAGTTGCTGTTGAAGCTCGTTGGAAAGCCAACCCTCACCACCAGGGATGTCTGGAAGTCGTTGTGAATCGGGACGAAGACGTGGCATTCATTAATTATGACAGCCTTAACGAAAAATCGGCAGAATTAATAATGAACAGCAGATATGTGTACTGATTCAGGAGCAAACCAACCGTACCCCGCTAAAGCCATCACAAAACCAAAGCATTCCGAGTAGCAAACCTCCACATCGAATCACAACAGGAGTGCCCACCTCAACCTGATCAAAGACCTCAATCACGTCCGTGTTTAGCATTCTGATAAAGCCTTAACTTGCAGCAGCAGCAGCAGCTTGGGCAATGCAGCCAACAGAAGCCGTCAAAAACACATTTAAAAGAGTCTTGGCCAGATGCATTGAGTCAGGTGAAAAGTTTTAGACTTTTTATCTCAATTGACAGCCCAAAGAAGCTGCAAAGCTACAAACCAACGAAGGAAGATTTGCAAGGGATGCCCCTGGTATGGCTCATGCCAGCTGAATGACATGCATCGCTGTTGATGGATCAAAAATGGGCAGTTATGCCTATCGCCTAAGGGATACTCGGCTCATTAGAACAATGAGGTGATCTTTCACCCGCAATGAAGCTCGATAGTGCAAACGCCCATCCAATGGGAAGCCTGATCCACGACGGAACGCATACACCCTTCCACGCCTTAGCTTGCCCCCTGAATCCCCGCGTTGTCCGCATCGGTAAAAAGAGATAAGCGGCCAATAACGGAAAAAGGGTCTAACGCCTTAAGCACAACGAGAGGGTTTCTCATCGACGCCCTCGTTCTCTAAAGATCACGTTTACGAGCCCGAGGAAGCGGAGTTTTTTTCAAGGGCTCAGCCTGCGAAGCATTCTCCTCACCCGTTCAACAATAAAAAACCCCACTGAAAGCGGGGTGTAACTCATCGATCGAAGCGAACTAAACTTCTTTAGGAAGCAAGCTTGGCTGGCGAAAGATGTGCAGAGGTGTAATCAATGCCCTCTGAATGGGCAGCAAAACAACGCTGAGCATCTTGTAGGCGTTGTGCCTTTAGCTCTTTCTCTTTGATCAGGAGGAGGGTGTTCATGGGAACGACCGACAGCGCCTCAAACCCCGTTGCTTGTTTGAGATCGAACTGCGTCCCCTTTTGGGGACCAACGTGCATTGAATATAAGGGACAAGACGCGAATATGAAAGTAATGAACCGAACATTCGATGGCGTAAGAACCGATCCATCTTCACAACACAGGGTTCGGAACCCCAAAACACACCCCAGGGAGCTCGTCGTGGATTAAAAGCAGCGGCGGCAAGGTCCATAGGGAGCACACAACATTTGTGGACCGCAAGCTGAGCCCTGAGATACTTGGTGTTGAAGGCGGGAGTCCCTCTAGTGGCAGGAAAATCTGGCTTCACTCAAAGCGAATTTGAAGAGATCAAGCGCCTTTATGTTGAGGAAGGCAGAACCTTTTCTCAAATCGCCAAAGTCATTGGGAAAGGCAGCGAAAATTCGGTAAGGAATTGCTTAGCCAAAGCACGGGTTAATCGAGCTTCTATTGGAGAGAAGAAACTCGAACGATTCAAGTCAGGACAGAAGTATGGAAAGATCACCCTGCTCACAAGACTCGTAAAATCAAAGAAACTTAGATACCATGTCGTTTGCGATTGTGGCTATGAATTCGACGTAGACCCATATTTTCTAACACTTCCCAATGATCATAAAAACAACGTCTCCGAGTGCCCGAGATGCAGAGCAGCAAAGTAAAAAATATCAATTCAAAACCAACTCTCTACCTAGAACGAGTATGGTTAGATTTACGCGATAACCATTAAAGATCGAACCTATACAAATGTTGTTTTATTTCTTTCGAAGCAATAAAGAATTTAACTCATAAAGGCATACCAGTCTTGGGAGATTTCTCACCAACACTCCTCCCACACCCGTGGATCACATCAAATGGAGACGGAACGTAGCCCGATCAACATGGCGGATATTGGCCTCAATCGTTTTCCGACCCAGACGTTTATGTGCTGTATATCGATGGCAGCCATTAAATCCATAGAACTTACCCTCAAACTCAATGAGATCAACAGGTTCCTGAAGCCCAATCTCACTGATACTTTTCATCAGATCATCCACTTTGCCTTGATCGATCACGCTCTCGTGAGGGCGATTAATGGACTCAATCGGCACAGGCACTCGCCTTTTCATAAATCAGCCTTTTGTTGGAATGAAGAGATCCTTGACGCATTGGGAAAGGACTCCAGCCAGGAGACTGGAGTCGTCATCTTTAGCGTCCATCACCGCCACGATCGAACCGATACGAACAGGTTGCGGGCCTGTTTCAGCAACTGCTGCAGAAGGCTGTCCTGTTGAGGTCCCCTTGGTCGTTTCAACACCATGGCCTGCAGCACTGGTCCTGAGGATTTGAACCCATCGAAGGCGGTTAGGGCTTCCCCAGCACCTTCCAGATCATGCTGAAGGATGCGCTGCTTGACCTGAGGACTGTGTTCTGACTGAGAGCGGTTGCGAGCGGAAGACATTTTCTACTCCTGATCTGACTCCGTTCTGCCAGAACGTCAATGGAGCGACAAGGTATTCGAGACGCTTCTTTAGATCGAATTCAATCGCCTATCCGCGGAGTAGATCGTTTGAATAGGGGGTATTTCCCGAAAGCTATACATTAATTGTTTTGCAGATCTTTATCATTGCCTCTAACCCAAGATTGACGCTCTTAGATCCATCAATAACATCCTAAAACCGTTCAATATCGGTACTCTCTATGCAGCGTGGAAATAGGCCGGGAGCCGATAGACATGTAATGCAAGTTATGGGAGTCAGCACGAAACTTGATCACTCAACACGAACCATGTTTGGCATTCCCTCCACACTGGCAAAAGTGACAAAGCTTATGGCTGGTTCAGTTCCTGTGTTGATCACATAGTGCGGCTCACCTGGGTGACCTTCAAGAAAGCCGTCTCCTGCCTTAATAGTGTCAGTCACCTCAACACCATCGACGATCCTTACATTGCGTAGCGTTCCCTGCTCAACCATCACCACAACTGGCGAAGGATGGATATGCAATGGAATCTTGGCCCCAACAGGAAGAGTGATCCGATAAACCCGCATCTCTGGGGTTCCTTCGGGATACACAACAACTCTCCCTCCGAGGGTTCGATTCGCCGTGAAAAGTTCTTCTACAACTGGCTTGGGTGATGCCAGTGCATGGCCCGAACAAAGCAGTACGGTCGCAGCGGCAATTGCAAAAGCCTTCGAGACCATGATCTTTCTACAAATGAGTGAATCACTCCTAGATATAGAGCAAGAGGTGTTTTGATGCGGTGGCTGACGGACTTTTTTGATAATGACCACTTAAAAGCTGTATCAGCCAACATCTGGATCAGGCTTTGCAAATTTCCGTCTGAATTGAAGGTGTTTTACCGTAAGCAGGTTGGACTTGATGAGCCAAAAACATTGCGGGAGAACTGGTGGTCAGTGTTCACAGACCCTTTCGCAATGTGGTGTACAAAGGTTGTCAACAACTTGCTACTGAATTACATCGGAGATGATGAGATAACCCTGGGAACAGATGAGGACTCTGTGGAAGCGATCTCAGAAGGTGATGTCAGCACCTCTATGGCCGGCTGGTGAGAGGACCGCCAAGTAGAGGCTGCCGAGCACCGAGTGGGCGTTTTCAGCCAAGTGCTTCTGGACATCATTTTCTTAGCCGCTGGTAGCACTATCGAGGAATTCAGGTGTCTTGTCGGTTAGTCCCGAACATATTTCTCTGATGGAGCCAATGGGTTCGCCATCGGCTGTGTGGATTTCCATCAGGACAAGATTTCTCCACATGGACTAGAGGTTGGCCTGGGGTAACCGTGGTGCGAATAACTACTGTTTTTCGCAAAAAGTATCGCAAGCGCCACTCGGCTCTCAGTAGCTATCACTGGTCTCAATTGTCATACAGGCGATCAATGGATACCGAACAGCTGGTCTTGGTCCTTATGGCATTTGGCGCTGGCATATCAACACTTTGGGCGTGGCGGATAGGAACGTCCCAATCCGAATACAAAAAGCCGTGATCACCCTAGAACCGCTACATGGGGCAGGTTTTCATGCTTTTCGAAAAACACTTCCTGGCTGACCAAGACAACGATGGTGCTCCTCTTGCTGGAGGTGGAGAGGGAAAGGCTTATGGCTAGGCAACTAGGGGGAAGCCTTTAGATCTTTCAGTCTGATCAACAACATTCAGTCATTTGAGTATCTGGTAGAACTAGATTTTATTGAACCTCCATGCAGCATTATCTGATTGTCTGGAGCTTCCCAACCGTTGAAGGGTCTTGGGAAGCCTGCACTCCATTTGCTGAATACATCAATGCTGGTGGGCCTGGAGATTGTTTTGAAGGCTTTGAACTGAAATATCGAGTCTGCGAGCCAATTGGTGGAACAGGTATGGCGATTGCTGTTGCCAGCGACATCGGCAAGGTGTGGGCTCATCTCGCCCCTTGGATCAAGGGCTTTGGACTCCAGTTCGAAGTCACCCCGGTTGTCTCTGATAAAGAGTTCGCAGCCATGTGGCCTGGAGTTCAAGCTGCCGCCGCCGCAGACTGACATTCTGACGAGTCAATCAACGTTTCCATCTGGAGGATCCCAGCTAACCGAAAGGATCACGGCTTGCATCCATTTGAGTGAGTGCGTTTAGCCCCGCCCCGAGCGGGGCTTTTTAGTGCTGCTGCCAAAAAGCCAAAAGAAAACCCCGCCAAAGGCAGGGTTTCTCGGCTTCTCT
>ERZ802831.416-NODE-416-length-21934-cov-21.6952_pt1 | contig 21934 bp, 21 predicted proteins | sample MGYA00345655_ERZ802831 | MGnify/ENA primary metagenome ERZ802831 (study PRJEB30503, sample SAMEA104212376) | marine metagenome | biome: Westerlies Biome; feature: [SRF] surface water layer (ENVO:00010504) within the epipelagic zone...; material: water...
GTGGAATTACTGAGCTGCGCTGTCCCGACTGAAGCAGGTTCACCTCTCGTTGTCGTGATCGAGTTCGCGCGGTTATACGTGGCACCGAGATTACCCAGATATTGCGCAGCTGATTGAGCTTTTACCTGATTCAACCGAATCACCTTGGAAATCTGCGGCCCAAAAGTTTTAGACGCAGCTGATTTTCCCACCAGCAACGTGCGGCCGTCCAACTTGCCTTGCAAACCTGAAGCCAGCAGCACACCATTCAGGGCACGGGCATAACTCTCGTTCTGGAACGCCATCGACACCGGGGCTACCGACGACGGCTCCTCTGAACCACTGGCTGCCGAGTTATCCCCCACATACACAAACCCATACCCCCCTAAGCGCGCCAATGCCATCAAGGCATCTTTCGCCGGGGCATTATTCAAAGTGAGCGTCACCGGCGGTCCACTCACATTCACGAAGCTGCGGTTCTGCAGCACCATCGTGCCCACGGCCATATCGCCCAGCGGTGGGGCAACAGCACGGGGGCGCAGGGGTGGGGCGTAACGCGCCTGGGGCACACTGCCCGGGGTGTTCAGATCCAGGCGCCCCGTCTGCAGGGTGGGCGCTGTGGTCAGACCGTTGAACTGAAGAATCAGATTTCTGCCATCCGCACTCACCACCGGTTCCTGCAGCGTCTGCCCCGGCACCGGCACCACTTCCAATTGGTAGGTCTGCCCCGACCCACTGATCGCCACCTTGGCCAGGCTCGCGCCTGGATCGGCCAGTTGCTGGCCACCATTGCGCACCCCCGGCTGACCCTGGGTCTGTAGACGCCCCTCCCACACCCCGCCGTTGAGGCGCTGCTGCAGCACCGGCTGGGCACCAACACCCTCAACCACCACCTCCACACCGCTTGGGCCACGGCGGATGCGCAACGCCAGGGCACCCTGCGCCTGAACCTGACGGGAGACATTCTTCATCAACCCATCGAGTCCCCCCACATCGGCAGCCGAGAGGCCAGCCATCAACACGAGGGCCGTCAACCGGGAAGGAGAAAATCGCATACCCGGGCTGAAATGCCACACACCATGGGCGGATGGTATCGATCGAATCTCCTGCCAACCAGCCCTCCACAACGAGAACTCACCAGGAGTTCAGGAGGGCGCTGATTTCGCCTTTGGCTCAACCGGTTCAGTGGTTTTGTCGAAGAACGTCAGCTTCAGCTTCAGCCGGGTGCGTGGTGGTGCGGCAGGTTGTTGATCGTCTGCATCAGAGGCTTGCGAAACATCGTCAAGCGCTACGAGTTCCAGATCGCTGGGCTGAACCAGCAACTCCAACTGCTCCATCCGCCTCAGAAAGGAGAGCAAGCCGGGATAAGGGCCCTCCGCCTGAAGCAGAACCGCCGTTTTCTGATACCCGAGCTTGGCAAGGGGGTCCTTGGGAGCCGCCTGCTTGTTGCCTTTCCCCTGGGTGTTCCCTGGTGTGGAGGCTTTGTTCGTTGCCTCCGATGAGGCATCCGCAGACACTGCAGCCACAGGCTCATAGAGCGTGATTGCGACGCCGGTGGCAGCCGACTCGCGGCTGAGCTGAGCCAGAAACGTGTCGATCTCTCCCCGACCAGCCACCAGTTCAATGAGCAAGCTCTGCTGCTGCTGCGCTTGTTTCAAATCCACCTGGGTTTTGGTGCGCTGAAGCTTCAGCTGGGGCAGGGACGCCTCTTTGGCCTTCAAGTCGTCCATTCGTTGGCGCTGTTCCTCGATCACCCCCAGCCGCGGCCAAGCCAGCCCGGTCAACAGCGCCCCAGCCAGCACCACCCCGAAGGCCGCAGGCACACCCACCAGGATCCGCCCCCGGCTGAACCGACGGCGCCAGACCGATTGATCCGGGCTGAGGTTGGTCACAACGGCACCCCCTGCTGCTCGAGCAACCGGTAACGCTCTGCCAGTCCATCGGCCCCCAGAGCCTCCAACTGCTTGATCGACGGTCCCGCTTTGGGATCAAGCCCCCAGTCGAGACTGAAGTTCACCACCGGGGTGTCACCATCATCACGGGTGAGCTTGAGCACCTTCACACCGTCCGGCTTGGAGATGGGCAGGCGCGCCAAGGTGATGGCCAGAGCGTTGATGCGCTCCAGAGGCCCCGGAGTGGTTCCCACGGCAGCCTTGCCAGAAATCTTGATCCGGTCGTTTTGAACCGACACGTCCTCCAGCTGGATGCCGGCAGGAGTGACACGCCGCAACTGCTCCAATAAGGGCGATCCTGCGGGGACCGCCACGAGTTGCTCCGCGATCTGAAGCGTGTCTTTTTTCAGAGAGGAGATCTTGCTTTTGTTGCTCTTGATCTGGCCTTCAAGCGAGCGGACCTGAGTTTCAAAAGGCAGCAGCGTCTCTAGCTCTCGCCGCTGACTGGACTCAATCCATCCCAGGGCCACCACAGAAACCAACGCCAAACCAACGGCCGCCCCCCCCAACAACGCACCCCGCAGCAGCAGAGGCCCCTTGGGCATCAACGGTGGGGAGTCCTGGGGGAGACCAAGCTCCAGGCGCCGTTCGCGCAACAGATCTGGCAAACGCTGCTGCTGGAGGCTCATGACGGCACCTCCGCTGGCGCCATCAGCGCCAGCCCCACCAGGGAAATTTCGGCATCCCCAAGCAATGGCCCCAGCTTGAGCGAGTCATGGCTGTCTCCCCAGCAGCCTCTCCACGAAGCGTCGGCAGTCACACACCAGCCCGGAAGGGCCATGGCTGCAGGCCCATCAGCACTGGCCTGCTTCATCCAGGCATCAACCAACCCCAGCACTTCCACGCGCAAGGCCGCCAGATCCCTGGCCTCCAGGGCAACATCCAACTCAGGCCATCCACGCTCCAGCAGCAGGAGACGCCAGCTGCCGCCCTGCTCCACCAACCAGATCAAACGTTGCTGCAGGTCTAGCTCTTGCGAACATGCCAGCCCCCTCCAGGCGGCACAAAGCAGCCATTCAGCCCGGCGCACGCTGAGATCGGCCGAGGCCAAGGTGTCCAGCCAGGCCTGCAGCACCAAGCGCTCCATACCCACCACCATCACTGACTCCGTGCTGGCGTCAGGCAGCAGGTCCAGGTAACTCTCCTGCAGCGAAAGAGACCAACCCAGATCTGGGCCAAGCGCCCGCAGATCATCACCGTTGCTGAGCGTGGCCGCCGCCACTCCCTGAAGCAGCCGCCACTGGCAGCACGGCAGGGGCAGTAGCAACTCCACCTCCACCTGGGCTGCCACCAATCCCTGATCCAGCAGCAGATCAGCCAGGGTGTCGCCCAGCACCTCGCGCTGCAAGGGAACCCCTGCGCGTACGAGATCCTGGGGAAGCGGGACGCTGGTGACTTGCTGCTCTCCCTGCAAGCTCCAGGTGAGTGTGAGGGCATCGTCAGATGGAGCCAGCACGACCCGCACGGGATCCAGCAGGGCCTGGACCTGACGCATCCAGCCCACAAGGGCAGGAAAGCGATCGCTCAGTCCTGCCAGCACTACGTCCCCCCCACTGGCGTCATTAACGATCTGCCGGAAGGGTATCGGCTAGCGCCAAGGGGCGCCGCTCCCCACAGCCTCACTGATGTGGCGGAATCCATGGCGGTCCAGCTGCAGCAGCAGTCCATCCAAAACCCGGGGCACCAGATCGGGGCCTTCATAAATCCAACCCGTGTACAGCTGGACCAGGGACGCACCAGCCGTGATCCGCTCCCAGGCCGCTTCCGGCGTGCTGATTCCGCCCACACCGACCAGGGGAAGCGCGGGTCCAGCGGTGGCGCGTAGCCGCCGCAACACTTCCAAAGCCCGTCGACGCAAGGGATCGCCGCTGAGGCCACCAGCCTCCTCCGCCAGGGAGCGCCCGGTCTGAGCGAGCACACGCTGCTCCAGACCGAGACGATCCAGGCTCGTGTTCACGGCGATCACCCCCGCGAGTCCCTCCTCATAGGCAAGGCGAGCCAGACCATCAATGGCGTCATCCTCCAGATCGGGGGCGATCTTCACGAGCAGGGGCGGGCAGCCGGCCAAACGGCGCAGACGCTCCACCAGGCGCCGTAGTTGCGAGGCGTCCTGCAAATCCCTCAAGCCTGGGGTATTCGGAGAACTGACATTGATCACGGCGTAATCCGCCTGGGGTGCCAGCAGCTCCAACGACGACGCATAGTCGTCGGCGGCCTGATCGAGGGGCGTGATTTTGGACTTGCCGAAATTGATCCCCAGCACCGCGGGGCGCTGACCGCGGGCCGGCAGAGCTTGACGCAACAGGGTGCGGCGCAGCACCTCAGCACCACCATTGTTGAATCCCATGCGATTCAAAGCGGCCCGCTCCTGGGCCAGCCGGAACAGCCGCGGCCGCGGATTGCCTGGTTGCCCGTGCCAGGTGACGGTTCCCACTTCTGCAAAGCCAAACCCGAAGCGATCCCACACCCCGGCGGCAACACCGTTCTTGTCGAAACCAGCCGCCAGACCCACTGGATTGCTGAAGCGGCAGCCGAACAGCACCTGTTCCAGGCGCAAATCTTTGCGTTGAAGCTCTGTACTGATCCCCTCCAGTACTCCCGAGACCCCTGGCCATCGACGCCTGAGGCTGAGCTGGGCGAGAGCCTGCAGGGCCGCACGACTGAGCTGTTCGGCATCAAGGCCCTCATCGTTGGCAAGCACAGGGCCCAGCCAGCGGCGATAGAAACCTGCGGTGGACAACGCCCCGGACGATGACGACTGGGCCATCTGGTTTCCTGCTTCTATCTCGATCCTGCCTCGGCACGCCGCAAACGCCAGCGATCGCCTTTGATCGGTTCCACCATCCAGTCGCGCCAACGCCACGGCTGCTGGCGTTCCAGCAAATTGGTGAGGGGTTGTTCCACCAACTGAGCGAGCTCGACGGCCGTGAGCGTGAAACCACCGCTGGCCAACCGATCCGCCAGCTCCAGGCGCGTAAGCAACGTGCGCAGGGGCTCCGGTGCCGGATCCAGGGATTGGCTCTGCGCAGCAGCACGCAGCGGGGGTCTTCCCCCCTTCGAGTAAGCCACAGCGATGGCATCCACCCGGTCGTTATCGGGATCACCGCTATGTCCCTTCACATACGTGAGCGGCACATCGGGCAGGCGTGCTGCATCCAGGGCCTGCCAAAGGTCTTGGTTGAGCACGGGCTTACCGGCCGCCGTCTTCCAGCCTTTGCGCTTCCATCCGGCCATCCAGGACCCAAGCCCATCGATCAGATATTTGCTGTCGGTCCGCAAGGTGAGATCGGGATGGCGCGGCAGCTCCGCCAAGCGCTCCAGAACAGCGAGGGCGGCCTGCAGCTCCATACGGTTGTTGGTGGTGGCTGGCTCAGCCCCACCAAATTCCTCCACACTGCCGTCTTCGAAACGAATCAACGCACCCCAGCCTCCCGGACCCGGGTTGCCGCTGCAGGCTCCGTCGGTGGCCGCTGCGACAACCCGTCCTCTGCGATCGCCATCAGCCATTTGTCACCCCACCCTGTGTTCGGTAGAACACGGTTCTTGAACACCCAGGAGGTCTGGGCCATGAGCCGAACCTACTTCCGCTGGACTGCCATGGCGGCCACCGCCCTGGGGCTGATCGGTCTGGGTGCAGGAGGTCCCGGCTTGACCCGAGCCTTGTTCGACAGCAGCCCCTTGAAGCAGGAGCGCTTCGCGATCCTGGCCCAGGCCGTAGGGAACAGCCGCTGGAAACTACTGGTGCTGGAGCAGATCAAGGCCCGTCCCTTGTGCTGGGAAGAACGCGAGGACGGTCTGATCAAACCCTCCTTGAATGAGTTCAACTTCAGCGGAATCTGCAGCCGCTATCTCGACAGCAACGGTTACTCCCTGCGCACAGGAGGCGCTGATTCCGATAAGCGCTATCGCCTGAAGCTGGAGCAGTCTGGCAACAGACTTGTGCTTGTGGCCCTGGAACCCGATCGTGGCGAGAGCACGATCGTGGCGCGGGCTAATCAGATTCAAAGGGACAAAAACGCATTTGTGAAGTTGACCCTGTCACCAGGGTGGTCTCTGGAGCGTCGGGCCTACAAGGGCCGCACCCTGAGCCACGTTTATTTCGCCAATTCCAAGTCGATGCCGACGCTCATGGCCCAAGGTGGTCGTAGCCCCGTCTTCTCGGCAAGTCTGCCCAGCGCTCCAGGCTTACCTCAAGCAGGAGGCAGGATGCAGGGAGCGCGGGGACCGATCCGGCTGGAGGTGATTCCCTTCCGTCCGTGACGCGAGGACAGTTGAGAGAGCGCCCTCCACAAGCAAGACAGTGCCAGGATCACTTCTTATGTTGCGTGAGTGTGAGGAGTGCTAAGCGCCTCTTCAGGGTCGAAACAAGGACAGACTCCTGCAACGCGTTTCACTTCAGAGCTCTGCCTTCGGCAGGGCTCTTTTTTTTGACAACAAAAAAACCGACCCAAGGGTCGGTTGAGTGTGATGGATGGTTGGCATCCCGAAAGACGCCAACCCGAAGAGATCACTTGAGAGTGACCTTTCCGCCCACCTCTTCGATGGCCTTTTTGAGGGCCTCGGCTTCGTCCTTGGACACGCCTTCTTTGATGGCCTTGGGTGCTGCCTCGACCATGGCCTTGGCATCACCAAGACCCAGGCCGGTGGCCTCGCGCACAGCCTTGAGGACCTTGATCTTGGATGAAGCTTCAAAGCTCTCCAACACAACATCAAATTCGGTCTTCTCTTCAGCGGCCTCACCACCGCCAGCAGCGGCGCCAGGAGCCGCCATCACCACACCAGCAGATGCGGCAGCGGACACACCGAAAGCTTCCTCGATCTGCTTGACAAGCTCGGAAGCCTCAAGCAGCGAGAGAGTTTTCAGTGATTCGAGGATTTCGTCGGTTTTTGCAGACATGGATGGGAATCAGCAACAGATCAGAGAAACAGTCGAGTCGAAGACGATCAGCCTTCGCCGGATTCGGCGTGCTGCTTGAGCGCCCGAGCAAGACCGGAGGGAACCTCGTTGATGCCGACAGCCACCTTGGTGGCCACGGCATTGATTGCACCTGCGATCTGCGCCATGAGAGCTTCCTTGGAGGGAAGATCGCCAATGGCCTTGATCTCGTCCTGAGACAGGAGCTTGCCTTCGAAAAGGCCGCCCTTGGTTTCAGATTTTTTGGTGTCCTTCTGGAAAGCCTGAACGGCCTTCACTGCACCGCCCACATCCCCTTTGACAAGGACAAAAGCGTTGGTGCCGGAGAGAAGGGAATCAAGGTTTGACCAAGCACTGTCACCATCAATGGCACGACGCATCAAGGTGTTTTTGGTCACCTTGCACACACCGTTGGCTGCCTGCAGACGGGTCCGCAGATCAGACATTTCCTTGATGGAGAGGCCCTGATAATCCAGGACCAGTGCCATTTCGGCCTCACCGAGGAGCTGCTTGAGCTCTTCGACGATCTGTTGCTTGCTCTCCAGAGTGCGGCCCATAGGAATTGGATCGGATCGGGGGAACAAGCTGGGCACGCGGCCGGTCAGTGCTTCCCGAATGGGAAGACGAGGCCGCGTGTCGATCCAATCCCTAAGGGAGCAAAATCGTCGCGTTTGCCTCGGCAGGACTTATGCAATCAGACCTGTTCCTAAGAACCGGATGATGCAACCTGCTGTCTCAGGCCGGGTACGTACCCGTGGACTGGCAAATGCCAGTCCAATAAATTACATCACCGCCTGATCAGGCATCTTTGTTGATGTCTTGGAGTGCCGAAATATCCACTTCGACGGATGGGCCCATCGTGGACGTCACGTAGAGGCTCTTCCAGTAACGCCCCTTGGCCCCACTCGGCTTGTTGCGGTCGATGGTCTCCTGAAGCGTCTTGAGATTATCGAGCAGGTTGACCTCTGAAAAACTGGCCTTACCGAAGCGCACATGCACAATCCCTGTGCGATCGGCACGAAATTCCAGCTTGCCGGCCTTGAATTCGTTAATCGCTGATGCGAGGTCTGTGGTGACCGTTCCGGCCTTGGGATTCGGCATCAAACCTCGAGGACCGAGCACTCGACCCAACTTGGCCACTTTGGGCATCATGTCGGGGGTGGCGATCAGCAGGTCGAAATTCATTTCGCCCTTGCTGATGGTTTCCACCAGGTCCTCATCACCGGCAAGTTCTGCACCGGCAGCCTTGGCTTCTGCAACTTTTTCACCCCTGGTGATCACCGCGATCCGTACGGTCTGACCAGTGCCGTGGGGCAATGCCACCGTGGTGCGCAGCTGCTGGTCGGTGTACTTAGGGTCAATCCCAAGACGCGCGTGCGCCTCAACAGTCTCGTCGAACTTGGCAGTGGCGTTCTCCTTGACCAGCTTGATGGCTTCAAGCGGTTCATAGGCCCGTTCCTCGATCTTGTTGACGAGGCCGGCCAGGCGTTTGGATGTTTTAGGCATGGCAGATATGGGGTGCAGGCGACCGCTGGGTCTCCCCCGAAAAAGGACAGTTGAAGCAGAGAGAACTGGCGCCGTGGGCGTCAGTCGGTGACGGCGACGCCCATGTTGCGGGCGGTGCCTTCGATGATGCGCATGGCCGACTCAACGCTGGTGCAGTTGAGATCGGGCAGTTTGGTTTTGGCGATCTCCTCAAGCTGAGAGCGATTGATGGAGCCGACATTCCCCTTGGCGGACTCACCGGATCCTTTGTCGATCCCGGCGGCTTTGGTGATCAGCACCGAGGCGGGAGGCGTCTTGGTGATGAAGGTGAAGCTGCGGTCTTCGAAAACCGAGATCTCCACCGGGATCACAAATCCGGCCTTGTCCTGGGTGCGGGCGTTGTACTCCTTGCAAAACGCCATGATGTTGACCCCGTGCTGACCGAGGGCAGGGCCTACGGGTGGTGCGGGGTTGGCTTTGCCGGCCTGAAGGGCCAGCTTGATGACTGCTGTGACTTTCTTGGCCATCGGCGGACGGAGTTGTACATCTGCGGATCACCTGACCCTCGGGCCAGATGCGGCGGAGCGGAAACCACTCCTAGGGCCGCCCTCCGCAGGGAGACGGCCGCCGCAACGACTCAGTTCTGCTTGCTCACCTGGGAAAACTCGAGCTCCACAGGTGTTTCCCGACCGAAGATCGACAGCAGGGCCTTGAGCTTGCTGCGCTCGCCGGATACTTCAATCACTTCGCCCTGGAAATCCTTGAACGGACCAGCTGTCACCAGGATCTGATCACCCTCGGTGAGATCAACCTTGACCACGGTTTTCTTCTCTGCAGCCCGCTTGAAGATGCGATCCACCTCCGAACGACTGAGGGGTCGAGGCTTGATGTGACCGCGGGCCTTGCCAGTGGCACGACGATCTTCCGCACCCACGAAATTGATCACATTCGGGGTACTGCGCACAGCCATCATCGTGTCTTCGTCGAGCACCATGCGCACCAGCACATAGCCAGGGAAGACCTTCTCCTCTGTGGACTGCCTGCTGCCGTCCTTCTTGACCTTCACCGCAGGCGTTTCCGGAATCTCGATTTCCAGAATCCTGTTGCTCACCCCGAGAGTGACGGCCCTCTGCTCCAGCGTGGCTTTCACCTTCTTCTCACAACTGGATGCCACCTGAACTGCGTACCAACGGGCGATACCGGTGCGAACGGCAGGAGTCTCAAGAGTTCCTTCCTCGCCATCATTCGGAGCCGGAAGATCCAGTACTTCACTGGTATCCGACTGGCTGAGATCAAGATCAGACACGGGGCAGGATGAGAAGAACAGAACGTCGAAACGGATCGTCGCCGTGGGCCATGAAGCAGCCGATCAACGGAACACCTGAGAGGCAGCCCAGCCGTAAAAACGACTCAGCGCAGCGATGGCAGCCGCTGACAGGCTCACCATCAGAATCACTGCGATCGACTCACTGAACAACTGCTGCCGGCTAGGCCAGACAACAAGCTTCAGCTCCTCGTAGGTCGCAGGAAAAAATCCACCTTTCTTTTCCGGCTGATCAGAGCCGGATGGAACCGGTGACTTGGCTGCTGCAGTGTCCTCGGAGGTTGGCGTTGTCACGGAGTCGCTGGGCACGGTGTCGTTGGGCCAGTGCTGACGCAGGCTCAGACGGCACGTGGCAGCAAACAAAGATCCTACCGGACGCCTTTAAAGCTCATCCCGGCTCGAAACGGAAAGGATCAGCAAGAGAGGTTCCCGCCAGCACATGCACAACTTGCGCACCATTAAAACGGTCCCCTAGCAGTTCCGTCGCAAGGGGATTTTCCAACCGGCGACGGAGCACGCGGCGCAGAGGCCTGGCACCGTATTCAGGCTCGTAGCCGAGGGTCACGAGACCATCGATCACCGCGTCATCCACCTGCAGGTCCAGTCCCTGCTCCCTAAGAAGACTGGATAGATCCGCCAATTGCAGACGCACGATCCGGCTGAGATCCTGCTGATCAAGCGGTCGAAACCGAATCACCTCATCGATGCGGTTGAGAAATTCAGGCCGGAAGTGGCTGCTGAGCGCTTCATCCACCGCTGCATCCAATGACGGGGATGCGTCCTGAGCCTCTGAATCCCGACCCGAGCGCGCAGCCTCGAGGATGGCCCGACTGGCGAGATTGCTGGTCATCACCACCACCGTGTGGCGGAAATCAACGGTCCGTCCCTGGGAATCACTGAGCCGGCCGTCATCCAGCACCTGCAGGAGCACATTGAAGACATCCGGATGGGCCTTCTCCACTTCATCAAGCAGCAGTAAGGCATAAGGGCGACGCCGCACGGCCTCCGTGAGTTGACCACCCTCCTCGTATCCCACATAGCCAGGAGGGGCACCAAGTAAGCGGGCCACGGCGTTGCGCTCCATGAATTCACTCATGTCGAGACGCACCATCGCCTCCTCCTCATCAAAGAGTTGACCCGACAGGGCCTTCGCCAGTTCGGTCTTGCCTACACCGGTCGGCCCCAGGAAAAGGAAGGACCCCACCGGCCGGCGCCGATCCTTCATCCCGGCACGAGCCCTGCGGATCGCAGCAGCCACAGCCTGCACCGCCTCCGGTTGCCCGATCACCCGCTCCTGCAGACGCTGATCCAGCTCCAGCAGTTTCTGGCGCTCACCAGCCAGCAGTCGCTGGACCGGGATCCCGGTCCAGCGGGCCACCACATCGGCAATGTCCGCGGCTTCCACCTGTTCCCGCAGCAGGGCGGTGCCGGTGGCCTGAGCATCACTGAGGGACTGCTCGAGGTCATTGCGGCGCTGCTGGAGTCGATGCAGCTGGTCGTATTGAAGACGGGCAGCCTCTTCCAGATCTCCCTGGCGCTCGGCCTCGGCGATGGCATGGCGCAGATCCTCATCTTCTTGCAGCAGCTGGCGCAGCTCTTCCAGCTGCCCCCGTTCGGCCTGCCAACGCTCTCGTAAGCGGGACAAATGCGTTGTGGCCTCCAGTCGTTGACGCTGCAGTTGAACGCGTTCGGCCTCAGGGGCCTGTTCTGCGGCAAGCACCGACAACTCCAGCCGCCGCAGCTCCATCTCGGCGTCCTCCACCACCTGAGGCTTGGAGGTCACATCCATCTTGAGCTGCGCAGCCGCCTCATCGATCAGATCGATCGCCTTGTCGGGCAGACAGCGATCGCTGATGTAACGGTCGGCCAGCCGAGCAGCTGCTGTCACCGCGTCATCCGTGATCGTGACGCCGTGGTGCAGCTCATAGCGCTCCTTCACCCCCCGGAGAATCTCGATGCTGTGATCAATGGAAGGCTCCGCGATGGGCACCTGTTGAAAACGCCTGTTCAATGCAGGGTCTTTCTCAACGGTGCGCCGATAATCCTCAGGGGTCGTGGCGGCAATACAGCGCAGATCACCCCGCGCCAGCGCAGGCTTGAGAAGGCTGCCGGCATCTGCACTGTTGCGGTCACTGTTGACCACCGTGTGCAGTTCATCAATAAACAGCACCACTCCCGCTTCCGGATCACTGACCTCCTGCAACACCTCACGCAGGCGCTCCTCAAATTGACCACGGAACTTGGCACCGGCGATCAGCGCCCCAGAATCGAGGGCCACAAGCCGCAGACCCTGAAGCGATTCAGGCACCTCACCAGCCACCATGCGCTGAGCCAACAATTCGGCAATCGCCGTTTTTCCCACACCCGGAGCACCGATCAGCACAGGGTTGTTCTTGCCGCGGCGAGACAGCACCTTGATCAAGCTGCGGATCTCGGCATCCCGGCCCACCACTGGATCCAGCTGGCCGTCGGCAGCTTCCGCTGTGAGATCCCGGCCGAACCGCTCAAGGGCTGTTGCCTCAGCGGCAGAGACCGGCTCAGGCATGGCTTCGGTCGTCTGGGCAGAGGCTGGCAACGGTGCAGGAGCAGGCGGCGGCACAGGAGGGGAGGGAACCTGAGATGACGACACCTTTGAAGGGGATTGGATCTTCACTGGGCCAGGGTCCGGGGCCCTGCGCAGCTCAACCTCCAGACGATCCGGCGTCAGTCCGAAACGGGAGAAAAGATCTTCACCAATTCGCGGATCACGACCGATCGCAATCATCAAGTGGGACAGATCAATCAGGCGAGAGCCCCAAAGCCCCCGCACACGATCCGCTGACTCCAACAACCGTTCGAGATCTTCCCCGATAAACAGATCCTGGCCCCGGGCGGTGGGTTGCTCGGCGAGAAAGGATTCGAGCTGATCAAGAAGACGATCGCAGGGAAGAGAAAGGCCATCCACCTCAGCCTGATAACGAGGATCGACGAACAGCACTTGGAGCAGATGCTCCACATCGAGGTCTCCGTGGCGCCAACGCCTCGCCACATCCTGAGAGCTGAGCAACAGATCCCAGGCCTGATCGCTGAAACGTTCAGGCTCGGCAGTCAGGCTGGCTGGAGGCTGGGGGTTGCCTTCGAATGCAGAAGTCATCAAGCGGTGGCTCAGGCAGACGTGGAACGGGACGACAGCTCAATCAGCTCGATCTTGTATCCATCGGGATCTTCCACGAAGGCGATCACGGTGCTGCCGTGCTTCATCGGGCCTGGTTCGCGAACGACACGACCACCCTGGCCCGCAATCCCCGCACAGGTTGCCTGGATGTCGTCCACGCCCAAGGCGATATGTCCATAGCCACTGCCGAGGTCGTACTCGGCTGTATCCCAATTGTGGGTGAGCTCAAGGACCGTGGACTCCGACTCATCCCCATAACCGACGAAAGCAAGAGTGAAGCGGCCGCCGGGATAGTCCTTGCGCCTCAGCAACCGCATGCCCAAAACGTCGGTGTAAAAGGCCAGAGAACGCTCGAGATCGCCCACCCGGAGCATGGTGTGCAGCATGCGCATCGACAGGTTCAGCGGCTCCTCACCAGCATGGTGCATTGCCTTGGTTGGCGGAAGCGCGTGCAGGGACGCTTGCCTTTCGTGCCGGAGGGCACAGTTGCAGTGAGCAGGGCGCCCCATAGGATCCCCCCCAGTCTTCGATTCACCGCACGTGTTCGATTCCCTCGACCTCGTCATCGATACCATCGTGGCCCGTGAGGTGCTCGACTCCCGCGGCAACCCAACCGTGGAGGCGGAAGTTCTCCTGGAGGGCGGTGCCAGCGGCAGGGCGATCGTGCCCAGCGGTGCCAGCACAGGGGCCCATGAAGCCCATGAACTGCGCGATGGCGGCGATCGCTACATGGGCAAGGGCGTCATTCAGGCCGTGAACCACATTGAAGAGCGCATCGCTCCGGCGCTCTGCGGCCTCTCAGCACTGGACCAGGCCGCCGTGGACGCCGCCATGCTGGAACTCGATGGCAGCGACAACAAGTCGTCCCTGGGTGCCAACGCCATCCTTGCGGTGAGTATGGCCAATGCCCGCGCTGCAGCCAACGGTCTGGGACTGCCCCTCTACCGCTATCTGGGCGGTCCGATGGCCACCCTGCTTCCCGTTCCCCTGATGAATGTGATCAACGGGGGCGCTCACGCAGCCAACAGCCTGGACTTCCAGGAATTCATGCTGGTTCCCCATGGTGCCCCCAGTTTCCGCGAAGCCCTGCGTATGGGAACCGAGGTGTTCCATACCCTCAAGGGACTGCTCAATGACAAGGGAATGAGCACCTCGGTGGGAGATGAAGGCGGTTTTGCTCCAGACCTGGGCAACGTGGAAGCCGGTGAAATCCTCGTCGAGGCCATCGAGAAAGCCGGTTACAAACCTGGAGAGCAAATCTCCCTGGCTCTGGATGTGGCCAGCACCGAGTTCTTCGCCGATGGGCGCTACGCCTTTGATGGCGGAAGCTTCAACAGCGAGGAGATGGTGGGTCAGCTGGAGCAGCTTGTTGAAAAGTTCCCGATCGTGTCGATCGAAGATGGCCTTGCTGAAGACGACTGGGAGGGCTGGAAACTGCTTACCGAGCGCCTCGGCGCCAAGGTGCAGTTGGTGGGGGACGATCTGTTCGTGACCAACACCAAACGACTGCAACAGGGCATCGACAGCAGCACCGCCAATTCGATCCTGATCAAAGTGAACCAAATCGGATCACTCACCGAAACCCTGCAAGCGATCGATCTCGCCGGCCGCTCGGGTTACACAAGTGTGATCAGTCATCGCAGTGGCGAAACGGAAGACACCACCATCGCCGATCTGTCTGTTGCCACCCGCGCCGGTCAGATCAAGACGGGCTCCCTCAGCCGCAGCGAGCGAGTGGCCAAATACAACCAGCTCCTGCGCATTGAAGACGAACTGGGCAGTCAGGCCGTGTATGCCGGTGCCGTTGGTCAGGGGCCACGCGGAAAGGCCTGAGTCGCTGATGAAGCCTGTCTTCAGCGCTGGGCTGAGGACAGGCTCTCGAGCCGAGCGTCCTTGCGTAACTTCACCTGAAGTTTCAGCCAACCCATGCCAACGGGAACGGCTGCACCCAGAGGCAGCAATGCCCACAAGGGCCGAGAACTTGCTCCCATCAATGCAGCGGCCACGGCCAAGCCTCCAAGCAGAACTGACTGACCGATGGAGTGTTGAGCCGTCACCATGCGACGGAACTGCCTGTCGGACTCCCCCATGCGGATCTGCAGTTGCAGATCGCCCTGCTCCAGACGCTCAAGGCTTTCATCCAGGCGCCGAGGAATCCCCACAGCGCGGGAACTCAACGCCCCCACCTGACGGCCGAGCTCATTGAACAGATCATTGGAACCGGATCCACTGGATGTCATCAGGGGCAGTAGATAGGGCTTGGCAATCCCCACCAAACTAAAGCCGGGATCGAGGCTGCGGCCCACGCCTTCAAACGTGGAGAGTGCGCGCATCACGAAGATCATTTCCACTGGCAACCGGAAAGGTTGGCCATACACCAATTCGTAGAGATCACCGGACAGCTTGTCGATCACGTTGGAGCTGAACGGAGGGGTGAGTGCATCACGCAGCATCAGACGCACCAGGCGACGGACCGGTCCCACATCCACATCTCCGGCGATCACTCCCGCCGCCTGCATCTCCTCCACGAGAGCTGCAGCGTCCCTCGACGCCGCAGCCCGAACCATCGCTCCCAGCCTCTGGCGCAGACGCTCAGACAGTTGGCCCATCATCCCGAAGTCGTAATAGATCAGTGCCCCATCGGCGGCTACGGCGAGATTGCCGGGGTGGGGATCGGCGTGGAAAAAGCCATAGCGCACCAGTTGCTGGAGGTAACTGGCCGCTCCGATCTCCGCGACCTCTCCAGGATCGATTCCGGCCTGAATCAGGGCGGGACGATCATTGACCTTGATTCCAGGCAAGTAATCCAGACAGAGCACTCGGCGTGTGCTCAACTCCCAGATGACCCCTGGAACTCGGATGCGGGGCTCATCGAGAAACTGCTGGCGGAAACGTGCAGCGTGCTGCGCCTCCAGGCGGAAATCCAGCTCTCTCAGAAGAACACGACGGCACTCCTGGGCAATCGCCACCCAATCTCGACCTCGCCCCCACTGGGGATGGCGCTGAAGCACCGCCGCAACCTGCTGCATCACCTCCAGATCGAGACGAAACACCGATTCCAAGCCCGGTCGCTGAATCTTGAGCACCACCTGCCTGCCGCTGCGCAAGCTGGCGCGGTGCACCTGGGCCAGGGAGGCAGCCCCAAGCGGCTCCTCATCAAGGTCGATGATCTCGGCGCAACGGGCACCCAGTTCTTCTTCCAACAAGGACTGTGCCTGGTCAAAGGGGAAAGCCGGAACCTTGTCCTGAAGATCAGCCAGCTCGGCCACCCAACCCGCTGGAAGCACATCCGGGCGGGCCGACAGCAACTGTCCAAGCTTGATGAACGCAGAGCCCAGATCCAGCAGTTCCCTCGTCAGCCAACGGGCCCGTCGCTGCTGACGCTGTTCCCTGCGCTCCGGGGTGATCCCACCGGCATAGGTCCAGCTCTGACCATCCCACCAAAGAAGCGCAAGCAGCTTCACCACAGCACGCCAGATGCGCAAAGCGCGGATGGCGCGACGCCATGGAGCCATTAACGACACCAGACGGCTCAAGTGTGCTCCTCCAAGCGGTTGTCGAGGTCCGCCACCTTGGCCCTTAAGCGATCAATCCGGTCTTGCAAAGAGTCGTCAGGAGCATCCTCTTCAGGCGAGGGGGCCTGGGATGACGGCGGAGCATTCTCGTTCTGCAAACGCTCGGCCTCAGCCTTCACCTCTTCCTGAAATAAGTCCCATTCCTGGCGGATTCGTTCAGGAGCATCCTGAACCGCAACAGCGACGCCAGCGGCGGCATCCGCCACTCCTTCTCCGACCCGTGCAACCAGTCGGTTGATGGTTGCTCGCAGCAAGGCATCAGGAGGAGTCATCACGATTAGCCGATGTGCAAACTGTGGCAGATCGAAACGCTATCGGGGAGGTCGATCTAAGGACTGAGTGGGGCTACTGGTGGCGGAGGGAACGCCTGGACATCACTGGTCAACGGTTCCATGAACTCAGGTTCAGCGATGGGCTCCTCAGCGGCATCGATGTTGAGATCAGGGTTGAAGTCAGGAACGTCCAGAGGCGACTCCCTTTCCCCGTCGAAGAACGGTTGAAGATCTGGAGCCAAGGTCGTTTCAGCTGGCTGCTGGAGCTCCTGATCGAGCGCTGGACGTTCCAGGGCAGGGGCTGCAACAGGAGTCGCCGTCCACGCGGGCTCAGCCAAAACAGGCTCGATCAGAGCAGTCTGCTGCTCGGCGTCCCGACGCTCAGCCTCGGCAGCGATCGCCTCAGCCTCCTCCATGGCCTGCTTGAGCTTGCGCTCTTCAGCTTCAACGGCTTCAAGCGCCGCGACATCTCCCATCAGCGCCTGGTCCTCACCGTGGCGACGCCTCAAAGCCTCGAGCGCCTCACCAGGAAAGGCCTGCTGGCTAAATGCTTCCTGCTGGGGCTGCTGCAGGGCGGCCCGCATCAGAACAACGCGTTGGGTGATGCCATATCCCAAAGCAAAACAAGCCCCGGCTACCAAAGGACCAACCCAGAATCTCGGTCGCTTGGGGGGTTGCTGCTCAGAGGTGGAGGAAGCCATCACCGGAACTTATGAGGATCAACACCGCACCAGACGGTGGGTCCCATCCTCGCCCCTGATGGCAAGGGGCGCATCCATGCAGTGCACTCAAGTGGTGTAGTCGGCGTTGATGCGCACATATTGATCCGATAAGTCACATCCCCAGGCCGTTCCTTCACCGGCCCCTGAACCAACGGCAAGCCGAATCTGAACCGAGTCCTCCACCAGGTAACGGCCATACGCCCGCTCACTGAGATAGGCCGATGCGGCGGCACGGTCAAACGCCAGGGGTTGGCCCGCCGCCATGAGCTGATGCGGCCCGATCCAAAGGGCGACGGCATCGGCATCGAACACCACTCCGGACCGGCCGGCTGCTGCAACAATCCGCCCCCAGTTGGGGTCGCGGCCATGAACGGCCGTCTTCACCAATGAGGAGCTGCAGATCGTGCGCGCAATCTTGAGTGCTCCGGCTTCGGTGGACGCTCCCTCCACCTGAACCTCGATCAGACAGGTGGCGCCTTCCCCATCCCGGGCAATCGCTCTGGCGAGATGCTGCGCCACCAGGGTCAGACCTTCCTCGAGCTTGGCGTGACACGACGGCGCCACGGGGTCTCCAGCGGCGAAGGCCAGCACAGTGTCATTGGTACTGGTGTCTCCGTCGACGGTGATGGCGTTGAAGGAGCGTTCAACCGCCCGCCGCACCATGGCTTGCCACTCCGGGGGAGGCACCGCCGCATCGCAACAAATGAACCCGAGCATGGTGGCCATGTCGGGATGGATCATGCCGGAACCTTTGGCCATGCCACCAATCCGCACCGAGCGGCCATCCAGCTCCGCTTCAAAAGCGATCTCTTTCTCCACTAGGTCCGTGGTGAGGATGGCTTTGGCAGCAGCAGCTCCACCCTCAGCATTCAACGCTTCCACCAAAGGGTCCAGACCACCCAGCAACACCTCCATCGGGATCGGCACACCGATCACCCCGGTGGAGCAGATCAGCACAGCCTCACCATTCAGGCCCAGGCGGTCCGCCAGCGCCTGGGTGGCGCGCAGGCTGTCGATCAGACCCCGATCGCCCGTACAGGCATTGGCCTGGCCGGAATTGATCAGCACCGCCCTCGCCTGACCGCCCCCTTCACGCAGCCGGTCGTCGCAAAGATCCACACAGGCGGCACGCACCACCGATCGGGTGAAAGCCCCAGCGCAGGCAGCGCCTTCGGGGGCCAGCACCAAGGCGAGATCAGGCTTTGCAGAAGCCTTCAGTCCAGCAGTGATCCCTGAGGCCCTGAATCCCTTTGGCGCAGTAATTCCCCCTGCCACCGGCAACCAGTCGGATGAAACCCTTGGAGCGGCATCAACCACGGATCTACGCGAGACACTGAAGGTATCCTGCCGCCGCACCATGCCCAGCCAACGCCGCATTGGTCTCACCGGCGGCATTGCATCCGGCAAAAGCAGCGTGGGGCGCTGGTTGAGCGACCACGGCATCCCTGTGCTGGATGCCGATCGCTATGCCCGGGATGCTCTGGCCCCGGGCAGTGCAGGCTGCAGGGCTGTCCTGGAGCGTTACGGCACCGCTGTCGCCTCCAATGCGGCCCAAGCCGACAAGGTGGAGCTGAACCGACAGGCTCTCGCCGAGATCGTGTTCTCCGATTCGGTGGAACGTCGATGGCTGGAAGAACTGGTCCATCCCCTGGTCCGGCAGGTTTTCGACGCTGCCTTGAATGAGCTGGAGCGAACGCCGACGGTCGTGCTGATGATTCCTCTGCTCTATGAATCCGGGCTGGAAAACCTCTGCACAGAAGTGTGGGTTGTGTACTGCAGTCCGGAACAGCAACAGCAACGGCTGATCCAGAGGAACGGGCTGTCGGCTCAGCAGGCCGACCAACGCATCGAGGCGCAATGGCCCCTGGCGCGCAAATGCCTGCTGGCGGATCAGATCATCGACAACAGCGGCGAGCCGGATGCCTGGCAAGCCCAGGTTCTGGGCTTGCTGTGAGCACAATCACACCACCTCGGGATCAAGGACACGGGCTGCAGAACGCGAGCTGAGGACAGTGCATGCATCACCGGGAGCGACAGCAACCCGGCCCTCCTCAAACGCTCAAACCCATGAAATTCGCCCAAGCCTCCATCGCCCTTAGCCTCACTGCCGCAGCAGGCCTCAGCGGCTTCACCGCGCTCACAGCCACTCCGGCTGAAGCCACCACACGCTGTACAAGCGGCACCCTGCTTGGCCGCTACGCCCTGAAATCCAATCTGAACAACAAGTACATCCGTGCCGGCATCGGATCCGATGCAGCGGTCGGTGCCACCAGCAGCCGCATCGGTGGCAACAAAAGCTGGGAAACCTTTGACATCTACGACCTCGGCAATCGCAATGGATTGAATGGTGGAACCTATGCGCTGCGCAGCACGCAGGACCCCAATCGCTGGGTAAGCGTTGCCAGTAACAAGGCGCTCCAACTGAAGAGGGGCTGCACCACCAACAGCCGCAACCGCCTGTTCATGGCCAACAAAGTTGGTAACACCCTGCAGCTGCAATCGCTGTCCAACAGGCAGTGGGTCATTCAACGATCCAACAACATGCTGCAGGCCAATGCACCCACCGCTGGAGGCAATGTGCCCAAGGCATTGCAGTACCGAATGATCCGTGTAAGCGCTGGATCAGGCTCCGGATCCAACAGCACTCCGCCATCCAATCAGCAGCAGGTCAACCTCAATGGCTGGCTCAAAGGCAACAACAAAGGTGTCTATTCCGCTCAGCGCAGCGGCAACAACTTCCAAATGAAAGGCTTCCTCAATAGCAAACCCTTCAACCTGATCACCGGCACCATCCAGGGAAACATCATCAACGCTTCCTGGAAGAACTTCTGCAACAACAGCACCGGCAGCCTCAAGCTGCGCATTGATCGCAATCGACTCGTCAAAGTTGGCGGCAACCCTGGCTTCAACACCTCCTGGACACCAACACAAAAGCCCGCATCCATTAGCAGCCGACCCGACTGCAACGATGCGCGCAACCTCAACGGAACCTGGCGTGGCAACAACGGCGGAACGTATGTGGTTCGCCAGACAGGGTCAATCGTCTCCTGGAGCGGCCGAGGAGGCAATTTCAAAAACATCTTCATCGGTCAGCGCCAAGGCAACACTGTGAGTGGCCTCTGGCAGGACACCGCCAGCAGTCAAACCCAGAACTCCGGTCGTCTCACGTTCAAGGTCGTCAACGGATCAAGGCTGGTCCGAGTTAGCCACACAGGCTCCCTCGGCAACAGCAGCTGGACCCGCTGATCAACCCGGCCTGCTCACTTCATCCAGGATCCCAAGCAGCCCCCGCTCTGAGGGGGCTTTCTCATGGTGGAAAGCTCTCCCCGATCTCGTCCTTGATCCGGAGGCTCTGCGCCAGCACCAGAGACAACGTAAACAGGCAACGATGATGCCAATCTCCAACCCTTTCTCCTCATGGGGACCTTTCACCAAGAGCTGAAGCTTTGCTCTTGGTGAGCCGCACCTGCTGATTCTCAATCAGCAGTAGAAGCCAGCACTTATGCATGCTTCGAGCGCAGCACCGTTGAAGAAGTCGCCATCAGTGAGATCGAAATGAGATCGAAATCAGCACCCCCACTTCTCTATCAACATCGTCTTCCCAGCCGGCCGCTCAGTAGTGGAACCCCGGCAAAACTGATGGAATCAAGCCCCTTTGAGCTTCTGACTGAGGATCTGATTCGCCAGTTTGGGATCGGCCTTGCCTCCGGTTTTCTTCATCAGCTGGCCAACGAAGAAGCCCTGCAGCTTGGTCTTGCCGCCGCGGAACGCCTCCACCTCATCGGGATGGGCCGCAAGTAACTCCTCCACGATGGTGGTGATCGCGGCAGGGTCACTGATCATTCCCAGACCGCGCTCATCCACGATCGCCCTGGGAGAGCCACCCTTCTCCAGCAGTTCGGGCAGGATCTCCTTGGCGATCTTGCCGCTGATCTTGCCACCATCGATCAGCTGCACCATTTCGGCGAGTTGTTCCGGACGGAAGGGAAGTTCGCTGAAGCGAAGACGGTTGCCATTCACATAGGCAGCGATGTCGCCCGTGATCCAATTGGACGCAAGCTTGGCGTCGGCACCCGCCGCCACCACAGCCTCGAAGTAGTCGGCCATCGCCTTCTCATCGGTGAGCACCCGAGCGTCGTATTGGGACAGCCCAAGGGTTTCGGCATAGCGGTGGCGCTTGGCTGCCGGCAGCTCCGGCAACTCAGCCCGCCAGGACTCCCGCTGATCAGCACTGACCTCGATCGGCCCGAGATCCGGATCTGGGAAATAGCGGTAATCACTGGCCCCCTCCTTGCTGCGCATGCTCTTGGTGAGCTGCTTGCTCTCATCCCAGAGCCGCGTTTCTTGAACGATGGGCTCACCGGTTTCGTAGGCCTTGATCTGGCGCTGGATTTCGTACTCGCAGGCCTTCTGAATGGCCGAGAACGAATTCATGTTCTTGATCTCCACCTTGGTTCCGAAAGGCGCCTCCGGCCCCCGGCGCACGGAGATATTCACATCGCAACGCAGGGAGCCCTCCTGCATGTTGCCGTCGCTCACACCGAGATAGCGCATGA
>ERZ802831.420-NODE-420-length-21898-cov-22.3976_pt1 | contig 21898 bp, 19 predicted proteins | sample MGYA00345655_ERZ802831 | MGnify/ENA primary metagenome ERZ802831 (study PRJEB30503, sample SAMEA104212376) | marine metagenome | biome: Westerlies Biome; feature: [SRF] surface water layer (ENVO:00010504) within the epipelagic zone...; material: water...
TGGCATCAACACATCCAATTACGTTGAAACTATACAGTCTAGCATTGGTAACCCCGTCACTCGCTGGTCACACACATTTTGAAAAAATGTGCTGATTCTGGCAAAATAGTTATATTAACCAAGTTATGGCCCAGTTTACTAAGTGACTATTTATACTGCTGGTTTTTGGTAGCGGAGGAGGGACTTGAACCCCCGACACGCGGATTATGATTCCGCTGCTCTAACCACCTGAGCTACTGAATTAAGCAATAAAATAGCCCTATTTAAGGCTCGGTCACACCTCTGTCACACAGAAGAGAGAAAAGTGGCTTCAATTAGAAAAAGAAATGGACTGTGGCAAGTGCAAGTGCGCAGTCGTAAAATTGGCTCAGCATCTAAATCTTTTTATAAAAAAGCAGACGCAATTTCATGGGCCACGGTCCAAGAAGCAGCGATGTAAACTGGAGAATGGAAACCCAAAGATATCTGACAAGAACTCTCACAGTACTGGTTCCTGTCTTGATTTTTGGTTACGACAGGGCAAACGGTTGATGTTCCAGAATGGTCTCCATCGCGAACAGCCCCGTCACCGTATCTAATTCCAATTTAGAAGTCAGTTCCTTGTAAACTTTGTCGTACCCAGACATTGATGATGTAACCACCTTGATCAGGTAATCCCAATCACCACCTATTCGATGGACATCAACGATCTCTGGGATTGCCGCCACGTGAACTCGGAATTTGCGCCGCCAAGATTCGCTATGACACCGTGTTTTGATCATAATGAAAACCGTCAGATCAAGCCCAACAAGTTTGGCATTCAGACGCGCTCCATAGCCCTCGATCACGCCTAATTCGTTCAGCCGCTTTACCCGCCTCCAGCACGCATTCTGAGACAAACCCACCTTAGATGCGACGTCCCGTTGTGAGAGCGTCCCGTCACGCTGTAGAATGGTGAGAATTTTGCGGTCAATGCTATCAAGTTCTATCATATGATCGAATTTATTCTACAATCACGCAAAAACAAGGAAAATATTTGCACATTGGTGTTGCTATACTGATAAAAATGTAAATTTAGAGGCAAACATGACCAAATCGCAGAACCTTTTTGAAAAATTTCGCGCGATGATTAAGACTGATAACACCATAGCTGACCTTGCTAATGGACTGATTGGGCACCATGCAATCATTAATGGACCTCTTGGCAATAGGCCCTTGTTGTATGCTGACTATGTTGCCTCTGGGCGTGCATTGCGGCAAATTGAAGACTTTGTGTTAACAGAGCTGCTACCGTTTTACGCCAACAGCCACACTGAAGCGTCTTATGTCGGTGGGTTCATGACACGTTTGCGTCGTCAAGCGCGTGATATCTTACGGTCGGAAGTAAATGCATCAAAAGATCACGCCGTGATATTTACTGGATCGGGCGCAACAGCGGGTATCAACCGAATTGTCCATTTGATCTGCCTTAAGGAAATGGTCGCTAAAAGACTGACACCTGTAGTTTTGATCGGTCCGTATGAGCATCACTCAAACATTCTACCTTGGCGTGAAAGCGGTGCGGAAGTGATCGAAGTTCTTGAGGCAGAAAGCGGTGGGCCCTGTATGACCTCGCTGTCGCAAACACTAAAGCGCGTGAAAGGCAGACCAATTGTTGGCGCGTTTTCGGCTGCGTCGAATGTATCAGGGATTGTCACAGATGTTGTCGCTGTAACGCGTGTGCTGAAAGCTGCAGGGGCAATAGTGGTTTGGGATTATGCAGGCGGCGCACCCTATTTACCGATAGATCTTTGCCCGGCAAATGACGCATTAATTGACGCAGTGGTTGTGTCTCCGCACAAATTTGTTGGAGGCCCACAGGCTAGCGGCGTTCTGATCTTGCGCCATGACATAGTTCAAACCAATACGCCCACATTATCGGGCGGCGGCACCGTTCGGTTCGTTTCACCCACAAGCCACGACTACTCTCATGACGTTGAGACCCGCGAGGAAGCAGGGACACCTAACGTGATTGGTGATCTGCGTGCCGCACTGTGCTTCATCGTAAAATCGGTCATTACACAAGATTTTATTACCAAGCGTAACCGCGAGAACTTTTCCAAAGGTTTGACCGCGTGGATGCCGCACCCCAACATTGAGATACTCGGCAATACCCAATGTGACAGGCTGCCAATCTTTTCGTTTCGATTGCGAGATGGGAAAGGCGGCTTTATACATCAGCAATTGGTGACCCGGCTCTTGTCAGATTGCTTTGGCATTCAGACACGGGGCGGTTGTGCATGTGCGGGCCCTTATGTTCACCGTATCCTGGACATTGGCAAAAATGCATCCGATGCGATGCGCGACGAAATCCTGTCTGGGAATGAGATCGAAAAGCCTGGTTTTGTACGCTTGAACTTCAGTTATCTTGCGACAGATTCTGAGGTGAACCGTATTATTTCTGCAGTGCTCGAGCTGGCCGATAGCGCCGGAGATCACATCGAAAGCTATTCCTGCGATCCAACCACGGCTATTTTTATACCGACAAAAAGTTCTAATCAGTGGACCACTACCGGCTGATTTCTATAGCATCATTTGGAGGAATGGAATTCTGGATACTGCGTGATGATATTTCCAGAGGTGGCTGAAAAATATCCTCTGGCCTAAAATTGTCTGCCCCTATAGCGCTTGCACAATTCAGGGAACTCTATCTGAGTCCGACGCGACGAGTGCCCTTTGATATTTTGCATGACATTGGACAGGAACAACTTTGGCGGTGCCGGCTAGAACATGCGGACATGATCGAGGTCCAGAACGCCCTTCACAATATGTACGTACATCTCTACGCAAGTCTGTATGATAATCTCGTGTATCCGCTCACTCATCGGGCCCTAGAAAACCTTGTATCGATTTTTTGTGGCCCACATGCCGTGAAATCTATGGTACATTTCACATGGCTCGCTATCAACTGACACGCGATACTGTAGGAATGGCTAATTTTGACCCACAAAAGCCAACTAATTTTTAAAATGGAGTGTAGAATTCGCACGAACATGTTGTAAGATCATGGGTATCCACACAATCAACAGGGGAATACCATGAACAAACTTTTCAGAAACATCGTGATTGGACTAACTACTGCTGGCGTCAGCCTTTCAATGGCAACGGCCGAGGAGTGGCGGTTCAATAACTTTCTGCCCGAAACTCGACCTGAAACCGCTCAACTTGAGCAATTCGTAACAGAGGTAAATGAGGCGCTTGGTGGTGAAACCAAACTCAAGCTCTACAGCGGAGGCTCCTTGGGGTTGCCAAATACTGATACGCTACGTTTCCTACCCTCGGGCGCCGTGGAGATGAGCCTGATGTGGGCTAACTATTTGGGTCGAGATGCACCAGCGCTTAGCTCGGTTGTGGTACAAGGTACCATCGGTTCCATTGAAGAATTCGAAAAGGCGATCCCGACCGTACGTGAGATTTACGAAGAAGAATTTGCCGAATGGGACGTGGCCTCCGTGGGTTACGCCGCTATTCCGATGTTGTCAGTTTCTGTCTTCTGCCGTGATGAGCCTGTGCGCACAATCGAAGATCTCAAGTCCAAAAAGCTGCGTGTTTGGGCGCGTGATCAGGTCGAAACCTTTACGCGTCTTGGCGTTTCTGCACAGATCATTCCGCAAGACGAAATGTATGTTGCGATGAAAACGGGCGTGGTAGATTGTGCTTTGTACCCTGCACTTTATGCACATACGGTTTCCTTGCAGGAAGTCTCAAAATACGCATCATTCCTTTATCCTATGGCATCCGGACCCTATGTGATCGGCGTGGCCCAGAACCGTTGGGATGCAACAGACGACACGATCAAGGCAGCGATCGAAACAGCCGCCGCTGGTCTTTGGGAGCGCACAAATCAGTACGAAGCTGATTTTCAGCGCGAACTTGACGCTCGTGAAGCGCTCGTTGATGGCGGCATCGTTTGGGGTGACGATTTCTCAAACGAAGACCGCGAAGCCTTTGTCAGCGTCGTCACCGAGATTTGGGAAAAACTGGCCGAGGAAGCAGGCGGTAACGCCCCTGCATATCGCGAACGTGTTCTGACTGCGCTAGGTCGTTAAGTCACGACGATGTTAATTGGGCTTAAGAAAACTATTTCGCTGGGGCTGGAGTATCTGGCCCTAGCGTTTGCAGTACTCGCCGGTGTTGGCCTTATGGCCATAGTCGGTACTATCGTGACCAGCGTCATCATGCGCAAATTTGCCAATACGCCACTACATATTACCGAAGAAGTCGTTGGACTGCTGCTAAGCGTCGCCCTTTTTCTAGGCCTACCCATGGTCACACTGCTGTCCAAACACGTGCATGTTTCGCTATTGACTGCCTACATGACCGGTAGGCCCAAGGCCCTGCTGCAAATGGCTGCACTGTTTGTGGGCATTGTGTTTCTTGGCTGGCTGATCTGGCAGACGATCCCGTGGTTTGAGTTTGCCTTCAAACGCGGCATAAAAACCGAAACCACACGTATTTTACTTTACCCATGGATGGCACTAATGCCGCTTTCACTGACACTGGCCTGCACGATCCTAATTGCGCGTCTTTTTGGGGTCATCGATACGTCGTTGGTCAGAGAAGCCCAGACTTTATCTCAATACAAGGCGCACTAATGTCCTTCTGGATTACATTGATCAGTGGCGTCATCGTGACCGCAGGCACTGGGGTCGCATTAGGTGCAGCCCTTGGCCTTACTGGGCTATTCATTCTGCAATTCTATTCAAACGGGGCCACATCCGTTGCCATAGACGCGATCTGGAATGTCTTCAATTCATTTACCTTGAGCGCCGTGCCGATGTTCATCCTTCTGGGTGAGATTTTGTTGCGTAGCGGGATCAGTGAGCGGGCCTATTCCGCCTTTGCGCCGGTGTTTCGCCGCGTGCCGGGCGGGCTGCTACATACCAACGTCGCTGTTTGCACGCTGTTTGGCGCGGTCAGCGGGTCCAGCCTGTCAACCGCTGCTGCTGTTGGATCGGTTGCCTATCCCGAAATGTCTAAACGCGGCTATGACAAAGACACGGTTGTTGGCAGCTTGGCCGGTGGTGGGACGCTCGGCTTGTTGATTCCGCCTAGCCTTTCGTTTTTGATTTACGGCGCTCTTACAGAGACGTCGATCGGTAGGCTATTCGCAGCAGGCATCATTCCCGGCTTGCTAGTGGGCGCGATGTTCATGACCTACATTTTATTGAAATGCATACGCAATCCTGCGATTGCGCCGCGTGATCCAATCAGGTCATCATTGCCCGACATCTTGAAAGGGTTCCGTCACATTTGGCCCCTGCTCGCGCTGATCTTTGCGGTTATTGGGTCCATCGTCGGGGGCATAGCCACGCCGACTGAATCTGCAGGCGTCGGCGTCGTGCTGGCCATCGTGATTTGCTCTATTTGGGGCGAACTAACATTCGCCAAACTGATCGAGGCGATCTACCAGTCAGTCCTCTTGTTCTCCTCTATCGGCTTTTTGGTGCTCGGTGCCACGATACTTGCACAATCAGTTAGCATTCTTGGGCTACCCCAACAAATCCTTGAAGGTGTCGCCCAAAGCGGCTTCGGGACCTATAGCGTGCTGCTGATTGTCATCCTGATTTACTTAGTTCTTGGTTGCTTCTTTGACGGTCTGTCGCTGATGATTATGACTCTGCCAGTCGTGTTTCCACTACTAACGGGCCTCGGGTTTGACCCCATTTGGATCGGTGTGATTATCACTATTGTGATTGAGATTGGGCAGATAACACCACCCGTGGGACTGAATCTTTCCGTACTCACCGCACTCACCAACAACGAGGTTTCTCTGGGTCGAGTTGCCTATGCGACAGTGCCGTATTGGCTTATCCACCTTTGCGCGATTGCGGTCCTCACCCTGTTCCCGATATTAGCACTTTTCTTGCCAAACCTATTGTTCTAAGGAGCTTCTACCGCTATGAAAACCAAACTAAAGCCCAAGACCTTTGGTCCTGTTTTTGCATTTTTTGATCCCTCAAACGAGGTCCAATATGCCATCACCGAAACAAGCGAGCGCACGCCACATGCACCTCCAGGATCTCCGGTAGAGATGTTGTTGGCGTCACTCGCCTTTTGCATGGTCAAATCAGTCGAATGGGCGGCGAAAGATCAAGGTGAGAGGCTGCTTCCTTTCTCGGTCAAGGTCGCCGGTACAAAAGCCCTTGATCTACCCTGGCGGGTCGAAGTGATGGAAGTCACACTCTTCGGCGGTCTAGTAGAGGACGCCACCGCCACACTACATATCGCAAAACTTGCCAAGTCAATTTGTACGGTCAGTAACACCTTAAACTGCGAGATTTCCCTCACTTTAGAGCCTAAGGATGGCTGATCGGCTGCGAGGCGCTAAGATACCGGTAGACACGCAAATCACTACAGAAATGCTTCAGAACACACCGGCGCAAGTCTATGCCCACCTTCGAGACACGCAACCTATTGTGCGACTTCAAGCACTTGGTGGACGGATTGTCTTTACCAAAGCCGAGGATGTCACCCGTGTCAAAACTGATGCAGCTCATTTCTGGTCAAGCGATACGACAAGTCCAATGCAGCGCGCCTTTGGCGGGCACACGCTGATGCGTAAAGACGGCTGCCCCCATTTGCGCGAACGCCGCGCAATGATGCCGGCGCTGACACTCGAACACATCCAACACTGGCAACCTGCATTTGAAGAACTGACCAACAAACTTCTTTACCAACTGGCAAAGCAAGACACCGTTGATCTATCACCTGCCTTTGCCTCACCCCTGTCCGCTGGATATCTCAAAATTGTGCTTGGTCTGGATGAAGATGGCGCGGCCCGATTGTTCGATTGGGCAAGCGCATTGGTCCACGGCGCAATGAACGCCAGCAATGATCCCAAGGTCTTTGCTGCAAGCGATCGCGCAAATGCCGAGATGAATGACTGCTTTGATAGAATGATCAAGCAACATCGTGCATCACCCGATGGCTCTGTTTTGTCAACAATGACCAATGCGGAGGACCCCATTGAGTTGTCGCAGATCAGGACGAACATGAAAATCTGTATTGGCGGGGCTGTAATTGAAACGCGCGATGCGTTGCTCTCTACACTTTATGGCTTACTGAGTAATCCGGACCAGTTGCACGATTGCATTACATCAAAGAAATGGGCTGAGGCCTGCGAAGAAGGCCTGCGTTGGGTCGCCCCAATTCAAGCCAGCCCCAGGATCGTGAAAAAGGCACTAGTGATGCGTGGGCTAAATATTCCAAAAGGTGAGACAGTGATGGCTATTCAGGCCTCTGCCAATCACGATGTCAGTTACAGCACCGCGCCCGATCGCTTTGATATTTGCCGATCTGAACCACCGCACCAGTCCTTTGGCAAAGGCGCACATGCCTGCCTTGGTGGCCCCGTGTATCGCCTTTTGGCGGCACAGGTTGCGCTGCCAAAGCTCTTCGAGCGATTTCCTGCACTCGCTCTGGACACATCCTCTCCCGTTACGTTTCACGGGTTTGCCTTTCGGGGACCGAAGGCCAATTGGGTCAGGTTGCACGATACAAAGCTTTAGGCATTCTATGCGGGATAGATTGAGGGCAGACAGGACATTTAATGGACATGTCTGACATGTCCAGCAGAACATTCGCATACGGACAGACAAGGACACACCCCTAAGGGGTGTCCTGTTGTCTAACGTGTCCCACATCTTTCTTGCTAATGATAAATCATGATTTTTATCAAAAACGGTCATTATTGTCACTTTCACCCGCATCTCGGTCACACACCGGTCACACACACTTTGACAAATGAGCATGTTAAAGCGTATTCTCAATTCACCATAAATTAGGTGTGATTGATAAATTTGGTCTATTTCATTGAGATTTTTTGGTAGCGGAGGAGGGACTTGAACCCCCGACACGCGGATTATGATTCCGCTGCTCTAACCACCTGAGCTACTCCGCCATTACCGCGCTTGAAGTAAGAGTTTTGAGTGAATACGTCAAGCGCATATTCTATGTTTTAATCTTTTGTCACTAATCAGCTGTTTACCATTTGACATAGCAATTCAAACATTATTGACGCACCCAAAAATGCAGTATTACCCGATGCATCAAAAGGCGGACTGACTTCCACCATATCGGCACCAACTATGTTCACACCTTTTAGTTCTCGAACCACCTGCAAAGCTTGAAAACTATTTGGCCCACCTACCTCCGGAGTGCCAGTACCAGGAGCAAACGTAGGATCTACAAAATCTATGTCGTATGAAACATAGGTTTCTTGGTCACCAACAATTTCTCTGACTTCCTGCATTAGATCTGATAGATTTCTATCGAAGAATTCTTCAATACGAATAATTCTAATACCTACTGACATCGCAAAATCTACGTCTTCACTATCGTACTGGGTCCCACGTATTCCAATTTGCACAACTCGTTTCGGGTCTAGCAAATTTTCTTCTACTGCGCGTCTAAACGGTGTGCCGTGTGTATATTTCGTACCATTAAAGTAGCTATTAAATAGATCAGTATGGCTATCAAAATGAACCATTCCAACAGGCCCCTTATTTGCTACTGCCCTTAATACAGGTAAGGATACTAGGTGATCGCCACCCACAGTCAGTGGTTTTATATCAGCCGACATTACTGTTTCATAATACTCAGTAATTCGGTTCATTGAGTCTTGAATATCAGCTGGGTTAGGACCGACGTCTCCCAGATCTGCAATATTTTTTACTTCAAACGGACGGGTTCCAAAAACTGGATGCTGTGCTCTGATCATGGTTGACGCATCTCTAACCTGTCTTGGCCCATGACGAGGGCCAGGTCTATTGGTAGTTCCGCTATCCCAAGGAACTCCAATTAAACCAATATCGACCTCATTAAAACGCGGATGATCAGCTGTCACGTTTGGCAACCGCATAAACGTTGGCACTCCAGCGAACCTTGGAAGATCAAATCCGGACACTGGTCTAAAAAACGATTCTGACACTGGAGATTCCTTTATTTTCTTACTGAGCTACACACTACAGAATATTCTACAGTTTTACCAAAAAATATAATAGTGCTCAAAATCAATTAATATTTAAAAATATTAATACGAAAGTAGTTTATCCAGTGCCATTAAAATAGCACGAGGACCCTGCGTTATCCCACCCTTAGGGCCTGCAGCGCTGGAGTTTTGTTGCCAAGAATATATATCGAAATGGATGTATTTACTTGGATTATCTACAAATCTCCTTAGAAAAAGTGCAGCTGTTATTGATCCAGCAAACCCTCCAGATGGAGCATTATCTAGATCTGCTATTTGAGGTTCAATTAGCTTATCATAAGGATCCCAAAAAGGCATTCGCCAGACGGGATCCATTGCAGGACCTGATGCTTTCGATAAAGCAACAGCATCGCTATCAGCGCCTGCATAAAAAGGTGCAATATCGGCACCCAATGCGACCCTTGCGGCACCAGTTAAAGTGGCCATCGATATTATAAGATCAGGGTCGTCCTCAGATGCATAACTCAGCGCATCAGCTAGAACTAGCCTACCCTCTGCATCAGTGTTATTAATTTCAACGCTCAATCCTTTTCTTGAATTAAGTATATCACCAGGGCGAAATGCATCTCCTGCTATAGAATTTTCTACAGCCGGAATTAAAACTCGAAGCTGAATGTTTATGCCTATCCCCATAATAGCTCTTGCTAACGCCAATACGTTAGCGGCACCGCCCATGTCCTTTTTCATAATCCCCATGGAATTTCCTGGTTTAATGTTTAAACCACCTGTATCAAAGCAAACTCCTTTACCTACCAACGTAAGTTTAGGACCACTACTTCCAATTTTTAAATCTATAAGTCTTGGCGTATTTGCTGATGCAACGCCCACGGCATGTATCATGGGGAAATTCTTATCAAGTAGCTCATCACCAGATACAACTTCTAATTTGGCATCGAACTCTGCTGACAGCTCTTCAGCAGCTTTTTCAAGTTCTGAGGGTCCTAAATGGTTAGCGGGCGTGTTTATAAGGTCGCGGGCCAAAACTTCTCCAGCTAAAACAGCCTCTATCCATTCGGTATCCAAATTGTCTGGTTTTATAAGTTTTACAGCACTATTTTTTGACTGACCTTTAAATTTTGTAAATTTATACTGAGACATAAGCCAGCCCAAAACCTCAAGTTTTGGGTTTTGTAAAGGTATTTCGTTTACTATCTTATAACATCCAGCAGGTAACTTTTTTGCTGCTGCTGCAAGAAAAAATCTGCCAGACTTTCTACTATTGATCAAGCCACAACCCAGTAGCGCTATAGGACGTTTGTTTGTTTGTGAACAAAGTAATGCTTGAGCCGAATTACCTGAAAAAAAATGAAGCTTACACCAATTCCTTACTTCCTCTCCCATCTCTGCCATTAAATTTTCGAAAGTTTCGGGGGTGCAAATGTATGTCTCTATTGCATCATCAATATTCTCAGCGAACCCAAACTTCATATTACACCCCTTACTAAAATCTTCACTGTAACAGCTCGATTTTACATTATAATAAAATGCAGATGGATCAATTTTTGTCTAAAGCGTAGACATACACTAAAAATTATTCACCTTTTTTCAGACAGCGTTGAACCAGTACTTCTGCAATTTGAACTGCATTGAGGGCCGCACCCTTTCGTAGATTATCCGACACGCACCATAAATTAAGTCCATTTTCAATTGTACTGTCCTGGCGTATTCTACTAATGAATGTGGCAAAATCCCCTACGCACTCAACGGGCGTGGCGTAACCACCATTCTCCCGTTTATCTAATACAATTACACCCGGTGCTTCGCGAAGAATATTCCGAGCTTCGTCCTCATCTAAAAATTCTTCAAACTCTATGTTTACTGCCTCACTGTGCCCCACAAATACGGGCACTCGAACACAGGTTGCAGACACTTTTATCTTTGGGTCGATAATTTTTTTTGTCTCTGCAACCATTTTCCACTCTTCGCGCGTGGTGCCGTCTTCCATGAAACTATCAATATGCGGAATTACATTAAAAGCTATTTGTTTTGTAAAAGCTTCTGGGGGCACGTCTTTTACGGGATTGTATATTGACTTTGTTTGCTCCCAGAGCTCATCCATTCCACTTTTTCCTGCCCCAGAAACCGATTGATAAGTACTGACCACGACTCTTTTTATACCCGCTCTATCATGCAGTGGTTTTAAAGCTACAACCATCTGCGCAGTGGAGCAATTAGGGTTGGCTATAATATTTTTTTTTGCATAATCATAAATTTTGTCACTGTTCACTTCTGGAACTATCAGTGGAACCTGTGGATCGTATCGATACAATGAACTGTTATCAATCACTACGCAACCAGTTGATGCTGCTCTCGGAGCATGCTTTTTAGTTCCATCTGATCCAATAGCAAATAATGCAATGTCCCAACCCGAGAAATCAAACGTCTCTAAATCTTTCGTGACAAGGGTCTTGTCACCAAAACTTACTTGAGTACCCAGAGAACGGCGACTGGCTAAAACAGCGATTTCATCCACCTGAAATTGACGTTCGTGAAGAATGCTCAACATTTCGCGCCCAACATTACCAGTAGCACCGACTATGACAACTCTATAACCCATCACGTATTCCTTTCAGCAAAAGCCAAAAATTTAAGATTTACTTTTTCAACCCTTTGGCTGAATTTTTTATTGCAGCATACTGACCAGAGACGCGATACCTCCACAGATAGTCGGGCAAAACAGTTTCCATAGCAGTTGGAGTTATTCCAAGGTCGGCTACCCCTTTTGCATCTACCGAGACAATATTATCGTTTTGCAAGTTCTTAACTTGATCTTGCGTCAATATATTGTTTGGAAACAATCCAAAAGTGATGGCTTTAAACACATCTAGAGATTTTCCCATAATTCCTGCCACAAAAAATGGTACTTTCAACATTAGGCGCCTTCTCTGAATCACAACCAACATCTGGTTCATTAATTCAGAAAAAGTCTGTACGTTTGGTCCACCTAATTCGTAAATGCCCAGAACAGAATCCTCTAAAAGAGCTTTTTCAACTGCAAGTGCTACATCCCCCACATATACTGGTTGAAATTTAGAATTAGCCCCCACCAGTGGTATAAATGGCGATAGCGTTGCCATTTGTGCAAATCGATTAAAAAATTGATCTTCTGGGCCAAATATAATTGAAGGCCTTAAAATTGTAGCATCAGGAAAATAGCTTATTACCGACGCTTCTCCAAAAGCTTTCGTTTTAGAATAATCACTTATTGCAGCTTCATTGGCTCCAATTGCTGATATTTGAACAAAGTTTAATACTCCCTGCTCTGATGAAATTCGAGCGACACGTTCTGCACCTGATGCCTGAACATCTTGAAATGTATTTTTACCTGCTTCAGATAATATTCCAACACAGTTTACTACTGCATCAGCACCATTAGTTACAGCAGTTACAGAGGCATCATCTCTTATGTTACAAAGTACAGGCTCAACTTGTCCAACATCGCCATATTGCCTTACAAAAAGAGCCTCATTAGGGCGCCTAACCGCAACCCTTACACGCCACCCTTGCCTAGCCATTCGTTGAGCTACATAGCGGCCAACAAAACCAGATCCACCAAAAATGGTTACTAGTTTCGACATTCAACTCTCCATTCTAAACTTCGCGCTTTGCATACAACTTGTGGTTCGTTGATACAAGCGTCTGATTGGTAACATAACTTGTTAGAAAAATTTTGTTTACAGTAACCGATATAACTATGGGTTATATCTTTTGGGGATTTAGATCTTAGGCTAGTGACACGCCTTCCCCAAAACCTTTAACCTCCAATAATTGTAAGGCAGTGGCGTTAAAAACCCTGCCGCAAGCATAAAAGGTATTACCCACCAAGTAAGAGTAGCACCACCTGTTAAAAGCACATCTGTTATATTCATGGCGGCCTCCATCGCTATCATTGAAATAAGCGACATGCCAATTGCAGTTTTAAAGGCATTACTTAGCTCCATTTGCTTCCATAAAATCGCCGTTTCTAATATTATAGAGGTAATCAAACCATTTATTATTGCGAGGGTCATAATCGCCATAACAGGCCATTCAATTCCCGAAAATTGAAAAAATGCAATCGTCCCAAAATCACCGATAGAGCAACCTATCAAGCACCACATAGTATTATATGATGCCCTCCGCCAAGTATGCTTACATCGCCAATTTGCATTTTTTATACTGCTTATTTCAACCAATTTACACTCCTTAGAATGAATTATAAACTCTCCAGTAAGGGTAAAGTAAAGGATAAAGTATGAATATTGGAGAGGCTGCTAAAAAATCTGGGCTTTCAGTAAAAACAGTTCGATATTACGATGAGATCAATTTAATCAAACCGATAAAAAATAAAGCTACTAATTATCGTCACTACACTGCAGCCGACTTGGCGAAATTACAATTTATTGGAAAAGCCCGTCGTTTTAATTTTAGTATTAAAGAATGCAAAGAATTGCTGTCATTATACGAAAATCAAAACAGAAGTAGCAAAGAGGTTCGAAAACTCACTCTTACTAAAATTGCTGAAATCGATGTAAAGTTACACGAATTGGAAAATTTGCGTGAACAACTCTCACACCTTGTAAACTGCTGTAAAGGGAATGAGCGCCCAGAGTGTCCGATTATTGACGAACTAGCAGCCGGAAACGTACTTTAATTTATCAACAACGGTAATTTCTTTGGGTAGGACCAACATTTTCCACTCCCCACCCAAAGATCTACACTTCATCCCAAGCTTACTGCTTCCCTTGAAGTGGCTCATTTGAAAGGTAGCTTGTTTTGAAAAAAGTCAAATATACCTTCCTACAGCACCTCCTCAAACAGCGCCTTTAGGTTGTCTGAAGTTAGTTTCACCGGATTACCACCACAACTTGGATCACTCAAAGCACCTTTTACAAGTTTTCCTAAATCTGGGTTTTCCACGCCGAGGTCACTTAATCTCAACGGAATATTTAAAGATGCATTAAACTCGTCAACAAATACTTTAAAACCTGAAAAACCATTTTGTATGCCCAAATAACCTGTAACAGAGTCAAAGCGATCTCTAATTTTTGGCTCATTGAGTCTAAGGACAGCTGGCATGCAAACCGCATTGGTTGTTCCGTGATGTGTGTGATGAACAGCGCCAATCGGATGACTTAGGGCATGAATAGCACCAAGACCTTTCTGGAACGCTGTTGCGCCCATTAATGCAGCGGACATCATATTTGCCCTAGCCTCGATATCACTTCCATCTGAATAAACTTTCCCAAGGTTTTCAATTACAAGTCGCATACCCTCGACCGCAATACCTTGGCTCATTGGATGATAATGTGGACTTGAGAAAGCCTCTACACAATGTGCAAAAGCATCTAGCCCCGTACCTGCTGTTATGGATTTTGGCATTTCAATGGTTAACTCTGGATCACAAATGACAACTTTTGGCAAAATTTGTGGGTGAAAAATAATTTTCTTTTCTAAAGTATCTGAATTAGTAAGAACACTTGCCCGCCCAACTTCCGATCCAGTTCCAGCGGTTGTTGGTATAGCGACAATGGGAAAAATAGTATTAGGGTTTGCCCGGGTCCACCAATCAGAAACATCTTCGAAATCCCAAACTGAACGATCTTGACCAACCATAAACGCAACCAATTTACCTAAATCCAGGCCAGACCCTCCTCCAAATGCAATTACACCATCATGATTTCCCTCTTTAAATGCAGTTATACCTGAATTTAAATTTTTCTCATTAGGATTTGGATCAACATTTGAAAAAAGAGCGTCACCCAAACCAGCTTCCTTCATTAATTGCAAAGTTCTGGATGTTATTGGCAGATTACTCAAACCCTTATCGGTAATCAGGAGTGGTCTTTTAATATTTGCTTGATTACAAGCATCAGCTATTTCCCTTATGCGACCAGCACCAAACTTTATTTGGGTCGGATATGACCAGTTTCCAATTAGTGTCATTGTGTTACTTTCTTCAAATGGTAAGATTTAGGCCGCGTAAGATTATGATAACCAATAATCGACAGGCCACCACCGCTTCCCGTATTTTTACAACCAGTCCAACACAATGCCGGATCAAGATAATCTGCCCGGTTAAGGAATACCGTGCCTGTCTCAATTTGATCCGCAATTTGTTCTGCCCGACCAACATCTTTTGTCCACAGACTGGCAGTTAAACCAAACTCACTATCATTCATTAGAGAAATAGCTTCATCATCATTTTTAACGGACATAATACAGACAACTGGGCCAAATGTTTCATCTTTCATAATTCTCATATTGTGATCTACACCAGTTAAAATTTGTGGCGTTACGTAGGTTCCACCATCATCGTTTTTAAACGCCTTGATGTGGGCTGTCGCACCTGATTCAACGGCTTCGTCGATTTGTGATCTAACCTCATCAGAAAATCGTTTATTTGCCATAGGTCCAAGAGTAGTTTCAGGCTCTAAGGGGTTCCCCAATTTATAATTCTCTACAATTTTTACCGCTTTTTCTATGAATTCTTCATAAAGACTTTCAATTACATAAATGCGCTCAATACCACAGCAACATTGACCAGAATTAAACATTGCGCCATCTATTAATGTTTCCACTGCTGAGCCCAGATCTGCATCTTCCATTACATATCCAGGGTCCTTTCCCCCAAGTTCAGTTCCAACAGGGGTAAAAGTCCCAGCCGCAGCTCTCTCCATTTCAATACCGCCTTTTAAGGAGCCAGTAAAATTAATGAAATCAAATGCGTTTTCTTCAATTAAGCGTGACGTTGTACCGTGATCAAGATGCATATTATGGAACACATCTTTTGGTATACCCACAGAATTGAAAGCTTCAACAAGCCGTTCACCTACCAGAATAGTTTGGGTTGCATGCTTCAGTACCACAACATTTCCCGCTATCAGTGCAGGGGCAATTGTATTTATCGCTGTCATGTATGGATAATTCCAAGGTGCGATCACAAAAACTATTCCATGTGGGATACGCTTTATATAACGTTTAAAAGTAGGATCATCACTTACCTCAATATTTTGCAGTGCTTGTTCAGCTATCTCGCTCATATATTGAGCGCGCTCCTTAAACCCCCCAAACTCACCACCATACCTTATTGGCCTACCCATCATTTGAGCTAGCTCTGGCACTATTTGATCATTCATTTCTCCGATGGCTTCAACACCAGCCATGACCAAAGATATGCGCTCAGCCAATGGCCGAGCTGCCCAGGTTTTTTGCGCCGCACGTAAGCATCGGATATCTTCTTTTGCTTCTTTTAAGGATAGAGTATTTCTTTTCGCAAATACTGCACCATCAATTGGTGAAATGCATTGTATTTCATTCATAACATCACGCTCTTTCAAAACCTCTTGCTATTTCCCAATCTGTAACCACCCTGTCAAATTCTTCCAACTCAACTTCTGCGGCTCGACAGTAGTGTTTGACCACCTCCTCCCCAAAAGCAGACTTCAGCATTTCTGATTGAGACAACGCAAACTTTGCTTCCCGCAAATTTTCAGGAATCATTTTGGTGTCACCCTTATAAACATCGCCCTTGGCAGGCTCATCGAGCTCTAGTTTGTTTTCTATTCCTGCCAAGCCAGCAGCGATTTGCGCTGCAATTGCTAAGTAGGGATTCATATCAGAACCACCTATTCTGCATTCTACTCGGACACTACTACTTCCAGCCCCACACAAGCGAAATCCAGCAGTACGATTATCTACCGACCATATAATACGGGTAGGAGCGAACGTCCCTTTTGCAAAACGCTTGTAGCTATTAACGTAAGGAGCAAGAAAAAATGTCATGTCTGACGTGTAATGTAATAAACCTGCCATGTAGTGCTTCATTAATTGGCTCATTCCTAGTTTATCAGTAGGGTCATAGAATGCATTTTCACCATCCTGCCATAAAGACTGGTGAACATGCGACGAAGAGCCGACCTTATCATGATGCCACTTTGGTAGAAAGGTAACTGCATGCCCCTGACTCCAGGCAATTTCTTTTACGGCGTGTTTAGCAATTGTATGATACTCAGCCGTATTAAGTGCATTTCCATATTTAATATTTAACTCTTCCTGCCCTGTCTCTGCCTCTCCTTTTGAATTTTCAACTGGTATGCCAGCATCCCATAAATAATTACGAATAGGACGCATAATATGTTCCTCTTTTGTAGTTTGAAGAATATGATAGTCCTCATTATACGCACTGATTGGTCTTAGTTCTCTGAAACCGTCTTCTTGTATCTCTTTGAAACTTTTTTCGAAAAGAAAAAATTCTAACTCTGTGGCCATCATCGGGTCGAAGCCCATCTTTTCAAGTCGCTTAATTTGTTTTTTTAGAATAGTCCGAGGTGAATGGCTTACTTCTTCATGCGTGTGATGGTCTAACACATCACAGATCACCAATGCGGTCCCATCTAGCCAAGGTGTCCTGCGTAAAGTAGTAAGATCTGGCTTCATAGTATAATCGCCATAACCATCTTCCCAACTAGTAGAGGCATACCCGTCCGGTGTACCCATCTCCAAATCTGTAGCTAACAAATAATCGCAACAATGTGTCTCTTTGTATCCATCCAAAATAAAGTGCTTAGCATGGAATCTTTTACCCATAAGCCGTCCTTGCATATCAACCAAACAAACAAGCACAGTATCAATACTGCCATCCTCTACCGCTGCCTCCAGCTCTTTAAATGTTAAATTTCCGATCATTTTAATTCTTCCCTATTAAAGAGCGCCCCAAGTGTTGGGGCGCTCAAATATTAAGTTTTACTCGAAATTATATGGTGCACCAGCCTGATTGATAACTGAGTTATACTCTTTAAAGATGTTTACAATCTTTTGATGCACCTCACCCTCTTGGGCTACTTCTTCCCAGAAATCCTTGGCAGCATTTTCAACTTCCGCCCATTCCGCAGCAGGAACTGACCGTAACGCGAGCTTATCACCATTTGCACGTAATGCCGCTTCACCACCCCAATACCATTGGTTACGATATGTATGACCAGCTTCCGTCGCAGCCATTACCACCGATTTAAGGTGATCAGGTAAGTCCGCCCATCTCTTCTCATTGATGAACCATGAACCGATCCACGCGCCCGAAATATTATTTGTAAGAAAATAGTCCGTTACATCGGCCCAACCCACAGTATAATCTTCAGTAATTCCTGACCATGCCATTCCATCAAGCTCACCAGTTTGCACTGCTACCTCGGCATCTTCGTATGGGATATTCATTGGGACAACACCAAATTTAGCTAAGAATCTCCCCGCGGTAGGAAAGGAATAAAGCCTTAACCCATCTAGGTCAGCAACACTTGTGATTTCCTTTTTAGTGTTGAAATTACAAGGATCCTGCCCAGCCGCTGAAATCCATTTTACGCCAACTTTTGCATACTCTGCGTCCCAAATTTCTTTTAATCCATACTGGTTAAAGAGCACTGGAACATCGAGAATATGTTTGGTAGCAAATGGAAAATATCCACCAAACATTCGTAACGGAGTCGGCGATGCCATTGAGTCATCATCGGAGTGAACTCCGTCAAGTGTGCCCCTTTGCAAAGCTTGAAACAGCTCTCCAGTAGGAACTATTTGATCTGCGTAGAATAGCTCTACCTGCAATTCCCCATTAGAGTTGGCATTTATATAATCAATTACTGGCTTGGTTACATGCTCTCCGAGAGCACCACCAGCATACGTTTGAAATCGCCATTTTATTGTGCTTTGCGCCTGGACTATTGCAGGTGCAGCTAATGCCGCTGCACCACCGACACTTGCTGTGGTTAAAAACTTACGTCTAGTTGTCATAATATTCTCCTTTTTATAAATACTCTCCTCAACTTTCGTCCCTTTAAATGGGATCTCTTAAAATTAATTTCCGTACACTTCCCCTGGTAACCAAAGAGCTATTTCTGGGAATGTCATTATTATTACTAGGGCAAAAACCATAACTAAAACGAATGGCAGAATAGAAGTGTATATATCTTTAAGACTTATTTCTGGAGGAGCCATGGCTCTCATCAGAAATAAATTATAGCCAAATGGCGGCGTCATATAAGCAATCTGTGTTGTAATTGTGTAAAGCACCCCATACCAGATTAAATTGAAGCCTAGTTCGCCAACTAGAGGTACATATAATGGCGCAACGATTACTAACATTGCTGTATCGTCTAAGAATGTCCCCATGACTATGAAACTAAGCTGCATCAAAATTAGAATAACCCATGGCGATAAACCAAACTGTTCAGTGAAGAGGCTTTCTATGGCCTTTACTGCGCCTAAACCATCGAAAACAGCACCAAATGCTAAAGCCGCCAGAATAATCCACATAAACATGCATGAAATCCCAAGGGTCTTTCGCACACTATTCTCAAATACTTCGAGCGTCATTCGTCCTTTTGCTAGGGCGGCAGCAAAAGCTGCAATTGCTCCAATTGCAGAGCTTTCGACTAAAGATGTCCACCCATTTATAAAAGGAACCATCATTGCAAAAAATATGAATAAAGGCAGCAAACCTGCAGTTAAGAGTTTCAATTTTTCAGGTAGTGGGATCATTCGGTCTTCAATTGGAAGAACGGGCCCAAGTGAAGGGTTTATGCGACATCGCACGGCAATGTATATTATAAACATAGCCGCCATTATAAGTCCTGGTATAATTCCTGCTAACCATAGCTGCCCCACTGGTTGACGAGCAATCATTGCATACAGAACAAGAACGACTGATGGAGGCACTAATATTCCTAGTGAAGATCCTGCTTGAATTACTCCCGTGACCATCCTTTTATCATAACCACGTTTGAGCAATTCAGGGAGTGCTATTGTTGCTCCAATTGCCATCCCAGCCACAGAAAGACCATTCATAGCTGATATAAGTACCATCAGGCCAATTGTTCCAATGGCCAGACCTCCTGAAATCCCACCCATCCAAACATGAAACATCTTATAGAGATCATCAGCTATCTTAGACTCTGATAAAATGTATCCCATAAAAATAAACATTGGTAATGTTAGGAGGGGATACCATTTCATTAATTTTATTGCTGCAGCAAAACCAATATCATATCCACCCCTATCTCCCCAGAGAAAAAAAGCAGCCATAACTGCAACAAACCCAATAGCCCCAAAGACACGCTGACCTGTGAGCAACATCAACATCATCGTTGAGAACATCAAGATAGCAATCATCTCATACGACATTAATTCTTTTCTCCAAAATCATAACCTTTGATGCGTAAAATATCCTTGAAAAACTCTGATAATGCTTGAAGTAGCATCATGGAAAGACCAAAAAGCATTATAAGTTTTATTGGCCAAATATACGGTCGCCAAATGGACGAACTACGCTCTCCCCCGTAACTTAAGGAGTACATAAAACTTTCCCACCCACCCCAAATCATGAATATAAGGTAAACTATTAGAAATATTATTGTTATTGCATCAACTTGAGCCTTACGGTGATTATCCCACTCTCCATAAAGTAAATCCATTCGCACATTGGATCCCATCTGGATCGAATAAGGTCCGCCCAACATGTAATAAGCAACCATACAAAATTGAGCCATTTCCAGGGTCCAAAGTGATGGGTTGAAAAATGTTTTTGATACAGATGACCATAGCAAGATACCCATCATTACAAAAATACCATACATAGCAAATCGACCAATACGATAATTAAATGAATCGACAAATGTAATGAAGCGGATCATCACTAACTATCAGTTATAAATAAGAAAATTGTCAAGAATTAATAGAAAATTCTTCTAAAAAAAGAAAATGGGAAGTGGTTTTTAAATTTAAGTATTAGATCTCCAGGCTTGAGTTCGTTTCAAGACACCCTTTGATAGTGCTAAATGTATGATCCGCGCAAAAATGTTCGTATAAAAAATCATCATACCCATCGCTGCAGCAGGAGCAATATCACCTGCATCATCCATATTTAGCACTGCAATTGAAGCTAATGAGGTTTTAGACGAATAAAGAAAAACAACTGCAGAAACTGTTGTCATTGCATTAACGAATAAGTAGATGGCAATATCTAGAATTGCTGGCAAACATACTGGCACCGTAACTCTTGAGAAAAGCTTAAATGTAGGTTGCTTCAAGGAAGCTGAGACAGACTCAAATTCACTGTCCATTTGCTTAAGAGCGGTAACTGCCGTGAGATGTGAAACGGTATAAAAATGTGTAACAGTACATATAACAAGAATGGCCATTGTTCCGTATACTACGTGCAGAGGATTTTCCGGGTTATTAAAAAAGAAAATATAGGCAAGACCAAGCACCATACCCGGTATCGCCATTGGCAACATAGCAAACATTTGGAATATGGCTCTGCCAGTCTTAAACCCACTGGATTTTTCCACCAAGTAGGCGCCAAAAAATATCACGCATGTGCCTATTAAAGCAGTCAACAAAGCCATCTTTATCGAATTATAATAAGCAGCCCATCCGCCACCATCCATTTTATCAAATTGATAATTATTTAAACTTAAGCTCAAGTCGTATGGCCAGAACTTTATTAAGGCAGCAAATTGACAAATACCTAAAATGCCCACAATGAAAAACCCAACCAGAGCACAATAAATGGTAAATGTCAGATCTGTCTTGGTGCTTGGTTTTGGATGAAAAGGAACCGACCTAGCAGTCAGCAAGGCCACTTGTTTACTTTGGACAAATCGATCGATCGCAAATGCTAGAATCGCCGGAATTATGAGAACTACCGAAACGACAGCACCCATCTCAAAGTTTTGCTGACCAATAACTTGTTTATATATGTCCACAGCCAGAACATTAAATTGTCCACCGATAACTTTAGGCAAACCAAAATCAGTTATAACGAGGTTAAATACTACAAAGGCTGCTGAGACTATCCCATATCTTGCACCGGGGATCGTAACAGTCCAAAAAGTCTTCCACGCAGAGGCTTTTAAAGAA
>ERZ802831.422-NODE-422-length-21843-cov-36.6074_pt1 | contig 21843 bp, 29 predicted proteins | sample MGYA00345655_ERZ802831 | MGnify/ENA primary metagenome ERZ802831 (study PRJEB30503, sample SAMEA104212376) | marine metagenome | biome: Westerlies Biome; feature: [SRF] surface water layer (ENVO:00010504) within the epipelagic zone...; material: water...
TTATCGACAGTTGCGTGTGCTTCAGTTGAAGATGTTGGAAAACATCTTAATGGTACGGGTTGGTTTCAGTTATATCCTCCTGCTGATAAAGCTATAAGAAATGATTTATTAAAAAGAGCAAAAAATTCTGGCTTTAAGACTTTAATTGTTACTGCTGACATACCTGCATCTAGTAGAAGAGAAAGGCTTAGAATGGCAGGAGTTTCAGTACCCCCTAAAAATAATTTAAGAACTTTCTTTCAAGCTGCAAAATGTCCGTCATGGTCAATTGGAACGCTTATGAATGGTATTCCTGCATTTGGAACTATGGATCAATACAGTGATGGAAGTTGGCATGGAAACGCAAAGTCCAAAGCTGGCTTTGCTGGAAGTCAGATGCAACGTTATCTAGATTGGGATTATCTAAAAGAAGTTAGGGATATATGGAGTGGTCCAATTATTTTAAAAGGCTTGATGGATATAAATGACGCAGTTCAAGCGAGTAAAATTATCGATGCTATTTATCTTTCAAATCATGGCGGTCGTCAAATAGATATTGCACCTAGCCCATTACAAGTATTACCTGAAATTAGAAAAAAACTAGGATCAAAATTTCCAATAATTATAGATTCAGGCTTTTATTCTGGCCAAGATATAAGTAAAGGCTTAATGCTTGGTGCTGATTTTATAATGACAGGTCGACCATTCATTATTGGACTTGCTGCATTAGGTATTAAAGGGGCTAATCACGTTCATGATATTTTAAAAGATGAACTTTCAAATGTAATGGAACAAATATGTTCCAAGGATATTAATGAATTGAAATCACAAAAGGTAGTTCTTGGAAATGATTTTAATTTAAAAAAGTTTAATTGATAACTATAATGAGTTGAAGCGCTTTCCAGGCAACACCATTTCAGATCCAGTTTTAACATGAAGTAAAGCTGGAAGACTATTTTCATTTGCCCAATTATTAGCGTTTACAAATAATTCATAAAAATCATCTGTATTTTCTACAGTATAACCTTTGCCGCCCATAGCGTTGGCTAAATCACAAAAGTTTGGATTGATTAATCCAGTATGTTTATAATTTCCTTTATAATGCTTATGCTGATGCATTCTTATTGTTCCATACATTTCATTATCTACGACCAATACAATTACTGCAGCATTATACTGTACGGCTGTTGCAAATTCATTTTCAGTCATTTGAAAGCATCCATCACCTGCTAGAGCTATAACCATATTATCAGGAAATCTTAATTTAGCTGCTATTGCAGCTGGTAGCCCATATCCCATTGAACCAGAAATTGGAGCGAGTTGAGTTTTAATTTTTGTAAACCTAAATAATCTATGACCCCAAACAGCATAATTACCAGCCCCATTAGTAATAATTGTATTAGGATCTAAATGCTTTCTAAGAGTTCTAAAGGCTACAGTTAGGTCAACACCTGAATTAGGGGCTTCTAAAGGCATATCACCCCATTCAATATATTCTTCATGTGATTTAATTGTATTAACTTCATTTTTAGGGTTTGGTTTTGTATTAAGACCCTTTAAAGCGTTATTAAGAGAATTTACAAATGCTATTGGGTTTGAAACAACACCAAGGTGTGGTTTATATATCCTTCCTATTTCCTCTGCTCCTGGATGAATATGAATAATTTTTTTATTATCTTCTGGAATATCTAACAGTGTAAAACCTTGCGAAGGATTTTCACTTAATCTACCCCCTAACAAAACTAAATAATCACTATTATTAATTCGATCGATTAATTTAGGATTCACACCTAGCCCAAGGTCACCACCATAGTTTTTATGTAAATTATTATAATAACTCTGTCTTCTATGTGAGGTAATTATTGTTAATCCAAGCATCTCAGAAATAGATATTAGATCTTGTTCAGCTTCGTGAGACCATATAGACCCTCCTAAGATAAGAATTGGGTTCTTGGCTTCTTTTATTTCTTCGATAAATTGAGCAAGATCTTTTGTTGTCGGAGCAGACATTATCTGATCAATAAATTCTACAGGCTTTTTTACAGTTTTTTCAGTTAGCATATTTTCTGGTAATGCTATTACAACAGGACCAGGTCTTCCTGACATAGCTGTATGATAAGCACGTGAGAAAATTTCTGACAATCTATCTGACTGTTGAACTTCAACAACTAATTTTGCCATACCGCCATAGAATTGTTGATAATCAACTTCTTGAAATGCATCACGGCCATACATTTCTTTTCCTATTTGACCCACAAATAAAATCATAGGAGTACTATCTTGTTGTGCAATATGGATTCCTGATGCAGCATTTGTTGCTCCTGGACCTCTAGTCACAAAAGCAATACCCGGTCTCCCTGTAAGCTTTCCATCAGCTTCAGCCATCATTGAAGCAGCACCTTCGTGTTTACAAAGAATTGTTTCAATAGAGGTTTCCTGAAGTCCGTTCATAACAGAAAGATAACTTTCACCTGGTACGCAGTACACTCTATCAACATTTTGCTTTTCAAGTAATTTTACTAAGAGTGATCCAGCTTCTTGCATTTTTTATCCTTTAAATTTTTTCAGATATGGTGAATTGGAGGGTATCATGTCCTCACTGATAGGTAAAATTAACTCATGAAGCAAATGTGAAGATAAAGTCTTACCATGTCTATCAAGCCTTAAAGAGCTATTAACACCCCCCCCAAGAGCACTTTGTATTACAAAATTTAATGCTTTAAGAGAAGGGAGTTCAAATCTTTGAACTTTAGTTGCACCTAAATGTTTAAAGATTTCATATACTTTTTCCTCAGTGGCTAGATTAAAAATATTATCCCATCCACTATCTAGATAAGAAATAAGTGAGATATTAGACACATCTCCTTTATCTCCAGCTCTAGCATGTGCTATTGCATGAACTGGTAAATCTAATTTAATCATAATTGTTTCAACATAATTTTTATATTATTTTAATCTGAATATGAGGCTCAACAGTGTCTCTATTAACCAAAATTGATGCAGTTGACGATTGAGGTGTAACATATCCACGCCCCCCACCTCCAGCAGCTGGTCCACAACAATATAATGACATTACTTCATCAACCATTTGCTGCGCCTGATCTTTTTTAGGATATATTGCCGAGGTTCTTACTCTGTAATCTCCATTTTCTGGAAGTTGATAAGACGATGTTTCATTCATAGAATAATGAACTGATCCAGCACCAATAATCTCAACTCTTAATTGTCCTTGTAGCCCTAAAATTTGGATCCTTTCACTAATTACTTCTCCTGCAAGCTTCGCTCTTGCAAGTGCATTAGGTCCTGCATAGCTAATTTCAGCTTCACCCATAAATCCATTATCACAACAAATAGTTGCTTTCAGTTTTTCCGGAGATTTTTTTCCTTTACCTCCTTGAACTAAAATTCTATTTTTTCCATTATTTTCTAATGTTAAATTTGTCATATCAGCCGTTACGTCTGGAACTAAATAGTTAGAAGGGTCATGTGTCTCGTATAATAATTGTTCTGTAACTGTCGCCTTACTTACTAAGCCACCTGTTTCTTCAGGTTTTGTAATAACGAATGAACCATCCTGACTTACTTCAGCTATAGGAAAACCAACATTAGCGAGATCAGGTACGTCTTTAAATCCAGGATCAGCAAAATAAGCGCCAGTTACTTGAGCGCCACATTCTAGAAGATGACCACAAATGGTTCCTGAGCCTATTAAATCCAATTCATTTTGTTTCCATTTGAATTCATATAATAATGGTCCTAAGGCAAGAGCACTATCAACTGTTCTTCCAACAATTACAATATCCGCACCTTTTTTTAGAGCTTCAGCAATTGGTTGGGCTCCAAGATATACGTTAGCAGCAGTAATTTTGTTGTTAGAAAAATCTAGTCCTTCCATTGTTGGGCTATCTAGTATTTCATCGTTAGACATATAATCTAATAAATCATCACCTAAAACGACGCCAATTGTAGGTTTTTTAGTATTTTGTTTTTTTGCTATTTCAAGTATTCTTTTTGCAGCTCCCATAGGATTTGCAGCACCAATATTTGAAATTATTTTAATATTATTTTCAAGGCAATCATCAAGAATTGGGCTAATATAAGAATCTAGAAATGGTGAATAACCCTCTTCAGGATTTTTTAATCTAAATTGTTGGGCTATTGCCAAAGTTCTTTCAGCAAGAACTTCAAACATTAAATATTTAGGAGCATTTATGTTTTTAAATTCTTTTACAATTGGAATTGACGCATCAAATCTATCTCCTGAAAATCCAGCACCACATCCAATAAAAACTTTTTCTATCATAATAAAATCTTCTATTAAAATATTTGTATTTTTGTATTTATATTTAACTTAAAATGATAAGATTTTAATAATTAATCATTAAACATACCTAGTCTTTTAAAAAAAGGAAATAAAAATGTCAAAAGTTGCAATGGTTACTGGAGCAGGTACAGGTGTCGGTCGAAGAGTTTCTGAAGTATTGTCCAAAGAAGATTTCATTGTTTATTTAATAGGAAGAAGAAAAGATAAATTAATTGAAACACAAGAATTATGTCCTGGTAAAACAGAAGTTATGCCATGTGACGTCAGTGATCAAATTGCGGTAGAAAATGTTTTCAAAATCATAGAAGAAAAATATAATAGAATTGATGTTTTATTTAATAACGCTGGGATAGGTGTGCCAGCGCAATCAATAGATGAAATGCCATTTGAAAATTGGAAAAGTGTAGTAGATATCAATCTAAACGGTATGTTTCTGTGCGCTAAATATGCTTTTGGTCTAATGAGAAAACAAAATCCTCAAGGTGGTAGAATAATCAATAATGGCAGTGTATCTTCAGTTACTCCAAGACCAGGTTCTATACCATACACAGCTACAAAACACGCGGTTACAGGAATGACTAAGACTATTTCTTTAGATGGAAGAAAATATGACATCGCCTGTAGCCAGATTGACATTGGAAATGCAGAAACGCCAATGACACAAAGAATGAAAGAGGGTGTTCCTCAAGCTACTGGTAATATGGATGTGGAGCCTGTAATAGACTCTCTTCACATAGCAGAAGCTGTTTTATATATGGCTAATTTACCAGTAACAGTAAATGTTTTAAACATGACTGTTATGGCAAATAAAATGCCTTTTGTAGGTAGAGGTTAATTTATTAATTAAAATACTTTTTCATTACAGGAAAATATAAATCTTTATCACCATTTTGAATTGAAGTTTTTAAGAGTTCTTTTGCTGATAATGCTCCTGGCATTTTTACGTTAAGTTTTTTACCCAATTCTAGTGCATAAGTTAAATCTTTTAGAGCGTATTCTGAAGAGAAAGCTGGAGTAGGAAAATTATTTTTAGCAATACTTTTTAATCCGTGATTTCTAAGAGCAAAACTATCTCCTGAACATTTTGTAATATTTTCATATAGACTTTCGACGTCCATACCGTAATTCTCTGCAATATTAGCTGCTTCGCTTAAAGCCACAACAGTTTCAAAAAGTATCATGTTATTCAATATTTTTGTAAGTTGACCAGATCCTACTTTACCACAATGCATTATATCATTTCCCATATATTTTAATGTTGGAAGAATTTTATTATAAACATTTGTGGTAGATCCGACCATAATAGCTAAAGTTCCGTCAATAGCTGCTTGCCTTGTTCGTGCAATTGGTGCATCAGCAAAATGAGAACCTTTTGTTTTGATTTCATCTTCTAACCTAATCATTAAATCAGGTTGAGATGTTGACATATCAACAATAAATTGATTGTTTTTTATATTAGAAATATTGTTACTCTTTCCAAAATATAAGTCTTCAACAAAATTTCCTCCAGGCAGGCAAGTAATAACTAAATCTGATAATTTGAAAATATCTTTCACATCATCAGCTACTTTAGCCCCGTGATTTTCCAATTCTTTTTCCTTATTAACATCCAAATCTTTAACTAAGACATTCCAATTTTTATTTTTTAGTAAGTTTTTACTCATTGAACATCCCATGACACCTAGTCCAATAAATCCTATAACTTTAAATTCTTTACTACTCATATTTCACCGTCTTATTATGTTTTTTTATTAAATAGTTATTTTTAGAATATTCTATACATTTAATTTATATTGTTTAATTTAATCTAATCTTTTTGTTATAATGGGAAAATATGATGCACTACGATACCTTAAAAAACGAACATGGTCTACCTCATGACCCTTTCAAAGCAATTGTTGCCCCAAGGCCAATAGGTTGGATTGGAAGCCGTTCTTCATCAGGTATCTATAATTTAGCTCCATATAGTTATTTCAATGCAATTGCTGATAGACCCCATTTTGTTATGTTCTCTTCAGTAGATATTAAAGATTCAGTTAGAAATATAGAAGAAACTGGAGAATTTACTGTTTCCCTTGCAACAGAAGATTTATTTGATCACATGAATGGTAGTTCTGCACCTGCAGACTCAGATATTGATGAATTTGAATTAGCAGGTTTAAAACCTCAAATAGGTAAATTTGTTTCTGCACCGTTTGTTTCTGAAGCGTCTGCTGCCTTAGAATGTAAACATTGGAAAACAATAGACCTACCTAATGTAGATAGAGACAATGGAACAGGAAATTATGTAATTTTTGGACAGGTTGTTGGTATTTTCATAAATGATAAATTTATTAAAGATGGGTTATTTAATGCTCGTGCAGCAAGGCCTCTGGTAAGGTTAGGTTATATGGATTACGGTGTTGTCGGTTCAGAAAATACATTTACAAGGAACAGACCAAGGTTAGGTAAAGATGGCAAATTACAACCTGTGGAAGAATGGGATGGAATTTATAGATAACACATTAATTGAAGATTTTTCTAATGATGGTGCAGTTTTATGTAGAGGATTTTTTTTAGATTGGCTTGATCCTCTGAGAATTGGTGTAGATAAATTAATCCAAAATCCTAGTGTTAGAGAACGGTCATATGTTCCTAATGATGGATCTGCTCCATTTTTTCAAGACTTAGTTAATTGGAATAGAATACCTGAGTTTAGAGATTTTGTTTTCAAATCAAGACTAGGTTATTATGCTGCAAAATTGATGAAATCAAACAAATCAAGATTATTTCATGATCATGTTTTAGTCAAAGAACCAGGTTCCTCTATTGTTACACCTTGGCATCAGGATAAACCATATTATTGTGTAGATGGTAACCAGAGCGTTAGTTTTTGGATAGCTCTAGATGACATTTCAAAAGAAGGTTGTTTAGAGTGCATAGCAGGTTCTCATTTATCCAATATATTGCACAAGCCCAAAAGATTTAATGGGAATGATTTATATGAAAATGATAATTCCAAAGAGGTCCCAGATATTAATTCAAATAGAAAAGATTACAAAATATTAAGTTGGGATATTAAAGCAGGAGACGCTGTTGCTTTTGATTTTAGAACACTTCATGGCGCCTCAGAAAATATTAATAAAATTAATAGAAGAAGAGTATTCTCAGCAAGAATTGTTGGTGATGATGCATTTTTTGTGGATAAACAGGGCAAAGGCTCACCACCTTTTGAAAGTATTAAGCTTAAAACTGGTGATAAATTAACAGGTAGAGAATTTCCTGTTATTTATGAAGTCTAATTTTTTTACAATGAAATTTTGGATTTTTATCTAAAATTGCACTACTCAACTGAATTACACCGTCTAAAATTCTTAAAGATGGTCGGCTGAAGTAAGAGTTAGAATCAAATGCAAATATTCTTTCTTTTTGAATTGCTTCAATATGATTTATTCTTTCATCAAGATAAATATTTTCTGCAAAAGATTTATTTTCTTCAAGGTTATAGCCACAACAAATTAACCCAATAAAGTCTGGATTTAGATCTTCAATATCTTTAGGTGTAATTTCTATAGATTTTTCTCCTTTATTACCTACAATTGATACAAATCCAGCCATCTCTATTTGCTCAGGTATCCAGTGCCCAGGTGTAAAATAAGGGTCTATCCACTCAAGGAGAAGAATACTTTTATCTGTTGTTTTCCTTGTAACTCGTTTTTTTTTGCGTGTCGCTTCAGCAATTATTTTTTTAGCAGTTTCCTCTTTATTTACGGCTTTTCCTATCATCATAATATCTGAACAAATTTCTTCAAATGTTGTTCCATTTAGTGAGATAATTTTTGTCTTGGATGTTAGAGTACATAAGTTGTTTTTTAATGTTGCTTCAATAACGTTTTCTGAGATTGAGCAAACATCACATAGTCCTTGAGTAATTATCAGGTCGGGATTGATTTTAAGTATTTCATCCTTATCCACTTTATAAAGAGGAATGTCATTCTCAACAGCTTTTTTAACTAAACTGTCAATTGAATTCTGATTTAAATTATTTGGTATAACACTTGAGGTAACTTTTTTTATACCTTTGATAAAGTCTGGATAATCACATTCATGACTTACTGCACACAAATAGTTAGATAATCCCATATCACAAATTATTTCTGAAGCTGCAGGAAGTAAACTAACAATTTTCATTCTTTATTTAAACCAAACAATTTTATTCTTTGCATCTTGATATGCATCGTTTTTACTTAAAAAAATCTTATGATCATAATTTCCAATTCTATACCATCCTGAAATATTTTCTGGATCTTTTCTATATTCTTGATAACCAAAAGTATTGTTGTTTCTGATAAAGAAATCAATGCACAAATTATTGTCATCATTATTTATTGAATTGATTACAACTTGATCTTTGATTTTCAATTTAAAAATCTCATAATTATTTTTATTTGTTTAATAATTTTATTTTATCAAATATTGTCAAAACTTTACAAATTAAATTTGCCCAAAATTATATTTTACCTAGTTATCTAAAATGTTTGAATTATCTTTATCAGAAAATCTTATTCTAACAGTACTTTCATTTTTTACAGCCTTAATGACATCTATTGCAGGGGCAGGAGGAGGTACGGTACTGTTAGCTGCTATGCTTCAGTTTATGAATCCAGCAGAAGCAATACCTGTACATGGAGTAATTCAGTTCACTTCAAATATAACAAGGACATGGCTTTTAAGAAAATTTGTAAACTGGAAAATAATATTGAAATTTTCGTTGTTGTTACCTTTTGGAATATTTGTAGGTCTTAAAATTTTTCAAAATGTAGAATCTGATGATATTAAAATTTTAATTGGATTTTTTATATTATTGGCAATTGGGATTCAAAATTTTAAAATTATTAGCAATTTAAAAATCCCTACCAATGTTTATTTAATAATTGGTTTTTTAACGGGTATTTTAAATATACTAGTAGGAGTAATTGCTCCTCTCTTAGCTGTAATTTTAAAGCAAAGTATTTCAGAAAAAAAATCTATTGTAGGTACATTAGGTTATTTTGGACTAATAGGTAATTTAATTAAAATAATAGGTTTTTCGTTTATTGGTTTTTCTTTTTTTGAATATTTAGATACTTTTTTAATGATTTTACCTGCAACATTAATTGGGAGTAGAATTGGTCAGTTTCTTTTAAACAAAATTAGCAATAAATTTTTCACTGTTATGTTTCAATTAATATTAGTCGCATTAGCAATTAGGCTTTTATTCACATGAATAATATTATAAAAATTTAAATTTTCATCAGTTTTGGTTATAATACAAATGGTTTTAAATAAAAATACAGAAGGATTAAACGTTCCGATTATTGAAGTAAATGGACGTCTTTACTCACCATCAGCTGAACGTAATTGTTCTACAATTGTAAAACTTATTTCAAAAAATATTCCTAACAATGGTCAAGCTCTTGAAATTGCAAGTGGTACAGGACAACATATAATTCAACTTGGTTCTCAATTAAGCGATATTACCTGGCAACCATCTGATGTTAACAAAGATCGTATTAAAAGTATTAACAGTTGGTTGTCTGAAAACATAAATCAGAATATTAAATCTCCTTGTCAGTTGGATGCAACTAAAGAAGGATGGTCTTCAAGGCACCCTAACCAAAATTTTATATTAATAATAAATTTACTCCATTTAATTAGTTTTAAAGAAACTAAAATATTATTAAATGAAGCCTTTAAGGCTCTGGCTCCAGAAGGTTTTTTGATGATATATGGTCCATTCATGAGAAATGGTAAATTAACTAGTCAAGGTGATATTGATTTCGATAAAAAAATAAAGGAGAATAATATTAATTGGGGCTATAAAAATGATATTACTCTATTAAAATTATTTTTAAAATTAGGATTTTTAATTTTTAAAACAATAGAAATGCCAGCCAATAATTTAGCTTTTATTGTTAAAAAACTTATCTAAATTTGATTTTTATTTGATTGAATTCTTTTGTCGATGCTCAAGATTCTATACATTTCCCTTAAAACAGGTTTCTCAATAAGTTTCCCATCAATAACAACTAGACCTGTATTTGCTTTTTCAAAAGTAGACGTAATTTTTTTAGCCTTTTGTATAACTTCTTCTGATGGAGTAAATACTTTATTTAAGATTGGTATTTGTTTTGGATGTATTGATCCTTTACCACTAAAACCAAGTTGCTTTGCTTTGATTGCTTCTTCTTTCATGCCCTCAGGATCATCTAGGTCTAAATAAGGAACATCTATTGCGTCAATTCCCGCAGACGAAGCTGCATGTACTATTCTTGACCTAGCATAAAGAAGAGGTTCCCATGTATTTTCACATCTTAATTCAGCTGACATGTCAACTCCTCCAAAAAAAAGAGCATCAATCCTATCAGAGCAATTTGCTATTTCGTATGCTTTTTCAAGTCCTTGATTTGTTTCAATTATAATGTGTAATCTACAATCATGTCCTTTTTCAGTTAATAAATTATCTAACAGTACTATTTCTTCAGAACATTTAACTTTTGGGATCATTAGGGCAGGAGGAGGGGTATCAGTATTTAAGATAGCTTGTACATCTTCTATCCCAAATTTTTCTCTTAGGCAGTTAATTCTCAGTATTCTCTCAATACCATCATTATTTTGTTTTGTTTGAAATATTTTCAGTGCTAACTTTCTAGCTAACTCTTTATCTTGAGGAGCAATGCCGTCCTCTAATTCAACACACACCATATCTGTACCGGATTTGATAGCTTTTGGAAACATTTCGGGCTTTAATCCTGGAGTAAAGATAAAACTCCTTCTCGATTGAATGAGATTTTTAACTTCCATTCTTAACCTTCCTTATATATATTGCGTGATACTCTTTTTGTTTATTTGTTGAATCTATAAATTCGATATCTACTGTAAATCCTACTTTTTCAAATGTTTCAACTACCTCATTTAAGTTTTTATTAGGAGCAATCTTATCATCAAAATTTTTAATTCCCTCAAATTTACAAGATAAAATTCCATATCCCCCAAATTTTAAAATTCTATAGAATTCTTTTGCATAATCAGAAATTGGATCTAAAAAATAAACAACATTGATAGCTAGAAGCTTTGAAAATGTATTATCTTTAATTATATCGCTCATTTTTTTTGCATCATTTGAAAAAAAAACTACATTTTTATTACTAAATTTTTGAATTAATTGGCTTCGAAATTTTTCACTGACTTCTATTGAAGTAATTTTATTCTTAGTTAGGTGAAGTATTTTTTCAATTGCCTGACCGTTTCCAGATCCAATCTCAATAACTTCGTCATTTTTTTTTACATCAAGTTTTTTAACGGAATCATTTATTATGAAATCGTTAAAACTTATCATTAAATATTTTGCAATATTACCCAGAAACCCATCATCTGGACTTCTCATGTTCTTTGTCATTAATTTTGTGTGTTTTATTTGAGAGTAGATTAATGAATAAATGTAAAATTTAATTTTATACATTTTCAATCAACTCTCTAAGAATGTCATTAAATTAACATTGAATAAATCAGGGTTCTCGATATTTATTAGATGACCTGCATTTGGGATAATTTTAATGTAACTATTTTTAATTTCTCTCATAATTTCTTTAGACATAGATGGAGGAGTTAAACTATCTAGTTCACCAACCATTATTAATGTAGGTACATTTATAGTTTTAAAAATATGACGATGTTCAGTTCTCATAGAAGTATCAATTGTCTTTAAATAACTATCTTTGTGAAGTAATGACATTGAATTTATTAATTGTTTATAAGCTGAAGTATTCTTCATGTCACCAATCAATGTTGAAGCTACTCTAGGAGCTATCTCTTTTGGTTCTTTACCGTTTAGAAGAGGTTCTTTCCTTAAGTTTATGAACTTCTCTATCTCCTTTTTACTAAGATTTGACAAACCAAAATGGGTGTCACATAAAGTTAGTGTTTTTACATGATTAGGATACTTTTCGAAAAATAAAGTTGCAATTTGTCCCCCCATTGAAAGCCCAACGATATGAGCTTTATCTTTATTAAAATGATCTAGAACCTTTTTGAGATCATCTAATACGTCATCAAATTTTAATATTCCCTCATAATCATCGCTTTCACCATATCCCCTTGTATCCCATGCAACGGACAAAAACTTATCTGAAAAAAAATTAAGATTATCTTTCCAATTTTTTTTATTCCCACCAATCCCATGAAGAAATATTAACATTTCACCTTCACCTGCATAGTCAATAGAGATTGATGGATTTTTACTAATTTTAATACACTTAACGTCCATTGAAACTTAAAACCTACTTCCGGATGATTTTAGAAATTCTAATTCTACTTCACTTGATTTTCTACCTAAAATTTTATTCCTATGAGGAAATCTTGAAAACTTATCAATGACTTTTTTATGTTTTAAAGCATATTTATATGTATTTTCATTAGTAAATTTTTTAAAAAAGGGCAACCCAAATTTGTGATCGTTTATATTTTCACTATGCATAATAGGCATTAAAAAAAAACTGTTATGATGATATTTACTTTGTTTAAGAAAATTATTTTGAATAGCTCTTTTAGATAGCTTCAAAGCCTTTTGGTCACCTTGAAAAGCCTTAGGTTTATTCCTGAAAACGTTTCTTGTGAACTGATCTAGAACAATAATATTCGAGAGGTAACTATCAGAGGAGATTAGAATTTCATCAATTTTAACTTTCAAACATATTTCTATAGTTTTATTAAATTTTGTTCTTAACAGTTCATCAAAATTTTCACTTTTTTTGAACCACATATTTGGTGTAGATTGAACAAACCAAAAGTCTAGAATTGATTTGGAATCAATCACCTTTTAAACTTCTTAAAATCTTTCCAATTTCTTTTCCCATGTCTTCTTGACCAAAAAAAGGAGCTTTTTCACAAGCTTCTGCAAGATAATTAAAATTTTTTGTTTCTAAATATTTTTTCCATAGATCTTGCATTTGATTTTCAAGGCTCATATCTCCACCACACGTTTTATTGATTGTTGATACTTTAAAAAAAGATAAACCATAATTGATAAATTAACTAAATTCCAAAAAATTCCATTTAAAAAAGCCATTTGATAAGAGTTAGTATAATCATAGATTAAGCCTGACAGCCATCCACCAAGTGACATTCCAATTATAGTAGCAAATATTAATAATCCAACTCTTTCAGCAACTTCATTTTCAGGTAAAAATTTACTAATTATAACGGCGTAGATCGGAACAATCCCACCCTGAGATAATCCAAAACAAATTGCTACAATATATAGAGATATTTGACTATTAAAAGGTAAAAACATTGATAGTGAAATTGCTTGTAATGTTGATCCAAGAATTAAGGTTTGAATTGGACCTATTTTGTCGGATAACAAACCGAATAATACTCTACTAGTTACAGCTGCAAACAACATAAAGGATAATATTTCAGTTCCTACGGCTAAACCAAAACCATTATCAATACATAATGGAACAATGTGTACCTGTGGCATTGACATAGCTATGCAACAGAAAACTCCAGCAAACATTAATAAAACTTGAACTTTTTTGTCACTAATAGATAATTTTAAATTAGAATTTACATTTTCTTCTTTTTTTATTTTAGAGAAGTCCTTTTTTATATTTGGCGACTTTTGTCCAAGAAAAAAAAATAATATCGGTATAAAAATACTACAAACTAATGCAATAAAAAGATGTGCATTTCTCCATTCACCATCTAAAAGAAAATCTTTAATTAGAAAAGGCCAAATTGCTCCACATAAATGTTGACCACTCGCAACCAAAGACACAGCGAGCCCTTTTCTTTTATAAAAAAATCTTGAAATATCAGCCATCATTGGGCCAAAAAATGCAGCAGCAGAAAAACCTAAGAAAAATTGAATTGCTGAAAGCCACATTACATTTTTAGCTAGCGTTGAAATTAAATATGAAAAAACTAAAAGAGTTAATGCAAATATTATAGGTTTTTTAATTCCGATTTTATCAAGCATTCGTCCTATTATGACATTTCCTATCCCATATCCAAACATAGTGGCTACATATGGATATGTAGATGCAGCCCTATCAAGAGCAAACTCACTTTGAATATTAGGCATTATAATTACTACCGACCACATTCCAGCAGTACCTATAACGCTCATTGTAAAAATTATTATTAATCTAAGCCATGCTTGATTACTATCCAGGTCAATTAAATTTTTGTTCATTTATAGTTGCTCTTCATCTTTATTTGATTAACATATTTGTAAGATTTAACAACATGATATGTTGATAGTTTAGGGAGGTTGTTGATGGTATTATCCAAAGATGAGATGAATTTTTACAATGATCAGGGATATTTACTAGTAGAGGATGTGATTTCAAAAGATCAACACAATGAGATGTTAGCTCTGGTCAAAGATTTTTTTGAAAAGTCAAAAATTGTAAATGTAAATGATAATATATTTGATCTTGAAGAGGGACATTCTTCAACTAATCCTAGACTAAAAAGAGTAAAACAGCCGCATCAGCATTCTCAATTTTTTTGGGAAATAATAAAACAATCTAAAATTGAAGGAATACTTGTTGATCTTCTTGGAAAAGATGTTTCCTTAAAAACAAGTAAATTGAATACTAAAGCGCCAGGAGGTGGAGCTGCAGTAGAATGGCATCAAGACTGGGCATTTTATCCACACACAAATGATAATGTTTTAGCATTAGGTTTAATGCTTAATGATGTTGATATTGATAACGGACCACTAATGGTCATACCTGAAAGTCATAAAGGGCCAGTTTTAAGTCATACTAACAATGATGTTTTTTGTGGGGCAATTAATCCAGATGATAAATTCTTTGATATTGATAAAGCTGTTACTTTAACAGGAAAAGCTAGGTCCATGACAATTCATCATGCCAGAACTCTTCATGGTTCTGCTCCAAATAATAGTAAAAAAGATAGATTAGTACTTTTTTATGAGTGTAATTCAGCAGACGCTTGGCCTTTAGTTGGGGTAGGCGCGTATCTAAAAAATAATGATCCAATAGAGTTATGTAAACAATTAGAGAAACAAATGGTATGTGGTGAAGTGAGTTATCAACCCAGAATGGAGAGTGTTCCAGTCATAATACCCTTACCACCTGCTCCAGATCATGGTTCAATTTTCACTACTCAGAAGACTGGTGGAGCAAAGTCTGCTTTCTAATTTTTGTAATCTGGTGATTGTCTGTCAAGTTTTCTTAATAAAGCTGGCCAAGCAAGTCTGTCTCTGCCTAAATCAAACATACCGATAGATTGATCCTGCGTTGTTTTGATAGCCTGTTTTGAAGGTAAATTAATAGACCCTGCCGATTGAGCTCTTATCTGGGCGGAACATGCTCTTTCAAGAAAATATATGCCCATAAAAGCAATGCCACATGTTTGTCCTACTGATAAAGTTCCGTGATTTCTTAATATAAATAGATTTTTGTCACCTATATCTGCGACCAGTCTTTCTTTTTCACTATGATCTAAAGCTAAACCTTCATAATCGTGATAGGATATATGAGGATATATCAACATTGATGTTTGACTTATTGGTAACAAGCCATCTTTTTGAATAGATACCGCAACACCATCATTAGTATGAAGATGCAGAACACATTGCGCATCTTCTCTAGCTGAATGTATGGCGCTATGTATTGTAAATCCTGCAGGGTTAACTTCATATGGCGTGTCTATAACTGAATTACCATTGAGATCAATTTTTACAAGACTTGATGCTGTAATTTCATCAAACATCAAACCATAAGGATTTATAAGAAAATGATGTTCAGGGCCAGGTATTCTCAATGAAACATGTGTATATATTAAATCATCCCAGCCATAAAGCGCAATTAGTCTGTAGGTTGCAGCTAAATCTAATCTTAGTTGCCATTCTGTTTCTGTTATCTGACTTTTTAATTTATTTGTATCAATCATGTGGTTCATAACTTATTACCCTTTATGGATTTATATCTGAAAATACTTTAAACAAAAAAATATCATATTATTATTCTTCTATAATTTCTATTTCTCTTTTTAATTTTGTTTTCATTTCTTTTTTATGTAATTTGATTTTTAGTATACCATCTACTAATTCCGCTTCTTCAACTTCTATATTTTGTTCTAACCTAAAGGCTTGTTTAATAGAGTTATTACGAATACCTTTATGTATAAAACCTTCGTAGGTGGTTTTAATTTTCTCTTTTACTTCCAAAATCAAAAAGTTATTTGATTGGTCTATTTTTACTTGATTTGGGGTAATACCAGCTAAGGCAATATTTATCTCATAATTATTATCGTCATATTTGAGAACGTCGAAAGCTATATTTGATTGAGATTTAATATTAGATAAATTTTTGATATCATTAAAAATATCATCATAACCAATATAAAATTTAAATATTTGCTTTTGTTCAAAACTCATATCATTCATCTATTCTAAAAACTCTTTCACCTTCAATTAATTTAATTTTAGTAGTACCCTTAACTTCGTTAAGTTCTTCGGCCATTATTCTCATAACTTTAGCAGCATCATTTTTATTTTTAAAAGAAGAAACAACAAAGCCTGAAGTATCAGATGCTCTATAAACTTCACAACTCAACTGACCGTTTTTCATATTTCTAGGTATCATCACATTTTGCATAAAGGCAATAATCATGTCGCAATTAACTTTTGAAGTAGATTGAAATTCAGCTATTCTTGAGTACATTTTTTACCTCTTGTTAATTACATAACTAATATGTAATTGTATAATAATAATTTAATTTACAAAAAGTAACAATATGAAGATTTTTTATTTTTTATTTTTTATTTTTATTTGTTCTCAAAGCCATGCTCATGAATGTGTTTTAAAAGGAACATCCGCCCAGGACATAACTATTTATAATACCTGTAAAGCTGATGCCAAGAATAAAAAACCTATTAACAATGATTTAAATAATACTCTATTAAAAGCGAAAATTAAAAAATTGAAAAATGAAAATAACAATCTTAAAAACCAATTATTAGATATTAAAATTAGATTAAACTCATTATTAGCGAGAGTTAATTCTTATATTAATTAACAATGAAAGTATATTATCTAAAATGAAAAAAGCTCTAGTTATAGGTGTTGGACCTCTTAATGGCCTAGGTGGACAACTTTGTAAAAAAATAGCTCAAAATAATTTTGAAGTATTTGTAGCCGGTAGAACACTCAATTCATTGAATAAAGTTGTAGAAAATATTACCCAAGATGGAAATAAAGCCAAACCAATTGTTGTTGATACAACAGATGAAAACCAAATCAAAAATATGATTAAACAAGTTGGTTCTGGATTGGATTTTGCTATCTATAATGTTGGTAACAATACTCCTGGCAAAATAATTGATATGGAGCCAAGTTACTTTAAACAAAGTTGGGAAACGGGTTGCTTTGGTGGATTTTTATTTGCTAAAGAAGTCATCAAAGTATTTTTAAAAGAGAATACCCATGGCACACTTTTATTTACAGGTGCTAGTGCGTCTTTAAGAGGTAAAGCAAACTTTGGAGCATTTAATTCATCAAAAGGTGCTCTTCGTAATTTAGCCCAAGCAATTGCAAAAGAATATGCTGAAAACTCAATTCACGTAGGTCATATTATTGTTGATGGAGGTCTGGCAGGTGAGAGAATTAAACAAAGAGTGTCTGATTTCGATGAAAGAGTAAAAGATGGAAAATTAATTGACATAGATAGTGTAACTGATGCTTACATGTATTTATATAATCAAAATAAAAACGCGTGGACTTTTGAATTAGATATAAGAACATCTAAAGAAAATTGGTAATAGGAAGGAATTTTTAATGAAACTTTTTGATCTAACAGGAAAGGTTGCTCTAGTTACTGGTGGAAATGGAGGTATCGGTTTAGCGATGTCAAAAGCTATGGGAGAAGCTGGAGCTACAATTATAATAGCTGGTAGAAATGAAGAGAAAAACACTCAATCAATTAAAATTTTAAATTCTCAAAATATAGAATGTAAATCCTTTCATGTTGATGTTGTTGACGAGAACTCATGCAATAAACTGATAGAGAATGTTATTAGTAACTTTGGTAAATTAAATATATTAGTAAATAATGCGGGGACTAATATTAGAAAGAGACCTGAGGAATATGAACTTGATGAGTGGAAAGGAATAATAGACACAAATTTAATAAGCATGTTTACCTGTTCCAAAGCTTCTTTTAAGCATTTTAAAGATGTTAATGGAGGAAAAATTATAAATATTGGTTCAATGCATTCTTTGTTTGGTGCACCACTCGGTAGTGCTTATTCTGCTAGTAAAGGTGGAGTAGTTCAATTAACAAAAAGCCTTGCTAATGCTTGGGCGAAAGATAATGTTCAGGTGAACGCAGTACTTCCAGGTTACATAGATACATCACTAACTCGCCAGGCGAGGATAGATATTCCCGAACTTCAAAGTAGAGTTGAAGAGAGAACACCAGTAGGTCGATGGGGAGAACCAGATGATTTGGGTGGTATAGCTGTATTTTTATCAAGTGAGGGATCTAATTATATTACTGGAACAGCTATACCCGTAGATGGTGGTTATTCTATAAATGGATAAATTTAATTACTAAAATTTATCTTAAAAAAATAGTTCCTTAAATTGGGAGGATAAGATGAATAATGTTTTTAGAGGGTGTATGCCAGCTCTTATGACACCTTGTAATAATGATTTTTCTCCAAACTTTGAATTACTTTTAATTAAAGCTAAAGAATTAATTGATACAGGAATGTCAGCAGTGATTTATTGCGGCTCAATGGGGGATTGGCCGCTTCTGTCAGACGAGCAAAGGCAAGAGGGTGTCTCCAAATTAGTTAATGCGGGTATTCCTACAATTGTAGGAACAGGAGCTATTAATTCAAAAAAAGCAACAGCTCATGCACAGCACGCTCAAGAGGTAGGAGCGCTTGGTTTAATGGTAATACCAAGAGTCCTCTCAAGAGGGCCATCTTTAATAGCTCAAAGATCCCATTTTGCGTCGATATTAAGCGCTGCTCCTGATCTTCCTGCTGTAATTTATAATAGTCATTATTATGGTTTTTCAACAAAAGCAGATCTATTTTTTGATTTGAGGAAGGAATTCCCTAATCTGGTTGGATTTAAGGAATTTGGAGGATCTACAGATTTAACCTATGCAGCAGAAAATATTACATCGCAAGATGAAAATATATCATTAATGATAGGAGTTGATACAACCGTTTTTCACGGTTATGTCAATTGCGGTGCAGTAGGTGCAATAACTGGTGTTGGCAATGCTTTCCCGAATGAAGTGTTGCATTTAATAAATTTATGCGAGAAAGCAGCTGCTGGCGACCCTATTTCAAGATCAAGAGCTAAAGAACTTGAGGATGCGTTGGCTATTTTATCATCATTTGATGAAGGTCCAGACTTAGTTCTTTATTATAAATTTTTAATGGTTCTTAACGGAGATAAAGGATACGACTTACATTTTAATTCAACAGACAAATTAAGTGATAGTCAAAAAATGTACGCAAAAAAACAATATGATTTATTTGTAAAGTGGTATTCAAATTGGAAAAATATTTGATTTAATAATGTATTTTATTTTGATTAATTTTCGTCAACAGTATTAACTTCAGCATTATCAGCTGTTGAGTTATTATTAATTGTTTGATTTTTTTTATTTCTCATTTGTTTACATGCTTCTTTGATTACTAAACCAATAACGATCCCACCAGTTAACCCTATTGCTGTTCCTTTTAACAAACCTAATCCAAACATAAAATTCACCTCAATAATAAATGGTGAACGCGAGAGGATTCGAACCTCTGACCTACTGCTTAGAAGGCAGTTGCTCTATCCAGCTGAGCTACGCGTCCATGCTATGTTTTTATTATTTATTACTTAAAAATAATTAAGTCAAAACAAATGTATTAAAAAATAATAGAAATTTGATATAAAAACTCATGAAAAATAATCAGTAATAAAATATTTTTTGCATACAAGTCATTGGTTTTGGTATTTTATTTAATTTTTCAATTCCAAGGCCTACGCTAAGCACTACAGAAGATAGCTTTGATGTAACTTTATCAAAAGTCCAAGCAAAATCAGTTGTTTTAAAAAAATCTTTATCTTCCCAAATCACATAAGCACCCTGTTTTTCGGCTAAAAGATTTCCAATTTGAATAAATTTACCATTAATTCTTCTATATACTTTTGGATTGTCCATATCTTTTGATCTATCAAAAAGAAATTCAAATTTAGAATTATCATCGCTGCAGTCAAAACCAGCGGAAGGTAGATATATATCATTCGCCATCAATTTATAGGGATATAAAAGAGTAATTAAAATAATTAAAAAAAATTTTATTTTAAAAAAAATCATAAATTATACTTTCTTCTCATTTTGATATATTAATATACTAATTTTAAAATGTTATTCAAAATAATATAACAGTGAAAGAAATGAATGTCTCTTTATATTGATCATGTAGTCATAACAGTAAATGAAATTAACAAATCAATAGATTTTTATACTAAAGTTTTAGGTATGGAATTACACGAGTTTATCCCAACCTCAGATAACATAAAAAGAAAATCACTAAAGTTTGGAAATCAAAAAATTAATTTACACGAAAACCTTAAACCATTTAAACCGCACGCATTAAATCCAATTCCTGGTTCAATGGATATTTGTTTTGTAAGTAAAAAATCTATAGGTGAATGGATTAATGGTCTAAAAGACTTACATATTAAAATTGAAGAAGGTCCTGTGCTTAAAACAGGAGCAAATGGTCCTATAAAATCTATTTACATAAGAGATCCTGATAATAATTTGATTGAAATTTCTAATGAAATTTAAAATTAAATATTTAAATAATTTGAGTTAAATTGACTAATTCACGAGTTCTAACAACTTTAAAATCCCATTTTTGATCGAATTTTTTTATAAGTGATCGTAATTTTTTAGAATTCATTGCATTTTCGGCTTTATGAATATTTTCAAATTCATATATGGCAATGTGAGAATTTGAATTTTGTATCCAACCTCTCTTAGCATTTATAGCCATAAACTGTTTCTTAGCTTCATATAAATGTTCATTTTCATACCAATAGTCAAAATCTTCATTATCTATCTGACTAGTATCAGATTTAACAATAAGGTAAACTGACATATTTTACTCCTTATTAACTATAAAAACTTTAGCAATATTAATTAATGTTAAAATACAATATTTAAATAAAATCATTGACAAAAACTCATTATAGTTTTGTTATATTAATACGATATTTAGGAGTTATATATGAACTTTAAAATATTTGGAAAGCAAGTAAAAGTAGGTGAAACTTTTTCCAAATATGCAGAAGCGAACCTTCTGGAATCAGTCCAAAAATATTTTCCTAATCCAATTTCTTCAATAATTAGTGTTTCTAAAAATAACAAATTATTTCATATAATAATTGTACTGCATATTAATAAAAAAATGGAATTTACAGCTCAATCTTCTGGACAAACTGCTAAACTAGCATTCAATGAAACACTAG
>ERZ802831.423-NODE-423-length-21833-cov-27.6415_pt1 | contig 21833 bp, 26 predicted proteins | sample MGYA00345655_ERZ802831 | MGnify/ENA primary metagenome ERZ802831 (study PRJEB30503, sample SAMEA104212376) | marine metagenome | biome: Westerlies Biome; feature: [SRF] surface water layer (ENVO:00010504) within the epipelagic zone...; material: water...
GGCGGCCGGACACGCGCAACGGAATGACATTCTGACCTTGGTTCCGACAGTGTTAATATTAAAGGTTGTTCGTTATGAAGGCTGTTTGGTACGAGAAAAATGGCCCCGCCAGTGAAGTTCTTGTTCAAGGTGAAATGGATAGCCCCTTTCCAGCCGCTGGGGACGTTCTGGTGCGTCTCTACGCCTCTGGCATCAATCCGTCTGATGTGAAGGCGCGTGCGGGATCGCGTCCAATGGCGTTTGAGCGTGTTGTCCCGCACAGCGATGGTGCCGGCGTTATCGAGGCTGTTGGCCTTGGCGGTAATGCACATCTTGTTGGCAAGCGTGTTTTTGTTCGCAACGGGGCTTGGCAGCGGGCAAGTGGTACCGCGGCTGAATATATCTCATTGCCCATGTCGATGGTTCATCTGCTGCCGGACTCGGCCAGCTTTGCAGTGGGTGCAGCGTTAGGCATTCCGGCACTTACTGCTGCGTGTGCCGTGCTGAAGGACGGTCCAGTTGATGGGGAAACAGTGCTGGTGCATGGCGGCGGCGGTACAGTTGCCCGCCTTGCTGTTCAGATCGCAGTGGACAGTGGGGCCCGTGTCATTGCCACAACTGGCGATATGTCAAAAGCTGACTGGATCAGCGCGGCTGGCGCTTCGGTGGTAATGGATTATAACGACCCTGATTTTGTGAAAGCGGCAAATGATGCTGCCGGGGCTGACAGTATTAGCCGGATCATTGATGCCGAATGCGGCAAGAACCTTGCCAGCAGTGTTGAGATTATTGCCCCGAAGGGCACCATCCTTGGTTATGGATCAGTGCTGCAGCCCATGCCGGAATTGCCGTTTATGAACATGATGTTCAAGCATGTCACGTTGTCCACGATTCTGGTTTATCTGCTGGATGATCAAGAGGCAGCAGCCTATGCTGCCATCATCTTCCATATGCTGGAACGCCGCCTTCTGGATGTGCCGGTCGAGGGTCGTTTTACGCTTGATGATGCCGCTGCTGCACATGAACTGGTCGAGGCAGGCCAGCGACGCGGTGCCGTCGTGCTGGAGATCGACTGACCGCATCACCGGCCGGCCTTGTTATCTGCAGTAACGAACTGTCCGAATATGGTGCCGATTTAGCGGTCAACAGATGATTCGGCAGCTTGTATATTGATCCGCCAGCGGTTACATCATGGGCTCTGTTTCCGCTTCAGGGATACGCACTTTCATGTCGAGTGACAAAACTGAATCACACACCGCGCCGTTGCGTGTGGCCATTGCCGGTCTTGGTGTTGTTGGCGGCGAGGTGGCGCGCCAGTTGACCCATCGCGCCGATGCCATGAAGGCACCAACGGTTCGAGGGTTCGAGATCGTTGCCGTCAGCGCGCGCAGCCGTGACACCGATCGTGGCTTCGATATAAGCAATATTGACTGGTATGAGGACGCTGCTGCGCTCGCCACCCGCGATGATGTGGATGTGATTGTCGAGATGATTGGCGGGCATGATGGCGTAGCGCTGGAGCTGGTGAAAACGTCACTATCGCGCGGTATTCATGTCGTGACGGCCAACAAGGCTTTGCTGGCGCATAATGGTACCGAACTGGCCAGACTTGCCGAGGAATCAGGCGCAGCACTGATGTTCGAAGCTGCTATTGCTGGCGGCATTCCGGCGGTCAAGGCCCTTCGTGAAGGGTTGGTTGGCAACAGCTTTTCCCGCGTTTCAGGTATTCTGAACGGCACCTGCAATTATATCCTGACCCGCATGGAACGCACTGGCGAGGCGTTTGGCGATGTGTTGGCAGATGCGCAGGCACTCGGCTATGCCGAGGCCGAACCATCGCTTGATGTTGACGGTATTGATGCCGCGCACAAGCTGACGCTTCTTGCCGCCATTGCCTTTGGTCAAACGCCGGATTTTGATCGGGTGTCGATATCTGGCATTCGCGATGTCTCAGCTGTTGATTTTGCCTATGCAGCGCAGCTGGGGTTCCGGATCAAGCTTGTTGGCGTGGCCGAGCCCGGGCGTATGCCGCGCATGCAAACCTGTCTGTTGCCGATCAGTACACAGCTTGCCAAGGTAGATGGTGTTCTGAATGCGGTGTCATATGAGGGTGAGCCTGTGGGATCAATCGTACTGACGGGTCCGGGTGCTGGTGCCGGGGCAACAGCATCTGCTGTGCTGGCCGATCTGATCGACATTGCCAATGACCGGATTCCGCCAACCTTTGGTCGCCCGCTAGCGCAACTTTCCGATGGTAGCAAAGTTGAAAATGGCGGTGGTCCCGATACGCCGTTTTACGTACGCCTGATGGTTGTTGATCAACCGGGTGTGCTGGCTGATATCACATCAATTCTGCAGGTTCATGGCATCTCGGTGGAATCAATGCTGCAACAGGGCCGCGCGCCAGAAGATGTGGTGGCGCTGGTTCTGACGACGCATGAAGTCGCCGTTGACCGGATGGCCAAGGCGCTGTCCGAGATGGAGGCGCTGAGCAGCGTGCAGGCACCGCCAGTATCCATGCCAATCCTGGTTGGCGATCTGGAGGGCTGATTGGCAGCATCAGAGGCGTTTCTTGGCGTTGCCAGATCTACCACCAGCGCCCGCTGGCAGGCAGCCGAGACAATCGTCTCCGGTCAGGACCTTGACCGGGCCGCCGCCGCCATTGCCGAACAGCATCCCGACATGCCATTGCCGGTGACACGCATCCTTGCTGGTCGCGATACCGAAAATCTTCCCGTAGACATATTTCTGGATCCAAAACTGCGTGATCTGATGCCTGACCCATCCCGCTTCAAGGATATGGACAAGGCTGCCGCGCGGCTTGCCGATGCAGTTATCGCGGGCACGCCTGTCGGTGTGTTCGGTGATTACGATGTGGATGGGGCCGCATCGGCAGCGTTGCTGGTCAATGTGCTGGGTGCGCTGGGACTGACGGTAGATGTACATATCCCTGACCGGATGCGTGAAGGTTATGGCCCGAATGCAGCCGCGCTTGCAGCCTTGCAGGACCGCGGCGCCGCGCTGATCATTACTGTTGATTGCGGTATTGCTGCGCATGAACCGCTGGCCGCTGTGGCGGATACCGGCATGGATGTCGTTGTCATCGATCATCATCTGGCAGGCCCGGAATTGCCACGCGCGCACAGTGTGATCAATCCCAACCGGCTGGATGAAGATCAGGCCTATGGCCATCTTTGTGCTGCCGGCGTGACCTTTATGGTGCTGGTGGCGCTGCTGCGGGAACTGCGTGGTCGGGGGCATTTCACAGCTGACAGTCCGGCACCTGATCTGCGAAGCCAGCTTGATCTGGTCGGGCTGGCAACCGTGTGTGATGTGGTGCCGCTGGTTGGGGTCAACCGCGCCTTTGTCATGCAGGGCCTGAAGGTTCTGGCCGGGCGCTCCAATCCGGGCCTTGCCGCGCTGGCGGATGCAGCCAAGCTGAACAGGCCGCCATCCAGCCATACATTCGGTTTCCTGTTGGGACCACGGATCAATGCTGGCGGGCGGATTGGCCGGTCTGATCTGGGCGTGCGGCTGCTGTCAACACATGACGGGTACGAGGCTGCAGGACTTGCTGCCAGCCTTGATAATCTGAATAAAAAGCGTCGTACCATCGAGCAGGAAATTCGCGCACATGCCATGGATATGGCCGCCGCGCAAACGGACAGTCCGGTGATTCTGGTTGGCCATGAAAGCTGGCATGAGGGTGTGATCGGCATTGTGGCTGGCCGCCTGCGCGAGGCGTTTGGCAAGCCGGCTTGTGTGGTGGCCTTTGGTGAGGCGGGCGGATTAAACGCCCCTGGCAAGGGGTCTGGCCGCTCAATCCCCGGTTTCCGGCTTGGCAGTGCGATTATCGCTGCACATCAGGCGGGCATTCTGGCCGGTGGCGGCGGGCACGATATGGCTGCCGGCTTTACCATCGATAAATCCGCTATGGCAGATTTTGCGCGCTTTCTTGCCGAACGGTTTGCTGCCGAGATCGGCGATGAGATTCCGTTGCCGGTGCATAATGTCACCGGATTGCTCAGCACCGCCGGCGTGCAGCCCGAATTGTCTGACTGGCTGGAAAAACTTGGCCCCTATGGCAGTGGCAACCCAGAACCGCGCTTTGCGCTGCCTGATTGTCTGATCAAGAACGCACGCGCCATCGGCGCCGACGGTGCGCATGTGTCCTGCCGCCTTGATGATGGCAGCGGTACAACAATCGGGGCGATTGCCTTTCAGGCCGGGGGCAGCGCGTTGGGTGAGGCGTTGCTGAAAGCGCGTGACGGCCAGCGACTGCATGTTCTGGGGCGCATTCGCCGGGATCATTTCCGCGGCGGGCGGGCGATGCAGGTCGAGATTGAGGATGTGGCCCCGGCGCAATTCTAGATGCAGGTGGTACGTGCCGCGTATCCTTTACCTGGCGTCGCTCGACAGGTGACGCTCGACAGGCGGGGCGGCAGTCCTGGTAACAGATTGACCTTATGATCACCAGATACCCTGTCTATGACGCGTGCTGAAACGACGGTGAACTGCAATGGCAGATGTCGGCAGGGAACAGCGCTGGCGGACATCTGCCACTTTGTCGGCCGGCAGCCCAAAAACCGGCTTGATTTGCGCCGTGCTTTTGACTAAACAAAACCGCGTTGGTTCATTGTCCCGTTCGTCTAGGGGTCTAGGACACCGCCCTTTCACGGCGGCAACAGGGGTTCGAATCCCCTACGGGATGCCAACGCTCTCTGACATGCGAAAATTTTGCAACCAGCGCCATGGCGTGCCGCGCGATAGGGCTGGTCATTCATGTGGCTCCGAAATGTTGGCAAGCCGCATCGGCTTTTCATTGTTCTCTGCCTGACTTCGGGTCATTCTGTTCATGTTCTTGATGTTCGGGAGGTTGAAAGTGGCGACGTTCCAAGACTGGTTTGATGCGATGGCAGCAAAGGATATTGACGCTGCCATGGCGATTGTCCACGAAGACATGCTGATGGTACAGAATGAGCAGCTGATCAACCGCGATGACTTGCGCGAAGGGTGGTTGAGAAGCATGGCCGGCGATGACTGGATCATGTCGGACTGGAACATCAAATATTTGGATGAGCATTCGGCAGCCGTTGATTTCAAATCAATCGAGGATGGTGTTCTGCTGCAGCTTCGGATGACGGTGTTGCTCAAAGACGGGTTGCTGTACCGTGCCATCGTATTTGCCGAACCAGTATAGCCATCCAACCACACAAGCACTGTGCGTTGCTGCACTACACCATTTGCCCGTCCACATCTTGCGGCAAACAACGTTGCAGCGGACAGCAAGCTGTGGAATCATCTTTCGTGATCTGAGTTTAAATTTGGTCCTTTGCCATGCAAACGCCTGCCTTCACACATCTTGTTGATACGCTGCCAAGCACGGTGCCCTTTGTCGGACCGGAGGCACAGGAACGCCAGCTTGAGCGCGCTTTTCTGGCCCGCATCGGTGCGAATGAAAGTGTTTTCGGGCCATCACCACAGGTAAAATCCGCCATTGCTGATATGGCCGGTGATGTGTGGCGCTATGGTGATCCCGAACATTTCGATCTGAAAGCCGCGCTGGCTGCAAAGCATGGCGTATCCCCGCACCATATCGTCAGCGGTGAGGGGATTGACGGTATCCTTGGCAACCTTGTCCGTCTGTTTGTTGGGCCCGGGGTTGCCGTTGTCACGTCAGACGGGGCCTATCCCACGTTCAATTATCATGTGAACGGATTTGGTGGTGATCTGGTCAAGGTGCCGTTTGACGGCGATAGTGAAGACCCGGCCGCGCTCATCCAGATGGCGCAATCGGTAAAGGCGCGGCTTGTCTATCTGTCCAATCCGAACAATCCGATGGGCAGTTTTCATCCCCGCGCCAGAATTGAGGAGATGGTGGCAGCGTTGCCGGATGGCTGCCTGTTATGTCTTGATGAAGCCTATGCCGATTTCGTTGATGAGGATGAACTTCCCGACATTCCGGTTGATCATGACCGGGTGATCCGGCTCCGCACCTTTTCCAAGGCGTATGGGCTGGCAGGTATTCGTATTGGCTATGCGATCACCAATGCGCCGCTGGCCAATGCCTTTAACAAGATCCGTAATCATTTCGGGGTGAACAGCATTGCGCAGACGGCCGCTGTGGCTGCACTGGCCGACACGGGCCATCAGTCATCTGTTCGCAAAGCCGTTGCCGCGGCGCTTGAACGCGTTGCCGGCATTGCGCAGGCCAACGGGTGCATTGGCTTGCCGACCCGTACCAATTTCATTGCTGTGGACTGCATGCAGGACGGGGCGTTTGCCAGGCGTGTTTTGCAGGCGCTGATCGGGCAGGGCATTTTTGTTCGCATGCCGGGCGTGGCGCCGCTTGACCGCTGTATCCGGATTTCAGCTGGCACGAAGTCTGATCTGGATGCGCTGGAGGCAGCGTTTCCCAAGGCGCTGCAGACGGCGGTGGTTACATAAGCTGACACTATCTGTCATTTGAGGAGGGCGCGCAGATGAACAAGGCACAGGTTATTCACCAGTTGGGTGCGCCGGATGTGATGACATGGCAGGACTGGCCGCTTGATGATCCGGCCCCGGGTGAGGTTCGCCTTCGTCATACGGCTGTCGGTGTCAATTACGCTGACACCTATCACCGCGGCGGTATTTCGCATCCATGGCCGGTACCAGCGCCGCCTGTCATTATCGGTTTTGAAGGTGTCGGCATTGTCGAAGGGGTCGGCGACGGCGTTACAGATTTTGCGGCTGGTGACCGCGTGGCCTATGGCATTCCCCCGCTTGGCAGCTATGCCGAGGCGCGAAATTATCCAGCAGACAAATTACTGCATTTGCCAGCCAATCTGGATGACAAGCAGGTGGCAGCGTTGCTGATGAAAGGCATGACCGCGCATTATCTTCTCTACCGCACTTATGCTGTGAAACCGGGTGATGTCATTCTGGTGCATGCGGCTGCCGGCGGGATGGGGCTGATATTATGTCAGTGGGCACGCGCATTGGGGGCGATCACAGTCGGCACAGTTTCAACGCCTGAAAAGGCCGAGGTTGCGCGCGCTGCCGGGTGTGACTATCCGGTTGTTCGTTCAGAACAGAGCTTTGTTGATGAGGTGATGCGGGTCACAGATGGCGAAGGATGCGCTGTTGTCTATGAGGCGATTGGCAAGGACACGCTGCAACAATCCTTGGACAGTCTGCGCCCGATGGGCGTGTGCGCGGCCTATGGACATGTGTCGGGACCGCCGGATCCGATTGATGTGATTCAGGATCTGGGACGGCGTGGATCATTGTTCATAACGCGGCCGGCAATCATGCATTATGTGGCCAAACGGTCGGATCTGGAATGGGCGGCTCGCGATCTGTTTGCCGCCATTGGTGACGGCACTCTGGACGCCAATATCAATTACGAATATGCGCTGAAAGACGCTGTGAAGGCGCATCAGGCAATCGAATCCGGAACAACTCTCGGGGCCACAGTTCTGATCCCCTGATTACCGGTCCGAATTTATATTGCCTGGCGCCAGAAAATCAGACAATCATTTGGGCGGGTTTGCACATATGTGCAGCCATTCTTTATCCGGTGCATCAATTTATCTGGTGAATTGGGGGCAACATGCAGCATCCAAACACGGCGTCACCATCAGGCAATGCAGCGTCTGCCGACAACCGGCATCAAACCGGATCCGATGATACGGGTGTTGATGCAGGCCATAATCAGAACCATCATCGGGGCAAGGCCGAACGTGACGAATGGCTGTTCGCGCCCGACCTTCCGATTGGCAACAATCCATTATTTGAATGGCCACTGAATGCCCGCCGTATCCTGACATATTATCGGGATTACTGGCTGACAGTATCCGAGGTTTCGATCTTTTTTGTTCTGGCGGTTGCCGGATGGTTTGCACTGCGCGGCGTGCTTGAGGGCGCTGCCGTGTTGTCGGCTGGCTGGGTGCTTGCTGTATGGGCGCTCAATCTCGCGGTTGTGCTGGTATTTGCCGGCGGGTTTCACCTGTTTTTCTATCAGCTGCGCGCGCAGGGCACGGACCTGAAATATGTGCCGCAATTCGGTCATCGCGGCGGGTCCCGCTTTACCTTTGGCAGTCAGGTGCGGGACAATATGTTCTGGTCACTTGCCAGCGGTGTCAGCGTGTGGACAGGCTATCTGGTTTTTCTGCTGTGGGCCCATGCGCAAGGCTGGACGCCTGCGATCACAGTGACCGCGCAACCAGTGACATTTATTGTCGTGGCGCTGTTTACGGGACCGTGGATTGCCTTTCATTTTTATTGGGGGCACCGGTTGCTGCATGTGGGGCCGCTATATCGGCATGTGCATTCGCTGCATCATCGCAATGTGAATATCGGGCCCTGGTCCGGCATTTCGATGCACCCGGTTGAACATGTGATTTATTTCAGCTCGATGCTCATTCATCTGGTTGTGCCATCGCATCCGGTGCTGATCATGTTTCACGGCTATATGCTGTCGCTGTCCGCGATTTTCGGTCATACCGGCTTTCACGAAATGATGATCGGTAACCGGGCACGCGTGGCTGTGGGACATTTTCATCACCAGCTTCATCACCGGTATTTTGAATGCAATTATGGCAGTGTGGATTTTCCGCTGGATGTCTGGTTTGGTACGTTTCACGATGGAACGCCCGAGGCGCGCCGCCGCCTGAAGTCACGTCTTGGACCACGCTGGCAAAGGTGAATTATGTCAATTGACACATCTCGTACTGATCACCAGACGCCAGCGGCAGCCACGCCCCGTCAAAGCAAACAGCCGCAGGCCTTGATGCCACGTTGCCCGGCATGCGGGCAGCCTGAATCTATCGTCTGGGTGCATGGTCATGGCCAATGCGCACATTGCCACATGAATGTTATGCCATGCTGCGATGGTGCGGTGTGTGACCCGTCCTAGTCTGCCAGTCGTGTCGTTTGGGTATGACGCGGCAACACTTTACAGCTAGCAGCGTGCTTTCATCTTGAATACGCCGACCATCCGGCTATAACTGCGGCAGACACCGTTTTACGAGGGGGACTGTCATGGACGCGAATATCGGACTGATTCTGGTGATCGGCTTTCCGCTTGCTCTGTGCATTGTTTTATGGATTTTCGGCAAGGTTTCAGTGCGCCCGGACTAATATCCACGCCACGTGGCTGCCGCTTGTTCAGCCAAGAGCCTTGGTCGCCGCTTCCATCGCCAGAGTGACACATTTGTGGCGCGACCTGATGGGCTGCACCGGTTCGAAAGCCTGCATCTGCGGGTGAGGAGTGTTGGCCTCGTTGCCGGCCAGCCAGTTGGCAAGGCTGTCACGAAGGGTGGCCACATCGCTGATCTTCATCCCGGGGGCTATCTCAACAAATAATCCTGCACCGGCTTCGCAAAGTGCGCATCCACGGACCGCTGCACTGGCAGCCGTAATCCGATCACTGTCAACGCGGATCGTCAGATGGACACGGTCACCGCATGTCGGGTTTGATACCGTCGCTTCATGCGTTGGACTGTCCAGGCCGGCGGGATCACGTGCCCGCTTGGCCAGAGCCAATATCTGTTCTTGGTAAAGAGAATCCATGGCCCGTGCTAGCAGTCACCTAGGCACAGGGTCAATGCGGGCCAGTCACAATGCGCTAAAATGTCCGCCTCTAGCCGGCGTTCATGATCAAGATCGCAACACCGCCAATGGCCACGATATAAGTCAGAATGACCATCCAGTGAATGCCATTGTAAACGTTTTCTTCCGGCACATTGTCCGGACGTTCTTTCTGTGAAGCCATGATGTTGATCCCCCAAAAATTGGCAGCGGTCCTGACAACCGGACCGCCTCTATGGTGTACAGCCACAATCTGGCAAATTCAACCGGCTTGCGGCAGGGAAAAACGCGCTTTTGGCCAGAAAAACACAGGTATTTTGCACCTTCATCCAGCGATTCACATTGAAGTGATGACACCATATCCCTAAACTTGACGTGTTTGGGGAGGCCGGTTTGAACCGATTTGCGCGTAGTCTGTTGTTGTTTGCCATTCTGTTCGCAGGATGGCTTCTGATGTCGGGGCATTACACACCACTGCTGATCTCGCTCGGCGTTGCAAGCTGCGCTCTTGCCGTTGTGCTGGCGCATCTCATCGGGGCATCTGATGATGAGGGCCTGCCGCTTCATATTTTTGCTGGCCTGCCGGCGTATCTCGTTTGGTTGCTGCGCGAGATCGTGATGTCGAACATTGCCACGGGAAAAATTATTCTGTTCGGTGTGGCGCGTCCGACAATGTTCACTGTGCCCGCGACGCAAAGCACGGCAGCCGGGATCGCAACCTATGCAAATTCCATCACGCTGACACCCGGAACGGTGACCATTGAAATGGTTGCCAACAGTGATGGCACTCATGATTTTCTGGTCCATGCGCTGGATCAGTCCTTTGCCGATGATGTGGAAAATGGCGAGATGGACCGCCGTGTTACCGCGCTGGAAGGTGAGGGCAGCACATGATCTTTGCTGCCGGACTTGCCGCCTGCGGTGTGGCCCTGATACTGGCGCTGGTGCGTGCCATGCGTGGCCCCACGCCATTTGACAGGCTGCTGGCGGTGAATGCCATTGGTACGACAGTCATTCTGGGCATTGCGCTTCACGGCTATGCGCTGGGGCGGCCAGAGTTTGTCGATATCTCGATCCTGTATGCAGTGATCAATTTCATTGGCACCTTTGCCGTGCTGAAGCTTTTCAATACGGGCGGGCTTGGCGATACAGGCGGGCGGGCAAAGCCTGATCTGGACGATATCGCGGCTGATGGTCAGGCGGGCAATTCCGGTAAGGCCGGTACCAAAGGCGGTGGCAGGTCATGACGATGCTTGTTGAAATTGTATCAGGGCTGTTCATCCTGCTTGGCGTGATCGCGCTGATCACTGGTAGCCTTGGTCTTGTAAAACTGCCTGATTTATTTAGCCGGACGCATGCTGTCGGGATGATGGATACGGCCGGGGTCGGCTTTATCATTCTGGGACTCATTGTCTATGAGGGCTTTACCCTTGTCAGTGTGAAGCTGGCACTTGTGGGCATCTTCCTGTTTTTTACCAGCCCGATTGCAACGCATGCGGTGGCACAGGTTGCCCTTCGCAGCGGCGTCAAACCACAGCTGGATGACGACGGCGGTAAGGATGGCGGGTCATGACAGTGTTTGTGACCAACATGCTGCTGTTGCTGTTTCTGGTGTTTCTGCTGGTTTTGGTAATCAGAACACGCCGTCTGTTTGCCGTTGTTGTGCTGGCAGGAGCCTACTCGCTGGTATCAGCTGCGATGTTCGTCAATCTGGATGCTGTCGATGTGGCCTTTACCGAGGCGGCTGTCGGTGCCGGTATTTCGACCGTGTTGTTTCTTGCCACCATGGCCTATTTGCCAGGGCGCGAGAAGGTTCTGCCTTCATCGGGGCGGTTCGGGAACAATATGAGCGCTGCCATCATCTGCGTGATCGCAGGCGCGCTGCTTGTGGCAGCCGCTGTTGAACTGCCGGCGGTTGGTGACCCGAATGCGCCGGCGCATTTGCATGTTGCCCCGCGCTATCTTGAGGAAAGCTACTCATTCCTGCATATCCCGAACGTTGTGACCACAGTGCTGGCCAGCTATCGCGGGTTTGATACACTTGGCGAAACCATCGTTGTCTTTACCGCGGGCCTTGGCGTTCTGGTGCTGCTGTCCGGCTATACACGGACTAGGCGCACGCGCAATGAAACGCTGTCCAGAGGGGAGGGTGACGATGCGTGACAACCCGGTCCTGCGCACGGCAGCAAAAATCCTGTTCGCGCCAATCATCGTTTTCGGTCTCTATGTTCAGTTTCATGGTGATTACAGCCCTGGCGGCGGCTTTCAGGCCGGTGTGATTATTGCTGCTGCGTTTATTCTGCACGGATTGATCTTCGGTCTTGAGGCAGGCCGCAGACTGGTGCCGGAATGGCTGAACCTTGCCATGTTGGCTGCCGGTGTCCTGATCTATGGCGGGGTTGGTGTTGCCGGTATGGCTCTTGACGGATTGTATCTTGATTACAATGTGTTGCTGCCCGATCCTTCAGCAGGACAGCATGTGGGAATCATCCTTGTTGAATTTGGAGTGGGGCTGACGGTGACCTCGGTCATGTTGGCGCTGTTTCATGCTTTTGCAGGGTTTTCTGAAGACCGGTTTGCCGACAAGCCCGAAGATACGGCTGGTGGGGGATCACAATAATGGATCTTGTTGCCACCATTACCGCAAACTGGAATTACCTGATCGTAATTCTGTTGATGATGGGCGGATTGTTCATCGTCATCTCACAGAACAATATGGTGAAAAAGCTGGTCGGGCTCGCCATCTTCCAGACGTCGGTATTTCTGTTCTACATCACGGTTGGCAAGGTTGCCGGTGGTACGGCACCGATCCTGATGTCATACGGGAAGGCGGCCTATTCCAACCCATTGCCGCATGTGCTGATCCTGACGGCGATTGTCGTCGGTGTGGCCACTACCGCATTGGGACTGGCGCTGGTGCTGCGCATCCATGCTGCCTTTGGCAGTATTGAAGATGATGAAGTGCTGGCCATGAAAGCAGACGCCGGTATGCCGCGCAGCAAGCGTTCGCGCAGCAGTGATCCAGATGGCAGTGATCCAGATGGCGGGGATCCGGCATGAGCATTGCCTCTATCATCGCCAATCTACCGGCCCTTGTTGTCGTCATTCCGTTGCTGCTGGCACCAATTGCCGCGCTGATTCCGATATCGGGTGCCGCCTGGCTGGTTGCTGTGATTGGCAGCGGCGGTGCGCTTGTTTCCGCATTCCTGTTGCAGGGTGCAGTCAGCAACGGCAGCAGTTTCAGCTATCATCTTGGCAGCTGGCCGCCGCCCTGGGGCATCGAATTCGTCGTGGATTCAGCATCAGCGCTGACCGTACTCATCATGGCTGCGTTGGCGTTCGTGGCGACATTGTTTGCCCGCAAGGCGCTGCCAGCAGAAATCAACGAAAAAGACATTGGCAAAGCCTATTCAGCCTGGCTTCTGGCTTGCGGGGGGCTGGCCGGACTGGTGATGACCGGTGATGCCTTCAATCTGTTCGTGTTTCTGGAAATTTCGGCGCTGTCGTCAGTGATCCTGATTGCCCTTGGGGCGGGAACCGACAGGCGGGCGCTTGTTGCCGGCTATAATTATCTGATCATTGGTGCGGTCGGGGCCACATTCTATGTGATTGGTGTCGGTTTTATCTATGCGGTTACCGGGTCGTTGAACATGGCTGATCTGGCTGCGCGTATTCCAGATGTGCAGCAGGACACTGTCATCATGGTCGGTTTCGGCTTTATGGTGGCGGGCATTCTGGTAAAGGCGGCGATCTTCCCGGTGCATATCTGGCTGCCGGCGGCCTATGCCTATGCACCGTCGGCGGTGTCAGCCTTGCTAGCGGCGATTGCGACCAAAGCCTCACTTTATGTGCTGGCCCGCATTCTGTTCACCATGTTTGCCGGTGTGCCAGATGTAACGGCGCTGGCCCTTGAATGGGTTTTGATCCCGCTGGCGATTGCCGGCATTTTCACTGGCACCATTCTGGCCATCTATGAGAATGACATCAAAAAGCTGCTCGCTTACAGCTCGGTGGCGCAGATCGGGTATATCGCGCTTGCTTTCGGCATTGCCAGTACCGCCGGTGTGGCTGCCGGGTTCATTCATATTGGCAATCATGCTGTCATCAAGGGTGGTATGTTCCTGGCCGTTGGCGGCTATTTTCTGGCGCTGCGCAGCCGTGTCAGCCTGTCCGCCATGACCGGACTTGGTCGGCGTATGCCCATCACCACCACCGGTTTTCTGATTTGCGGGCTGAGCCTGATCGGACTGCCACTGACAGCCGGATTTATTTCCAAACTGTATCTGGTGCGTGCCCTGATCGCCGAGGACATGATCATTGTGATGATCCTTGTGCTGGTCAGCAGCGCCCTGTCTGTCGCCTATCTGTGGAAGATCGTTGAAATTCTGTGGCAGCGGCCAGAGGGGGAAGAGGCGCCCCTTCATGGTGGTGAGGCCCCGGCGCTTTACATTCCTCTATGGATACTGGCAATTGCCAATCTGTGGCTTGGTGTCGCCCCGACGCCGCTTGTTGATTCTGCCAACCGTGCAGCCATGCATCTGGTCGGGGGTCTGTGATGGATTTCATGTCCCCTGAAACAGCGATCCTCGTTGGTATCCTTGCCCCGCTTGTCGTGGCAGTGCTGACCCCGTTTCTGGCGGTGCGTAACAACTGGCGAGACATAGCCGGCCCCCTCGGCGGCGTGGTCACCTTTATTGCTGCCCTGCATGTGGCAGCAGATGTGCTGGCTGGCGGCACTCCCACCTGGATTGCTGCGCAGATTGCACCGGGCATTGATCTTGGTTTTGCCGTCACGCCCCTCGGGGCCATTTTCGGCCTTGTGGCTTCAGGTTTGTGGATCCTCGCAGCGATTTACTCGGTCGGTTATATGCGGGGCAATCATGAAAAGCATCAGACACGGTTCGCCGCCTTTTACGCGGTTGCGGTGCATGCCGCCATGGCGATTGCATGGTCTGGCAATCTGCTGGTGCTGTTTATCTTTTACGAGATATTGACGTTTTCCACATTCCCGCTGGTAACTCATAAGGACAGCAAGGCGGCACGGGATGCGGGCCGGCTATATATGAGCATCCTTGTCGGCACTTCGGTTGTGTTGCTGTTGCCTGCGGTGATCTATGTGTGGGTCATGACGGGCCGGCTGGATTTTGTGCCTGGTGGTATTCTGGCCGGTGCCATTCCGGACAATGTTGTTCCGTGGCTTCTGGCGGCCTTTGCGTTTGGCGTTGGCAAGGCCGCGCTGATGCCGATACACCGATGGCTGCCGGCGGCAATGGTTGCGCCAACACCTGTATCAGCCCTGCTTCACGCGGTGGCAGTCGTCAAGGCTGGCGTGTTCACCATTCTGATGGTCGTCGTCTATATCTTCGGGATTGATTTCCTGCATGCAAGCGGCGGCGGGACGTGGCTGGTCTGGCTGGCAAGCTTTACCATCATAGCATCCAGCTGCGTTGCGATTACCAAGGATGATCTGAAGGCGCGGCTTGCCTATTCCACGATCAGCCAGCTGTCCTACATCGTATTGGGGGCGGCGATTGCCACCCAGGTGGCGGCGGAAGGGGCAGCCCTGCATATCGTGATGCATGCGGCCGGCAAGATCACCCTGTTCTTTGTTGCCGGGGCAATCTATGTGCAAGCCCATATCACAAAAATCTCGGATCTGGACGGCTATGGCCGCGACATGCCCTGGCTGTTCGGGGCTTTCTTTCTGGGGGCCTTGTCGATCATCGGTATTCCGCCGCTGGGTGGCAGCTGGTCGAAATTCTATCTGATGGTTGGCGCGGTCGATGCCGGGTTACTGTTGGTTCTGGCGGTCCTCGGGATTTCGTCATTGCTGAATATCTATTATCTGCTGGATCCGGTTGCACGCGCGTTCTTCAAGCCAAAGCATAAAGATGTAAAGATTGACCGGCATCCGCTGGTGGTTGTGCCGCCTGTCATTACCGCAGTGATGTCGGTGTTGCTGTTCTTCTTTGTTGATGCGTTTGCTGTGCTGGCACGCTTGATGAGCGGGTAGGGAGGCAAGAGATGGTTCCAACAAACACCAATGCCGAGACCGATGCCGCGCTGCAGCGTCTTGGGCGTAATTTCACGCGCCTTCTGGTGCTGATCGCCATCATTCTGGTGCCGCTCGAATTCATCGCGCACCGCCATGGCGAAATAGCGCTTGAAGACATTCCGCTGTTTCCGGCAATTTACGGGTTTCTTGCTTTTGTTTTCATCGTCTATGCGGGCCGCGCCTTGCGGCTTTTGATTATGCGGCGCGAGGAATATTACGATGAATAGCGCAGGGATCGCCGTGCAGTTCAGTGCCTTGCCGCCGGGCGTTGTGATGATCCTGGCAGCGATTGCTGTGCCGTGGATACCGCACATGGCACGTCAGGCCTGGATGCTGGCGGCGATTGCCCTGTCTGCCTGGGGACTGACAACCGGTGCTGGCGAACATTTTGTGTGGACGGCCCTTGGGTATGAGTTTGTTCTTTACCGGGCCGATGCACTGACAGTTCCCTTTGCGCTGATCTTTCACATCGCTGCCGCCCTGAATGTATTCTACAGCGCGCATGATCGCAAATGGACCGAACATATGCCTTCGCTTGCCTATGCGGGGGCGGCCATTGCCGCGGTGCATGCAGGCGATCTGGTATCCTTGTTCTTCTGGTGGGAAGCCACCGCTGTCACCTCGGTATTCCTGATCCTGTCGGCGGGAACGTCGCGTGCGCAAAAGGCGGCCATGCGCTATCTTCTGGTGCAAGTGGCCAGCGGTGTCCTGTTGCTTGCCGGCGCAGCGGTGCTGGCAGCCGAAGGCGCGGGTATTGCGTTCGAGGCATTTGACTTCAACGGGCCCGGTGCAATCGGTGTCTGGCTGGTCTTCCTGGCATTCGGAATCAAGGCGGCATTCCCGTTCCTGAATGGCTGGTTGCAGGACGCCTATCCGGAGGCAACGGCAACCGGCACTGTGGCGCTGTCAGCCTTTACCACGAAACTGGCCATTTACGCCCTTGCCCGCGGGTTTCCGGGCACCGACATGCTGATCTGGATCGGGGCGGCGATGACCGCGCTGCCGGTATTCTTTGCGGTGATCGAGAATGATCTGCGCCGGGTGCTGGCCTTCAGTCTGAATAACCAGTTGGGGTTCATGGTTGTGGCTGTTGGCATTGGTACACCGCTGGCGATTAACGGCGCGGTCGCACACGCGTTTGTTCATATCATTTACAAGGCATTGCTGTTCATGAGCATGGGCGCGGTCCTGTACCGGGTCGGTACAGTCAAGGCATCGGCACTTGGCGGGCTGTATCGCCACATGCCCTTTACCATGGTGTGTTGCATCATTGGCGCAATGTCGATCTCGGCCTTTCCGCTGTTCAGCGGCTTTGTTGCCAAGTCGCTTACAATGTCGGCGCTGGGGTATAGCGGTATTGTATGGGCCTATCTGGTATTGCTGTTTGCCTCGGCTGGCGTACTTGAACATTCGGGCATAAAGATCCCGTATTTTGCGTTCTTTGCGCACGGCACCGCCTATGACAAAAAGCTGTTTGCTGATGGTGAGGCACCTGTCGGCATGCGGATTGCCATGGGGATCGCGGCTCTGCTGTGTATCGGTATCGGTGTATTTCCGGCACCACTTTACAGCATTCTGCCGCATGCCATCGATTACAGCCCTTATGATGCCAGCCATGTTGTTGGCCAGATGCAGCTTCTTGTATTTGCCATGCTGGCCTTCATCGGATTGATTCGCTTTGGCCTCTATCCACCTGAAATTCCATCAACTGTTTTAAACTCGGACTGGTTCTATCGGCGTCTGGCACCGCGCATTGGCAGGCCGATTTTAGCGGCGATTGCCAGCGTCTGGACATCCTTTGTCACGGTCTTGCGGGGGTATCGTGATGCGCTCTGGGATCTGGTTGAACGGGTCATGCATGCACCGATCACCGGTCCAACTGTGCCCGGTCGTGCTGTGATGGTGCAGACGATCCTGCTGACGGTCATTCTTGCGGTCGGATATCTTGTTGCTGGCTAGGCGGAACTGGTCGGCGATTATCGCTGCTGCGAAAATACCTGGTGCTCTGGTTGTGTTGATGCTTGGCCTCGCCGGGGTCATGCAGTCAGTTCCAACTCGCGCTGATCGTCCTGATTTTGATGTGATACCACTGACGCTTGATCGCGGCGATGGCACCCTGATCGCGCTTGAGGTCGAGATCGCCAGCACACCTCTCCAGCAACAATACGGGCTGATGTTTGTGACCGCGCTTGCGGACAATCAGGGGATGCTGTTTGTCTTTCCGAAAGCGGCGATGCGCAGTTTCTGGATGAAGAACACGCTGATTCCGCTCGACATGCTGTTTTTTGATGAAGCGGGAGTGCTGGTGAACAGCATTGCCGATGTGCCGCCGCGTACATTATCGGCGCGCAGATCAATAGCGCCGGCACGCTATGTGCTGGAGTTGAACGGCGGCAGCATGGCCCGTTTCGGCATCAACGGCGTGGCACGGTTGCTGTTACCTGACAGTTTACGGTCGAATTGATCAAAAAAGCGCATCAACAGACATTTTGTTGCTTTAATCAGCTTGCTAAATCACCGCGCAGGCAATAGAACGGGCGCGTCGGAGTGTAGCGCAGCCTGGTAGCGCATCTGGTTTGGGACCAGAGGGCCGGGGGTTCGAATCCCTCCACTCCGACCATTCCATTTTCCAGCAAATCTCTGCCAGTCAGCCGGAACGAAAAATGCAGGCCCATAGCAGGCCTGCATCTGTCATTGCATCTTTGTTGGGGCGTGCCCTAGATCGGCGCTTCAGCAAACTTGTTGCCGACAGTCGCGCTGACAGCTTCGATCTTGCCAACGGCTTCGCTGATGCTGGCAATGATCGGGAAATCGGCGAATGGCGTGTCGCCAATGACTCCTCTCAGCATCCCGAAACCTGCTGTTTCCTGCACAGTTCGTACACATGTGTGCAGGAAAATATCCGCATAGCTGCAGTCTGCCCCCATAAGATACGGGCCTGTCTCTTGCGACTTCAGATGGTTTTCAAGATATGTCAGGCGCGCCGTATGCAGCTTTGCCAGATTTGCTATGCCGGTTTCCTGACCACCTTCAGCCAGCGTGTCGGTCAACCGCAGGTTCCGCCAGAACACCTCATTATGGCCGGTGATGATGTCATGCATGGGGGACAGAACAAATGAATAGTAATCCTGCGCCCAGCCCCAATACATGGCGGTGAGGGCGGCACTCTCCGGTGTTTTCGGCGTCAGTGGCCCCTCATATTTCGAAACAAGGTACTGAACCATGGACAATGAATCGTTCAACTCCAGACCATTGGCGTGATCCTTCATCCAGGGCACGGTGCCAAACGGCGCTTGCGTGTCCTTGTCAAAGTCATTGCCCATTGGCGTGGACAGAAGGGAATTCACTTTAATTCCATGCATTGCACAGATGATATTTAGTTGTTCACCGCGCCCGATCACCGGAAAATAGGCAATACTCACTTCAGCCATGGCTGTCTCTCCATTGTGTTAATTGTTTAATTAGTAAAGCTATGATTCGTTGGAATGCCCATGCATTTCTTTGGCCTGAGACATTTTTCTGCATGCTGGATATATATCGAGCGCTGTTCGGGCTCCGTCTCGGCGTTGGCCGTTGGCTCAAGATTAATGCCAATCCACCCGCACTGGTGATGCCGGGCCGCTATCAGGCGACGAAGGATCCGGCAGTCATGCTGATCTTCTTGTTGGCATCGCGCAGTCTGGCGCTCAGAGACCGGATCAACGCTTTCAGCAGGGGATCAGATTTGTTGACGCGCGTTTCAAAATCTTCGCGTTCGATATGGAGGATTTCGCAATCGTCGAGGCATCGTGCTGTGGCGTTCCGAAGCTCGTTTTCGACAAGCCCCATCTCACCAAAGGTTTCCATCTCTCCGATCTGCGTGTAGGGGGTGTTTGGGTCTGTCGGGAAGAACAGGCCTACCTGGCCGGAGACCAATAAAAAGATCGCCCGGGACGGGTCACCAATTTTGAAAATGGCTTCGCCTTTTTTATAGGTCTGCTTTTTCATTGTCGGTTCGCTCTCGCCGCCCTGATATCTTCTGCTAAACCGTGAGATTGGTGCAGAAAAGTGCTAAAAACGAGACGCTGACATGCAAAAAACGCAGCGGCCAGAGGGGGCTGGGTCAAGACTCACCAGCATTGAAGCCAGACACGCTGCGCGTTATTCGTCCATCATCTCGCCGCTGCCGCCGAAATCGGCCGGGAAATCACGATATTTTGGCAATCCGTCCGGAACCCGCAACATCGCAGATTCGTAATTAATATGCGCCGTGGGATTGAAGGTGAACCCGTCAAGGATGGCCGCATAAACGTCGATGATCCCGTAGGTATCCTGATGATCAGCCATCACATGACCACCGCATTGACAGCAGAAACACCGGTCATGCCCCTCATTCCGGGCATAGCGCCGCAGACTGTCGGCGCCCTTGGTGATTCTGACATCTTCGGGCCGGAACAATGTTGCGCCCGTCATTGGTGTTGCTGACCAGCTTCGGCACACCGTGCAGTGACACACAAGCTGGGCAACGGCGGCACCGACAATCTCAACTTCCACTTCACCGCAGAAACAGCTTCCCCTGTAGATGTCATTGACGGTTTGATTGCTAGACGGCATGTCGGCGCTCCCGGTTATATGTTCATCTACCATATTAGATACTGATAACTTAAAAAATAGTTTGGAACAGCAGCCGAAATGCCTGCTAAAAAAATGACGCAGATGGCATCAGGGACTTGACGTTCTTTGCCTGGAACCTGATACAATTGGGATGTCTTTAGCCATGCCGGTTCAGGCAGTTTGGTCAGGGGAGCAGACAATGGTGCGCGCACGTATTTACAAGCCATGCAAGACAGCGATGCAATCAGGGCGCAAGGCGTCAGTGCCGCGCGGGCATGCCTGGGTTCTGGAATATCCGCGCAGCAAGGCGGTGCGGCCCGAAGCGTTGATGGGATGGCAGTCTTCTGGCGATACAGACCGTCAGGTGCGGGTGCGCTTTCCGGACAAGCAGAGCGCGATTGATTATGCCGACGCGCATGGCATTACATATCAGGTGACTGAACCAAAGTCCCGCAAGGTCAAGCCGAAGGCATATGCCGATAATTTCGCCTATACCCGGAACGGCGCCTGGACGCATTAGGGCCATTTGTATCGGAAAAGCTATTTGCACCGGGCTGTTTACTGCAAAGCACCAGCCGAACATCATGCTGACGGTTTTAGGCGCCACCGGATTTAGGTACTACCTGATTGAGGGGCGGATTGAAGGGCACGTTGCATATATACGATATCAAGCCGCCGCCCGAACTTGAAACCGATCTCCTGCGCCGTGCCGATGTGGCGAAAACCAAGGGCGCGGTGCAACCCGATCGAAGCTGTGTTGTCTGAATCCCCGATCACGGCCATCATCTGATAGTAACCGCGCGCAGCGGCAGCCTCAATCAACTGCGCCAGCAATTGCCTGCCAATACCATTGCCGCGCTGATCATCACTTACATAAACACTGTCCTCAACCGTCTGGTTGTAGGCCGCGCGTGGCTTGTGCGGTCCGGCATAGGCATAGCCGCAGAGGGTGTTGTGATGCATGGCCACCAATATCGGATAACCGCCGGCAAGCAGCTGCGCCATGCGCGTGGCCATTTCGGAACTGGATGGTGGCTCAATCTCGAAACTGGCGGTGCCGTTCAGAACATGATGGCGGTAGATCGCGGTGATGGCCGCCAGGTCATGCTGATCTGGCTGGCCAGCCGGATCGGTTTTGATGTCACGAATATTGATCATGCCCGCAGACTAGCCGCAGACAATCATCATCGCAATTGGCTGATGGGACTGAATTCAGGTCGGCAGGACAGGCCCGCCTGCGACTGGACTTTCATTGCTAAATGAGGCACAAATCTGCGCAGATGATATCAGGCTGACACGGATGATATCATCGTTACATGGCAACCGGTTCCGTAGCTCAACTGGATAGAGCAGCTGACTTCTAATCAGCAGGTTGGGGGTTCGAGTCCTCCCGGAATCGCCATGCTGTCTTGCGCTGTAATGCCTGTATTCCCCTGGAAACTGCCTGTGTCGTGTGTTGCGATGGTTTGAGTCTATCGGCATGATCGATGGCTTTTCACTCAAAATCAGGGGTCCTGAGTGATCGAAGAGTGACCAGCGAGTGACCGACGTCCTGCCTTGATTGGGTCCCATGTACTGCAAACACCACCCCCGGTGGGTTCGACGAGCAGCAGTTTCAAAAAGGGGGCTAAAG
>ERZ802831.424-NODE-424-length-21829-cov-20.1611_pt1 | contig 21829 bp, 21 predicted proteins | sample MGYA00345655_ERZ802831 | MGnify/ENA primary metagenome ERZ802831 (study PRJEB30503, sample SAMEA104212376) | marine metagenome | biome: Westerlies Biome; feature: [SRF] surface water layer (ENVO:00010504) within the epipelagic zone...; material: water...
ACTCCAGGTTGCCTTCAGCCAGCTGTTTGCTGCACTTGCGCTCGCGGATGGCGACGACATCGCCGGGTTTGCACTGGTAGCTGGCGATGTCGGTGACACGGCCGTTCACGGTCACGTGGCCGTGGTTCACCAGCTGACGGGCGCCGGGCACGGTGGGACCGAAGCCGAGGCGGAAACAGACATTGTCGAGACGGTTCTCGAGCAGCTTGAGCAGGTTGGTTCCGGTGGAACCCTCCTGGGCGCGCGCTTTCTTCACGTAACGCACGAGCTGACGCTCGGAGACGCCGTAGTTGAAGCGAAGCTTCTGCTTCTCTTCGAGACGGATCGCGTATTCAGAGCGCTTGCGACGGGCTTGGCCGTGCTGACCGGGGGGATAGGACCGCTTTGCGGCCTTCCGGGTGAGACCGGGGAGGTCTCCCAAGCGCCGCGTGATCCTCAGACGAGGGCCGCGGTAACGAGACATAGGGAAGGTTGTTTGGGTGTGTGTCGCGCATGAGCGCGAACCAGCCACTGTAGACCTTCGTTAGCATCGAAAATAAAATTCGGGTCACGTCTTGACTAGCCCGCCTACCCGATCCGTTGCCACCGACTTTCTCTTGAGGTTTGTGGGTGTCCAGCTCATCGCCTTGATCCTTGCCGTGGTGTTGGTGCTTGCGGGCTACTCGGCTGTCGCAAGGCAATACGTGAAATCCCAGGCCATCCAATTTATGGATGTGATGCTGTCAGTTCGCGAATACACCTCGCGAAAGGTCAATCCGATCATTGCTCCCATCAACGCTGTCTCTGATGAAGCCTTTCTTCCTGCGGCTGTTCCCAGCTACTCGGCAACGAAGGTTTTTGAATATTTGAAGTTAAATCATGCCTATGAGGATTTCCAGTATCGGGAGGCATCCCTCAATCCCACAAGTCCGGCCGATTTGGCGGACGATGAGGAAGCAGTTTTAATTCGTCGTTTCATGGATGATCCATCGCTCAAGGAGTTAAGTGGATCTCTGAAAACCAGTAGTGATCATCATCAATACTTCGTTGCAAAACCAATTCGTTTGAGCAAGGAAAGTTGCCTTGTCTGTCATTCAACTCCTGAGCGTGCCCCCCGCAGCCAACTCAGGGTGTATGGCAGAAAGGGAGGTTTTGGCTGGAAAGTGGGTGATGTGGTTGGTGCTCAGATTGTGACGCTGCCGGAAGATGCAGGCCTCCCAGCGCCGAGCCGGTTCGCTTTGCTTTTGGTTGCCGCAATCGGTGGGTTGTCAGTGGCCGTGATTTTGTTGGTCAACAAGGTTTTTTCAAGAGTGATCCTTAGGCCCTTGTTCGGAGTCATGCGCATGTTGAATGGTGAGAACATGAATGATGCGCTTGGAAAGCGTCCTGATGAATTTGGCTTTATTGCTCGTCGAATTAAAGATCTTCGTGATCAGCATTTAGAGTAACCCTTTTCTGATGTTGTGACTAATTCAGAGCAAGCCAGATGAAAAGAACCTGGGATGTGATGAAGATGATCGGAAGAAAGATTTCCATCACTCTCTCAATTACTGGAACACGCTCGCTCCCATTTTTTCTCAGATTTTGTGAGATGTGGTAAGCAATAAAAACTTCTGAGATCATGAATGTAAATAGAAAGATCGTGTAGGTATCGCCAAGTGTGAGATATGGAACTCGGGGAACAGAGCTTGCGATAATGATTTGGTAGGCCAGCGTTGTGAAGAGTAGCCCCGAAATAAATGCCATCCTGTCTGCGAAGGCATCAATTGGAATGGCCAGGAAAAATATGCTCGTAAAGGTGAGGATTCCTAGGGGTAAGAATATTTTGTAGATGTAGTAGCCGGAGCGGCGACTGATGGTGATGGTGGATGACAATCGCGAAAATTCTTTACTGCCTTTTTCAGGATCATCGTGGTTTTTGATTACGTATCGAAGGTCTTTGATTTTCCATTCGGGTAGCCTCGCGTTTCTGCTCAGGCTGACCACATCTCCAAGGCTCACCAATTTCACAATGCTCTGTTCCCAGGAGAAGGACTGGACAAAGAGTTTGAGAAGCTGCTGGTCAAATGGGAATTTTTCGAGTTTGAATTCGGATCCAAGCTGCTCTTCAAAGCGAGCAGTTCGCTCGACGGATCCATTGCTTCTCAGTGCAATTGTTTGAGTCTGGTAAAAGGCTTCACTCACTCGGTTGGTGAATTCAAGTTGTGGCGACCAATGTTCGCTCAGCCAGTCTTCAGCTGCATTATTGAACAAAATAAGCTCAGCTTCGCCCTGAGGGATTTCGCTGATAATCCGGCTATCGCACCAAGTGGAAGTCAGCAGGCCATCCACTTGAAAGCGATTGTAAGTGTCTGATATTTGCGGTATTTCATTCACATGAATATTGACACCAACGGGGATTGGTTTTGGCTCCTTCCGCTCCTGAGGCGGGATGAAGGCGTTGGATGGGAGCGTGTCAGCTGGTACGCAGGGATAGCGCGACGCGTTCAGTTTCCAGAGCTCGCCAATGCGGTTGGCCTGGCCAGGTAGGCGTTCATTCGCCTGCGCGATGGGAAGGAGGTGGAGCCAGATGCTGATCCCGATCGACAGCAGAGCTAGCAAGAGCTGGATCCAGCGTCTGCGCGGCAAAACGGTTTCTGTGCTGTCACTAAATTATGAAGGACCATTCACTTTGATCGATATGCAATGGCTGCGCTAGGGCATCGGATTTCGATGGCGATGGCTGCGTTGTTCGTCGCTTTGATTGGCTTTTACCGCCGCTTTGTTTCGCCGTTGATCGGACCCCGCTGCCGGTTCATTCCAAGCTGCAGTGCCTATGGATTGGAGGCCATTGAGAAGCATGGTCCCTGGAAAGGTGGCTGGCTCACCCTGCGCAGGATCAGTCGCTGCCACCCCTTCACCCCCTGCGGGTGTGATCCTGTTCCCGACTGATCGCTCATGACCCTTGACCCGACGCCCCGTGTACTGACGCTTTACAGCCGCCAGGGCTGCTGCCTGTGCGAGGGTCTCGAACAGCGCCTGAAAGCGCTGGACCTCATGGCTGTGCTCCCCCCTCTGGTGCTGAGGGTGGAGGATATCGATGCTCCTGGGTTTGACCCCAGATTGAAGGCTCTCTACGAATTCGAGGTGCCTGTCCTGGCTTTGGACAGCAGTCCATTACCGCGGGTCTCTCCACGCCTTCGTGGTGAGGGACTGTTTAGTTGGTTGCAACGGGTCTGCGCCAGTGCTCTTGGATCGGACTAGAACAATCTCTTAATTGCAGGGGTTGGTGATGACGCAGATGCTCCATGCTCTGCTCAAGGCCGCGGGTTTGCCTGTTCCTTCTGGTCTGGCGAATGCAACGGTGACGTCGCTCACCTGTGATTCCCGCTGCGTTGGAAAGGGGAGTTTGTTCATCGGCCTGCCAGGAGAGAGGGTGGATGGAGGCAGCTTCTGGCCGCAGGCGCTGGCGGCCGGCGCAGCTGCCGTTCTGATCGGAGAACAGGCTGCCGCGTCCCATCCACCGGCCTCTGGAGACGCGGTTCTCGTGTTGCCAGATTCAGTGTCCGTCTGGGCCGGGGAGCTGGCGTCGGCGTTCTGGCAGCAGCCCTCCACACGCTTGGGGCTGATCGGTGTCACGGGCACCAATGGAAAAACCACCACCACCCATCTGATCGAACATCTCAGCCAGGCGTGTGGCCAGCCTGCTGCTTTGTTTGGAACACTGGTGAACCGTTGGCCTGGCCATAGCCTCACCGCCACGCACACGACATCGGTGGCGGATCGATTGCAGGCACAGCTGGCGGAAGCCCTCGAGGCCGGCACCCAGATGGCCGCCATGGAGGTGAGCTCCCATGCTCTCGATCAGCATCGTGTGGCTGGTTGTCGCTTCTCAGGAGCCGTCTTTACCAATCTCACTCAGGACCATCTCGACTACCACCCGTCCATGGAGGCCTATTTCGAGGCCAAGTCACGGTTATTCGCGTCGCCCTACTTGGTTGGTGAGGGGCCGAGAGCGGTCGTGAACACGGACGACCCCTGGGGCCGGCAGTTGGCGGATCGACTGGGGGAACGTTGCTGGAGCTCCAGTCTTGAAACCCATGCTGATTTGACCATGGGCGATCTGCGGATGACGTCCGCGGGCGTGGATGGACTGTTGGTGACACCTCTCGGTGAAGGCCGGTTTCACTCTCCGTTGGTGGGTCGCTTCAATTTGATGAATCTCATGCAGGCCGTGGGTGCCCTGCTTCAGCAGGGACTGCCACTGGGTCTGCTGCTGGCTTCGATTCCCTCCTTCAGGGGTGTGCCAGGACGGATGGAACGGGTCGTTGTTAAGGGCTCAGCCATGATCGATGAACATCCTTCTGTGATTGTTGACTACGCCCATACCCCTGATGGTTTGCGCAATGCACTTCTTGCAAGCCGACCTTTTACTAAAGGCCGGCTTGTCTGCCTTTTTGGTTGTGGCGGTGATCGGGATCGCGGAAAGAGACCTCAGATGGCATCCATAGCAGCGTCTTTGGCTGATCGGGTTGTCATCACCTCCGACAATCCCCGTACTGAAAATCCAAACCAGATCCTTGAAGATATTGTCGTTGGCCTACCTACTGGTACGGAGTTTTCAGTAGATGTGAACCGCTCAACTGCAATCGCTAATGCGATTCGTGAAGCCCGTCCAGATGATCTTCTTCTGATCGCTGGAAAGGGGCATGAAGATTATCAAATCTTGGACATTGGAAAGATTCATTTTGACGATCGAGAAGAGGCGGAAAAAGCACTGCGTCGCTATGGACTGTCTTGAAATTCAAGAGGGATAATAATAAAAAGCCGCTCCAAAAATAGTGTAAGTGCCAAGAAGGAGTACCCCTTCAAGCCAATTTGACTTCGCATCCATTCCCACTAAATTAACAATAAAAACGCTGAATCCAAGGGCGATTACTTCGAAAGATGCAAAGTCTAGATCCATCGGTTGTCCGATGAAATTGGCGATGATGACAAGCACTGGGGCCATGAATAATGCAACAAGAAGGCTTGATCCCATGGCCAGGGACAGCGAAAGGTCCATTCGATTCTTCAAGGCGCCTCTCGCCGCTGGAAGATACTCGGAAAAGCCACCAATGATCGGAATGATGATGACACCAGTGAATAATGCACTAAGACCTAGTTGTTCAGTTGCAGGCTCCAATGCAACAACAAATTGTTCAGATTGGTATGCGAGAGCTACAGTGCTGACTACCAATTGAATTAACCAGGGTCTTAATGTTTTCCAGCTGCTTGTTTCGGCTTCAACGTTCTCATTGTCTTTGTCAATGATAATTGGCGGATCGAATAAATGATTGTGGGTGGCCAGTGAGAAGACAAGCGTTAGTAAATAAATGGCGATGAGAATTGCTGCAACTGTGATCGAGAGGCCGTGAATATCCTGTGGATTGTCGATTCCTGACGTACTGATTAATGATGCAGGCAGTGCTAACGCGATCACTGCGAGAGTCATGGCAGCACCATTTGTGCGCATCATTGTGGGCTGGAAGCTTTGTTCGCTGTAGCGCAAACCGCCGATCAGCATGGCCAATCCGGTGACGAGTAAGAGGTCGGAGAGAATCGCTCCAGTGATGCTTGCTTTGACAACATCAACGAGGCCCTTCCGGAGTGCCGTTAGGGCGATGATGAATTCGGCACAATTTCCGAACAGTGCGGTGAGGATCGCACCAATGGTTGAACCACTATGCTCTGCAATTTCTTCCGTGGATTCTGACAAAAGCAGTGCAATCGGAATGATTCCTAGACCAGCAATCAAAAAACTTACCAACGGTAGCCAGCCCTGGCTGAGTGCAAATTGCGTTAACAGCAATAAGAACAAGGCCGGTATTGCTTTCCAGCGCCCAAGCTTCAGGAAAGTGTTAGATGTTAAGCCTGGGTTAGCAGAATTCAATTGTCTCTTGAGTGATTTAAGTTTCGATGAACAAAGTCTAGTCCTTAGTTCTTAAGGATGGTGAATGATTGTTGTGCCCAGGCTCAGGGCTCCCATTGCTGTGCGCCGAGAAAAGTTAATTCGACATAATCACTTCCTTGGTGATCATCACTTGCAAAGTCAATCGTGTAACCACCGAGGTCGAGATTTTGGATCGATTCTAAGGACTTTGCCAGTTTTGCCCTGGAAGGATTTTTGCCTGCTCTTTCAAGAGCTATTGTAAGCATTTGCGCGGCAATAAATCCCTCCAGACTTGTGAATCCATAAGCGGCGTTTGGATTGTATTTACGCATTAATTGTTGATACCTTGAAACAACTGGGATCCATCGATTCCAGGGAAAGGGCACCACCTGGCTGATGCCAATTCCGTTCGCTTGTCCTGGTGGCAATGCCTCTTCTAGGGCACCGGTTCCTACAAATGAAACATTCATAATCTGAACGTTCATTCTTCTATCGCGAAGAGCTTTGCTGACGGCAGCGGAGCTTACATAAGCTGAAATAATAATGACAGCATTGGGGTTTGCATCTGCAATTGTGTTGACAGCTCGTCTGACATTCGCAGAGTTGCGCTCCACCGTTGCGGTTGTCAGAGGCTTGAGATCATGTGTTTTCAGGGCGGCAAGAGTCGCTTGCAGCCCGTCTTCTCCGAATGCATCATTTTGATATATAACGGCAATTCTTTGTTGTGCATTTCTTACCAAGCTGTTGACAATCGCTTGGATCTCTCGTGCATAGCTTGCACGCATGTTGAAAACCATTTTAAGGTCATCATCTCGTAGCAGCGAAGCACCTGTGAGTGGAGCCACGAAGGGAATACGCTCGCGTTCGACAATTGGCAATACGACTTTGCTTGTCGGTGTACCGATAAAACCAAATAAAGCGATTAGGTCTGGTTGTTGAATTAGTTTTTGTGTATTGACAATTGTCTGTTGAGGCTCATATTGGTCGTCTAGGCTTAATAATTTGATTTTTTGCCCGTGAATTCCCCCCTGTTTGTTGATGTGTGTGAGCCATGCCATGGCTCCAGCGTGATACTTCTTGCCGAGTTCGGCGGAAGGTCCTGTCAGTGGTATTGACTGTCCGATAATCAATGCATCATCTTGAGACTCGATTTGCTGATTCGTTTTGAGTTGGGCAGGAGTGATCGTCGTGGATAGACTTAGGCCAAGAGTTAGTGCAGAAATCAGCCAAGGCCACGTCTTTTTGCTTTGGACCAAGAGATTTTGACTGTTCACGATTAATTTCTTTTTCATGACTCGACTACGACGCTTTAAGTGGAACATCCTTGCCATGGCTGCCGTGGTGATGGCCGCTGGATTGGCGATGTTTGCAGTTACCAATCTAAACGTCGATCACATCAGTGGAAGGGATTCATTGCGATTGTCTTCAGCATCAAGGGCGCTCACGACATCTCCCAATCGTTTGCCAAGTGATGGTTGGACGTCTCAACGGGGTGAATCTCTCGGCCCTTTGGAGTCGGCTGAGGATATGGAGGCTCTCGAGCAGGCACGCTTTCATGTCAAGCTTGGCATTTATGCGAACAGCACATACGACCTTGATTTAAGCGTTCCAAGCTTTTCGTCGAACGGATATGTGTGGATGCGCTGGGATCAATCTTTGCAGGACTATCTTGATGCTGAAGATGTTCAATTGCACGAACAGGTTCAGTTGATTAATGCCCTGCTGTCTGATGCCGATCCAGTACTAACACCCGTCCGTCAAGATCCAGTGCAATTGGACAATGGTGATTATTACCAGCTCTATACCTATATCGGCCGTTTCTACATTGATCGAACGAGCTTCCGTCATTTCCCGTTTCTTACAATTAGTCTTCCAATTGCGATTGAGGTTGATGACGTGGATGGTCTATTTGGCTATAAAAACTTTCGAATAGAGCCGGATATTCAAAATAGTGGGATGGGCTTGTATGCGGGAACGGGGATTATTGGCTGGCTCAGTCGTGGTTGGTCTATCGCGGAATATCGGCATAATTACGCCACCAATTTTGGGCTGGGTGGTGTTGAAGGGGATTACAGTCTTGTTGTCTATGACATCACTTTTGGTACATCGGCTTGGTCGGCTTTTTGGAGGTTGATGTTGCCTTTAGTGGTTGTGATGGTGATGGTTTTGCTTGTTTTTAAAGTGCGTCCTGATGAACAGGATGCGAGAGCTGGGATTCCCGTTACCGTTTTGCTTACTCTGGTCTTTCTTCAGCAGGTTTATCGTGATGAGTTGCCAGATCTGCCATTTTTGACATTCCTCGATCAGGTGTATGTCATCGCTTATCTGGTGACACTGGTTGCCTTTATCTTGTTGATTTGGATTGGTCGTCGTTATGCTGAGTTAGATGTGATGGCGCCAGGTGAGTCTAAAAATAAGCTCTCGCATCGTTTGGAAGTTCTTGATGAAATATGGCCCTTGTTGATGGTCGTGTTTTGCACGATTGCGGTGACTATCGCTTGGATTTCCATTCCCCAGGGTGCTTGAGTTCTTTATTGCTTGCGTCAATCTGTCAAGGCGTTCCTCTCACTCATGTCTCTCTGAAGGTTTCGATCACAACGCTCAGGGAATCCAGGTAGGTGCGCCGACCGATCAGCAGTCCCAGGCTTGTCAGGGGAATCAGCTTCAGCATGTTCTGCACCAGCATGTGGCTCAGTTGGGCAGGCAAGGTGATTCCTTGGTTCAGCCCGTGGCGCAGGACGTAGAGCGTTTTTAGTGGGCTGCCGGTGTTGCTCGCCGTTTGGTTGATGCCCGCCGCCGATCCCATCAGCGCGAGGCCGAGGTGCGTCAGTCTCTCGCTGAGGACTAACAGCAGGCCATGCACCAGACAGAGCATGGCCACGAGGATCAGGCCGCCGATGGCGAACTCCATCAGAAATGCGGAAAGGATCGCAAGAGACAGTGAGCCAGGGAATGGGCTGGCTGACAAAGGTTTCCGGCAATGGATCAGCACATGCAAGTTGAAGTTAATCAAGAACAATTGCGTCTCTAAAGCGTTACGCGTGCGTTACTAAAGCGTGTTGAATAGCGGCGACGAGTTGTTGCAGGTCGTTGTCATTGCTGCACACATGGGTGCAGGCTCTCAGGCAGCTTGGATCGGCGAGGTCGCGGATCCAGATGCGTTGATCTCCCAGTCGTTTCACCATCTGAGACGGTTTCAGTGTGGTGCTGGTCGTATCGAGTTGAAAGCTCACCAGGCCTGCAACGGGAGGGCCATCGAGCAGGGGGATCACCCCTGGAACATCCGAGAGCTGTTGCCAGAGCTGCTCGCTGAGAAGGCGAATCCGTTCCAGACGCTGGCCTGGTCTTCCTTCCTGCTCCAGCAGATTCAGCGAACAACGCAGTCCTGCCATCAAAGGCACGCAACTGGTGGCCACCTCGAAACGACGGCTGTCGGCGTGGAAAGGATGGGGATCGTCGAGGGACGCGCGGGTTTCATCGCGGAGGCTGCGCCATCCGATCAAGGTTGGATTGGACTCCTCGAGAACGCGCTCCGACAGAGCGACGCCCCCAAGTCCTTCGGGCCCACAGGCCCACTTGTGTCCTGTAAAGGCATAGATGTCTGCGGCAGCGGCGGCCTCATCCACTGGAATCTGGCCCATGCTCTGGGCCGCATCCACCAGCAGAAACGCCTGGCCTGGGTGTTGCTGGAGCTGGTCGGCGACCGCGGCAATCGGCATCCGCTGTCCGGTATTCCACAGCAGATGGGAGAGCACCACCAAGCGGGTTTGCGGCGTGAGGTGCTGCTCGAGAGCCTCCAGCACGGCGGCATCGGTCTCAGCCTGATCGTTACGCCCTCCCCGCAGTTGACGCACCGGCAGACAATTCACGGTGAGGCGCTGCCGGCGCGCCAGTTCCAGGCATGCCGCCACCACGCCGGGATGTTCGCAGTCGCTGATGAGGATGTGATCTCCTTCATGGATGGGTAATCCCCAGAGCGGCAGCACGCAGCCACTGGTCACGTTCTCACTCAGGGCCAGGCGATGGGGCGGGACGCCGCAGATTCTCGCCAGCAGAGAACGGGTGCTGTTCACTTCTGCACTCACGTAGGGCCAGACGTCCGTTGTGAAAGGACCCAGCTCCTGAATGCGTTTCCAGCTGGTTGTGATGGCGTCCAGAGAAGGATCGGGTAAGGGCCCCTGCCCTCCGTAGTTGAAGTACGTCTTGCCGCTCAGGGCTGGGCAGAGATCTCTCAGCATGCGATCAGATGGGTGGGCTCGGTCGTTTCGTAAATGCAGGCTGGCACCGTGGCTACGTTGCAGGCGTGAAGAGATCGGTATGACGACCGTTGACTGGCTCGGCATTCTTCACCCCGTTTTGGCGGTGGTGATCGTCTACCCCTTGATCGGCATCGTCGTGCGATTGGCGATGCAGACCCGAGCGCGTCGTTTGAAGACGCTGAAGTGCCCCCCCACCGTGGGCCGCGAACACAGCGATCTTGGCCGTTGGTTGTCGGTAGGCGTGGTGCTGGTCGTGCTCGTGGCCCTCACCGTGGCGATTGCGACTGACAAGCCCTTGATGGCATTTCACGGCGGAGCCGCCAGGGCTGCGCAGTTGTTGCTTGTGCTGACAGGAACACTTGTGAGTTTGGCAGCGCTCTGGGTGTCGAAGGCGCCTGTGCTTCGTCTTGCATTTGTACTGATCACCTGGGCCGGCGTGCTCGGTCTCGGGGCGCAGCCAGAGGTCTGGCGACTCTCTGACGATCCACTCTCTCCAGCCTTCTGGCAGTCCCATTACTGGTCCGGTGTGGCTGTGGTGGGCCTGATGCTGTTTTCTCTCGGTGCCCAGCCTGAGATCCTGCGTGACCTGCGCCTGCGGCGTCTGCACGTCACCGCCAATGTGCTGGCGGCAGTGCTGTTCCTGGTGCAGGGCATCACCGGGACCCGCGATCTGCTCGAAATCCCCTTGAGTTGGCAGGCCTCAACGATCTATGCCTGCAATTTCAAGACGCGCACCTGTCCGCCTCCTGCTTCAAGTCAGCCACCTGGGATCACTCCTTGATCAGGGGGGCATCCCGGTGATCGCAGGTCGCCCCCGCTGATTCTGGAAGAGCAGGATTCCAGGGCTTGGGTTCGATCACTCCGAAATCCTCCAGCACCCTGAATCCCCCCTTGGGGTCTGCCTTGGCCAACAGAGACCGTTTCTTCAGATGAAGGCTGGAACTCACCTGAAGATCACCCTGGGGCGCTGTAAAACGGCTGCCGATGAGCGCCTGGCGTACAGCGTCGGTTTCGACACTGCCGGAGGTCTCCACCGCCTGAGCCCACAGGTGAACCAAGCTGTATCCGGCTTCCGCCGGGTCGTTGATCACGCGGTGGAAGCCATAGCGTTGCCGGAAACGTTGCGCGAAAGCGGCGGATTCCGGCGTTTGCAGGCTCTGGAAATAACTCCAGCTTGCGTAGGTGCCGGCGATATTGCGTCGTCCGATCGCGACCGCCTCTTCCTCCGACACGGAAAGGCTGAGCACCTTGAGTGCGGAACGCTGATTCAATCCCTGCCTTTGCAGGGCCTGAAAGAAAGCGATATTGCTATCGCCGTTGAGGGTATTCACCACGGCAACTGGCCCAGCGTTGAGAGCGGCTTGAATGTCTGCGATCAACGGTTGAACAGCTTCACTCCCCAGCGGGAGGTAGTGCTCGTTGAGTACACGTGCTTGTTCGCGCTCAGCCTGTGCGCGGATGATGCGATTGGCTGTTCTCGGGTAGACGTAATCCGAGCCGATCAGCAACAACCGTTTGCTGTGGTTGTTCAGCATCCAGCCTAAGGCTGGTTCGGATTGCTGGTTGGGCACCGATCCTCCGTACACCACGGCAGGAGAGCACTCCTGTCCCTCGTATTGCACCGGATAGAACAGAAGTCTGTTACTCGCCTCCATCACCGGAACCATGGCTTTGCGGCTGGCGGAGGTCCATCCACCGAAGATTGCCACCGCCTTGTCGTCGTTCAGCATCCGTTGTGCTTTGCGAGCGAAGACGGCGGGGTCAGACATGCCGTCCTCTTCGATGGGCTCAACCAGCACGAGCCGACCGTTGAGCTTGAGGCCGCCAGCAGCATTGATCTCTTCGATCGCCAGACGCTCCGCCTCAGCCACCGTGGCTTCGGAGAGCGCCATGGTGCCAGTCCGAGAGTGCAGGATGCCCACGCGGATCGTCCCCGTTTGCTGCGGCCCATTTCGTTGTCCGCAGCTGAGGAGCAACAGCGAGCTCAGCAGGCTGACCAGGCCGGGTAGGCCTCTCCGCGTCGCAGTCGCGATGCATTGGTTCATCGTCTCCCCCAGCTGATGACAGCGGTCAGCACCAGCAGGCATAAGGAGAGGTACTGGAAGCGCATGTCGGCTTGATTGATCCGCCGCATGGTGCTGGCCTTCTGCTCATCCGGTGCAGCGATGTAGGCGTTGTATCCCCATGTGAACAATGCGAACAGAGCCATGGCGATCAGATAGCTCGTTGTGAAGAGATCATCAAGGAAGGTGGTGTATGGAAGCTTTGGCAGGGATGCGTGGTACGACTGCTGCAGAAAAATAAGAGTGAGCAGGGCCGTTGAAGGGATCGCAAGTCGCACATCTGAGAGGGTTCCCTCGACCGATGGCGCCATCAGCACGATCGAATTGATGATCATCAGGGGGATGATCCAATTCACAATCCCTGGCCACAGATTCGACTGGTATGTCAGTTCCAAGCGAACCTGGCTGAAATGAGGGCGATACCAGGTGCCGCGCTTGTTGGAGCTTCTTCGCAGAAATGGTGTGAAACTGGCGCCCTGAAGTTGGTAGCCGCTGAGGGAGCCCAGCTCTCCGACAAGATTGTCGTTGGATGGCAACGGCAGCAGACGTAGATCGGCGTATTTGTGGGAGGTCCAGAGAGGGTCGAGCTCGATGATGATCGGCACCTTCAGCACATCGAAGGGATCTCTACGGAAGTCCACCGCATCGTCGTAGAACCGACTTGAGAAGTGGAAGAGCAGCTGATGTCGTCCCCCTGAAAGCGCCCGCGGTCCTGCAGCGTCCGGCTCAAAGGTGGAGTCCCATGTCTCAATGCGATTGGTCAGCGTGATCAGATCGGCGGGGTCAGTGTCGTAACGCTGAAGCAGCTCCTCTACCTCGGGAAGCCACTCCAACCAGATCTCACCGTCTGCTGTGAAGGTGCGCGAGTTGAAATTGAGCTCGTAGATCTTGTCGAGATGAATGCCCGCATAGATGAACGGGTGTTTGGCGACAAGCTCCTCGGAGGGCTCGACGGCCTCCAGGCCTGTGGCGCCTTCCATCACCTCCTGAACCGCGTCAGAGTGAATCGTTTCTGCACTGGGGCCGCGATGCACGATCGCGCGTGTGCCCAACAACAGAGCGATTGCCAGAACCGAGGCAATGAGCAGGAACTTGAAGCGTTTTGAGATGGTCCGGCGCATGCGATCACCGACTTACACCAAAGATGGCCATGCCAACCGCTTGCGTCAGTGTCCTGGTTGCACGTCAGCGCATGTACGGAGTGAACCTGGCTTCTTTGATTTGATAGCCGCTCAGGGAACCAATGCTGCCCTTCAAATTGTTGTTGCCGGGTTCGGGCAGCAGCCGGAGGTCTGTGTCCTGCTTTGAGGCCCATGGGTTGTTGGTTCTAAGGGCGAATTCCAGGTTTCAATCCGATTGGCGACTGTCATCAAGTTTGCAGAATTTGTTTCATTGCCCTGCAGGAGTGTGTCCACATCAGGAAGCCACTTCAGCCAAGAGTTGTGTCAACTTCTTTACCGCATCGTCTCGAACTTCGGGGTCTCCAACGAGCCTAATCTCTCCGGTCGATGGCCACCAATTGAGTTTTAGGTTGCTCACCTCATCTTCGAAAATGGCAATTTCATAGGCTCCTTTGTGGACCCAGCGACAAGGTCGATCGAGTTTGTTGACAATATCTTTTAGGGAGATCAGAGTGCCGTTGAATTTCATTAAGCTAAGAAGGCCTGTAACATTAAATTTTAGATTTAGCCCGCTTCTTTGTCTGGACTGCTTTACAGAGGTTGTCATTTCTTTCTTAAATAAAAAGAAAAATGTAGCATCAAGTACTAGTTTTTTTATTCCTCTAGGTGTAAATCTTGTTTAGGCGTGTATCGACAATCGTGGTGGTCAATTCAAAAGAACTGTCATCCCTTTTCTCGCTCTTTGATGTTAATGGTGACGGTTTTATTACGTCAAAAGAGCTTGAGCAAGTGTTTGCGTCAATGACAGATATTTTAGCTAATGATGAGATGTTGTTGCTCAATAATCTGATGCAAAATAATGGCTTAGTCAGTCGAGATGAGTTTTTAGAGTGGGCCCAAAAGCAACCAGAGTTAGGGCCTTATCAACTCCTCAGAGATATCTTTAAACTGATTGATACGGATGGCAGTGGCTCTCTAAGTTCCGCAGAATTCTCAACGTTGATGTCATTGTTTGATGCGGACAAAATGACGGATGCTTTTCAGGCTTTGTTTGACTCTTTAGACGTCGATAAAAATGGTGAGATCAATACTGCTGAATTTCTTGCCCTGCTTCAACAGGCAAGTTCGCTTGATATTTCCCTTTTAGACTTAAAGTTATTGAAAAAGAAACTAGTCCAGATTAGTTCGTCATTAACATTGGATAAAATTTCATTGTTGGAAGTCGATTGTGATCTTGGAGCTGGAAAACCTGGCGCTGGTGCCGGGATCGAGATGCTGAAGGAAGCTATTAAAAAGCAGCATGATTTACGCTCCACATGTGAGCAAATAATGGTTGATATTAACGATACTTCTTCTCTAGCACGAGCATCGAAAATACAAGCAGACACTGTTACTCCATATGCGCGTCATATTGAGGTCATTACTCAAGTAATGAAGGATGCAGCGATGTTGGTCTGCAATAGTTTGGAGAATGATACTTTTCCACTTGTACTCGCTGGAGATCATTCAACTGCGGCATCAACGATTGCTGGCATTCGACGGGCTCACCCAGAGAAGAATCTTGGAGTGATTTGGATTGATGCTCACGCAGATATTCATTCACCTTTTACGACACCTTCAGGTAATATGCATGGGATGCCACTTGCTATAGCATCTGGTCATGATAATCAATCAGAGGCTATTAACGACATTGATTCGCTGACCAGACAATTATGGGATGAATTGAAAGGGCTCCATGGATTGAGTTCTCCAGCCATAAATCTTGATAACCTTATCTATGTTGGCGTTAGAGACACCGAGCCTGCAGAGAATATTACACTTTCTCGATACGATATCCCAATCGTTACTACTGATGATGTAAGACAAGAGGGACCAGTTGCGGCTGCTAATCGTTGTCTTTCCTATCTTTCAGATGTTGATTTGATTTATGTTAGTTTTGATGTTGACTGCCTGGATTCAACGATCTGTAAAGGAACAGGCACCCCTGTACCTGGTGGTCTTTGGGCGCATGAGGCTATTCTTTTGCTAAGAACCCTTTTGTCTGATCAGCGTGTTTGCTGCTGGGAAATTTGTGAAATTAATCCTCATCTTGACGAGTTAAATACTTTGGCGGAAGTCTCTTTGGGGATTTTTCGAGCAGGAATTGATGTTTTGTCTGATCGGTACTCCAATTGCTGATTTAATGATGAATTCTGATTCTCGATTTGTTTATGAAAAGTTTAATGCTTTGCTTCCCGCTCCGTCGCTCACCCGAAATTTAAACTTTTTCGAAAAAATTCTTTCCAGTCGTGGCTTTTCCGCGATCTGTTTTCGCAGCTTTTCTCAGGTTATTTTCATTAATAACCCGGTGAGTGGTCTTTTCATTTTTTTGGCATTTTGGATTAATTCACCATCAACGGTTTTTTTTGTGTTGGCTGCCATGTTGTCGGCCAACTTAACTGCTTACTTCCTCGGTTTGAGTCCAAACCTGCGCGATCAGGGGATTTATGGCTTTAACGGCACTCTGGTTGGCTGTGCAGCTGCTGCATTGATCAACGTTGATTCGAGTTTCAATCGATTTGGTGTCATCGCTCTTGTCCTCTTGGCGGCTGTCCTTTCAACTGTGCTCGTTGAACTATGGAGAAAAAGGTTTTCTCATAGAAACGATCCCCCAGCACTTACGTTGCCCTTTTGTTTGGTTGTGTGGCTCTTCTTTACTCCTGCTATCAATACATCGCCCGAGCTAATGGAGATTATGACTGGCAGGGGCTTTTCACTTGACATTGCGCAGTCTATTTTCGTGGGTATCTTCAAAAGCTTTGGACAAGTCTTTTTGAATGGAGAATTGCTTAGTGGTTGTTTGATTTTTCTCGCTGTTTTGATTGCTAGCCCGATCGCTGCTGGTTTAGGGGCTTGGGGATCACTCCTGGGAATGATGACAGCTCTAAGTCAAGGTGTTGAATTGGTCTCTATTTCAGATGGCCTTTGGGGATACAATAGCTTGCTAGTGGCAATCGCAATCGGGGGGATTTTTCACACACCCACGATCCGAAGCCTGATTCTTGCGTCGATCGGTGCCATTGTTGCTGTCTATTTGCAATTGATGCAAGAACTATTGATTGGAAGCTTGCCGACTCTGACACTAAGTTTTGTTCTTACGACGTGGTTGGTGATGCGTTTAGCTGGCAAAGCTTTGCCAGCATTAATCCCGATTCCTCTGCATTCTATTGTCACACCGGAAGAGCATCTTCGTCGATTTAAAGTTGCATTCAGGGTTTTCAAAGACTTCCGTTTTAATATGAGGTGTCGCATAGCGGGTGATCATCACTTGCTCAAAAGGTATCCATTAGACCAGCCTTGTCTGGATCAAGCCCGCGATCTTTTCTCATTCATTGACGTTAATCATGATGATGTACTGAGTGTAAGCGAGTTTTCGCGTGCTTTGACCAAGAGTCAATCTTCGGCAAAGTTTTCGGGTCGGCGATTGTCACCTCATTTGGTGGCTCAGCTTGATGCCACGATGGCGAGTATGGATCTTGACCGCAATGGCTTCGTTGATTTTGAAGAATTTTGTTTGTTGATTCAAAAATTGCAATACCTTAGGCGAGATGAAGAGCGTTTGCTCGCTTATCTGATGCCTATTGATCGTAATGATGATCGTTCTTTTGATGTCAATGAGTTGTCGATGTTGCTGCATTCTCTTGGTTTAGAGCCCCTTTCGTCGGACGAAGTAGCATATATTTTTGAGTCTCAATCAGCCATAGAGTGGTCTCAATTTGTCGACCGGCTTCTTTTGACATGATTCCTTGTTGGCTTGATTCTGTTTCAGTTGCTTCAGTCTCTATGGTCTTGGGTTTTTGAATTGATCCGAACTCTTTTATGAGTCCTGGCAGGGGAGGCTCAGGCGGCTGATGATTTCCTTGGTTGGTAACAGCCACCTACGATTGCTTTTAGAAAGAAAAGGCCAAGAGATAAGTCTTGCCCCATCGTGAGGTCTGTTGACCAACCCACATCAGGCGATCAACTTCAGCTCGCCGGTTGACTCGGGTGTCGATCTCTCCACCTCAACTCCTTCCCACTCATCCAGGTCGTGCCAGTGAGTCGGTGGAATGCTTTACACCTCACCTCTCACACTGTTTTTACCTTGCTTGAGAGGTGGACTGCAGGCGTGCTCAATGACATCAATGCATGTGCGACGTCTGCCCGTCGCACGCTTCGGAGTTCAGAGAACCTGCACCACTTCGCTCACCTCAGGGATGGTTTCACGCATTTTGCGCTCGATGCCCATTTTCAGGGTCATCGTGCTGCTGGGGCAGCTTCCGCAGGCACCCTGCAGGCGCACTTTCACCACGGGACCATCGATTTCCACCACTTCCACGTTGCCGCCGTCGGCCATTAGGAATGGACGCAGCTCATCAAGCACCTTTTCAACGTTCTCACTGGTGAGTGGCAGCGTTTCTGAGCTCATGGATCAATCAAGCTATGAAACCCAGCGTAATCGCAGCACAGGGCTGACCGATTCATACCCTTGGGTTCAGACGCCGTCATCCCTTTGGATCAATACGACGCTGTGCTCGTAGGCGCAGGAATTATGAGTGCCACCCTGGCCTCACTCCTGCACGCTCTCGATCCCGACCTGCGCTTGCTGCTGGTGGAGCGACTCGAGGGGCCGGCTCTCGAAAGCAGCGCGGCGGCGAATAATGCGGGCACGGGACATGCGGCGAACTGTGAGCTGAACTACACCCCCCAGCGCCCTGACGGCCGGATCGAAACCAGCAAGGCGTTGGCCATCAATGCGGCTTTTGAATGCAGCCTCGCCTTCTGGGCATCGCTGGCAGAACGGGGGCTCCTCAAGCCAGACACGTTTCTGCATCAGGTTCCTCATTTGAGTCTGGTCTGGGGTCAGGAAGATGTGGCTTTTCTGGAGCAGCGATACCGGCAGCTGAAGGCGCTGCCCGCCTTCAGCGCCATGGAGTGGACCACGGATCCTGCAGAGATGACGGACTGGTTGCCCTTGGTGATGGAGGGGCGATCAGGCGATCAGGCGCTTGCGGCCACGCGGATCAAGCGAGGGCTCGACGTGGATTTCGGCAGCCTCACCCGTGCACTGCTGGCCCCGCTGCAAGGCTCTGGGGCCCTCAAGATCTGCTACGGCACGGTTGTGAAGGGTCTGAAGCGCCAACGCACCGAGGCGATGACCTCAGGCGATTGGGGGATCCAGCTCCAGGGGCCATCCGGCAGCTGGCAGGTTCAAACCCCGTTTGTGTTTCTGGGCGCCGGTGGGGGGGCGCTGCCGCTGTTGCAGAACAGCGGCATCCCGGAAGCTGCCGATTTCGCTGGCTTTCCTGTGAGTGGCCAATGGTTGGTCTGCCAGCGCCCCGACCTTGTGGATCGGCATTTCGCCAAGGTGTATGGAAAAGCCGCGGTGGGAGCGCCTCCCATGTCGGTTCCGCATCTCGACAGCCGTTGGATTGACGGCAAGCGTTCACTTCTGTTTGGCCCCTATGCCGGATTCAGCAGCAAGTTTCTTAAAACAGGCTCCCTGTTTGATCTTCCAAGATCCGTTCGCAGCACCAATCTGGTGCCGATGCTGCAGGTGGGCTTGAACAATCTTCCACTTGTCAAATACCTGATTGCTCAGCTTCGCCAGAGTGAGACGGATCGCATCGACGCACTTAGGCGATTCCTTCCATCGGCAAAGAGTGATGACTGGAGCCTCTCGGTGGCTGGTCAACGGGTGCAAATCATTAAACGCACGCCTGAAGGAAGCCGCTTGCAGATGGGCACCGAGGTTGTGAGCTCGGCTGATGGATCTCTCGCTGCACTGCTTGGGGCCTCTCCGGGAGCCAGCACGTCAGTTCCGATCATGCTCGATGTTCTGAACCGATGTTTTTCGCAGCAACTCGCCACCCAGGCCTGGCAGGAGCGATTGCGCAGCTTGCTGCCTTTCTATGGACAGGACCTCAATGCTGATGCTGACCTCCTCGATCAGGTTCGCCGCCGCAGTGATGCACTGCTTGGGATTCAATCCAGTTGAGTGCTTGTGGAAGGGTGCATCGCCTGATTGTGTTGTGTTCTGCGTTTCACCAGACCAGCCACTACAGCAAGAGCAAACATTCCCAAAAGGGCCAGACCCAGGATCAAGCGACCACCATCAAACAGTCCTGCACCCAGGGCCACGATCGGTGCATCGCTGAGCAGCACACTCACCACTAAGGGAACGACAAAGGCTCGCCAGGTTGTGCCGCTGAGGCCAGCGGCGTAGCTCACGAAATCGAACAGGCCAGTCATCAACAATCCAGTGAGCAGAAAGGGATTGCCCTGGAATTGATTACGGCCGAAGCCTTCGATTCTGGCCATCGCGCCACTGCCGACGAGTCGGCCGATGAGTCCGCGTCCGTAGCGTCTGGCCAGCAGGAAGGCCGCCTGGCAGAACAGCAGATCGGCGATCACGATCGTGATGAACCCCGTCTCGAACCCCAACAGCGTTCCAGCCAGCAGTGAGTAGGCCGTGCTTGGTAGGGCGGGCAGGAGGATGCTCACTCCTCGCAGCAGGAGGATGGCGATCGGCGCCCAGACGCCGAGGCGTTCCACCTGATTGCGAATCGGCTCCAGCCCATGCACTTGCGCAAGGTGAAAAAAAACCGCCAGCCCAGCAATCGTGGCGGTGATCAGGAGAAAGCGACGCCAGCGTTGCATCAGTGCGATCAGCTCGGTTTCAGATGATCTCGAGAATGACTCATCCGTTTGATGTTGCTGGCGACAGATTCACCAACACCACGCCAGCTGTAATCAGCGCCATTCCCATCAACTGCCCGGCACTGGGCGTTTGTTGATAGAGCAGCATGCCGATCAGCACGATGGCCACGATGCCCAGGCCGCTCCAGAGGGCATAGGTGAGGCCCATGGGCAACACCTGCACCACCCGTGACATCAAGGTCATGGACACTGCATAGGCGGTGAGCACCACCAGGGTGGGACCGGGTCTGCTGAATCCCTCGGAGAGCTTGAGACAGGAGGTGCCGATGACCTCGGCGCCGATTGCGAGCAGCAGAAGAACCCATGGCGACACAGACGGCACAAGCACACGATGAGAGTGAGCTTGGAGGAAGACCCAGCCCGATCACCCCGTTTCGTGGTGGGCCTGGGCAGCTCCTTAGGATTGAATCAACGAACGAATTAGCCCGGGCCGGGATTTCGCCAACCGCATGACCGACGCTCCCGTCTCACGCATCCGCAATTTCTGCATCATTGCCCACATCGACCACGGCAAGTCGACCCTGGCCGATCGGTTGCTGCAGGACACGGGCACGGTGGCCAACCGGGACATGCAGGAGCAGTTCCTGGACAACATGGATCTGGAGCGGGAGCGGGGGATCACGATCAAGCTCCAGGCCGCGCGGATGAACTACACCGCGGCCGATGGGGAGGAGTACGTCCTCAACCTGATCGACACCCCCGGCCACGTGGACTTCTCCTATGAGGTGAGCCGCAGCCTTCTGGCCTGTGAGGGAGCGCTACTGGTGGTGGATGCCAGCCAGGGGGTGGAGGCTCAGACCCTGGCCAATGTGTACCTGGCGCTGGAGAACGACCTCGAGATCATTCCAGTGCTCAACAAGATCGATTTGCCCGGTGCCGATCCCGATCGCATCAAGGAGGAAGTGGAGGCGATCATCGGCCTCGACTGCAGCAAGGCCATTCCCTGTTCGGCCAAAACAGGTTTGGGTGTTCCCGAGATTCTGCAGGCGGTGGTGGACCGGGTTCCGGCTCCCAAGGATGCGGTGGACGAGCCCACCAAGGCCCTGATCTTTGATTCCTATTACGACCCCTACCGGGGGGTGATTGTGTATTTCCGGGTGATGAGCGGCCGGATCAGCTGCAAAGACAAGGTGCTGTTGATGGCCAGCAAGAAAACCTACGAGCTTGATGAGATCGGGGTGATGGCACCGGATCAGCGCAAGGTGGATGAGCTCCACGCCGGTGAGGTGGGTTACCTGGCGGCCTCGATCAAGGCCGTGGCCGATGCCCGCGTGGGCGACACGATCACCCTGCTCAATGCCCCGGCGGATGAGGCTTTACCGGGTTACACCGAAGCCAAGCCGATGGTGTTCTGCGGCCTGTTCCCCACCGAGGCGGATCAGTATCCGGATCTGCGCGAAGCGCTCAACAAGCTGCAGCTCTCCGATGCGGCACTGCAGTTCGAACCGGAAACCAGCAGTGCGATGGGCTTCGGGTTCCGTTGCGGCTTCCTGGGGTTGCTGCACATGGAGATCGTGCAGGAGCGCCTGGAGCGGGAGTATGACCTCGATCTGATCGTCACCGCACCGTCGGTGATCTACAAGGTGAACATGATCGACGGAACGGAGGTGATGGTGGATAACCCCGCCACCCTTCCCGACCCGCAGAAGCGCGAATCGATTGAAGAGCCCTACGTGAAGATGGAGATCTATGCGCCGAATGAGTACAACGGTGCGCTGATGGGCCTCTGCCAGGAACGGCGCGGTGAGTACATCGACA
>ERZ802831.426-NODE-426-length-21792-cov-13.9556_pt1 | contig 21792 bp, 19 predicted proteins | sample MGYA00345655_ERZ802831 | MGnify/ENA primary metagenome ERZ802831 (study PRJEB30503, sample SAMEA104212376) | marine metagenome | biome: Westerlies Biome; feature: [SRF] surface water layer (ENVO:00010504) within the epipelagic zone...; material: water...
ACCAACCTGAATAACTTACAGATGCCTGCGGACGCATAACTCCCCCTAACTTGGATTTTAATTATTTATTCAATCTTAACTGAAACATTTATTAACAGTCTGATTCTCTGCGCCCTAGCCCGCAAGCTCCATAGCAATTCGGTGAATAGGGGCATATATGCGATGAACTGGTTACAGAAACCTCAAACCCATTTTTTTTCGAATTATTGGCTGATTTTTACTCCAAAATTTGGATCATAGGTTTAATATCCTAGGCTGGCTTGCTCATACAATTTGGCGAGCTAGGAATCTGCTGATCTGCCTCCGACCACTCATTGGGTGAGTAAGTATGGAGCGCTAGTGCATGAACTTCTCCCGCAAGTTCATCAGCCAGTAATCCATAAACCAACTGATGCCTCTGAACTTGTCTCTTTTTATCGAACAATGAGCTAACTGCAACGACCTTAAAATGCGTCTCCGAATCAGGTGGAACTGAGTGCATGTGACTTTCATTCGTCACGTCCAGTAAGTCCGGAGTGAGGCCTAAACGCAGCTTTTCTTTTAACAAGATTTCGACTGGCCCCATCGAATTATATACCCCCGACAAGATTGATCATAACTCCTGCGGCAACTGCGGAGCCAATAACGCCAGCGACATTTGGACCCATGGCGTGCATTAGCAGGAAGTTCTGGGGATTGGCCTCCAATCCAACTCTGTTTGCAACCCGAGCGGCCATAGGAACAGCAGAAACCCCTGCCGCACCTATCAAGGGGTTTACCTTTTGACTAGACAACATATTCATCAACTTAGCCATCAAAACCCCAGAGGCGGTGCCAATGCAAAAAGCAACAGCACCAAGAGCCAGGATTCCCATCGTCTCGGGATTTAAGAATTTATCAGAGCTCATTTTAGAACCAACACCCAGCCCTAGGAAAATTGTGACTACATTAATTAAAGCATTCTGCGTTGTATCACTGAGACGATCCACAACTCCACACTCACGCATTAAATTTCCAAAACAAAACATACCTAACAAAGGGGCGGCATCAGGGAGCAACATAGCAACTAAAAAGAGCAAAGTTAACGGGAACACAATTTTTTCTGATTTGCTGACAGAGCGGAGTTGAACCATCTCGATTTTTCGCTCCTCCGGAGAGGTCAATGCCCGCATAATTGGTGGCTGGATGATTGGGACAAGAGCCATATAAGAATAGGCGGCGACAGCGACAGCACCTAGCAAGTCGGGGGAGAGTTTACTGGTTACAAATATAGCGGTGGGCCCATCCGCACCCCCAATAATGCCTATGGAGGCAGCGTCTCTAATGCTAAAATCAAGGATCCCAAAGTGGCTTAATCCTACAGCCCCAAGGACCGTTGTAAAAATCCCTACCTGTGCGGCCGCACCAAGTAATAAAGTTTTTGGATTGGCCAGTAGCGGTCCAAAATCAGTCATAGCGCCCACACCCATAAAGATGATTAGAGGGAATAGGCCTGTTGCGATACCTGCATTGTAAATGTAATAAAGGAGACCTCCCGGGCTCTCCAAATTACCCAGCTGATCATAGATAGGCGCGGCATCAAAACCAGCTCCAGGAATATTAGCAAGAATGGTCCCAAATCCAATTGGCACCAACAGAAGCGGCTCGAAGCCTTTTCTGATAGCAAGAAACAGCAAGGATAAACCAACTACCATCATGACCAGCTGGCCCAGCTCAATTTGAGACAGTCCCGAGGTAGCCCATAGACTCATTAAATTTTCCACTTTCTTTGCCTCTCTAAGCCAGGGTCACTAAGGAATCGCCCACCGCACACGCATCACCACTCTGGACTTTGATATCGGCTACAGTGCCCGATCTGGGAGCGCTAATAGACGTCTCCATCTTCATTGCTTCGATGATCAATAGAGAATCTCCTTCTTGCACTACTTGGCCTGCCTTTACTAAAACTTTAACAACATTGCCTGCCAGTGGGGCACTAACCGGCTCTCCATCAGCGGCGATAATCTTTGGAGCTGATTCTGATGGAGTTCCTACTTGCGCTATCGCACTAATATCTCCTCCATTGGCAACGCTTACAGAATATTGAACTCCCTCCACACTAACAGTATAGATCTCTTCCCCGGCGTCATTTAAGACTGCGGCCGGTTTTCCTGTTGGAGCGGGTTCGAATGCGGAGGGATTTCCCTTATTCTCGAGGAATTTTAATCCTACCTGCGGAAAAAGAGCATAGGTAAGCACATCATCTATCTGCTGCTCTCCATCAGAGAGCTTGATCTCCTTTTGATTCGCTAAATCTAGCAACTCTTGCTTTAACGATTCAAGTTCAGGTTCCAGATTATCAGCTGGCCTGCAAGTAATCACCTCCTCACCCTCATCAAGCACTCGAGCTTGAAGTTTTGTATCAACTTCGGCAGGACAGGCACCATACTCACCGCGCAGCACACCAGCCGTCTCCTTTGTAATTGATTTGTAGCGCTCACCGGTCAACACATTCAGAACAGCCTGACTTCCCACGATTTGAGATGTTGGTGTCACCAAAGGAATATAACCAAGATCCTTTCTCACCTTCGGAATTTCTGCCAGCACCTCATCCAATCTATCTTCAGCGCCCTGCTGCTTTAACTGACCTTCCATGTTAGTCAGCATTCCGCCGGGCACCTGAGCGACTAGGATTCTTGAATCTACTCCCTTTAAGGAGCCCTCAAAATCTGAGTACTTTTTACGAACTTCTCTGAAGTAGGCTGCTATTTCCTCAAGCTTCTCAATCTCTAAACCCGAATCTCTGTCACTACCCTTGAAGATGGAAACGACAGACTCTGTTGCGGAGTGACCATAGGTCATAGCCATTGAGGAAATCGCAGTATCAACATTATCGATTCCTGCCTCAACGCACTTTAGAATAGTAGAAGTAGATAGCCCCGTTGTCGCATGAGCGTGCAATTGCAAGGGTATTTGAACCGCCTTTTTTAGTTTGGTGACTAACTCGTAACCCGCGTATGGGGTCAGCAATCCGGCCATATCCTTGATGCATATTGAGTCCGCTCCTGCATCTTCAATCTGGCGAGCTCGATCAACCCAAAGATCAATGGTATGCACTGGGCTAACTGTATAAGAGATTGTGCCCTGAGCGTGCTTTTCCACCTGCTTAACAGCCTTGAGCGCTGTTTCTAAATTACGCATATCATTCATAGCATCAAAAACACGGAACACATCAATGCCATTGATTGCCGCTCGCTCTACGAACTTCTCTACAACATCATCAGCGTAGTGCCGATAGCCTAAAATATTTTGACCACGAAACAGCATTTGCTGGGGGGTATTTGGCATTGCCTTTTTAATTTCCCGAATACGATCCCAGGGATCTTCGCCCAAAAATCGAATACACGAATCAAAGGTTGCTCCTCCCCATGACTCCATTGACCAGTAACCAATTTGATCGAGCTTTTGGGCAATCGGCAACATATCATCAATACGCATCCTAGTAGCAAAGAGCGACTGGTGAGCATCTCTCAACACGACTTCCGTAATTCCTAGGGGAGTATTATTTCCTGACATAATCTTAGATCCATTTTCACAATTAAAATTTAACAGTTTGTTAAGCGAATTATCTTTGCGGCGTATCGCAAGATTAGCTTATCGTCCTCGATGCTGATCAAGTGCCCCCTGAATAGCTTGTACAATTTTCGGATCAACTTTTGTTGGGAGCCCAAGAGAGATACCTCCATCCATTTCTAGATCTGGGTCCTCTGGGAACCAATTATTTACAATATAAGACATCAGCGAAGTTACACCCACTAGGGCAGTCAAAAACACGAATACAGTCCCCATTCCAAACAGCATGAGATCAACACCCTGAGTAATTAGTGTTTCTTCCAACGTAAGGTCCCCGCAAAAAAATAGCTACATGAAAGATCGATTCGATCTCCGTGAAGTAGAAAACTATATCAATAAGTGAGGTTTTTGCAAGTAAGCCTTTGCTTTAGGCTACAGGAAACCTACAATTCACGGGTGATATATCTTTAAAAATTAGGATTCGATAAAATATGCAATTAAAGGCGCTTCTAAATCAGCGATTCTCTTCTGCTATGACTGCGTTAGGAATCCCTGAAGATTACCCCCCAATGTTAGCGCTAAGTGGCAAGCCCGAATTTGGTGACTTCCAAGTCAATGGTGCGATGCGCGCAGCAAAACGCATGAAACTGAATCCTAGAGACTTAGCATATCAAATTATTGAAAGAGTAGACCTGAAGGGAATCGCTAAGAAACTTGAAATTGCCGGTCCCGGCTTTATCAATGTTCACATGAACAACGAGTTCCTAGCTGAGTCGCTTCTTAAAAACAGATATGAAAAAGTCGCGCAAGAAAACAAACAAACAATCGTCATTGATCACTCGTCGCCAAACTTAGCAAAAGAAATGCACGTAGGTCATCTCAGATCTACAATTATCGGAGATTGCCTTTCGCGAATTTTCGAATACCAGGGCCATAATGTCACTAGGCAAAATCACATGGGTGACTGGGGAACTCAGTTTGGAATGTTAATCGCCGAGCTAGAGGAGACTCTCGATGGAGGCGATACTCCTGAGTTAGCGCTGGGTGATCTTGAGGTATTCTATCAGCAGTCGAAAAAGCATTTTGATGAAGATGAAGCTTTTGCCGACAGGGCCCGGGACTATGTCGTCAAACTTCAGTCGGGTGATGCCCACTGCAAAGCTCTTTGGAAAAAGTTTATCGAAGTCTCCGTCGCACATAATTTAGATATCTACAAGCGTCTGAATGTTGGGCTCAGAGAGGCGCATATAAAACCTGAGAGTGCCTATAATGACGACTTAGAACCAGTCGTAGAAGATCTCTTTCAGAGAGGGATTGCTATCGAATCAGATGGAGCAAAGGTTGTCTTTCTTCCAGAGCTTGCAGATAAGAATGGCAACCCATCTCCAATGATCATTCAAAAGTCAGGCGGTGGTTACCTTTATTCAAGTACCGACCTCGCAGCACTTCGTTACAGAGTCAATGAATTGAACGCAGATCGTGTTCTCTACTTCATTGATGCACGTCAATCTCTCCATATGAAGCAGGTGTTTATTACTGGACGAAAAGCTGGCTATGCACCTCGATCGGTTAGTCTTGAACATCATCCATTTGGAACGATGATGGGTAACGATGGGCGCCCCTTTAAAACTCGAAGTGGTGGTACCGTCAAATTAGCTGACTTACTGATCGAGGCGGTCCAGCGTGCAGAAAAATTGGTTCGAGATAAAAATGATGGTCTCAATGAAACGGAAATAGAATCTATCTCCCAAAAAGTAGGAATAGGTGCAATCAAATACGCTGACCTTAGCATCACTAGAACTAATGACTACATTTTCGATTGGGATACCATGCTCTCGTTTGAGGGGAATACCGCACCTTATCTCCAATATGCCTACACTCGTATTCGCAGTATTTTTCGCAAAGCCGGTGTTAACTCTAGCGAATTAACATCGCATATTAAGATCATAGAAAATCAAGAAAAAACTTTAGCATTGAAATTACTTCAGTTTGAATCAGTGATCGATCAAGTTGCTGCTGACTGCTACCCTCACACCCTTTGCTCATATCTTTATGAACTAGCGAGTGCGTTCATGTCATTCTATGAGAACTGCCCTGTGCTAAAGCACGATGTTTCTGTAGAAACTCAGTCAAGTCGATTGAAACTTTGCGAACTAAGCGCTGAAACTTTAGCTTGCGGACTGGACCTTCTTGGAATTGAAGTAATGGACAGGATGTGACGCTTCATTTTTTTAACCGTTTTTTGACATCGCTTTGCTAACCTGTTGTTCCATTATTTCGAAATTTTCAATAACCGAGGAATCAATAGTCTTCCTACCTAAGAGAGAGACACAGAAAATTGCTGCCAGTGAAAATATAAATCCAGGCACTAAAGCATATAAATCAAAGATCCCTCCAGTCATCTTCGACCAAAGAATAATTGTCGAACCGCCAACAAGGATTCCCGACAAGGCGCCGGCTACGGTCATTCTAGACCAATAAAGGCTAACCAAAATAGTTGGCCCAATTGACGCACCCAGCCCAGCCCAAGCATACGAAACGACATCTAGCACTTTACTATCCGGTTGCATCGCTAAGACCGTGGCTAATAAAGCCAACACAACAACAGCAAGCCTTCCTGTGTGTAATCGTTTTTCTGGGCTGACTGAAGTTTTCTTCACCAGCGGATACAAATCCTCGGCGAGAGATGAAGAACAAACTAACAATTGAGAGTCTACAGTGCTCATTATCGCCGCTAAAATTGCAGCCAAAAGAATCCCAGCGATAAGCGGATGAAAAATTAGGCTGGTCAACGCTATAAATACTTTCTCAGAGTCGGCCAGAATTTCTGGAAGATAAGCAACTCCGCCCAATCCAATCATAATCGCCAGTAGGTAACAAATGAATGCCCAACTAACTCCAATAATCGTGGCTTGTTTAGTATCGTTTGCCGAGCTGATAGCCATGAAGCGAGCTAATATGTGAGGCTGACCAAAATAGCCAAGACCCCAGCCCATCGTGCTAATTATCATCATTCCACTCAGTGATTTACCGTCTGCACTGCTAAAAATATCTAACAATTCCGGATTTATTTGTCTTATCGTTAGAGTAAACGCTCCAATGCCACCCAAATCAGAAAGAATCAACACAGGAACACAGCCAAGAGCCAGAAGCATTAAAAGTCCCTGGAAGACATCGGTCCAAGAGACGGCAAGAAAACCACCAAAAAAGGTATAAAATAATATCAAGGCCACGCTGACAAAAACTGCAATATGGTAGTCAAATCCAAACACCTCGTTGAATAATTTACCACCAGCGATCAGGCCAGAGCCAACATAAAATAAGAAAAATAGCAGAATACTCAAACTAGCAATCACTTTAAGCCACGGAGTATGATCCGCGAAACGACGCTGCAAATAGGTAGGTAGCGTGACAGCATCATCTAAAATCGAACTGTAAACACGTAGCCGTTTGGCAACGATTATCCAATTTGCGGCGACACCTATAATCAGACCAATAGATATCCATGCTGCCTCGAGTCCAGCAATGTATGCATATCCAGGGAGTCCTAAAAGGACCCACCCACTCATATCAGAAGCCCCAGCACTGATCGCTGAGACCGATGCTGACAATTTCCTGCCTCCTAAGAAATAGTCTGTAGCATTTTTAGTCCGCAGATAAGCATAGAGACCAATAAACAGCACAATCGTGACATAGATAAAAAAAGCAAGCATTGTAGACAGCGGCACTTCAGTCATTTCATTTATTGATTCTTCGTTTACCAAGAGGAAAGTATAGTTGTTCTCTGCTTAAAACAGCAATGTCTGCTTATTATGATTCGCAAGATGAGGAAATTTTAAAGATGCATCGATGATAATTGATCAGCGAGGGGCTTCAATTGAGATGGTGGATTATCATGATCAAATGGCACGCTTACATAAACCTTTTGTCCAATCTGGACCTCTATTACGGCTAACATTGCCCCATCAAAACGATGTCGCCTGGAAGGGACCTCTAAATCATTAATCTTACTCAAATCTATACGCCCAACTAACTGATAGAGCATTGATAACTCCGATTTCGCGAGCCTGTGTGCAACCACTTTTTCACCATTACTATAGCGTCTATAAATACCATCTAAAATTGTTATTGTTTGGGAAGATCTCATCGATACAGTGGAATAAGTCAGCCCAGTGAAACTGTTATGGAGCTTCGCAGAACCAGTTGCTTTAGCCGACAGCAACGCAATAAATACCAACAAGAGAACAAGCTCTTTTGCCTTCATAGCTGACACTCCTTCGCTCTTCTAGTCACTCATGAGATGCAAACTGCAATAAGTCGACGTCATAACCTAAGGACTCAACATTGGATACTAATTTGGCATAATCAGATTCGGCGATTTTTGGTGTTCGAGCCATTATCCAAACATAGTCTCGGCTCATACGACCTATAATAGTTTGCTGATAGCTTTCATCGAGATATACAATTCGATAATCGGCTTTAATTGGCCAGAAAAACTGCATGCCCCAAATTGCATTGCTTCCTTTATCCTTAATAAAACCCGTCGGTTCATACTGCTTCAGTTCGCCATTTAGACTGCCCAAATTAAATGTGAATGTAGTTGCAATTGTTCCATCATCATTTAATCGATAGGACTCCACAGGGTTGAACGCATTTTTTTCAACGAATGTCGGTATATTAGCTATGACATACCAGTCCCCCATGAATCTCTTTAAGTCAACGTAATCAACTGCTGGCATAGGTTTTTGTGTGCTGCACCCTGTTGCTATAAGCACCATGGCGCCTAGCGCTAGATATCTAAAAGTCTTCATCAGTTTCTCCTATGGGTTCTTTAGTACGCTGATATTTTAATGCTCCTGCTATTTTTAGTTCGGACTCAAGGGTTTGCCAAATTCCAGATTCATCGTATTCCAAATAAATTTCTGTTTTAGGAAGGCCCAGTGTTTTCACCATAAATCCAGAAATAGGATCTTTCTGATTTGATTGATTAACCGGAGTGTATTTTCCATTCTCTACATTGAGTAGAAACTTTGCATCTAGCCATTTAGGGTTCCAGTAGGCAAAACTTTTAACACATTTACCCAATTCGATATCCGAGGTGCCATCGTTCACAATAAACTTATCGTTTTCTAATGCCCCACTCATTGAGATAACTTTCTTGTCACGCTTTGTAGTGCTGGTGAATCGGTGCAAACAGCCCTCTCGCCATACCTCATTTGCCTCATGGCGATACGTCACCTTTTTAATCAATAGCACTGTGAAATCCATACTCATAGTCGACCTAACGTTTAAATATTCTCCCTGATTCAACAGTTGAAAGGTGTGCCAACCCACTTCAACATCATTGAGCAGCACTCTAAAGCTCAAGGTCTCCGCATAATTTTCCATAGAAATAGACTTACTGCACATTGCAACACCAAGAAGGATGATCACCGGACCAACTATAAACCTAAGCACGTTAACCTCTCAGCGACTGAAATTAGATTAAGCAAAAACAAGTCAATAAGCATATTAATACGTCTCAATGCCTGCTGCGACGAGCTTGATCTATTTTTTCGACCGTCCGCTGCTTTGCTGACTTATCTTTTTTTATCAACACGTATGTTGCCCCCAAACCTCCATGTTGTTTTTGCGCACTATGAAATGCAAGTACCTGATCTAACTGACGTAACCAATGGTTGACACAACTCTTCAACTTAGCTGGCTCTTGCCTTCCCTCTCCTTTACCGTGCGTTATTAAAGCACAGCGAATACTGTGGTGATGGCAATCACCTATGAATCTCTTTAGAGCACTCATTGCCTGATCTACGCTATGTCGGTGCAAATCAAGTCGCGACTGAATTTCATATTTACCCATGCGGAGATTTTTATAAACACCATGCTGCACACCCGGTCGCTGGTACTCCAGATATGACAGGGGATCAACTTGTTTGATTACAGTAATAGGATCAAGTTCGTTGATATCATTTACCTGCTCTGATTGAGCGGCTTTTCTTCTTTGCTCAATCCCGGGCGTCATTACTGTGGCTCTCTGGATATATGCCGAACCTTTGCCGCTAAGCGGTTTCACGTCATCTCCTAAAAGGTCACAAAATGCATCAACTGAATTCTCTTTAATTGTCCGCTTTGATTTATCTTTTGCTGGTGCCACGGGTATATCCTTAACCTGAGAGATTCACAAATTGATTTAGTTTCCTTAACTCAACGCTAATGTATCATATCGATTAAACATCTGATCCTTACCGTATTTCGGCCACCTTACATTATTTCGATCACTTGGAACTTCGATGTTAGGGTTATTAAATTATTTCCGTTTCAATACGGGACTTCGGTAACTATGGTTCCTTTGTCCATAAGAACCGCGGTTTTTGGTGACTTGAGTAATTGCGCAAGCGATTCGAATCCTGCCAATTTACAATTTGATATATAAGGATCGCTGATATCAATAAAAGATGGCATAGTCCCGACAAAACAGAGTTAGTGCTTTAAAAAGATGGATTCTGCTACTAACGGCAGGATTTGGGCTCTATTTAGAGTTTAAATAGCGGGCACCACCTGGGAGTTTTCCAAGCCGAACCTAGATAAAGACTTTAACGAGTAGCATCAAAATACGAAGTTGGCATCGCCATAACACTTCCAACGCTTGCCTTCATGGTGTTTACATGAAGATCAGCTCTTGGAAGAATACGCTGAAAGAAAAAGTCTGCAGTAAGTAGCTTTTCTTCCAAGAATTCTAGATCGCCTTCCCCAGCCTCAATTTTCAGAGTTGCTACAGCGCTCATTTTGGAAAACATGAATGCCATATAGGCATATCCAGAAAACATTAGGAAATCTACCGACGCAGCTCCCACTGAATCTGGATTTTTCTTGCCTGATTTAGCAAGTCGATAACCCAATATACGCCACCTAATAGCCAATTTTGCTATTTTCCAGGCCTGAGATCGCATCGATTTATTTTTTCCCAACGATGTCCATGGAAGAAATCCTTTTGCAAATGAAAGCATTTCCCCTGTGAACACATTAAGTTGTTTGAATCGATCCAAAAGTACTTTTCTACCAACTAAATCTAGTGCCTGAATCCCCGTAGTCCCCTCATAAAGAGTTGCAATACGGCTGTCTCTCAAAATTTGCTCCATTCCCCACTCTTTGATGTAGCCATGGCCTCCGAACACTTGAACACCATGATTTGCTGCTTCTACACCCAATTCAGTAATAAACCCCTTGAGGATAGGAGTACAAAAACCCAGTCTGTCTTCCGCATCCTTTTTTTCAGATTCAGTCTTGCCATTACGGTAGACATCAGCAAACTGACTTGCGTAGGTAACCATCGCTCTGCCTCCTTCAGCTATTGCTCGCTGAGTAAGTAACATCCGCCGAACATCTGGGTGTTCAACAATTGCATCAGCCGGCCCGTCAGGATTTTTAACGCCAGAAATTGAGCGCATGGCCAGCCTATCTCGAGCATATGCAGATGCACCTTGATAGGATCGTTCCGCAGCTGAAACACCTTGGCTAGCTGTACCAATTCTCGCTACATTCATATAGGTGAACATAGCATTTAATCCATCATGAGGCTCTCCGATCAAGAAACCCTTGGCGTTGTCAAAATTCAATACGGCAGTTCCATTTCCGTGGATACCCATTTTGTGCTCGATGGAGCCACATCGCACTCCGTTCCGTTCTCCCACTGTGCCATCAGAGGCTGGTAAAAATTTAGGAATAATAAATAAAGAAAGGCCCTTAGTGCCTTTAGGGGCATCTGGGAGCTTTGCTAAAACAATATGGACAATGTTTTCCGTTAGATCATGCTCTCCAGCGCTGATGAAAATTTTAGTCCCATTAACGTTGTAGCTACCATTGGTGTCAGGCATCGCCTTAGTTTTCATTTGACCCAGATCTGTGCCGCAATGAGGCTCTGTGAGACACATTGTTCCACTCCAAACTCCGCTCACCAGTTTAGTTAAATAATCCTTCTTCTGAGCGTCGGTTCCATGATCTTCAAGTGTTGCGATCGCGCCTTCACTTAGACCTGGGTACATTGCCCAAGCCCAGTTGGCAGTGGTAAACATTTCGGTTACCGCAAGGCTTATAGAGGATGGAAGATACTGGCCACCCATATCCTCGCTCCCCGTGAGGGTTGTCCAACCACCTTCTATGAAAGTTTTGTAAGCCTCCTTAAATCCTTTCGGTGTCGTTACGACACCATCATTCCAAGAGCATCCCTCGTCGCCTGATTGGTATAGAGGCGCCAATTCATTTTCACTAAATCTTGCAGCTTCGATAAAAATCGCCTCTAACATATCAGGCGTTGCCTGATCACCACCATTAATGTTCTGATATTTTGCTTGCATATCAAGCACATCATTGAAGAGAAAAAGGAAATCTTTAACTGGAACTTTATAATTAGACATCAAGTAAATCCTCGGCGATAAAACCGTCTAAATGAGCATGCTGACCCGATTTGTTAAATAATTGGAAATATGTATTCCCATGTTTTTTATGAGAGAAGAACTGCACATCAGAAGGCAAGAATAATGGCTTTTGGAATGCAACCTCAACTCGAAATTTTTCTTTTGGAACTTGTGCCTGCATGGCGGCAAGGCACCTTGCTTTGCTCCACATACCATGAACGATTGCTTTATTAAATCCGAACATTTTTGCTGTTATATTACTTAAATGGATCGGGTTATAATCTCCAGAGACACTTGCATAATTTCGACCAGTGTCGCTGTCTACTCTCCATAATTGTGGCTCTCCTTCAGCGGACAGTGCTGAGTGGACCGATCTTGCAATCTCAGTTTTACATCTGTGAAGCATGGTAGAGCGGCTTGACCAAACTAGCTCTTGATCCACTCTGGCTATGCTCTCTACTGTCCACTCAACTCCCTTATCAGTAACTTCCGTACTGATAATCGCAGTCTTAAATGATAAAACCATATCCATAGAAATAGACTTAAATACAGAAATACTGTTACGCAAATGTACCTGGCCCATAGCCTTCATGGGGAAGGCATCTCGCGTCATCAGCTCAAGTATAAGAGGAAATCCTAGCATGCTTAGATATGTTGCAGGAAGAGTTGCACTCATCCCAAAACCACACACTTTTTGGTATGAGTGCAAATGTTTTACATCCACCCTAACTTGTTGGATCTCATTACTGAGCTCTGGCAAAACATGACCTAACTGAAACGTATTATTTTTAAACAAAGTCTTACCGAAAAGCCTCATCAAAGTAGGTCTTTCGGGCAGAATGCGGTGCTTGTCTAAAGCATTTAAATTACCAGTTTCCATCTCAACACATTAAATGTGTCTCCAAAGAATGTCACTAGCGAAGTTATAGTTGGTTTTGTCATTTCGGTCAATCGTGTATGATCGTCGTTTAAAACATGGATTATGCTATGAGAGGGTTAACTGACTCAGGAGCTCTTGTTCGACTTGCTTATCAGGGACTTACTGCGCTTGGTATAGATGGAGACGAGGTTTTGCGTCAATCAGGTTTTGATCCTTCAAAATTATATCAAGCCAACTTGCGCACTCCTTTCGCTGCTCAGCCAATGTTTTGGGACGCTGCAGTTTCAATATCTGGAGATCCATGTATCGGACTACATCTTGGAGAAAAAATCCCCGCTTATAAAGGTCAGATCCTAGAATATTTATTTTTGAGTAGTCAAACTTTTGGTGATGGCTTAAACAGAGTCCTCAAATATCAGAGATTAATCAGTGATGCACTGCATGGATCATTTACTGTCTCTCCAAAGCCATGTTTAACAAGTTATTTTTCAAGTCACGAGTACGCTACTTCTCACCTGGCGGAGGCGATGGTTCTGGGCCTTATTAAATCTTTTCAATCAGTAACAGATGGCCAATTTAGGCCTGAAAAAGTTATTTTTAACCACTCTCCAAATACCGATATTTCAGAGTATGAACGTGTCTTTCAATGTCCAGTTGAATTTAACGCCAGAGCGTTTCAGCTGTATTTTTCTAAATCGATATTGAGCCATAAATCTCTATATGCTGAACCACAGTTACTCGATTTAAATATGCAGGCAGCGAACCAGCATATAGCAATTCTTGAACAACAAGATCTTATAAATGAAGTGAGGCATCATATGGCTAGCCTTCTAGAAACGGGAGATGTCTCACTTGAAAATGTCTCAAGACTTATGTCCATAAGCTCTCGAAATTTAAGGCACAAATTAACTCATGCGGGGACGAGTTTTCAAAAGATACTTAATGATCTAAGACATAGGCTAGCATTGAGACTTCTGTCTCAAACGGATGAGGCAATTAGCGAGATTCTTTACCTTACCGGGTTTTGTGAACCAAGTACCTTCTATCGCGCTTTTAAAAGATGGGAAGGAATAACCCCCATTGAATATAGAATTCGTCACCAGAGCAAATCTAAATCTTAAGTTGACTCGTCTATCTTCTCGAACAAAATTGCGTAAAATGCTTGCCAACTTAAAAACATGAATGAATTTAACATTTGGAGCAGTAAGTAGAATGACAGTGAAGACCCATCCGGCTTTCGAGCTTCTTAGAACAGAAAAAATTTCATCTTTAAAAGTAGAGTATCAAGAATTTCGCCATACGGTAACGGGCGCTCAGCATATTCATCTTGCTTCCGACAATAAAGAAAATGTCTTTCTTGTTGCCTTGCGCACGGTGCCTGAGGACTCAACTGGCGTTGCTCACATTTTGGAACACACAGCTTTGTGTGGTAGTGAAAAGTATCCCGTACGTGATCCCTTCTTTATGATGATAAGACGATCACTAAATACCTTTATGAATGCCTTCACGAGTTCCGACTGGACTGCTTATCCGTTCGCGAGTCAGAACCGGAAAGACTTCAATAACTTGATGAGTGTGTATCTTGACTCAGTCTTTTTTGCGCGACTAGATCCTCTAGACTTTGCTCAAGAGGGCCACCGACTAGAATTTGAGACGCCAGAAGACTCCATGTCTGATCTCACATTTAAGGGTGTTGTTTACAATGAGATGAAGGGTGCCATGAGCTCCATTAACTCTACACTTTGGCAAACAGTGACAAAGTACCTTTATCCGACAAGTACTTATCATAATAATAGTGGTGGAGACCCAACAGCTATTCCTGATTTAAGTTACGACCAATTCAAAGCATTCTATGATATCCACTACCATCCGAGTAACTCTATCTTCATTACCTTTGGCGATATAACTGCCCGTGAGCATCAAGCAAATTTTCAAGATTTAGCACTACATCGTTTTGAACGACTAAATTGTCACATTGCAGTGACCGATGAACATCGGTACAGCAAGCCGCAACATGTCGAGGAGCACTATGCTTTTAATGACCCTGACTCCGATGAAAATCATACCCATATCTTGCTCTCCTGGCTACTTGGTGATTCAACTGATCTTGTGGAGACTATGAAGGCACGACTGCTCTCTAGTGTTTTACTAGATAATAGCGGGTCGCCATTACAAAAGGCGCTAGAGACAACTAATCTTGGAACTTCTCCATCCTCTCTCTGTGGTCTTGAAGATTCTCAGAAAGAATTGTGCTTTGTCTGCGGTATTGAGGGATCCAGTCCCGAAAGTGCGGATAAATTTGAGGAATTAGTGCTCTCTGTCCTAACTGACATATCTGAGAATGGATTACCAAAAGAACAAATTGCTGCCAGCCTGCATCAGTTAGAGTTATCGCAACGAGAAATCTCAGGAGGCGGCTATCCCTATGGACTGCAACTAATACTTACTGCATTGACCAGCGCCACGCATCGTGGCGACCCAGTGTCATTACTTAATCTTGATCCCGTTTTAGAAAAGTTGAGACTAGATATACAAGAACCCGACTTCATCAAGCATCTTGCGAGAGATTTATTATTAAATAACCAGCACCGAGTACGTTTGGTTATGAAGCCCGACCCTAAACTAAGTCATCTCAAAGAAGAGCAAGAAAAAGCGCGCCTATCGAAAATTCAAGAAAAATTGAGTGATGACGAAAAGCAGCAAATTATTGATAACGCAATTGCGCTCAAAAAACGTCAAGAGATGGCGGAAAATCTTGATATTTTGCCAAAAGTAGGCATCGAGGATATCCCTTCAGATATTTTTTTCGCCGAAAAACATTCGATGAACATGTCTGATATACCTCTTACAAGTTACACAGCGGGCACTAATGGCTTGGTCTATCAACAAGTCATTATGAAAATGCCTGAATTGACAGACGACGAAATGGATTTGATGCCTCTATATAGCACCTGCGTCACTGAAATGGGTGTAGGTGAAAAAGACTATTTGGCGACACAGCTTTGGCACTCGGGTGTTGTGGGATCATTTTCAGCATCAGTAAATGTCCGATCACACCGTAATTCGTTAGAAAAATTACATGGGAATATTAGCTTTTCTGCGAAGGGCCTGGCATCAAATCAATCAGCCATGACCGACTTAATGTATCAATCGATGGAACAGACTCGCTTTGATGAACTACCTCGTCTGAGTGAGCTAGTGGCACAAATTAAAAGTCATCGCGAATCATCCGTTATCGGAAATGGTCATGTTATGGCTATGGTAGCTGCGGCGAGTGGACTCTCTGCAAATGCACATTTGACCCAACGTTGGTCTGGACTTACAGGTTTATCACTACTCAAATCGTTGGATGATCGACTGGATGAAGACGGCCTTCAGAAGCTTGCAGCGCAACTCAAACAAATTCACAAGAAGGTACTTGCGCAACCTCGCCAGCTTCTTGTGATTGCAGAGCAGGAAAGATTGGATGTATTTAGTCAACAAATGCAGAATGGCTTTAAACAGCAGTCCTCAATACCCTTCTCAAATGATAGCCTCATAGAGTACCGACCTAACTTAACTCAAGTGAACCATTGCTGGATTGCAAATACCCAAGTGAGTTTTTGTGCCAAAGCCTATCCAACTGTCGCTGTGGGACATCCTGATGCTGCTGCACTAACGGTTCTCGGAGGTGTTCTCCGAAATGGCTATTTACACAGAGCTATCCGAGAGCAAGGAGGCGCCTATGGCGGTGGCGCCTCACAAGATAGCCAGTCAGGAGCCTTCCGCTTTTTTTCTTATCGCGATCCTCGTATCGAGGGAACGCTAAACGATTTCGATCAATCTATTGATTGGTTAGCAAATCAACCTCTAGGTTCAGATAAAATAGAAGAAGCTGTATTAGGAGTAATTGGTAACTTAGATAAGCCATCCTCGCCTGCGGGTGAAGCTATGCAGGCCTTCCATGCTGAGCTTAGTGGGCGCAGCAAATCATCGGCACTCGAATTTAGAAAGCGGGTTCTCGATGTAAAAGATTATGATCTCAAAAGAGTGGCTGATAAATATCTTTGCGCCGAAAATGCACATACCGCCGTTATCACAAATAATGATTTAGCAGCTGATACTGGGCTGCACACTATCGCGGTGTGACATTTTTGACTAAAAATAATCACGATAATCTTTTTGCTAAACCTCTGGGGAAGATAGAAAAATTTTCTTTTGACAAGGCGGTAGTTGACGTATTCCCCGACATGATCAGGCGCTCGGTGCCTGGTTATGAAACCATCTTAGCGCACTGCGGTGAATTAGCCGCTCGTTATGTCCAGGCGGAAAGTACGTGCTATGATTTGGGATGCTCATTAGGAGCCACTAGCTTAGCAATGCGGTCTAGAATTAATGCCAATAATGCCAAAATAGTGTCTGTTGATAACTCTCAAGCTATGCTGTCGAAGCTGTCTAAAATATTGGAAAGCATTCCCTCTAGAATTCAAACTGAGCTGGTCAATCAAGATGTTTGCGAGTGCAATATTGATAACGCCTCGATGGTAGTTCTGAACTTTACCCTTCAATTTGTTCCAAAAAACAAAAGACGAGCTCTCATCGAGAAAATTTACAATGGCCTGAACCCAGGTGGTTGTCTTGTTATATCTGAGAAACTGCACTTTGAACCTGAAAGTCTTAATTGGCTTCTTAGTGATCTACACCATCAATTTAAAAGTTCGCAAGGTTATAGTGACTTAGAAATATCTCAAAAACGCGACTCATTAGAAAACGTATTGATTCCAGAAACATTAGACACACACATTCAACGTCTTAACTCTTGTGGTTTCAAATCTGCAAGCCCTTGGTTTCAATGCTTTAACTTCTGCTCGCTAGTCGCTATCAAGTAACGCTAATCTATGCTAGGTTGTCAGTTTGATCGTCCATTCTATTAACTTCCTCACCTTTGGTGTGTAGGGAGGATGAAGTAGTGAAGCTGAACTAAACTTATCTACCAATACGCTTCTCTCGTGACTAAACGCATTAAAACCCCAAACTCCACCTGACTTTCCTATCCCACTGTTGTTTACTCCACCAAATGGCAGATTCAGATGCAAGAAATGCATCATAGTTTGGTTTACACAAGTATCACCAGCGCTTGTTTCAGATAATATTTTCTCAATACTTTGCTTGTGACTGCTAAAAATATAAAGAGCTAGAGGCTTTGGTTTACTATTGACATATCCGATGACATCTTCCAACTCTTTAAAAGTGATTACTGGCAGTAGCGGCCCAAAGATTTCTTCTTCCATAATAGCTGAATCTTCTGCCATCCCCTCAATTAATGTAGGTGCAATAAATCGATCATTGTCGTCAGTCTGACCTCCAGTAATCAAATGTCCCCCGCGATCTTTGGCATCGGCAAGTAAATTACTGATACGGCGATAGTGGCCATCATTGACAACCTGACAATAGTCATCATTACCTTTAGCATCGTTATCTAGACCATATTGCTTCTTAATACAGGTGGTCATTTCAGTTAGGAACTTATCTTTAATAGAGTCGTGGACGTACAAATAATCAGGAGCAATGCAGGTCTGACCATTATTACTAAACTTGCCCCACGCAATTGACTGGACTGCCTTCTTAATATTTGCAGTTTTATCAACAATCACAGGACTTTTTCCTCCGAGCTCAAGGGTGACTGAAGTGAGGTTCTTAGCTGCTGAAGCCATCACAAGCTTGCCAACAGCAGGGCTTCCAGTGAAGAAGATATGGTCGAATGGCAATGATGTAAGGTAACTTGCAACATCTGCCTCGCCCTCAAAAAGGCTAACTTCCTCGGGACGGAATGCTTCCTTAACGATTTCGGCTATCACCGCGGACATGTTTGGGGTCATCTCAGATGGTTTAATGATAACAGTGTTACCCGCAGCTATTGACCAGATCATTGGACCGAATGTCAAATTGAATGGATAGTTCCAGGGAGACACAACTAATGTCACTCCCTTAGGCTCCCTAACAATTTTAGAGAACGTGCCCAAAAAACTGATGGTCGCCTTGACTGGAACTGGCTTCATCCACTTTTTCAAACTCTTCCTGACATGCTTTAATTCAGCCAGAACAGCCATAATTTCAGACATGTCAACTTCTGCCTGAGGCTTAGAAAAATCTTTAGCCGCCGACAGATATATTTTTTCTTTCGAGTCACGAAACACCTTCTCAAATCGGTCTAACACCGCGAGACGCTTTTTATAGTCTGACTTCCTAAGCTCAAGCGCATATTGCTGTTGGTCTCGAAAAGTAGTGTCAATCTGCTGCTTAAGTTGATGATTTGAAAATGTCATTTTTTCTTCCTAGTATCTTTATTATAGTTTTGAAACAGGTAATAGAAATTTAATAGTGAGGAGGTCTTTCATTATTGTCTTGATCATCTTGATCTGCGGATTCTTGTAACAAATCAATTCTCTGCAACAAGCTTTGATGTGCTTTGGTCAGCGCCTCAATTTCTTGTTGTTGACGAAAAATTTCTTCGCCCATATCTGCACTAGCCATTTCAAAAAACGCCAGCTTTTCTTCCATTGCTTGGAAGCGTTTTTCGCTCATTTTAATGACCTTCAAGTAATTTCACGAAAACAATCATACTATTAGTTCGATACTTTTGGCACTGATCTTGATCCTGTTTTTTATTTGAATTCATTTACAATACTACTTTAATAATCTTTGGTTCGATAATGTCTCAATCTAAAATTGAATTCGCCCACTTTTACGATTGGCTCCAAACCTCTGATTTGAAATTTTGGAGTGACTCACTGCCGCAAATTATTACTAACAAACTTGATGTTCGTCGTTGGGGCGATATGCCCACTTGGGAAAAAGCTTTAAGTAATCTTCCATCAATTGCGAAAACTAACTACGATTTAAAAAATGGAGTCACCATTGGCACTGTCGAGGAAATAACGCCTAACCAACAAAAGATATTGAAAGAGAATTTGATGGATTTACATCCTTGGCGCAAGGGTCCAATCGAATTATTTGGATTAAACATAAATACCGAATGGCGATCAGATTGGAAATGGGATCGAATAGAACCTCATATTCAACCCCTAGATAATCGCCTGATCTTGGATGTTGGTTGCGGCAATGGCTACCACTGTTGGCGCATGCTAGGATGCGGTGCCAAGCGTGTCATCGGAATAGATCCATCTGCTAAATTTATTTTTCAATTTAGTGCCATAAAAAAATATGCGGGCTTAGAACTACCAATTGATATTCTTCCGCTGGGTATTGAAGACATGCCTGAGAAGATGGCCTCATTTGACTCAGTATTTTCAATGGGAGTTTTATATCACAGACGCTCACCTATGGATCATTTGCGAGAGCTGAGAGAGCTTTTGCGTCCAGGTGGGCAATTGATTCTGGAGACCCTAGTCATAGAGGGAGGAAATGGCAGCTCCCTAGTTCCTGAAGGTCGATATGCAAAGATGCCCAATGTCTGGTTTTTACCATCTCCTGAGACCTTAATTTCTTGGCTATGTAAGCAGGGATTTGTAAACGCAAAAATCATTGATGTAACTGCGACATCTACCCAGGAGCAACGTCGAACTGACTGGATGACTTTTGAATCCTTAGACAATTTTCTAGATTCGCATAACAAGTCAAAAACTATAGAGGGCCATCCTGCACCTATCCGTGCTGCGGTTATTGCAGAGGCCCCGTTCTAGCGGTTCAGAATCTCATAAGGTTAAGCTTTAAGAGCTTCATCAGCAGGCACGTATGGGTACCCAAGTGCATCTGCTACGGCCTTATAAGTGATAATGCCTTTATGAACATTCAAGCCATTCTGTAAGTCCGCATTGGTAAAAAGAGCGTTAACTGGATCATTTGCCAAAGCAATAGCGAATGGCAGAGTTGCGTTATTTAGGGCCATGGTAGCGGTTCGTGCAACACCACCTGGCATATTAGCAACACAGTAATGCACTACATCGTCCACAACGTAAGTTGGCTCCTCGTGGGTTGTAGCTTTAGAGGTTTCAAAACATCCCCCCTGATCGATTGCGACATCGACAATTACCGAACCTTTTTTCATTCTCTTTATAAGATCTCTAGACAATAACTTAGGGGCTGCAGCTCCAGGAATTAAAACAGCGCCTATAATCAAGTCAGCCTCCAGAGCATACTCCTCAATGGCTGCTGCAGTTGAGAAAACGCAGCGAGCTCTGCCCTCATACTCATTATCTAATTGTCGTAGGCGAGCTATTGATCTATCTAGTATGGTGACATCTGCATTCATGCCAACAGCCATTGACGCAGCATTATCTCCAACAACACCTCCACCAATAACTAGGACCTTAGCCGGAGCAACGCCCGGCACTCCAGCTAACAAAACACCTCTTCCACCTTGAGCTTTCTCAAGATGATGAGCCCCGGCTTGAACTGACATTCGACCAGCAACTTCGGACATAGGCGCAAGTAGAGGCAATCCACCTAAAGAGTCCGTGACAGTCTCATATGCTACGCAGGTCGCTCCAGATTCAACTAACAGTTTTGTTTGATCTGGATCAGGTGCGAGATGAAGATATGTATATAAAATTTGTCCTTCTTTGAGCATTTTGCACTCTTGTGGTTGTGGTTCCTTTACCTTAATAATCATTTCAGCCATAGAAAATATATCTTCGGCTTTACGAACAATCTTCGCTCCTGCTGCTACATACTCCTCATCGATAAAATCAATAGCAGCACCCGCGTCATGCTCTACAATCACACTGTGTCCATGCTTGACCAATTCAATAACAGATGACGGAGTCAATCCGACCCTGTATTCGTGATTTTTAATTTCTTTGGGAACACCAACTATCATCAATAACACCCCCCATAAAAGATATAAATTAAAAAATTTATTTGTCCTGTTATTATATCTATATACAAAATTTTTTATTATCATAATACGAAATAATGCAGATAATTTTTAGTAAATATCGCTTTAATCAGGTAATTTTAATTCTGTGTGAG
>ERZ802831.427-NODE-427-length-21776-cov-15.67_pt1 | contig 21776 bp, 15 predicted proteins | sample MGYA00345655_ERZ802831 | MGnify/ENA primary metagenome ERZ802831 (study PRJEB30503, sample SAMEA104212376) | marine metagenome | biome: Westerlies Biome; feature: [SRF] surface water layer (ENVO:00010504) within the epipelagic zone...; material: water (ENVO:00002006)...
GGTAGACCGAAAGTTCGTGCAGAGCATGCTCAAGGGCATCAGCGTATCGCGCTCGTTAAATCTCACGGAGATCGCTAGAGGCCTAGAAGAAAATATCAGCCTGCATGCAACCCACAAGCGACTGTCGAGAAACCTCTATGACGAGGCGCTCGTGGAGAATATCTCTGAACGCCTGTTGAGGCTGGGCAGCGAACGTGTGGGGCCCAACACACGGCTGATCGTTCATGTGTCGGAACTGCACAAGAAATTTGCGCGCAAAATTGAGTTTTTGCCAACTGCCGAGGAAAACGCAGAAGCGGGTTTCAAAGTGTGCGAGATCATCGCCAGCGAGCCCGAGTCGAAAACCTACTTCCCCTTGCTCACCCATGTTTGGTCTCATGAAGTGCCAGGCTTCAACAGCGACGCTGAGGAAGTGTTCAACTCGGTGCGCAAAGTGCTCGATGCGACATCGAACCAAGGCATGGTCTTTATCGATAATCGCACGGTATCCCAAGCAGCCTGTGACATGATTTTTGCTGATCGCACGATCAATTACATGATCTTGGTCGAGGATCGCAGCATGCCGGTGCGTGTGCGCAACGACTGTTTTTCGCTAGAGCAGATGCTGGATCGAGTAGAAACTCGCTACGGCAAAATTCTCTACAAGCTTGTCCCGGTGGGCATTCTTGGCGCGGCACAAACTGACTTAGATCTGTTTGTTCACGCAGGGTGCTCCGGGGTCAAAATTCCTTCGTCTGGGCGTCCAGTCAACTTCATCGCGCTGCGCACCAAGAGCTCTATTCTAGAAGAGCATGCGACGCCGTTTCTAACGACGCAAACAGACCTACGTTCGCGCAAGGCGTTAATGGGTCTGGTGGACTCTTTCTTGTCGATGGGAGACATCCTCTCGATGCATCGCACGCTCAGGGACAGCTTCAACCCGGAGAATTTCCGCGTGCTGAGCTATAAGCGCCTGCAGCTATTGATGACCCTGCTTGAGGCAGTAATTGGCTACGAAGTGTCTGTGGGCGGTGATGAAATGCTCACAGACCAGGTGTTTGCACAGAGCCCTCACGACGGTCAGCTACAGCGTACGTACCTGCTGCCGGAGAATGACGCCGTCGCGCTCTCGCGTTAATTGCCCAGCACTGTGTCCCTGTCGAACTCGTCCGAAATCAGCCCGCAGATGCGCCAGTATCTGTCGGGTACGGCAAATCAACGTACGCAAAAGTCCAAGCTCGGCATGAGCGTGGCTGATGAGCGAGCGAACCTCGATGCCTTTATGTCACGGCTGCCCATTCCTGAGCAGGTTGTTTTCGAAGATCTCACGCTAGGTGGTCGGCCCGCCAGAAAAGTACTGCCAAACGACTTGGCTGCGGATGGTGCAGTGTTGTTTTTTCATGGTGGTGGCTATCGAGTAGGTTCCTTGGATGGATACAAGTCCTTCATGGCCTACCTTGCGCTGGCGTGTGGGGTGCCGGTGTATGGACTCGACTATCGCCTCTCACCGGAACATACCTATCCTGCGGCATTGAACGATGCGGTTTCTGCCTTTGTCGAACTGGGCCAAGGCGTCGCGCCTGAGCGGATCATGTTGGTAGGCGATTCTGCCGGTGGTGGTCTGGCGCTGGCGAGTTTGTTAACGCTGAAGGAAAAAGGCCTAGCGCTCGGTGGGGCGGCAGCGCTGCTATCGGCCTGGTTAGACGGCACGGCCAGTGGCGACAGCTATGGCGCGCGGCGGGCGGAGTTTTGTACGGGCATGCGCGGCTATGCGGGGGATTACCCGCTGGATACGGTAGGTGTGTCGCCGCTCTTTGGCGATCACGAGGGCTTGCCGCCGCTTTTGCTGCAGGTGGTCGACACCGAGCCAATGCGTGATGACTCTACTCAGCTACAGCAACGCGCCAGCGCTGCAGGTGTTGATAGTCGCATCGAAGTTTTCGCACACGGGTTCCACGACTTTCAGATATTCACCAACATTCCTGAGGCGCGCGCGGCCATCGACTCGATAGGGTCGTTCTTCAGCGAGGTCGTGGCCTAGACCGCTTGGCGAGGGTGTTGGATTAGCCTTGCTCGCGCGGCGCGGTAGCAAGCAGACTAGCCTGTTTGTAACCGGCGGTAGGCAGTATCACCGATATCAGCGGCAACAGACATACCCAACTCGTTGGCCTTAAGCATGGCATCGCGCAGCGAATCAGCCGTGACCGGCATCGGCATGTGGTGAGCATTTTTGTTCTTCAGCGTCGCTTCGATAATGGTGTCTAGGGCCGATGAATCCTTTGGCGACAGTGATAGCTGCGCCATGTGTATGGGCAGCCCAACATTGGCGAAGAAGTGGGCGACCTTTTCAGCGTCAGCTGAACCCTCCATGGCGAGCTGAATCATGGTGCCCATGGCGACCATTTCACCGTGCAGATAGTTGTGGTGGATGTTTTCGATTTGGGTAAATGCCAGCGCGATTGGGTGGGCAAGGGCAAGGCCACCACTTTCAAAGCCAATGCCGCTGAGCAACGTATTGGCTTCCACCACGCGCTCTAATGCATCGTCACAGGTATTGCCAACCACAGAGCGACTGGCGGCTTCGCCGTGTTCAAACAGCGTATGGGCGCAAACCTCACCCATGGCGCAAGACGCAAGGGTCGGGCGAGCACCAATGGGCGTTAGCGCATTTGGGTTCTGCAGGCACACGCGGGCCTCGTACCATGTGGCCATGGCGTCGCCCATGCCGGCCACCAGATAGCGCTCGTCCGCAGCGGCGATGATTTGTGTATCGACAATCACCAGTGCCGGATTGGTGGGATAAAATTCCACCACGTCGTTGGCGCCTTCGGGTGTGTACAGCACGGACAGCGCTGAGCAAGGGGCGTCGTTGGACGCAAGGGTCGGCACGATGACCACTGGAATATCTAGGCGGTAGGCGATGCTCTTGCCTGCATCGACGGGTTTGCCGCCACCGACCGCAATCAGGCAGTCGAGATTCTCTTCAGCCAGCGTCGCGACATGCCGTTCGACCTCCTCCAATGAACATTCCCCGGCGAAGACGGCGGCAACACAATCGATGCTGTCGTTGTTGAGCTTTTCGGCAATGCGCTGGCCTTCTGCAGCTTGGCCCCGTTGGGATGCGAGTATTCCCACCCGCTTAACATTAAGCAAAGACAGGTAGCGGTCGATTTGGTTCAACACCCCAGGGCCTTGAATGTAGCGCTGGGGCGCGACCATCACCCGCGGCGTGATTTCGTTGTGAGAATTGAAAATTTTTGCCGGAAGATAGGGTGTACTGCTCATGTTATCTGCCTAGTGATTGATCGAATGCGCCTGTCAGTGCGTGCTGGCATGTTACCCGCAGAATTTATGTCGGTTCCTGAGTTTCGGTGCGTCGCTGCTGAAGTTCTCGTTGTTCGTCCTGCGCCCGCTGCCAAATTTTCTGGCTAACCGCATGGCTGCCGAAGGCGCTGGGCGGCATGAGCATCTGCCGCTGCTCTGCGCTTAAGTCTGGATAGTTGTCGGCGTTGTAGTAGCACGGACTCCAAGCCACGGCATGGGGGCAGTACTTATAGAACAGGGTTCTGCGCTCGTTGCCGGGTTTGCCCTCCCAGGGCACCGTGCCATGGGCACAGGCTTCGGTGAAAATGATCGCATCGCCAGCGGCTGCGGCGACTCGCTGCACGAAGTCAGGAACCTCGGCTTGGGTTTTGCTGTGGCGCCACGCTGCGGGCAGGCCGATATTGGACTTATGACTGCCTGGTACACAGGCGAAGCCGCCATCGCTTGCCCGCACATCGTCCAGCTCGAACGCCACCGCCACCAAGCCGTTAAAGAAGCGCCCATTGCTGTAGCGGTAAAAACACTGCCCACCATCACTTGGGCCTACGAGATCTGCTGGGCCGCCTGCGCCCTGACCGCCACCATGCAGATATAGCGTTTTTTCCCGGTCGGGCATCTTGCTGTCGATCTTGGCGTAGTCGTGGTCGAGGCGATAGTGCTCGCCGAGCAGTTTGGTCAAGTATGGCGCGATGGTGGGCAGATCGATCAGATCGAGGTATGCGCCGCCAAGCTCGAGTAAGGATGGCGCTGACCAGGCATCTTTGTCGTCGCCCAATATCGTTCGATCCGACCCGAGGATTGGACTGAAATTGCTGCTGCGATGGGCTTCCAGCCGTTGGGATAGGTCGTCAATCTGGTTTGGCTGTAATGCGTTCTTGACGACAATGAAGCCGCGAAGATCAAAAAGATAAGCCTCTTCTTCGGTCATTAAGACATTGCCTCTGTCGTCTTCAGGTATGTGTCGCTAGCCACCAAGTGCCCTGACAGGTAGAGCCGTCAGCGCCCCGTGAACAGCGGATCTCTTTTTTCGCGAAATGCCGCTGCCGCTTCCTTGGCGTCCGCAGTTTGTTTGAGCATGGCTAGGGCCATATTCTCGGTGCGAAATTGGGTCTGTTGATCGGCAGCCTGCTTCAGCGTCGCTTTGTTCGAGCGCACTGACAGCGGTGGCAAGCTGGCGATATGTGACGCCATCTCGGTGGCGTCGGCCAGCAACTGATCATCCGCGATGCGGTGGTTGATCAGGCCGATCTCAAGAGCCTCGGCAGAGGTAATCATTTTTGACGTCAGCACCAATTCCATAGCCTTTGCCGAGCCAACTAATTTGGGCAGCGTATAAGTCGAGCCCAGTTCCGCCGATATACCGAGCTTAGTAAAGGGTAGTTGGAATCGGGCGCTCTTGGCTGCAAGCCGTATGTCGCAGAGCAGCGTCAGCGTGCAGCCTCCGCCGACGGCAACGCCGTTGATTGCCGCAATAACGGGTTTTTCGATGTCCACCAGCGCCTGATAAAGCCGTTCCGCCAAGGTCGGGCTGTTGGTGGCCTGATGCGTCTCGCTCGCCGAGTCCGCGAGATCTGCACCAGCGGAAAAGCCTCGACCTGCGCCAGTAATGATGAAAACCCGGGTCGCGTCGTCTTGGTCATGAGCATGCAGGGCGTCGAAAAGCTCATCGGCCATGGTCAACGTCAGCGCGTTTAACCGTTCCGGCCGGTTCAGCGTAATGGTGGTGACGAAGTCATCGGTGGTGACATCGATCGTGCTAAAGGCCATGGGCTTGCCCCCGTGTTTCTGGGTTTACTCGGAAACGTCGATTTTTTCGAAGCTAGGCGGGCGGCGCTCAACAAAGGAAGCAACCCCTTCCTTGAAGTCGCTACGCGCCAGACTTTCGTCCATCCAGACGTTGGACTCGCTCATGGCGTCTCCCAGCTCCTTGCTGAGGTGCTTATAAATCTGTCGCTTCATCATCATGATCGACATTGGTGCTGAGGTTTGTGCAATGTCCTTCAGATATTGTTGGGCCTCGCCAACGCATTCACCGTCTTCGCAAAGTCGGTTCGCATAGCCAAGGCGAAAGGCCTCTTCGCCATTGATTTTGCGCGAGCTCCAATTCATGTCCAAAGCATTTGAGGGGCCAACCAACTTGGGCAGCATCCAGCTGGTGCCGTGCTCTGCGATCAGGCCCCTGGGTGCAAATGAGGTCACGATCTTGGCGCTTTTATCCATAAAGCGCATGTCGCAAAAAGTCGCATAGCTGAAGCCCAGCCCGGCAGCGGCGCCGTTAACCGCCGCGATCAGGGGTTTACGCAGGCCAAGAAAGTAGCTCGGCGATGATTTGTAATTCGGATCGTCGTCGGGGTTGCCCGGATCGGCCTTGAGGTGCTCGTAGCTATTGCCGAGCCGCTTGCCGGCTTCGCTCATACCGCCTAGGGCGTTCATGTCTACGCCGGAGCAAAATCCGCGACCTGCGCCGGTTAGCACGGTACCGATAACTTCTGGGTTGCTCTCTGACTGTCCTAAGGCGTGACGAATCTCGGCTTGGGTCAAATCCGTCAAGGCGTTGAGTTGGTCCGGTCTGTTGATGGTAATGGTGGCCACACCATCTTCAATGTCGTAGCGTATTTCTTCGTAGTTTGCGGTCATGAACCCTCCTCAGTCATTGCCACATTGGAACCTGATGCAAGATATATGATCGGCCCAGCAGGCTGTAGCGGCCAGTAGCGATATGGGGGGTAATTCCCCCAAATTTGTTCTCGCTCGCCACAAACCGGCGAATTTTGATTTTTGGGGGGCATGTGCAGGCCCTCGCTTGAGACTTATCAGACGCCTGCGTAGGGTCAAACGGTCAACCTCTGGGAGTATTACGGTGAGTGTGGAAAGCGAGGTTTTAGCGGCCATGCAGGCCCATGTCGCTGCACGAATGAATGACGACGTCGACGCGGTTGTGAGTTCTTATTCAGACCAGTGGACAGACGACAAAGGGTTCACCAAGCGTACCCAGAAGGATTGGCATATTGCCTCCGCCGTTGGCGATGCCAAGCTCGAGATCACGATAGATTTGCGCACTGTCGACATCCTTGTCGATGGTGATGAGGCCACCTTCAGCCCAGTGCGCACAGACACCGCAAAAGGCAGAACCACACAAAAGCACCAACTGCGTAAAGAAGCCGACGGTGTCTGGCGCATTGTCTACTCCCAGGTGGTTGATTGGGAATCCGGACCAATGGACGATGCAAGTCAGGCCCGCAAGGATGCCATCGATGCGACCGCGATGATTGTGCGCGCCCATCGTGAGCAATTGCTAAATGATCGCTGGCGACCGGGGTATCACTTTGTTGCACCCGAGGGCGTCGCCATGCCTTTCGATCCCAACGGCGCCATTTTTTGGCAGGGCCGTTACCACCTTTTTTACATCTTTCAAGACAAGCGCCTCGGCAAGAAATCCGATCATTGGGGGCATGTGTCCAGTACCGATTTGTGCCACTGGCGTCACCACCCCACGGGATTGGTTGAGGGTATGTACAGTGGCAACTGCTTTCTCAATGAAAACGGGGTGCCGACCATTTGCTATCACCAAGTGGGGCAGGGTAATGCGCTCGCAGTTGCGCTCGATGACAATCTCGATGACTGGGAGAAGCTGGCGGCAAATCCGATCACGCCGCCTCCGGCGAGCCATGCTCCGGGTCAGGAGCGCTATCGATCTTGGGATCCCTTTGCGTGGTATGAAAACGGGCATTACTACGCGATTTTCGGTGGTGAGCATCCTGCCATTGCCAAATCCCCCACCATGGACGGTGAGTGGCGCTACGTTGGCGACCTGTTTGCTCATGGCATCGACGGGGTCTCCCTCAATGAAGATGTCTCCTGTGCGGAATTGTTCCGGCTGGGGGATAAGGACATATTGCTCTGTATCAGCCATCGGATGGGCTGCCGCTACTATGTTGGCGAGTGGAAAAACGAGCAGTTCTATCCTCAAGCTCACGGGCAAATGAGTTGGACCGACAATGTTTTCTTTGCTCCTGAGAGTCTGCGCGACGAGCAGGGCAGAAGAATCATGTGGGCCTGGCTGTTGGACCTTGCCGGCATTAATGCACGTTTCGAGGCTGGCTGGTCGGGTGTTATGAGCTTGCCTCGGGTGATTTCCTTGGGCACCGATCGGGGTGCGGAAGGTTACCTGCGTATTGAGGTGGCAGCAGAAATCGAGCGGCTGCGTTACAGGCCTGCGCATTTGTACGACATCGACGTGCCTGCGGGTGCCGATCTGTTGGTTGAGGGTGTGAGCGGCGATAGCCTTGAGCTGTTCGTCGAAATGGATAGCGCTGATGCCAGTGAATTTGGCATCAAAGTGTGTGTGGCGCCGGATGGCGAAGAGCAAACGATTATTGTCTATTCGCCAGAACAGGGCGGCTTGAGTGTCGATACGCGTCAGTCCGGGCCAGCGGACTCACCCAAGGCCATTGAGACGGCGCCGTTTTTGCTGGATGCAAACGAAAGACTGCGCTTGCGTATATTCATCGATAAGTCGGTGATTGAAGTGTTTGCCAATGACAGACAGGCCGTCGCGCGGCGCATTTATCCTGCCCGCACGGACAGCTTGGGCGTGAGCCTATTTGCCGTCGGCGGTAGTGCGAAGGTACACGTCTTACAGTCGTGGCTGATGTCGCCGTCTAATCCTTATTAGCTCGCCGGTTTGGCGCGCTTTGGCTTAGGCATCGAGTAAGGCCTGAATTTCCGCCCGAGTAGGCGGTGCGCAGCCGCTTCGCGAGACATTAATTGCCGCGGCGGCGTTGGCATACTTAAGCATCTGCAACAAAGCCGTCTCGCCGATAGTGGTCGCGGCATCGTGGATTGTTGGCAACTCGCAGCAGTCATTGCGCCGAAGGCATGCCAGCAGCGCTGCGTAAAATGTATCACCAGCGCCGACGGTGTCGCGAACCTCAGCAACCGCTGGCGGTGTGCATCGCAGGACCCTGTCGCCGGCAAACAACACCGTTTCACCGGCGCCCTGAGTCAACACAAACATACCCTTACCCTGTTGCCCGTAGGCTATCCGCGCGGCGCGCTCAGCATCCCTAGCAAACTGCAGCGGCGCTAGGTCTTCGTCACTGGCCTTGATGAGGTCAGCGAAGGGCAACAGTGAGCGGACGCCTTCGAGATAGGCATCCGTGTCTAGACTCGCGCCGAGTCGAATGTTGAGGTCTAGGCTGATGACGATTGAGCGCCGCTGCATGAGCTGCAATAGCTCGCGTATCTTAGGTAGCTGGCTGGGCGTGATCGCCAGCGAACCGGTATGCAGAACCGTGAGATCCGCGGGCAATTGGGCGGCGATTTCAGCGAAGGTAATGTCTGTGTCGGCAATGCCCTGGCGATACAGGGTATAGCTTGGCTGTCTGTTTGCATCGGTGGTGACAAGAGCCAGAGAAGTTGGATAGCGCGAGCGCCGCTGCAGCGGAATTTGCACGCCTTCCTGGCGCAGGCTCGAATGCAGCAGTTCGCCAAAGTTATCGCTGGAAAAAGGCGATAAATAGCTGACGGATTCGCCGTTTCTGGCCAGCCCAATGGCAACGTTGTAGGGCGATCCGCCGAGATGGGGCCGATACTCCCCCTGTGCGTTGGCCATAAAATCGATAATGGCCTCGCCAACAATCGCAATGGTCATAGGGGCCTGTCCTCGCGGTATAGGGCTTCCACATGGGCTGCTGCCCGTTGATAGGCGTGGTAGTGCTCTTGATAAAAATCCACTGCGTCGGGCTGGGGCAGACAGCATGCGTCGGTAGCCCTTGTAAGGTGCTCGTCAGCTAGTGCTTGGATGTCGGCGCCAGTGAGGCTGGCGAGGGCCTGCAGCGCAGCACCCAGAGCCGCAGCCTCTGGATTCGTGAGCACCGTCACCGGGGCGTTGCAAATGTCGGCGACGATTTGTCGCCAAGCGGGGCTGTTAGCGCCGCCACCGGTAAGCACTATGTCCTGCGCCGTCATACCTTGTTTGGCCAACAGCGCAAGCCCAGCGCGAAGGCCGAAGGTCACGCCTTCTACGGTGGCGCGCAGAAAATGTTCTTCGCGCATGTTTTGTCCATCGAGGCCAAACAGGCACGCCTTGCCGCCAGGCAGGTTGGGGGTACGTTCACCGTTGAAGAAGGGCACCGCGATCACACCTTGGGCGCCGCGGGCAGAATTTCGTAGGTTCGCCTCAAACTGACTGATCGTCGTACCAAAGAGATCTTGCATGAGCTGGGTGCCGACTGTGCAGTTCATGGTGCAAATCAGCGGCAGCCAACCACCCGTGGATGAGCAAAAGGCCGCGATGTCGCCCTTGGGATCGGTGACCGGCGCTTCTGCAAAGCTGTAGATGGTGCCAGAGGTGCCCAAGCTCATGGTGACCACGCCGGGCTTAACGTTGCCGGTACCAATGGCGCCCATCATATTGTCGCCGCCGCCCGGGGCCACGGGTATGCCCGACGGGAGTCCCAGCTCTCGGGCAATACTGGGTAGCAGTTGGCCGACTGGTGCCATCGAAGTACCGATGCTGGGTAAGCGATCGCGCAGGTCTGTATTTGGATCGATGATGCCGAGCATCTGTTGGGACCACTGTCGCGCGCCAATGTCCATAAAGCCTGTGCCCGAGGCATCACCAGCCTCCATGGTCGTTGCGCCGGTCAGGTAGAAATTGATGAAGTCATGGGGCAGCAGTATGCAGTCCATCTGCGCATACAAATCTGCGTGGGTCTGGCGAAACCACAGCAGTTTCGATGCCGTGTAGCCCGGCAAAATCGGATTGCCCAGGGCGGCGATGCAGGCATCGGCACCGCCCATCTGCGCGGTGAGATAGTCACACTCTGCGGTCGTCGACGTATCGCACCACAGCTTAACCGGCACCAGTGGTTGGCCGCTGGCATCGATAGGCACGAAACCGTGCTGCTGACCTGATACGCCAATGGCCTTCACGCTAGCGAGCACACTGGGTGCTATCTGCCGCAGTGCTGCGTGCAGGCCGTCGATCCACCAATGCGCCTGTTGTTCAGCAACGCCGTCATGGGTGCGGTGCATGGCCAGCGGTGCGCTGGCTTGTGCCGTGCACTGCTTGGTGTCTGCGCAATAAAAAAGCACCTTGACGCTCTGGGTACCAATGTCGATGCCTAACACCGTGGACATAGCACTTCTCTCAGTTTTGACTTGGCAATTTGGCTTCGATGGTTAGGCGAAAGAAAGGCGAAAGAAAGATGGGCACTGGTTGATATCCCCCATTTATCCGACGGCGTAGATGGCGGCCAGACCTCCTCTGCCGCTGACGCTAGCGCCAGAGCCGATAAATCCATTTGGCTCGATCTGATAGCTGCTCTAGCGCAGTATCCTTAAGGCTCTCCTCACTGGCATGTAAGTTGTCCGGCAAAGCGTACTGACGGTAATACACCAGCGACAGCATGGTGCGTAATGTATCGGTGGTGTTGGCCATGCCTCGATGCCACGTGCGCATATCACGAATGACGATAGAACCCGCAGGCGCCGTCACTTGCACCCGAGGGTAGTCCGACCAGCGACTTGGTGAAATTTTCAGCGTGTTGATCTCCGCCTGATCCGCATCAACCAGGCGATGGGAGCCTGGCCAGATTTCTGTTGCACCGTTAGCTGCGGTGAAGTCATCGAGCAGGATATTCACTACGACAAGCATTGGCGGTAATGCTTGGTCCAGCTCGGGAAACAAGTGCCCACAATCTCGGTGGACGTTTTGTATGCCACTGCCGGGAAACGCGGTGTTGCAACCGTAGGGCAGGCAGCCGAAAAAATGCTCGCCCAGTGCGCGCTCTAGTACCTGCATTACCGCAGGATTTTCGACGATCTGTGGATCTAAAAACGGCGCCTTAAGTGGCGGCTCGAAGCCGCCGTGTCCGCTTTGACTGGCTGGCCTGTCGCGATAGCCCCCTTGCAGCTTAGCGGTGAACGCCGAGCGGGTGGCCGTCACCCAAGCCTTGGGCAGCACCTGGGGCAAAATGACATAGCCCTGTTCCTGCAGGGTGTCTACGGCTTGTTGCAGAGTACTCTCGGTGAGCAATGCTGTTGTTATTTCTGCGTTAGGTTGCTGCATGGTTCGCGCTCAGCGCATTGCAAACGGAGCTTAGAGCAATTGTGGGTGGTAATTTTTTCTGCAAGACGGTTCAAACCAACAGGCTGGCTTTTACTCAATTTATTTGCGCCCTAGTATCGTTGAGAGACACAGATTTGGCGATAACATCATTAAGCAAAAGGCTGAGCGCAGGTTTTTACTGCTAAACCAGGCTAACGTTTGGGCCACCGCTAACTTGGCACTGCGGGTAGGCACGGTGACCAAGCATCCTGCAAACCCGCTATTCGTGGAAGAGCATCCATGGGAGCGCAGGTTCGATAACCTGTATGGGAACATTGTCTTTGATTCTGACCGGGGCCTGTATCAATGCTGGTACAGCCCCTTCATCGTCGCCCATGCCGCCCACGGCATGACGCTGGCGCAGCGACTTGAGTCACCCTTTGAGGGCCATGCACAGCAGGAGATGGGCGTGTGTTATGCGCAGTCCCGGGACGGCATTACTTGGGAAAAACCCGACTTGGGTTTGGTCGAATACGAGGGTAGCGAGCGCAACAATCTTGTCATGCGCCGCGTGCACGGCTCGGGCATCTTCAGGGATGATAGTGAGGAAGACCCTAGCCGCCGCTACAAGGCGCTTTTTCAGGGCCTAAGCGTAAGCTTCTCGGCAGATGGCATCGAATGGTCCACGCCGCAAAAGATTAACTGTCAGTTGGCAGGCGATACCCACAACAATGCGATGTGGGTGCCGCAGTTGAACAAATATGTGGCCTTTACCCGTGACTGGATCAAGACCGATCGTGTGCTGGTAGGCGCGGAATCGAAGACCAATCATGGTTGGTGTCGCAGGGTGGCGAGAATTGAAAGCAGTGACTTTGTGAACTGGTCAGAGCCGACCGTGGTGATCGATGCGCAATGCTGGGAAGAGCAGCCATACGCGATGACCGTGTTTCCCCACGGCGATGCATACCTTGGTTTATTGGTGATTCACGATCAGGTTTCCGACCGGGCTTGGACGGAACTGGCCTATAGCGATGACACGATAACGTGGCAGCGTATTGACCCTGGTAACGCCCTGATTGGCTGTAGTGACGCTGAACTGGACTACGATTACGGCTGTGTTTATGCCTGTGCTGGGCCGGTGTTTTTAGACGACGAAGTGCGCCTCTACTATGGTGGCAGCGATTGGTTGCACTTTGGCTGGCGCAACGGCTGCTTGGCCCTCGCCACGTTGCGGACCGATGGTTTTGCGGGTTACAGCCCAATCAATCAAGATCAGCCCGGTACACTTACAACAAACCTTACGGACTATCGTGGCGAAGAAATTCAGCTCACCGCTGATGTGCTGCCCCAAGGCTCCATCGTCGTGAAGCTGTTGAACCACAATGGCGAGGTGATTGCCGAAAATAGCATCACCGGCTCGACAACCGATGGTGTGGTCGTGCCAGCATCGCCTCTCGCGACTACCCTTGAGACGAGCCGAGTGCGCCTTGAATTTACGGTGGTATCGGCCCAGCTGTTTTCCTTCGTTTTGGTTGGCCAGTGATCGCCGACCGCGTTGTCGTCGGGCGCGGCTTCATGGAGCAAAAGTTGGTGCAGATAAAAGTGCAGATAAAAGTGCAGATGAAAGTGCAGAAGCGTGATGAGTGAACAAAGCCAGCAGTTGTTAAGTGATGATCAGGTGCGGCGCTTTATCGCAGACGGGTTTGTGATTATCGATTCAGCGCTCGCGCCAGATTTTCACCAGCGCGTGACCAAACAAATCGCCTATGCGCTGGAATACGAGTTACCGCATCCCGGGGACAACATCGTGCCCCGCGTCCCAGCGCTAAATCAACTTTGTGAGTCTGTTGCCGTGCAAGGTGCGCTAACAAGCCTTTTGGGCGAGGGGTTTGTGTTCCTGCCACATCGTTTTCCCCATAACAGCGATCCACTGGGGCTGGGTACTACCGAAGCTTCCACGGACGAAGCCGGTGCTGCTGGGGCTGCTGCAGAGGCTGACCCAAAGGCTGACTCAGAGACCAGCTCTGATACCACTGATATATCGCAGATAACGGCCTTTGCCACTCAGCCGAAGATGGCCCGTGGTTCAATATCCGCCTCGGCTTGGCATCAGGACTCGCATGCCTCATGCGGGCGCACGCGCTGGCATAGGCCTCGCGCCGCCAACGTTTTTTATTTTCCCCATGCGACCTCCATGGCCATGGGGCCGACGCGATTTCTGGCGGGCTCCCACCTGTACGCCACACTGCACGATCTGCGAGCAGAGCAGGCGGTTATGCAGGAAATTCCAGCAGGCTCTGTGGTGATTGCACACTTTGATTTGGTGCATGCCGGTTCGCCGAACAACAGCGAGCAGATGCGCTACATGATGAAATTTGTCGCCCTGCGCTGCGAAAACCCAACGCGGCCAACTTGGCACAGTGTCGAGCCGCAGTGGCGTACGCCGAGCAATCTGCACACTCACCATGAGTTGCCGGATGCGTGGAGTTCGATTTGGCGTTGGTTGCGCGGCGAAGATCCTAGCTCAACCCACAATGATCCGCCCCTCGATACAGATGTGGCTGCGCTGATCGCGGCCATGAAAAGCCCGGATCAACAACAGCGGTTGTCGTCGTTATACGGTCTGGTAGCGCTGGGTGCGGCGGCCGTTGAGGCGCTGGTGGCCGATCTGCTTTCCAGTGCGGGCCAAGGTCGGCACGACAAGAGCGCATCTAAGCTGCCGGCCAATACGCAAGAGCGTCATTTGGGGCGTTTTTTTCTCGATGGGCAATTTACGCCGGAGGATTCGGCCATCGCCTTAAGCGCCATCGGCGAGCCTGCGGTGGCGGCACTGGCGAACCTGCTTGACCATACGGATCCGTGGATACGGATTAATGCGGTCTATGCCCTGGGTGACTCGGGAGCGGTGGTGGTTGGTGAGCATGCTAGTCGATTGGCTAAGCTGCTGGATGATCCTGAACCAAGTGTGATCCGTGTAACCCTCGATGCCTATGCTGCATTGGGGGCCTTTGACGAGCATGCCATTGAGCGCATGCATCATTTCTTGTCGGGGACTGTTCCGCACTGGGGGACAGATGCCGAGACCGAGCCAAGACTTCGTATGATGGGCCAGATGCGCTATCTCAGCGCTATTGCTCTGTCGTCTTGGCTGAGCCACTGCCCGGCGCAGTTGCCGCATTTGGTCCCGCAAGTGGAAGCTGCGCTGCTGGAAAGCCTGCAGGATGAAAACGGCTACCCAGCCTTGATCGCCTGCAGCGCGCTAGAGCGTTCAGATTCGGTGCACTGCTTACGTGCAGCGGTAAAGTACCTGCGCGGTCGCAGTTGGGACTCGGCGCAAAACTCGCGCCAAATAGGCCAATGGACCATTGATCATGGTCGCGCAACCCTCGCGCGCATCGCCTCCCTCGATCAGTTCAAAAACTAAGCCACAGCAGCTCACGAACGCAGTTTTCTGGTAACAAATATAAAGCGGTAGGAGTTAAAAAGGGGAAGGGGGTTAAAGAGGGGACGGGGGGTTAAAGAGGAAAGGGACTTAAAACAGGGGGGACTCAGGACAAACGGGACGCGCCTTGCGGCGCGTCCGTCTGTGCTTTTCGAAAAAGCGTTTAGCCGGCTATTACAGCTCGGGCATCCATCTTACGATCAGACCCATCTCACGATGGTTAGTCGGTGAGCCTAGGAACACCTGACCACCATGACCGCCCGCAGCAATAAACTCATTAAGCGCGATTTCGTCAGTGAGATTATTGATGTAGAACTGCGCCGAGAGCTGCTCGTCTGCAGAAGTCCAAGTCGCTGAAGCATCAAATCTGCTGTGCGCTGGGATCTTATACAGATCTATGTTGCCGATGGTTGGGTACCAAGAGCCGTTGTAGGCCCAGGTGACCAACAGGTCGACGCGACTGCCATTTGCCATAGCCATATTGTGTAGCACTGACGTTGACGCCTTGTGCTTGGCTTGGCTTGGCAACATGTTACCGGTTTGATCCGTTGGCAATTCGTACCAGCTTTGCGTCATCTCTCCGGTTTCGAAATCTAAGTGCTCGTAGAGATCAAACTGTGCGTCCGGATTACCCAGAATGACAGAAGAGTGCTTGCCGATCTCAGAGTCGGTGTAGGCGTAGAAGCCTAGTAGTGACGTCGTGTCTGAGAACGCGTATTGATACTCGAGCTCCACCCCGTATACCTCGGTGTCTGGAATCGCTGAGACGAATTCTGCAAGCGGAGTTTCGTCGAACTGACCAGGCACAAAGCCTTCTTCGAGAACCTGCAGAGCATCTAAGTGCATCTTGTCGTAGTCCATGAAGAACGCACTCGCGGCGAGTTGCAAACGACCATCAAAGTAATTTCCTTTAAAGCCGGCCTCGTAATTGGTCAACGTAGATTCCTCAACCACGGTAGGAACGCCGGGAACCGGAGGAGATGCAAAATTGAAAACACCTGGCTTGTGACCAGTCGAGATCCTTCCGTAAATCATATTGTCCGCGTCGGTCGTGTATTCAACTGAGAACTGGCCGACAACTTTGTCAAACTCGGCAGGCTCAGCAATACCGCCATCGGTGAAACCGATAACGACGGGTACGCCGATAAAGGAGAACATGAAGTTGCCCGCGAAAAGTTCACCGGGTTGTTCTTTCCTATCTTCTAACCAGCGCAATCCTGCAGATGCTGACCACTTATCGTTAAATTGGTGTTCAATATTTGCGAAGACCGCCTTGGTTTCGTTGATCGTGCCTGTGCCGAAAGGAACGATTGCACGCAGATCTCCACCATCTCGGCCAGGTGTGCCGAATTCGCCGGGACAGACATAGTAGGAGCCAGTGCCATCGTCGGTAACAGGCAGGCCGAAGGTATCACCGATGACATTCTGTACGAATGAAGGACAGTCGACGACAGGAGCGTCGGTAAAGACTCCATTGAGGGCTGCAGCGGCAGCGTCGGGATCTGTGAAGCGGAAGTCGTGGCTGTATTCCCAGCGGGTCAGCTGATAATACAGGTCACTTTCGTAAGCAAAAGCACCGATGATCACATCAGTTTTATCGCTAAGCGCCCAGCTCAACAGCAGCTCGTGGGACGTTTCTTCATAGTCGTAAATCATGTAGTACTGTCGATCAGAGAAAGCCACATTACCGTCTGTCGCTAGATTGTATGAATCTCCAGGACCACCTACGCGAGACGTATAGTCACCGTCTCTCAGCATCAGCTGGTTAACGGTGTTATCGGAGAAGGTGTAGCGCAGGGAAACATTGTCGCTGAAATCATACTCCGCGTAGAAGTTCAGCATTTCGCCCTTAGAATCCTCGAAACCAGTATTGTTCAGAGCCACCCTGTTGTTAATGTCGCCGCAACGCATGAAGGGTAGGCCTACTTGGCAAGACGCAGGGCCTGCAGGATTTTGGATAGACGACAGATAGTTCGTGTTGGCTATTGTTGCAACGGGCACACCAGCTGGAGGCGTGTTGCCGATGGCATATGCGCCAATCAACGAAATTTCCTCGTCAGTCGTATTCAGGTTAGCCAGAGGTACTTGGGATCGGGGAATACCCTGATCACTGACCTTGGAATAACGGATGTTGCTGTCGAAACGATCGTTTTGGAACCGCAACTGCAAAGAATAAAAGTTGTGGTCAGGCGCATCGGTATCTGGGCCTGTACCAAAGTTCTCTTGATAGCCGTCACCGTCGTTACGTCCACCGGTTAAGCGGAAGGCGATGTTTTCGGTGATTGGACCGCCGATCGCAGCGTTTACACGATATTGCTGGTAATTGTTGTATTGGCCCATCAGCTCAAAGTCGCGTTCTTGGGTCGGCTTTTTGTAGATGTAGTTGATGGAACCTGCGATTGAGTTACGGCCATTGAGCGTGCCCTGTGGGCCACGAGCAACCTCCACTCGTTCCAGATCGAAGCCGCCGCCTGGAGCGGTACCATAGGTACCTACGGTGTACGCGCCTTCGATATAGGTCGCGACAGATCGGTCACCGTGACCGATACCCGCGTTTCGGGTGCCGATACCGCGCAGCGACGTACCGTTACCGAGCATGTCAACGGTTTCACCAAACTGAAGACCAGGAACCAAGATTTGCAGTTTGTCTCGATCTTGAATGCCGAAACGTTTCAGCGCGTCCTCGCCAAAACCAGTAATGGTCATTGCAGTGTCCAGAACACTTCGCTCTGTACGTTCTGCGGTCACAATGACCTCTTCAAAGTAAACGGTTGCACCGTCGTCGTCGTCCGCAAAGGACGCGATAGGGAAAACTGCCAGCATAAGAGGCGCCATCGCTCTCATGAATGGGCTTGCGTGGAATTTTTGTTTTTTTAGCAAAACTCTCTCCTTCCTCCAGTGATAGGAGCCGCAGTTATATTTCATTTTGTTACCGTGCAGTAACTTCTGGTTGAAAAACCCCCCCATTTTTGTAGCGACAAGATTGCTCAATGTCGCGCAGCAACGTTCCTAACAGCAAAAAATGGGGGAGCTTTCGAGTTTATTTCATTGACGGGCTAGAGGTGCCAAGGGTTAATCGCTCGTCACTTTTTAGTCGACGTTAGATCTCATTCGATTTATTTGGAGCATGTATTGTGAGCGTTCTTGCAACTGCGCTAGGCAAAATTCGCGGCCTCTCGGACGGCAATGTAAACACCTATCTGGGGGTTCGATACGGACAGCCGCCTGTTGGAGCGATGCGCTTTAAGGCATCGCAAATGGCTGAAGCCTGGCCGGGTATCTATGACGCAACACAATATCCAAATCGCGCCATGCAGGAAAAAACGCTGAGCACTCTCGGATTGCCGGTGGGCGGTGCGGTGAGTGAGGACTGTTTATTTTTGAACATATACTCGCCAAAAACCGACAGCACGTTGCGCCCAGTGTTGGTCTGGTTCCACGGCGGTGGCTTCGTCGCGGGCTCAGCCAACGAATACGACGGCAGCGTGCTTGCTGAACAAGGTGATGTTGTCGTCGTCTCGGTGAATTCGAGATTGGGGGTATTCGGCTTTTTTGACTGGTCGTACTTTGGTTCAGCCTATGAGGGCTCCGCCTCCAACGGCATACGCGACCAGATCTTAGCGCTGCAGTGGTTGCGCGAGAATATTGAAGATTATGGCGGCGACCCGAGCAACGTCACGATTTTTGGTCAGTCCTCGGGTGGTTCATCGGTGCTAGCACTGCTCGCCGCACCCGCTGCCGACGGCCTCTTTCATAAAGCCATTTCATGCAGCGGCACGGCGGTGTATCGACCTACTGCGGATCAAACCGAGAAACTGGCAGAACGTCTTGGCATGCAGCGGGACGGTCTGCTGGACGCTGTGCTGCGTATGCCAGCCAAGGAGATTCTCGATTTCAAGATGGGTGGTGCCTTTAGCGTAGATGGCACTGTGATCACCCGAGATACTTTTCAAGCCATTGTTGAGCGGGGCGCCGACGGCGTGCCCCTCATCGCCGGTAGCAATGCCACAGAGGGCACCTACTACACGCGGGGTTCACCAGACGCACAAGATCACCATGATTGGCTGAATCGCTATCTGGCCACGGACATGCTCTGTGGCCGGGATCCTGACGCTTATTTTGAAGCGCTGACCAAGGCTTACCCGGACGCATCGCCGGGCAAGCTGCACGAAATGATCTGGACCGACATGTTTCGCCGCATAGCCATTACGGCCGCACAAACATCCGCAACTCATGGCGCTGGCGGCTGGCTGTATCGCTTTGACTTGCCGGTAAACCTTAAGGGCAGCGAGCATGTTGGGGCGCCCCATGCCGCGGAGATGGCCTTTACCTTTAATACGGTCTGTAAGCCCACATCCCACGCTTACACCTTTCACGATACTCGTGATTCTGTGGTGCAACGTGTGGGTGGGCACTGGTCTGGTTTGGTAACTGCCATGGCCCGCTGGGGCGACCCGAATGGCTATGCGCAAGCCGATTCACTGCCTGAGTGGCCCCAATACCATGCCGCGCAGCGACCGTGTCTGTGTATTGATGCACAATTCTCGGTGGCACAGGATCCGGACGAACTGCATCGCGGTCTCTGGGAGGCGCGTTAGGGTGCCAGTGGCCGTCGGCGCTCATGGAACGAATCATTAGAATGACTGATCAAGTCGGAGAGGGGAGAAGAAGGATATGCAAGAGGGAGTTTTGCTCGTCGAGAAAAAGGACGGTGTCGCCACGCTTACGTTGAATCGACCAGATCAAATGAATGCTTTGTCGTTGGCGCTACGCTGGGCACTGCAGGAAGCGCTAGAGGATATCGGCGCAGACCCCGAGGTTGGTGTGGTGGTACTTACTGGGGCGGGCAAGGCATTTTGTGCGGGTCTTGATCTCAAAGAGATGGGCTCGACGGTTAAAGCCAGGGGCGCAGTTCAGCCCAAGGACCCGCCGTCGTTACTGCGCGCGGTGAACAAACCGATTATCGGAGCGATAAACGGTGCAGCCATTACCGGTGGCTTTGAGATATCGCTTTCCTGCGATTTGCTCGTAATCACGCCAGAGACGCGATTTGCCGATACCCATGCACGGATTGGCTTGATTGCTGGCTGGGGGCTCGGCGCTCGACTGTCGCGGGCGATAGGACTTGCCAGGGCCAAGGAGCTTTCGCTGACCGGCAATTTTTTGTCTGCGCAGCAGGCCTATGAGTGGGGATTGGTCAATCGCATTGTTTCCCGAGAAGAACTGCTGCCAACCTGTCATGCGTTGGCGCAGGATATGCTGTCCTGCGTGCCTGAGGTGATGAATGAGTACAAACGACAAATTGATCATGCCTATGACCTTTCTCTGGGTGACGCAATGGTTTACGAGGCTGACATTTGTCGGCGCCATCGCAGCCCCTCGGCGGAGGCGGTAGCCGAGCGCAGACTTTTAGTGCAGCAGCGGGCGAGAAATCAGATGAACTCGCATGGCCAGCAGCAGTAGCGATATCGGTATGCTCAGTCCGTGACATAATCGTGTGTCGCGACAGGAAATAGCCACGGTAAAAAGGGGAGAGTTATGACAGCCGCAAGCACAGGTGACGCACCAGAATTTATCTCGTTAGAAGAGGCCGCCGCACTCAAAAACGGCACGCGAATCACCTTTATTCCAGGTGTTCAGGCGCTCTATGCAGAGGCATTGAAGAACATCTGCTTCGTTAAGGGCATTGCAGTGATTCGGGCGTTGCACCCAATGATGGGGGTGGACAAAGAAACCGGCGAAGACCGTCAGAAGCGGCTCTTTGAACTCACCAGCCAGACCAGTTTGCCGACGATGTTCTATAACGAGGAAAGACCTCGTAACGTTTGGATCGAGCAACTTGCCTTGGCCGAGCAGATCGGCAGCGCGGACAGCCCCACGTTGATTCCAGCCGATATGGCACAACGCGCAGACATGTTTGGGCTATGCGCTGTGGTGTTGGGTGAAGATGGTCTGGTTTGGAATATGCGCATCATGAATGACGGACCCTTGGGCCGAAAATACGGCTACAGCGACGACGCCAGCGCGGCGGCGCCGGGCAAAGTCGGCGAGGTGATCGCCTTGCTCGATCAACGTTTGCAGCAACAGGCGGAGCAGGGTTCTCGCTATTTGGTTGGGGATACGCTGACCGCTGCGGATATTTATTGGGCAACCATGAGCATGTGTATCACGGACACGCCGCCGGAGATCATGCCAGCGACCCAGCAAAACCAAGGCATGCTGAAGTTCTTTGCCGCCAATGCAAAAGTGCCAGCAATCGCCGAAGCACTGAGTGGCGCAATCGCAGAACATCAGCGCTACATCTTGACCACCTACTGCGAGACGCCTGCGGTACTGGGCGGCAATCCGCTTTAGCTGCTTAGCCTGCGGAGTTAAGCGCTACGTTATCGCGACCGATCCTATCTCGTGAAACCGCTCGCGGTTAGCGTGAGTAATGAAGCGATTCGGCTAAGCGGGTAAGCAAAGAGCCTAACGTCACGTCTGGGTCGGTGTGCCCGAACACCAGCCTGTCCGGCCTCAGCAACAGGGCCTCACCAGCGTGCAGAAGATCAGGGAATTTACCGTGCACGATCTCTAGTGCGGAAACGTCGATTACTTTGATCTTGAGCGCATTGATTACCGCAGTGCTTGCCGCATCGAACCTAGCTGGTCCATGGCTTACGACAGCAAAGTGCGCGCCCAATAGATCATCGAAGCGAACTTCTTCGCCGTTCGAATTGCGCACAACGGGTTGGGGTAACAAATAACCGCTGGCGCCTTCGTTGGAGACCTGTGCGGTCATGACGACGCCGGATCGAATGGGGGGTTGTTCTCGACCTTGGCCATAGCCGGACTTTTGCGAGGTCTGCTGCATCTGGGGTAGTTCTTCGCCATCACGCTCTGCGGCTTCTGTGGCGGCCACGTGCTGCATAAGGTGGCCCATGTCTGCGGCCCACGACACCGCGGCGCCGGCCTGGTCAACGCGCCCGGCCCCGTCGG